>Ga0136555_1000094_pt1 | contig 33430 bp, 37 predicted proteins | sample AntRauTorckE5432_FD_104927 | JGI IMG/M metagenome (GOLD analysis project Ga0136555, IMG submission 104927) | Saline lake microbial communities from Rauer Islands, Antarctica - Metagenome Torckler E5 #432 | ecosystem: Environmental > Aquatic > Non-marine Saline and Alkaline > Saline | place...
GAGGGTATGTTAAAGACTGTATCAGTTTGATTCATACCTCTCAAGAGAAACGAGCAAGACTACAAAATCATAGAGAGAGCAGAACTACTCGAAGTCTCTTTTGTTGCTGTGCCATGTAATCCAGGAGCTCTAAGTCTTGACGGTAAGTTATATGAAGAGGCTATTAGTAAAGGACTTATCATAAAAGAGCAAGCCGAGTTGACTATTAAGGATGTATACGCAGAACTGCAAGAGATCAAGAGTTTCATTAAGGGGTTGGCTGATGACAAAGTCGCCAATGAAGAACTTGAAGCTCAAGCACAAGAAGCACTTGATAAAAAGGCTCTACTGCAAGAGATCAACAAAGCGACAGCCTCAGCTTTGGAAAAACTAAAGAGGCTATAGTACTTTTATTTTATGTACTTATTTATAATGGACAAAGCAGAACTATTGTCAGAGGTGAACAAAACAATCACCACTAATCTAGAAAAAAGCCTTCCAGAGATCGTAGACGCTTCTATCTCTCTCAAACTCTCAGCTATTGAAACTAAGACAGTTGGAGAAATTGAAGACATCAAGAAAGAACTCAAAAAGCTTAGTGTTTCTTCTAAGAAGGTTGACACTGCTGCTCAAGGGATGATCGCTAAAACAGCTATCGTCGAAGGATGGAAAGCTCTTGCAAAGGGTGGTAAATTTGAAGAGGCTGTAACTGCATCTATCAAGACTATGTCTGAAGGAACAGGAACAGAAGGAGCTGAATTAGTGTTTGACCAATTCGAGAGAGATGTTATCAGAGTTATCAACGCATATGATGTTGTAAGTCTTGTAAGATCATTCAATATCTTGAAAGGTGACAAAGTTATCTTCCCATCAAAGGACGGATCAACTACAGCTGCATACGTAGGAGAGGGATCAACTATCTCTGAGTCAGAATTGACAACAGGGAACGTTGCTATCGACATCTACAAAGTAGCTACACTCACAGGAGTCACTAACGAACTTCTAGACGACACTATGACAGTACCAGACCTCTACAACCTTATCGTTGAAGATGTTGCTGAACAAGTTGCTGCTCTACAAGAGGACGCTATCTTGGGAGGTACTGGGACAAACCAGCCTACAGGTATCACAAACGCATCAGGTATTATCGAAGTGGCTCTTGGTACTGCAGAAACAACTGCTGATATTGCTGACACTAATCTTGTTGACGTAATGACAAGAGCGGCTAAGAGGTACAAAAGAAATACTTCTTGGGTTATGTCACAATACACATGGGGTAAATTGATGTCACTAAAAACAACTGACGGATACCCATTGTATCCAGAATTGAGAAACATGACTAGCCCATCACTTCTAGGTAGACCAGTAGTTATATCAGATTCTTCAAAGATCGTACAAGACGCTGGGACAGATGTCGCAGACGCTGTATCGATTATCTTCGGAGACTTCGACTTCTACTACATGGCTAACAGAAAGGGTCTTTCTTTCGAGAAAGGACATCTTGCAAACGACTTCAGAGACGACAAAACAACTTTCAGATCTATCACTAGATTCGGAGGTAATGTTGCAATCCCTGCTGCGTTTACAGTATTGAAGAATGGAGTTGCTGCTTAGTAACTCTTGGAGGGCTTCGGCTCTCCTCTTCTATTCTACATAATGACACCATTGTGCAGAACAGAAGGATTTACTCTACATACTATGACCATGGACAAAATAAAAGTTAAGTTCATTAGACCTGTCGGAATGTACAGGACAGGAGAAACAGGATACTTGACACAAAAGCAAATAATCACACTAGGCTCTTTCGTTGAAGTAATGAAGGCTAAGAGAAAGCCAGCGAAGAAAGCTGCGAACAAGTCAATGGCTAGCAACAAGACCGTAGAGACGAAGTAATTTACAAATAAAGACAAAAGATGCTAATAACTGTTGACACACTCAAGACCTACCTTTGAATATCTTGATCTGATCAAGACTCTTTGTGTATGCTGATAGTTAAGAACGCTTCTACGATCATTGAGTCATACATCGGGAGGACTATCGCCGCTAGCGACTACACAGAGTTGCACGATGGGCTAGGTCAGACAAGTTTCCTGCTAAGGAATCTGCCTGTGAACACAGTGGCAAGCATAGAGACGAACATTTGAGGGCTTGACACTCCAGCTTGGGAAGCAGTGTCAGAAGCTGAGTACTCTATTGACACAAACACATGAATCGTTAGGTTTACTTCCCGTATGGGCAGATGACTTGATGAGTATAGAGTTTCATACAATGCTTGATATGATCCCATACCTTATGACTTGCAAGCTGTTTGTCTTGAGGTTGCTTCTGGCATGTACAACACAAGGGCAAGTAATGGGGTAAAGATGGAAGAGGTGGCAGGTGATAGGATAGAGTATACATGATCAACAAACGCTAGTCTTTTTAGTGCTTTGGATAAATACAGGGATGTGAGCTTTTAGGAAGGACAACCAGTCAGCTACAGTAAAAAGGATGGCGTATAGCGACGACTCTTGATACAAAAAGAGCACCTATTCTGCTACGGGGAAATCTTACCAAGGACACCTCAAGGCTATAACGATAAAGGAAGGGGTTGATATCTCTAATTTCTGAAAAGAGTTCCTATTCCACACGCAGTATGACGCAGATATCAAGGAGAGTGACATACTCGCCATAGGTGGTGTTGAATATAGTGTCAAGGGGGTATCCAAGTTTGTAGGGATAACCTTCAGCCGTTTACAGGCTATTCTACAGATATGATAGAGGTCAATATAGTCTGATCCTCTAGGTTAGCGAGGCAACTTGACTCACTTAATGTGCAGGACGCATTGAGTAAGGGTCTGCGTATCGCCATGATAGGTATAGAGAGTAATGTGAAGAGGGAGACGCCAGTTGACACTGGGCTATTAAGGAACAGCTTTGAGACTAGATTTCCATCAAAGTTGACTGGGGTCTTGAATAACTTCAGAGATTATGCAATATATATACAGTACTGAACAAAGTATATCAAAGCTCGTGACTTCTTAGGTAAGTGAGTGGCGGCAAGTAAACTTTTAGTAGAGAATGTATTCAGTAAGCAGATAGATTTACTTCTGAGAACCTTAGACTAATGATACAAACACTATCAGACAAGCTACTATCATTATTCAGTGCGTACCAATGAGTCGGGAAGCCATTCGTGCAGGTGCTGGACTATCACACTTTGGAATCTACAGGATACCCATATCTGACGTTTGAGCCTATAGGTTTTGACGCAATCGTTCTAGACACTTGCAATAATCAAAGGACATACAACTTCCAAATACTCATATTCCAAGAGATAACAGAGACTGGTTGAAGAAAGGAGGCGAAGGAGATAATCAGTAAGGGTATATCAGACATCAAGTCAATAATAGATGAGAACTACACACTTGACGGCACTATCTCTATGATGCAGCCAGTAGGGGGGACAATAACACCTGTTGAGCTAAATAGCGGGAAATGATTTGTTGCTGATCTTACAGTAGCTATAAAGGTTATAGAATTTATCTATTAAGACAATACCATGTGATTATTCAGCAGGATTAAGAGTATGTTTTCGAGTAAGTCTTACCCTAGCTCAGAGGGGCAATTCTATCCTGCAACAAGCACAAGTTACAGGGTCGCAAACCTCACAAGGTCGGACTATATCCAATTATACACAGGGTGGCAGTATCTATGTGTCTCTACGATAGCTAATAGCATGGCAGAGCTGAAGTATTCTCTGCAACGTAGTATTGATAGTGATAAGATTATAGACCATAAGCATATGGGGCTTATTACTTACGAGTTCCTACAGACAGCCGTGTCTAGTTTACAACTAACAGGGACTGCATACTTTCGTAAAGTGATGATAGGAACAAAAGTAGACGAACTACAGTACTTGAGGACAGATCTTGTTAATATAGAGGAGAACGCAGACGGTAGTATCAAGAGCTACACATACACAGCAAATGGAGGCATGTTTAGATTCTCTCCTGATGATGTCATTGATTTCAGTCTATACTCTCCACTCAAGACACGACCACGTACAGTTAAGGGCGTATCACCGATGCAGGCGGTCGCTATTCAAGCAGAGATGGACCAGACGGCTACAAGATGGAATTGGAACTTCTTTAAGAACAACGCAAGCGTGGGTTGAGTACTTAAAACTGACAAGGCTATAGATAGAGACACAAAAACAAGAGCAATAAGATCATGGAAGGAACAGTTCCAAGGTGTGAACAATAGCAATAGTATAGCATTTCTTGATAATGGCGTAAACTATGAAGAGACGAGAGTGTCACAGAAGGAACTAGATTTTGTTGAGTCAAGAAGGTTTACAAGGGATGAAGTGTTCGCTATATTCAAAGTACCAAAGGCTATCGTTGGTGTTACTGATGATGTAAACAGAGCAACAGCACAGACAGCAGAGTCTATATTCTACAGAATAACTATAAGCCCACTAGCGGCGATGCTGCAAGAAAAGCTCAACAATGAATTATTCGCTGGGATCGGCTATTTTTCCTTTACTAACGTCAAACCAGTAGATAAAGAAGACTTGCTAGCTGAGTACAATAACGGGACTATAACACTCAATGAGTACAGAGTAGCTACAGGTAAACAGCCATTGAAAGACGGTGACACTATCAAACCAGTAGGCATGGCAATGTGAGAGCAAATACAGCAGCAAGAAGTAAAGAAAGACGTTGGAGGTGCGGTGATGAAGATATTGAATAAGTACACGAAGGGCACTACAGAGTATTTGAAAGAAAGGGAAGCCTACGGAGAGAAGTTACGGAAACAGAAAATACAACGTACAAATATGTATGAATCGGACTACATCAGAGAGGTCAATAAAATATTCAAGGAACAGTGAGAGAGTATAGCGAAGCAGATAAGACAACAGAAGAGCAAGAAGGTTTCGCAACCAAAACTCGACCTGTTCTCTTCTACTAGATGGATAGTGTGACTCAAGTCTGTATATAGGACGATATTCCAAACAGAGGGGAACGAGTGATTCAGCCAGATTGGAGCGATATCTACCTTTGATGTTTGAGAGAACAAAGTAAACAACTGGATCAGAGACCAAATAACATTAACAAGCAAGCAAGTGAATAGCACAACGGAGAAAGCCATCAGTGTCATCATTAAGGAGTGAAACGATGCTTGACTTTGAGCCGATCAGATAGCAAGGAACATCAGCAGCCAGTTTGAAGAGTTCACAAAGAAGAGATCTGCTGTCATCGCTAGGACAGAGGTAACAAATGCAAGCACAGAAGCTTATATCCAGTCACGAGAGAGTTCTTGAGTGGTTACTGGCAAGGAATGGTACACAGCAATAGATGAAAGAGTCTGTCCAGAGTGCGATGCCTTGCATACAAAGAAAGTTTGACTAAGGGACACGTTCCCAGTATGACTTGATTGACCTACTGCGCACCCTAACTGCAGATGCACGGTTCTAGCTATAACAGAATAAACCTTTATAATTAACATACAATTAACATGAAGAGCATCGTAATATGAGAGCATACTATTGAACTAGATCTTGGAGAGGAACTACTAGTAAAAGATCTAAGGAAGATACAACCTATACTCAAAAGCCTACAAGAGGGGTGAAACGAAGTTGATGTGGTAGTTGACATTGTAAAAGCTTTTTGCACAAATAAGGATGTAGGTGATATCATCGACAACATGAATATAGCAGACTTCACGAAGCTATCAGAAGAGGTAACGTCACTAATAGACACTACTGAAAAAAAAGACTAGCGGCGAGGGTCTTAGACGGCTATGCTGCACAGGTAGTCAAGAAGCGTAAGAGCGTGAGCGAGGAGATACTCATGGTTCATGTGATGGAGGAGATGGGACGGTCTTATACAGACTATGTAAACACACCACAGCGAGTTATAGACGTTATAATAGGCAAGAAGAATTTAGATAGTAAAGCCTCAGATGCAAAAAGAAGTTAGTGTATTCATCCGTATCAAAGACAAGCTCAGCTCCTGACTTTCTTGAGTATCAAAAAAATTAAATGACTTTGCAGCCAACAATAAAAAAGCGTTCAAATGAATGGCGAAATGGGGAGGGATAGCGACGAGCTGACTTCTAGCCTTGTGAACTGGTGCGGTTATGCAAGCAAGCAAGCTCCAAGATCTCCGTATAGAGTTAGACACGCTAACGGGTAGCGCAGAGAACTGATTGAAGCTATTCCAGGACATACAAAAAGAGGCAGCAAAAACACCATTTGAATCTTCTGATCTAGTGCAAGCTACATCCACAATGCTACAATTTTGAGTAGCGCAAGAGAACGTAATGGACGACATGAGAATGTTGGGTGATATATCTGGAGGTAACGCTAATAAGCTCAAAAGTCTAGCGTTAGTGTATGGGCAAGTGTCTAGTGCTGGTAAGTTGACGGGGCAAGATCTTCTGCAGATGATAAATTTGTGATTCAATCCATTAAAGTCTATTGCAGACAAGACTGGCGAGAGTATGGCAAGCTTAAAGGATAAGATGTCAGATGGGGCTATAAGCTTCGAGATGGTTCAGGAGACCATGAGAGACGCAACTACTGAGGGTGGTTTGTTCTTCGGGATGATGGATAAGAAGAGTAAGACATTCTGAGGTGTTATGAGTACATTAAAGGATAACGTAGGGATAGCACTAGCCTCTCTTTGATGATTCGCAAACGGTGAGGTTGTAGAGTGATGACTACTTGATATATTAACAAAGGCTGTTGAAAAGGTGTTGCCTATGCTTGAAAGGATAACAGGGCGAGCAAACGACAATCCAGAAAAAGCAAAGAAGATATTCTTAGTAGTAGCCGCTGTTGCTGGTCTTATCACGACCATTTGACTATTGTGATTAGCAATCCCTACTATAGTTGCTTGATTGTGAGTACTTGGCACCGCTATCGCTGCGATGACGTGACCGATAGGGTTGATCATTATGGCTATTTGAGCGCTGGCATTATACATATATAAGAACTTTGATGAGATAAAAGCCTATTGGATAGCGATACGGGAGAGAGTAACGAACTACCTCAGTGAAGTATGGGATAATATAGGCTGAGTTGTAACTACTGGAGTGAGAATACTTCTTGCATCTATGACACTTTGACTGTCTGAACTAGTGATTGCTGTGGTTAAGAATTGGGACAAGGTGAGTAAAACAATATCTGGCGTCCTTTCTGCCATATCTGGTGCTATAGGGGTATTCTTTGGTGGCGTCTCAGAAAGCCGAACAGCTTGACGGGAAGTTATAAGATGAATAGGCCAGTCTATAGGTGCTGCCACAAGTGCGGTATTCACTAACGTATTCCAAGGGATAAAGGACACGGCGACTAGTGCAGTCAATCGGGTCATACAGAAGATAAATACCGTTATTGATGCGGTAAACAAAGTAGCCAGCAAGGTCGGTATAACTATACCGAATATCAAGAAGATGTGACAAGAAGCCGCAACGGCTAACCAGTTGAGATTGTGACAAACGCAGGGTATCTGACCAATAGCAGGGGCGAGGGCTTTCTGATGATGAGTACTTGCTAATAGTAGCTACCTGGTAGGTGAGAGGTGACCAGAGATATTCACGCCATGATCAAGTGGTATGGTCAGTAACGGATCAAGTTCTTGAGCTATCAACATCAACCTTTGAGGGGTGACTATAAAGAACTCTGATGACGAACAGAGATTGGTATCCCTTATAGAGTCGACATTATACAAAGCACAACGTAATTTATCCCTAGGTATATCATAGATGTTCTGAACTACTACTTTTTGAGCTTTGATATATTGAGCAGGTAAGAATATACTATGATCTGACTTTGGTGGTGTGTTTTCTTACAATGAGTATAGTTTTAACTCATCAAATGTTGTAGTTAACAATACGCCAGATATAGATAATATGTGATCTATAGATAATCAGAAATATAAGACAGCAAGAGAGAACGGGCAAGGGTATATATCACAGACGATAAACGAAAACATAGTGACAATAGAGTGATCATTGAGAGCGTCTAGCCCTGAGGAGCTAGAAAGCCTTATGGGAGGGATAAAAAGAAAACTGTACGAGCCGCATAAGGAGCTAAGGATAAGGAGAGCGAACGGAGACGTACGGGTCAGTACAGCGTCTTGTATAAAGCTAAGCTTTGATAGACAGCACTACACGAGGGACTGGGTGAAATTTTCTTTTGTATTCGAGGTAATAGATCCATTCTTTTACTGATCTGTAAGGAGAGAAGTTTCGTTTCTTTCTGCTACTGGATCTTTTGTGGACGAGGTGAATAACTTATACGGTGAACGCAAGGCGTCTCCTACGGTTAGGGTACAGTTTGGCACAGGGCTTTCTTCTGTAACTGTTGTGACTGTAAGTATAGGCAGTAGCGTAATATCCACTACGTGAACTTTCACTAACTCGGACATAGTGACTTTTGATTTCAAGGCGAAAAATGTACTACTTAATAGTGAACCAGATCAAGACTATACTTGATGATTCGGGAGTTTAGAGATCTGATCAAACGCCATAGAAGTAGCCATAGACGGGACACGGACAGCAGATATTTACTTTTCACGATCCCCAACATATGGATAGTAACTACATAATAAAGGTTTTTGATAAAGACGACGTATTCAAGAGGACTTTGTCACGGAAAGAGGTGAACGGAGATATTAGATTTAGTTCTGTATTGTGATCTTGATTCTCTGACCTTTCTTTAAGGGTACAAAACAAGGGTGAGACCACATTAAAGGAGACAACAGACACTGGAGGAGGAGACTACTACCAGACAGTGTCATACTCATCAGGGTTAGGCATAGCGCATTGAGATATAGTAAGGGTGGTAGATCCTAACCAGAACATAATAGAGAGAATTGACACAGGTGGCGGTAACTTCTACAAGCAGGTGACAGACAAGCCTATCTATAGTGGGGTAGTCATTGAGATAACACACAGTATCCTTTCTAGTGGTGAATACCACGATATAGACATAATGGGCATACAATCAACGCTCAAAGATACTCTGTACACTAACTGATCGTCAAAGTCATTCACAAAGACAGCAGACCCTGCGGTTATACTCAAAGAGATATTAGACCTAGTTGGTTACCTTTCATACACATGAACAAGTATAGAAACGTATTGATCAAATGTTTCAATAGAGTTTGATAACGTCTCTTGCATGGAGGCGGTAAAGTCTGTTGTTGAGTCTGTGGGTCGACTGGTATCGTATGATGCTGATGGAGTAGTTTACTTCTATGAAGAAGAGGAGACGCCAGCCATCGACCATAGGATGTCCTTCCTTAGTGAGATAATAGAGGTAAAGGACACCACAAAGTCCTTTGATATGGTGAATAGACTTGTGCTGCACTACAAGAACTGATGACCTTGACACGACACGCCCTTTAATGACTTAACTAGTCAGTGACTCTATGGAGTGAAGGAGAGGTATATTGAGAAACTGAACATAGAGAACAGCGAAACAGCCTCTATATTTGCAGCAGCATACCTAGCAAAATATTGATATCCCGTGCAAGAGCTTTCCGTTGTTGTTAGTGATAAATTCGACGTGGGTATCATCAAAGTTGGTGACACTATCAAAATAAATTGATATTACAACGCAAATAAGACATACTATGTATACAGGATAGATTTCACACCATGAAAGGTGTTGCTACAACTAAACTCGCAACAATCAATAGAGAAAACGTTAAAGTCTTTACAATCATAATGAACCAAAATGACATTCGTAGACTATAAGACAGCAGATAACGCACAATCTACACTACTCGGGTCAATCTCTTCTAGTGCTACATCTCTACAGGTTGCGTCAGGTGCGGGGGCGATATTCCCTGCAACAGGTGAGTATTTCCTCACTCTTGAGGAGGTGTCCTTGAATGAGTTTGAGACGGAGACAGTAACAAAAAAAGAGCAAGTAAAGGTAACGTCTAGATCTTCTGACACGTTTACTATCGTAAGAGCACAAAATGGGACAACTGCTGTACCGTTCAGCGAAGACGACAGGGTCAGTCTGTATCTAGTATCAAAGAACATGGAGGAGATCAACGCAGAGGCGGTGAGACTAGAGACAGAAAAGCTTAATACTGACGGACAACTAAGAACAGGGAACGGTGCACGGAAGCAGGCATACACCAACTGAGACGGTGACGAAGTAGAGTTGGCGCTATGATCTGCGGGGGAAGTAATGATGTCTAACTGACCAGCAGCAGCACCTACCTTCGGTACTCCTACAATATCAGCGGCGACAATAAAAACACAATACGAGAGTAACGCAGACACAAACGCATTCACTGATGCAGAGAAGGCAAAATTAGCCATTGCAATTGGTGAGCCTAAGGTTTGAGCCGACCATGCAATAGAAGCAAATACTGAAAGGTCTTCTAACTCTACATCTTACGTCTTAGTGAAACAGATAACTATTGACAGGGCTTGAGACTACAGAGCCTCTTATGATCTGAATAAATCATCTTGACACGATGCCTACTGAGACATTAGGAAAAACTCTGTAAGCGTAACAGAGACAGTTATATCCTTCGGTTACACTACTTATACCGAAGACTTTACAGGGCTAGAGGTAGGGGATGAGATAGCAATATACTATAGACAAACAAACCCAGTACAGACGGTCTTTGTGAGAAACTTCCAATTACAGTTCTGAATCATAGACCCCAGTGACTTCGGTACAGTAGATACTGACTAATTTATCGTTAAGGCAATGACAATGAAGATAACAAGATGAGACGTGTTCACAGACCTCAAGCCGATCCCAATAACAATATCAGATAGTAATGGTGTCGGTGTCGACATAACGGGGGCGACGGTATATTTTACGGTGAGAGATAATAACGGGTTGGATGCTACGGATGACAATGATGTTATACTAAAAGTAGCCATCACTTCACACACAACACCAGCAAGCGGTATCACAAAGATGCTCCTTACTGCGACTAACACAGATATAGTGCCAGGAGATTATTACTGGGAGTTACAAGTAGTGTTCACTGACGGGGCGGTACAAACGACAACGGCTAGCATACTGACGATTTTACCCGATCTAACGAAGGGTACGTAATGACAGATATATTTGTATCGGCAGAGACACCACAGATAAATGTATCGGCAGAGACACCACAGATAAATGTGACAGCAGAGACACCACAGATAAATGTATCAGCAGAGACACCACAGATAAATGTAACAGCAGAGACACCACAGATAAATGTATCGTTCACGTCGCCTTCTTGACCAGCGTGACCCGAATGATCGCCATGACAATGAATCCCCACATGATGAACAACAGGGCAGTCGCTGGTTAAATCAAGCGCAACAGACTACGACACTGAGCGAGCTGATGGGGATAATGTAGTACAAGATACGAAAGCCAACATATTATCATCTACGCCAGATGTAGTAACCACAGGATTGTCTACAGACACCAACCAAATATACCTGTTTGATGGGACTGTACGGAAAGCAATGCCGTGATACCGACAACCTACTCGTGGCGCTAAAGATATTGGCTTAGAGCAAGGGAGCGCCTTAGATGGGTACTGATTGGAGTACATAACCAACAAAAGGATCAGTAACTGTTCCATAGGGGAGAACTCAGACCCTGAGAGATGAAGCATAAGGGTAACAAATGCCGCAAGCTTAGATCAGGATATAGCACAATTCTACATCAATTGATGACGGAAGACTGCCTTGACAGGTGTTAATATACAGACAGACGACACAGAGAATCCAATAGACATAGAGTTTACAGACTTCAATCCTTATAACCTAAGCCTCATAACAGGTAACAGTGATGTTACTGATCCCGATTGAGTGCCAATGGTGCAGAACATGAAGATGGATATTGGGATATATCAGACACCTTTAGTTATATCATGATGAAAATTCTAATGGCTACATTCTACCTAGATCCAGCAGGAAACGACAGCACAGGAGATTGATCGAGTGGGGCACCTTGGTTGAATTTGGTATATGCAGTCAATAATAGTGGTAATACGGACACTATAATAGTAAACGAGGGGACATTGGTGCAGACAGTAGGAGGAGATAACCTAGACATGGGGGATAGAGTCGTCTACTCGGCAAACGGTAACGCAAAGCTCACCATATTAGACTACTCGGCTATCTCAATAGCAGGAACCAGTGGTGGGTCAAAAGGATCACTTGCAAATATCCAGTTTGCTAATAATTTTGCAGCAAGCACGAACAGATCTATGTTTTCTACTTTCAATGTAGCGTCGATAAACGATTGTATCTTCAGGGATTGCACTGCATGAGGTGATACATCAACAAGCGGTTCTAGGGGTGTGATCTTCCGAAACTCAAACACCACATTAAACAGGTGTATTTTTCGGAACTGCAGATACAGATCTTGATCTGCAGGATGATCTATTATATGACATAGAGCCAATGGCGAGTATACTGCGACAGTAAATAGTTGCGTATTCTATAACGATGGCACTGAGATAGCTGGGACACTAATACCAAAGTACATATTCTCGGTGACAACAGAGTGATCGTCTAGTAACTTAACCATCACTATCAAGAACAGTATAGTGATGCTTGCATCAGGCACCTTAGTGGGTGGATACTCCAGCGAGATTGGTTGATCTGTTGATATAACAACAACATACTCATGCCTCAATAATGTATCATATACCGACGGAGAGATAGGAACAACGACGGTAGATCCATTGTTTGTTGACCCCAACAATTGAGACTTCCACTTAAAGCCTGCGAGTCCCATTATTTGAGTAGCAAGTGTTTCATAATGAAAACACTCAATAACGTAGAATTCAAAATACTGCCTAAGTCGTGACTAGACGTAAACATAAACACATTGGTAACGAATGCGATAGCGAGTGCGGGGGAGATTCACTACACAACGGACGCAAAGAATCTATACTTCAATAATGGAACATCGAACGTACAACTAGCAACTGTTTCGCTGATGGTGAGTCTGATGATATATTCTTTCATACACTACAACGGAGACCTTGTATCTTACTGAGGCAATCTTATACACTATTAAGTACTTTATATTAAAAATATACGATGGCAATTACAGCAATACAAGATCTATCAAACAAAGCGACGCTAGTAGCTGGAGACTTAGTAGTTGTATGAGACAGTGCCGCCTCATTTGGAGCAAAAGAATACGACTTGTGAGCGGCCATGGTCTCTTTAATAAACAAAAAAGAGTGTTTTTCTGTTGCTATAGGCGACGAAACAACAGCGTTGACAACGGGAACAGCGAAAAAAACATTCAGAATGCCGTATGCGTTTACGGTAACGGAGGTCAGGGCGAGTGTGACAACCGCACCAACTTGAAGTGTTTTGACGTTCGACATAAACGAATGAGGGACTTCAATATTATCAACAAAAATAACTATTGACGCCACAGAGAAAACAAGCACAACGGCGGCAACTGCTCCAGTAATAAGTGATGGCGCACTTGCAGACGATGCAGAGATTACAATAGACATAGACACTATTGGAAGTACGATTGCAGGTGCAGGTGCAAAGATTTATATTATATGACATCAATAGAATGGATGATATAATAAACAATGTAGTCGCTCAATGGTGAGTGTTTGGTGTTTTAATCATATGAATGTTCACTATAATAACTGTGTGATACAAATATGTGCTAGGCAGAGAGAAAGAGCATAAGACAGAAAGGGATGAGATGATCAACATGCACAGAAAAGAGAGGTCTGAACGACAAGACAGAGACGACCAAAGACTTACTGTGTACCAAGGTCTGGCTAATATGCAAGCATCTGCATCACACTGACTAGAGAAAGCAATTGTAGAGATGCGTACTTTTATGCAGTCAAAGATCAGGTAGGATGAACAAGCGACTATTTGCGATATACCACATACTATTCATAGCAATAGTCGCCTCAATATCCTATATAGTCTTGAGACCTAGAAATACATGGTCCACTTGAGTCAGCTCAAAGTCTTGCTACCATAGCCACCAGATACCAAAGACGATTAAGAGGGTCATTGCATTTGACTCTTATGGTGATTGCATTAAATTCGTTAACAGCTAACATTTATATCTTCTTACATATACGATGACAGGAGTAGAAACACTAGTAGCAGCAGACTACACAGAGACAATCGGGTACATCATAGCACAAGCGAGCCAGTTTGTTATATTGTCTGGAGTGATTGTGTGATTAGTGAACCAACTAAAGTGAAACCTTCCTAGCGTCCTCAAACCTTTCATGTGGCTTCTTGCTATAGGCTTAGGGATATGATCATTGTTTATCGTAGATGCAGCCTTTGCAATGTGACTTGATACATACAAGACAATCTTCTTTGGTTTTGTTATGGGTATGTCTAGCGTTGGGTTATACGAGGCTTGACTAGGAAAGAAATGAAATAAAGTAGAAACGATAGAAGGTTTTGACCTTTCACAATAAACGCATGAAAATCATACACGACTACAAAACAAATAAAATCAGTAGAGGACTCAACTCATGATCGTATATCATGCTACACCATACTTGACCCTGAGCTGATTTGAATCTCGTAAAGTACCTTGCTTGGTCTAGTGCACCCGTTTCTTGCCACTTTGTTGTGTGAAAAAAGGGCGATATATGGCAATTATCAGAGTTAGGCGCTAGGACATGGCACGCTTGAGTATCTAAGCGACAGTGACTGACTGAATTGAACCAACATGCTATAGGCATAGAAATATGCTCAAACTGAACGGACTTTAATGACATTCAGAGGCAAGCGGTAAGAGAATTGACTAACTACCTCCTTTCAATGCTAAACCTTACTCCAGACAAGATAATCACCCATGCAGATGTTGCTGGATTCAGAGGCAAGCGGGACGTGTGACCAAACTTCTGGAATAACAAGCATGCCAGTTGGGAAGAATACCAAAACAGCTACAAGAAAGAACCACTGACAGAGAAAGAGAGAAATAACTTAGAGCTATTAAAAAGATTGAACTCGTGGTTTTGGAATAAGTTTGAGTTTACGGAGTTGAGAAATGACTTGCACAAAACTAACAAAACGATAGATTTAATATTAGAGTAATACTTTATTATCTACTTATATATGATGAGTAACAGAAACACACCTGAATGACTAGCAGCTATCAAACTATTCCACTGAATGCTTGGGATCGCTTCGTTGCAATGAATGGAAGAGGCTGGGAAGAAAGTGACAGCTAAGCTAAAAGAACTAGGATACCTAGAAGCACATGAATCAAGGATCGACTGAAAAACTAGTGAATACAACTTCGATGCTAGAGAGAGAAAGTTTGCCCTAGAGGGTGAGCTGCTGGAAGAGAGAATGGATTTGCTGGACATCACTTTCAATAGAGCGTACAGACTAATCCCAGAAGCAAGAGACGTTCTTGACGAGTACAAGAAATCGTTGTAGTCATGTGTATGGCATAAGAGAGAAGCCACCTGCATGGGTGGTTTTTTCTATAGCAAATTTACGTAAGTTAGCTCAAGAAAGCCCCGTTCTTTCAAGGCGAGGTGTCTTTTTTCTATTTCTTTTTTTTAATCTGTGCTCTCTTTCTTGCTTCTTGTGCGTCTCTTCTTCTTTCTTCTTTCCCTCAGTAGTATTCGCCTTGATGCGCCTTTGGTGTGAGTACATCGTTGTGCTTCTTAGGTGAAACAAATAAGAGATTCCATAACGCATGGACAGCACCCCCTTTCCATTTTGGTGTTCTATGGTGTAGGTGTGTCTTTTTCTGCCGTGCATGGTCGTCTCATGTTCTTTGCGACTCATTGCAAGGCGGCATTTTTCACTTATCCATATCAAGTAATATCTTCTTGGCCTTCTCCCTTTCTGTAACTACATCAACTCCGATTCAAGAAAAAAAGTCGCCTGAATCGACGACCTTTCTACGTAGCAACCCTGCTAACGCTTTCACTATTTTTCTTCTAGTCATACCCCAACTGCTAGTGCCTTGGCCATCTAGCGCATCGGACAACTCTTTGCCTAACTTCGCAGCGTTACCATGCGTGCCTCTCCAGAACTTCCCTCCATTCTCTTTGTATGATCTAGCGTTTGGGTCTCCTTGTATCCTTCATCATACTTTGTTTTTAGCCATAGGAAGCGGGTTGGTTAAATGTTATGCCTAATAGCTATTCACTCTAATCTCTGTTTTATATCTTTATCTGACATTCATTTTGGTGTAGTTACTTTCGTTATCATAGCACTGAATCATGTATAGAAAAGGACAGCTCTTTAGAAACAAAAACCAGTAAGTAAAGGCGCTTAAGTGGGGAAAAAGCACCTACTCTTTAGTTTTTAAGTAATACAACATCTGAGTTATATCACTCATAAGTGATTTTTATGTCTTCAATGTATGTGAACTTCCGTCACTGAAGCTCGCTTACTGAAGAAAAAAATACTCAGATGCGAATTGGTGAGTTATCTTTTTTTATAATGTATTTCTGGGGATCGAAGTACTTATATTGATAACCTGGTCTAACTTCTGTGAAGTCTGTAGCGACTATAAATTTTTCATCTAATGGAATATGCCGTGTATATCACCCTTTAATGTCGCTTGCAATCACTCGTCATGTTAGTCAAGACTTTACATCATTAGCAACTCAGCCATCAGTTTTTCTGAAGACATTAAAAAACCCTCCATTATTTATAGAGTCAAAAAACACCTTTATGGAAAATCAGTATCAATCAGAGTTGGCATACCAAGGAAACTTTTCAACAAAGTCTGGAGAAAAATCTAAATCAATAACCATTTCAAGGTTTTTTGGCATTCTGTTGATGATAAATTGAGGGAATTTATTTGAATCAAACGATTCCCAAGAAGATAGATCGACTCAACTCATGATAATTTTAGTATGTATTGATGCTTCCTCTGCTACTATGCCAGTGTTTATGTTTCATGTAATGGGAGGCACTGTATCTCCAGTTCATATAACCACAACTGGTGAAGTATTTGCTGTCGCACTTATCAATGCATATATTGTATAAAATAGAGTCAAAATGACAACTAGCAACGAGATAATGAAGATGTTATCTTTTTTTAAGAAATGGATGCTCATACTGATTAAGGTTTTTAATTAAAGTTTTTCTGCTTTTTACTCTTCTGTATGCCCATCCTAGACGGATAGCTTAACCCAAGTCTCACCGTTGATTATCATCTCATCTGCATTCTTTGTCTTTTCCTTCTGTGGTGTTATCTCGTAGTCTCATAAGACATACTGCGCTTCCCAGTAGTCAGATCAAGATAACTCCTCCATTCTTGTTATTTTTCAACTATCATCTCATCAAATAAACCTTCACTTTGTGTAGTTGTTATTCGCACTTAACATCGCATTTCAGTAGACTCTTGCATCTCAGGAGACCTCTGCATCTCAGGAGGCTCTTGCATTTCAGTAGACCTCTGCCTCTCAGGAGACCTCTGCATCTCAGTAGATACTTGCATTTCAGTAGACTCTTGCCTCTCAGGAGACCTCTGCATCTCAGTAGATACTTGCATTTCAGGAGACACTTGCATTTCAGGAGACACTTGCCTTTCAGTAGACCTCTGCCTCTCAGGAGACACTTGCCTTTCAGGAGATACTTGCATTTCAGTAGACTCGTGCCTTTCAGGAGACTCTTGCATCTCAGGAGACCTCTGCATCTCAGGAGACTCTTGCCTTTCAGGAGACTCTTGCCTCTCAGTAGACTCGTGCATTTCAGTAGACCTCTGCCTCTCAGGAGATACTTGCACTTCAGTAGACTCGTGCATTTCAGTAGACTCGTGCACACCCGCTTTGAGTCAGGTTGGATTCTTTTTCTATCCATCACCCAAGATCTCATCTGCTCACGTCAGAGAAGTCCTTTAATGACTCGATCTGGTGTAGTGTCTTTCATTGATGATTCTTTGTGTTGTCAGTTAGTTTGTATTTCATGGTTAGTTATTGTAATAAAAGTAGTTGACGTTTTTCAGTCGAGTTGCCGCATGGTCGTTTCCTGTTCGCTTTGCGGCTTTGTTTATGTTTGGGAATCCCTTATATCTTGTTGATCGTATATTCTTAAACGCTTCGTAGCTGTCTTCTGGTCTCTCATATATACACATCCTGTTTATCCCAACCTTCGGGCATGGTGCAGTATTTCAATTCTTGATGCCAAAACAGTTGTTATATGATAGTCAATATCACTTTGTACAGTGGTTCGTTTCTGCTCACGCCACGCTCCATGCTAGGTGCTCTATATTGAATGGCTTTTGTCATTGTTGCACAATTGGTGCATTACCCACCTTAACTTCTCATGCTGAGCTATTACTAGCTTGTTCTAGCTGCTCTATTGCCATATCTCATTCTCAAGCCATTATCCTATTGTGCATATCTAGTAGAGAGAACGCTAGAAGCTCTCTCCTCTCTCATTCTGCTGCTGATATCTCTAGAGCTTTTAGTGTGAAGTGTTTCACTTTGCTCTCGTGGTATCTTACCTTTTGCTCTGCGTAGATCCTATGACCTTTTAGCTCTGACACTTCTTTCTCTATCCCGTCTATTTCACTTTGTAGATCTGTCAGAGACATAAAAGCGTATATCTGTCAGAATAGTATTGCAGGTATTGCAAGAATAGTGACTAAGTGCTTCATAGGTTAGGATAGATCACTGTGACTAGCAGCTATAAAGATTTTATAGTCTAATAATACAATCAAACATTTATACTCTCTTATATGTTACTCCATTGACTACTATAGTATCAGTATACTCTACTGTCTCTGTCTTTACTCAAAGCTTTTTCGTAAAGTCTGCTTCTGATATTCAGCTTAGCTCCTCGAACTTATCATAAGTAAAATGCGGTATTTCTAGCGTACTCTTGATGTCTCATAAGTCTTCACATCTATCAAATGCCAACCTCCAACAGTCTTTCATGTACTCATCTTTATTCTCTTTGTTTGATATTCTTTTAAGGTATCAATCCGTAGATCAATATTCGGGGTTTAGTTTTTTCTCTGCGTCTGTCATTTCTCACTCACTCACCCAAACGAGTGTATCAAAATAGAACCGACCAGGGAATTCTATGCTTCATTGTTCTATATTTGTCTGAACTCAGAATATCCTGACCTTAGGTGTGTCTGTGTTTAGGTATCCTGTGTTGAAGTCTCCTGTATTTCGGTCTCCTGCGTTGCGGTGTCCTGCGTTGCGGTGTCCTGTGTTGCGGTCTCCTGCGTTTCGGTGTCCTGTGTTTCAGTCTCCTGTGTTGCGGTGTCCTGTATTTCGGTCTCCTGTGTTACGGTCTCCTGTGTTTTTGTTTCCTGTGTTGCGGTTTCATGTGTTACCCATCTATACTTAGTATATATTAAAAATTAGTCATACAATCAAACGTCAACGTCTCATGTCATAGGCTCTATCTCTGCTGTAGGGATAGTCTCAGATGGCAAAGTGTGCGCCCATTCAAACGAATCCTTTATCAAGTCGTCTCACCTTGCGATAACTTCTGCTCTCTCAGTTGATAGTTTTTGTAGTGTACTCTCAGCATCAGACATCTCTTGGTTTATCTCTTTAAGCCTTCACATAACCTGTGAGTACTCTACTCCGTATATTTCTGACGCAGACTGGTGCACTTGCTTATTCTCTATCAATCAAAATCTAGCCAGTCAATAACCACATATAGCGACGATTACGATAAACAATACAAGGTTTTTCACATATCACATTACAGTACAGTTAGAAGAATAAATCTTAGAGCGGCACATAGAATAAGCGATGACACAAATATATACCCTTTCGCTCGTTTGTTGTACTTACCCAATCAGTCGAAGTCAATTGTCAGTATAAATATCGTGCTTGCAACCACTATTATAAATGCTCCTAGAGTATGGCTCGATATATAAGCAAAATACAGTCACACTAATATGGCAAATTTATATGGCAACCGCCTTGCTTTTTCTATTGATCTACTCCCGTCTGGCACTCTAGGTAGTACGTATCACTGGCTTTGTAGCTGCTCTGTTTTAGTGCGTAGTTCTCATTGCCTAAGCATTAGATGGGCATCTTCTTGTGTGAGTATTTGCATTATCCGTTACCGCTAGAGGATAAAGTGTCAGAAGCTACAAGCAGTACTAACATGACTCAATTGATTGTGACTATTCTTGTTTGCATTGTTATCATTACTTCTACACACAAGAGATTAAAAGTTTTCCTCAAGATACAGTTCAAAGAGCTCACACATTTTCTTCTTTGCCTCCTCCCTGTCGACATCATCGAAGTCCTCCGACCACATATCGTCATTGTTGTAGATGAAGTCATCAGGGGTCATAGTAGGTACGAACCTCCATCAACTTATCGTCATCTTGCCATCTTCATCTCCTCTAAAATCTCTTCTGTGTAATAGAACTTCTGTTCTTCGATACTGAACGGGATCGTTGATAAGTGCTTTTCCCTCTCGGTATCCATTCCGTTGGTGATTTCGATAGGCTCTCCAGTCAATAGGTCTGTTACAAACATGATAGATCAGGTAGAATATAAATGCATCCCTTACTTGAGATAATTACATTCTATAGATAAACATATGTTTTGCAATAGATTTATACACTTTCTGATAACTAATCGTTTTTTAGTGCTACAGTAGTATCAACTCAAGCAGCCTCGAGCTTGGAAATATAGTTCTTTCACATCTTACCGCTAGCATAACAAGCGTACAATCGATTTTGGCTTATGTTGTTAAGCTTGAAAAACTCAGACATTAGCAACCTTCTCCCAAGCTTCTCCTCCATCTTGATAAGCGCAAGCCTTATCTGTGATCTCATCTTAAATTCATTTATATTCATTATAGGTTTTAATAAGTTCTAAAACATCACCCTTGTGCATGTCCTCCATCTTCTTCTCAAAAGCTAGGGTCAAATTAAATGTGATCATATTGTGTTGAACGTCATACTTCTTGACAACCTTCTTGTAAACCTCCACAAAGTCACAACTCTCTGTGCCTGTTAGCTTCATGTATATATATGCTTGTAGTGCATACTCCTCGTAAGGTGTCATAGTAGATCACATCCTTGGCTTGTTCTCTGGCGTTGTCTTTGTTGCTGCTGTCTTGTAGTCAATACACTTGTCATTGTAGACACAGTCGACATATCAACAGAAGGTGACACCTCGGATCTCTCACTCAACATACTTCTCTCTTTCTGGAGGCCCAACTCACTCCTCTTCATATCACTCAGCGTTGCTAAATAGAGTCTCAAGGGTTTTCAGCATGTTTTTCTTCTCACTCTCATGCCATCCCGTGTCTTTTATAAATCTTACTGCCTCCTCTTTCTCTCCTGTCTGCATGAACTTATGGAAGGCTGTTCCAAGGTCAAAGTATGTTTTTGGTGCTGAGTCTCTGAATCATAACAGATAACGTCACCCCCAAGTGGCTTTGTCGTTCTTGTAGCATTTTAATTGTGATGCAGATAGCTTCATGGTATTTTTTGACATAAAAAAGCCCCGAAGGGCTATAATTAGAACGGTAGATCTTCATCAGTGTCTGTGTCGTCCATTATACTTTTATCTGTGTGTGCTGTCTTAATATTGTTTCTGTATTCAATGAGGTCTCCTGCCGCTTCTACTGCTTGCTCTCATTCCTTCTTAGTAACTACCGATCAGATCTCAAACGATGGTAATCTGTAAGGACTCGCAGCGTCTGTCATTAGAACGGACTCAATATACTTGATTTTATTTTGTGTCTGGTCAAGCTTCTTCATAAGCTCACTAAAGTTATAGTATGCCTTACCCTTCAAGAAGAACTGTATAACCTCTCCTTTATGCAACACAGTCAGTGCAATGTGCAGTTTAGCACCTGCTGTCGATAGATCTGCCTTGATATCTTTGTACGCTCCTTTAGCGAATCTGCCGTTATTGAATATACTCACTGTCAGCTCCTCTGAGAAGTAGTCAATCTCGTTACTCCAGAATCATGCTTTGTGTGCTGCGCTGTATCACTTGATAGTGTAACCAACCTTGAGCAACACAAACTCTCACAACTCAAATATGATGTTCTCTGACTTGTCACCGTCCCAGTATTCAAAGTGTCCAGCGTCTCAGCCACCCTTCCATTTGAGGTACTTACTAACTGGCGATGCTGATTCTTTCTTCTCTCCATAAATAGGCATGGTAATTATGATTTACTTATAAAACCATCGCTTTTAACGTCTTCGTGGGTTGGACGATTACTCACATAATACATTGTTTTATGTGTATTGCAATAGATTTTTATAGATTATTTACTCAATCCACACCTCTACAGACTTCCGCCCTGAATCAGTGGCTTTGTAGCTCCTCTATCCTGTACTCCTGTAGGTCTCTTAACTTTGTCTTGTCTCACTTTACCTCGATGAACCGTGGTGTCTCTCAGGCCTTGAGCGCTAGCAGATCAGGGATACCGTTCCTGTTGGTCTTCATCAGCTTTAATACATAGTATCACCTCGCTTCTAATTTCTTTATTAACTTCGCCTGTACCTTTGACTCTAGCATCTCATAAAATGTGAATACGTAAAACTCTTCTTACCTAACACAGTCTTGTATACCTTACTCTCTACGCCTCACACCATGAACAGCCAATGCACAAGTGTCTCTCAACGGTCAATCGTTGTCAACCTGTCCCTCGCTTGTCGATAACTCGTTGCGCTGTAGTCGATACTGTAGAACACTATCTCGTCAGCCTCTTTGTAACTTACTCACTCTCTACCGTTCCTTACTTGCTTGATGATGCTCTTATTAGTAGACCTGAACTCTTGGAAGTCCTCAGTCACAAGGTCTCACAACACCTGCTTCAATATCTCTTTCTCCGCCTGATAATAATAGAATATCAACAACTTCTTGTCTCTAAAATTGTCCCTTATGTACTCAGCCTTAGACAAATCAAGTATCGCCGTCTCTCAATTATCCATAATAACACTACCCCCGCACAACTGTCTGTACTTAGTCAGCTTTGTTGCAGCGCTATCCATCACCACATTGCCGTCTTTTAACCTCAAAACGTCTTGTTTCTTTACGCTCTTGAGTAACGTCAGAAGTTCTGGTGTTGGGCGGACATTGTGTACTGTCTCGGTTATTTTGTTGCTGAATCAGCTTTGTTTTTGGCTGAACGATATAATATACTCAGTGATCTTCTCGAATATCTTCTTTTTCTTTGCGTTACTATAATCGTTTATATTGTATCAGTTGATTTTCTTCTGTGTTACCTTCACATAATCGCTCGCCCGTTTATAGAAGCTAGCATATTTCCTGAACGGTCAACGTCACGTCATCCAAAATTGGTGGAACAACTGTGAGTAACTCTCTGGGCTAGGCGTTCAGCTCATCAATATCATATAATCACAATCTATTTTCCTTACAGCTTTTGCGTTTGCTGGTGGTTTTGGGAAAGATGAGAAGGTGTGTGCCTCGTCAACAATCACAACATCAAAGTGTCACTCCTGTTTCCCTATAGTCTTGTAGTTGTTTGTAGACAACACTAGATCGAACTCTGCTCACATCAATTTGTAGTCGTCTACGATATTGCCATTGTCGATACAGAGTTTCTTTGTCACAAACAAGACCCTCTTCGCTCAAAGGCCTTTGGCTATACTCAATGAAGTGAGAGTTTTTCACGTCCTCACCTCCATCGCTAGATACAGTAGTCTTTTGTCTCTAAGGATATCCACCCCATCAGAGACGATTCTTTCTTGGTACTCCCTTAGACTAAACATTATGACCTTACCGATAGGAGGTCACTAACGTCAATTCCTTCATAGGCTCTAAACCTCTTGCCTCAGACCATCTTTTGCACTTCGTCAATCTTGAACCTCTCAAAGTGATACCTCATCCTCTTACAGATAGTGTTGTGCCCCCAAGGCTTGTGCCCTGTACCCCTTAGCCACCTATTGAAGTCGTCCGAGACGATATGCTTTAATGACATTACGCCATGCTGTATGTCTCACTGCTCCTCTTTCTCTATAAGGTACTGTAACACAAGGTCTTGCTCATCGATAAAGTCTTGCATGCCTCCCACAAGCTCAGTAGCCATTTTTATAGTCCCCCTCTCCAAAACTCTCATAAGTCATGAGATCATCCAGTTTAGTATCTGTGGTCACTCTTTCTCAACTAGTACTTGATCCATTCTCTCCACCTTCTCTACTGTCTCAATATCTCATAAACATTGCACAATAATCCCCCTACGTTTGATCGAGTTATCCTTGTCCTTTATCCATGGCTCTTTGTTTGTACACATAATCAACGAAGCCTTATTCTTGAACGGCACACGATCCCTGTACTTTCTGTTCATGTTTATCTCTTCTCAAGATATGAGCTTCTTGATAAGGTGGTCATCAAGTTGCACTTTCCCCATATCATAATCGATAGCCAATGTCTTTCCGATCATTCATGGTAAAGAGAAGTCCTCACCCATTTTGTTGGTTATTGTGAGTCCGACGGCTCTACTTCACATAATACCAGCGAGTGTCTTTGTGAATACACCTTTACCATTACCACCTCATCATATCAATATCAACGCTCTCTCTCATGGGTTTCATCAAACTAGGCAGATACCACAGAACTCTTGTATTGTCTCCATAACAGCCTCCTTGTCTGTGTACCCACACAACATCCGCTTGAGAAAGTCTAGCCATCTCTCTGGATCAGTAGAACCTAACACCTCGTTGTGGTCAATATCTATAGTCCCAGATATGAAATCTTTTCTCGTTATGTCCGACACACTATAAGAGTCGCCTGTGATTGTTATTTTGTGGTGCTTCAATGGTATGACGTTGTCGTCTGGCTCGTGTAAAGTCCTAGTATTTCAGGATATATCAGTAGACTTTATCTTTATGAAAGTAAGCACCTCCACTACTTGCTTAGTGGTGACCTTGTCAAACTTGTTGTCAAGATGAGATAGTATAATATTCTTTAGTACATCCTCGTCTATTATGGAGTACAATGGTGAGTCACCTTTTGAAATGTAAACATCACCTCTATGATACGCAAAAGTGTGTTCTAATAAGAAGAGCTTCGCTTCTTCTAGTGGGTTGAGTCTCTTCGCTAGGAACTTCTGATCCAATGGTTTGTTCTCTAGTAGTGATTCCCTTTTTCATTCTACTTTCTCTTTCTTTGGCTTCTCTGTAATAGCTCTCTCCTCTTTCATGCCTGCATCATATATGTGAGTAAACTTCTCTTTGAAGTAGTCAAACGTGTCCTTAGCGGAAAGTCACAGCTCTTTATTGACAAAAGAAAAGCAGTTGTATGCGTCCTCATCAGACGACAAATACTTAGATCAATCACTTATTAGTAGGTTAGACCCCTTTACTATAAACAACGAACTGTTCTTGCCATCCTTTGGAGATAGCAAGTGTATGTAATTGGAAGACTCTTTATATCAAGCCATGCCTAACTCTTTACTAACAATGTCAGCAAAATCGGTGCTGCTTATATCACATATGAGATCGAAGACCTCACCGTCACCGTTACTATACTTCGTTTTCTTATGACTACTCACCACTTTAGATAAAGTCTCTTTTGCGTAACTGGAAAGGTCACTGAATATACTGCAGTTCTTGTCTTGCTCTTTCGCTACACTCACAGTGAAGGCTTCACTTAGCCCATACCTCTCAGATCTCTTAGCGTTCACCGTTCATATACAACGGGTTATCCTTGAGATGTTCTTACATGAGTGGTCAGACCTCATGGAGTCCGGGAGTAGCAAATCACTTTGGTTATAGAGCCATTGTGTTGCGTTCTTGTACTCGACTAGGTCAGTCTCGATAAGCTTTGGTGCTGTATAGTATATGTGCAACCCGTTTCAAGAGTATACTATATACCTCCAGTCAGATAACACCTTGTGCTCCTTGTAAGCAGACACAATAAAAACAACAGCTTCCTCAATGACACTATCTGGTGTTTCACCACCTAGATTCGATCTAATATCAATATCGATAACCATGTATCACTTACTAGTCACATCCACATCCTTCGTGTATCTTCAAATCCTCACTCATCATCAAACAACAAAGTACAGATCAGTATGACCAGAAAGGTCTTTAGGTACACTCCTCAAAGACACAGGCTTTCAGTTAGGGAAGTGCCTGAACTCAATGTTCTTGCCATCACAACCAAGATTCTTTAGAAACGTCATAATTTTTTACATACACATATAAAGACCCCTATGCTCACTTCCTTGCGTGCTTAGAGGTCTTTATATGTGTATATGTGTCGACTGGCCAGTTGACAATATAACAAAAAGGCGACTATATGCAAGGAAGTTTTTTAGGTATTTGCAGTATAACAAGTTACACACTTAATGCAATAGCAAAGTGGTTCGTTACCTGTGCATTACACAGGTTAGTGGTATTTACAGTGTAAACATTTGTTGCTTAATATATTTTTACACGTGTAGTACACAGATCGCTTTTTAGGTATATGTGAAATGAAAAACCAGTCATAGATTGAGAAATTGATGATTGCATGTGTTACACAGGTTAATATACTATAAACTTCTTTAAATCAATATATATATAAAAACATAGAAGCGCTATATAGTGAAACTCTTTCTGGTTTTCAAGTTGTGAAACTGTGTAGTTGCACTCTTCACAGAGAATGTAAAGTAGTATATTGCTATTGCCTATTGCAATATAGGGGACTGGCAGTATTATTGGTGTTAGTTATTTAGATGTAAATTGTTGTTGTTATGAACGAAGAACAAAGACTATGATTCAGCTACGCCGTAAAGGAGCGAAATAAGGCAGTAGGGAACGGAGAAGGTATGCTATTCCCTAAGATAACACACCCTAACGACGAGCTAGAAGTAAAGGCTCTACGAACTGGAGGGATAAATATCGTAGTAGAGGAGATAGTGGAGGGCATAGAGGCTCAGACTAATGTTCTTTTCTTAGACGCTATGATAGACACAGCCTTTGGAACTCTATGAGAACTACACAAGATGTGACACGAGTATCATCCAGAATTACAATACCAACAAGCAAATAGAGATATAAGGGCTTCTAAGGTAAGCAAGGAATGATTGTTAGAGTACACAGACTACATAGAGAAGGAACTAAAGAACAAAACGATCAATTATGATCTTATCAGCTCACACTATCACTATATCATACACGTTTCCTTGCTATTAGCTGAGTGATTAGTAGGAGACAGACTATTCGCTGCTTGCATGGAGGTATGCAGGTCCAACTTCGCCAAACTACCATACGAAAAAGACAGCAATGGAAAGGTAAGGAAGGGAGATTGATTTGTAGCACCGAGCCTAGGGCAATTCATCTCCAAGAAGACTTCATAATGAAAGAAACTTTGTTGCATTGAGATTGTTTGGAGAAATTAAAGGAAATGGAGGACAACTCCATCGATAGTATGGTTACAGATCCCCCTTACTGAATATCATTCATGGGTAAGAAACGAGATTATGACGTACCACAGAAAGAGGTACGAGAAGAATGCCTAAGGGTACTAAAACCATGAGGTCATGCTTTGATTGCTTGCTGAACAAGAACACAACACAGAATGGCAGTAAACCTGGAGGATTGAGGGTTTGAGATTAGAGATATTATTGCGTGGGTATATGGTAGTTGATTTCCCAAATCACTCAATCTGGGAAAAAGCGTGGACAAGTTGCAGGGTAATGAAAGGGAGGTTATGTGAAAAACAATATATGCAGATTGAAGTAAATGAAGAAGAACAGCAAAACACTTTACAGGTGTTGATTTATGAGGTTCTAGCGTTAATACCAAATGAACATCACCACACGAATGACGAGGTACAGCTCTTAAACCTGCAATGGAACTCCGAACACTATGCAGAAAGCCACTATCAGAAAAGACTATTGCAAAGAATGTATTGAAGCATTGAACAGGTGGCATCAATATAGATGAGTGTAGGGTGGGAACTACTGATAAATTGGGAGGAGGTGCTGAAAAACGTGCAACTTTTGCTGGTAAAGAGGGGTGGGATAGACCACGAATGCACGATAAAGAGAAAGAAAAATCCCATTCTGATAAAATCAAACATAACGTAAAGCACGCAGAGGGTTTAGGCAGATTCCCTGCTAACTTAATACATGATTGAAGTGATGAGGTGGTTGGGTTGTTTCCAGATAGTAAAAGTGGTACAGTAAAAGGTATATATGGACATAAAGAATGATTTGCAAAAGGTGAGGTATATCAAGAACACAAAGGTAGTTCTTGATCTGCAGCTCGCTTCTTCTATTGCAGTAAGGCTTCAAAAAGCGAAAGGAATAAGGGGCTAGAGGGGCAATGTACACACCCAACGGTTAAGCCTATAAAGCTTATGCAATACCTATGCAGACTTATAACCCCCGTATGATGAACCATACTAGACCCTTATATGTGATCTGGTAGTACAGGTATATGAGCTAAGTTGTGAGGTTTTGATTTCATAGGTATAGAGAGAGAGGAAGAGTACATGGATATAGCGAGGGCAAGGATGAAAGCACGAGGCTAGTATGGCACAATTTATAACAACACTTCATAATGAAAGAAATTTTGTTGCATTGAGAATGTTTGGAGAAATTAAAGGAAATGGAGGACAACTCCATCGATAGTATGGTTACAGATCCCCCTTACTGAATATCGTTCATGGGTAAGAAATGGGATTATGATGTACCGCAGAAAGATGTATGGGCTGAGTGTCTAAGGGTATTGAAGCCATGAGGTCATGCACTGATCGCTTGCTGAACAAGAACGCAACACAGAATGGCAGTAAATCTAGAGGATTGAGGGTTCGAGATTAGAGATATTATTGCGTGGGTATATGGTAGTTGATTTCCCAAATCACTCAATCTGGGAAAAAGCGTGGACAAGTTGCAGGGTAATGAAAGGGAGGTTAATGATTATGTAGCACCAGATGGCAAAAAAAGGTGTGGTGGCAATAGTTTTTCTGTAGGAAAAGAGCCAGATGGTAGATGAATAAATAAATCAACCAAATGAACATCACCACACGAATGACGAGGCACTGCACTCAAGCCTGCAATGGAACTCCGAACACTATGCAGAAAGCCACTATCAGAAAAGACTATTGCAAAGAACGTATTGAAGCATTGAACAGGTGGTATCAATATAGATGAGTGTAGGGTGGGTAGTGAAAAGATAAATGTCACTTGTCACTTGTGACAAGACTTAATGTGAGCCATGAAATGAAATCCTTGCGACAAAGATACTACTTATACTACAACTAATACTTGAAGATTCCCTGCTAACTTAATCCACGATTGAAGTGATGAGGTTGTTAATCTGTTCCCAGAGACGAAACCAAGTAAACAAAACAAAATAAGTGATAAAAGAATAAATGATGGGAAATCAATGTTTATAGATGAAGTTCGTACACCTGAAAATAGTTATGCAGATAGAGGCTCTGCAGCTCGTTTCTTCTATTGCGCCAAGGCTTCAAGAAGCGAAAGGAATAAGGGGCTAGAGGGGTTTGAGAAAAAGCCAGGATGAAGTAATGCAAAATGATACACTAGAGATGTGGCTAATTGAAACGATAGAAATAGACCAGTCGCAAATTATCACCCAACGGTTAAGCCCATTAAACTTATGCAATACTTAGTAAGACTTATAACACCTAAGTGATGAACTATACTAGACCCTTATATGTGATCTGGTAGTACAGGTATATGAGCTAAGTTGTGAGGTTTTGATTTCATAGGTATAGAGAGAGAGGGAGAGTACATGGATATAGCGAGGGCCAGGATGAAAGCACGAGGCTAGTATGGCACAATTTATAACAACACTTCATAATGAAAAACAAAACAACAGCGATACTTCTTGCACTATTCCTTTGAGGCATAGGAGCACACCAATTCTATTTATGAAACACAAAGAGAGGGTTCTTGTATATGGTATTCTGCTGGACATTCATACCAGTACTTGTATCTATATTTGACATCCTTATGATCATGGGAGACAATACAGGTAAATTTACAGAATAAACAACTTAGATGGCAAGAGCTGACAAGAAGAAGAACGTGGCGAAAGTTGCGGAAATGCTAGTAAATAACCCACATGCTACAGAGAGAGAGATTGCAGGCTCTACATGAATGAGCAACTGAACAGCACATAACTGTAAAAACGAACTTAAGCAAAACTGAGCAAAAGACGATACCATAGCGTATATCGTGCTGTCTGCAAAGAATAGACTAAGGAAGGTTAGTGCAGTATTTGATAGGTTTGTAGACGAGTCATGTGCAAAGGATGTGCTCAATAGAAGCGACGCCAGCCTAATAAAAGAAATAGCTAGGGACGATATGGCAAGGATTAACGTCCTCTGATGATCTATCACAGACAGCAAGGGAGGCATAAGCCCTCTTAATAGTGACCAAGCAGCAGCATTGGACGCTTTACGTTCTCTGTAGTAGATGACAAAACGGGACGCGTTAAACGATAAAGCGGTGAGGGTTGAGTACTTCAGAGACAACTTCCCTGCTTTCTTTGCGTACCATTTCTGACGACCATTCACCAAGTTCCAAGTCGAGTGGATGAAGTCTGTGCAAAGTAGAAAGAATACTTTCATTGAGGCATTCAGAGCTAGTAGAAAGACTACTATGGTCAGATGATATGTTGTGTGGTGTATATGTTACAAGGTCGAGCCGCACATAGTTGTCCAGTCATACGAGTCAAACCTTTCATCCGAGTGGGTAAGGAATGTTGCAAAGATGTTATTCAAGAGGTCAATAGTCAACGACTACGGGCTACTTTTCCCTTTGGAGACAAAAAAGGACGACCTCAAGAAGAAGTCATTACATAACTTTGACACAACAAACGGCGTCAAGATCAATAGTAAGTCATTAAGGCAAGTCTTGAGGTGAGCTAATGAGTACGACATGGAAGACGATAAGAGTGCGAGACCCACTCTATTGGTTATGGATGATGTGGACGTTGAGAGTTCTGTTGAGAATCCAGACATAGTGGAAAAGAACTACAACAAAATTATGGGTGAGACAATCAGCGCACTTGATCCGCTAAGAAGGAAGATAATATTCTTATGAAATACTATCAGAGAGGACGGAGTAGTGCCTAGGTTCAGAAAGAAATACAGAGATAGCAAGAGGCGGGACGTGTTCCATCAACCATTGATAGAGGACGGCGTCAATATACGACCTAGTGTATTTACAGATGATGTGGTTGCTACAATAAAGGATGATGGTGACATATCCTTCAATCAGAACTACTTACTCATCCCATACAAAGGCGGTCAGTCTATAATATCAAGATCACAGATACAGATGACTGACAAAGTACCAGACTCAACGGACGAAATGAAGGTGCAATACGTCATTGGTGTAGATCCTGCCTTTTCTCTCAAGACAAACAGCGATAGTGTGGGTATTGTTGTCTCTGCACATAGAGGCGAAGATTTGTATATTGTGCACGTTGTAGAGTTAGAAGGTCAACAGAAAGACGAAGAGAACATAAAAGAAACAGTGCGTAATCTATATAATAGGTACTCTGTAAGTATAGTGAATGTCGAGTGAAACAATTGAGGCGAGATCATATGCAGACAGCTACAAGACGCAGGCATAGCGGCTAACATACTAAGGTCAAGCAAAGATAAGGTAACAAGGCTAATGGAGTATCAAGGTAAGTTCACTAGGTGACAGGTGTTCTTTTTGCCATGAACTGGAGAACTACAAGACCAGCTTCTATTATTCCCTAGTAGGGCGAAGGATGATCTTGTTGACTCAATGGTGTTCTCCTTCCAGTGATTTTATTCTTTTGATATGGTGATATGATAGGACTAATCAGACCAGACAGACCATGATATGTACCCCTTGAGAAACGGATTAACCTTACTCACAAGGAACAAGACTATCTGTATATCATAACATTTGAAAAGAGGGTATGTAAGAAGGATCTAAAAAGGATGCTATACTTCAAGAGTGACTGGGGTTTAGAAAAGTTCAGAAGAAAGCTGTTGTTAAAATTACATAGTGCAACTGAGTAGTTGCATCTATTCCACTATGCTATATAAGCTGGTTACTGTTTATCTATAACATACAACATGGCAAAGTACATTTGAAGGCTTATAAATGTTTGAGTCGGTATTGAAAGCACAAGAGGGACAGCGGTTGCTGCTGCGAGCCGACAGAAGAAGACGGACTTCTCTTTTGAAGAAAAAGGTGAATACGTTGATGATGTCGCTTCAGTGGGGTCAATTATTGACGCTACAGATAGTCACTTAGTTAAGAAGTTTGCAGAGGGAGAGCTAGGATCTTATGTTAGCGTAAACGCTATAGGGTACTGGTTGTATTCATTGCTCGGTACTGTATCAGCTACAGAAGATAGCACAGGCGCTTACGCCCATGCGTTCACTCTACAAGAGACAAACCAATCACCGTCACTAACAATGGCTATTGATGATCCAGTACTTGGAGATCTAGCTTTCCCGCTTACGATGGTGGAGAGTATGACAATCTCAGTAGAAGAAGGTCAGATCGCTACATTCACCGTATCGCTCAAGTGACTCCCAGGAGAGTCAGCTACACATACAGTATCACACGCTGTTGACTACACATTACTAGCTAGAAGCTCAAGCCTCAGAACTGCTACCAACTTAGCGGGTCTTGATGCAGCGACTCCTTTCTGTTTCAAGTCTTTCGAGATAACATTTGAAAAGAACTTGATGGCTGATTATTGTGTCGGTAGCCTGACACCAGTTGACTACATCAATACACAGTTCTCTGTATCTGGATCATTCAGCGTGTTATTTGAGAATGGGACATATAGAGACTCACACCTTGACGATGTGAAAAAGGCGGTAAGGTTTGAAATAGAGGACACAGCTACAACAATCGGCGCTACAAGCAACCCTAGGTTGACTGTAAACCTTGCTATGTGCTCGTTCAATGAGTTCTCTAGAACACAGGGTAACGACGAAGTAGTGACACAGACAGTTACATTCAAGGGTCTTAGATCTCAAGTTGATTGAGAGGCTGTTAATATGGAGTTGGTTAACACTATCGCAAGTTATACTGCATAATTTTACAAATGGCAATCACTATGTTATATACAAAAGAGCTAGAGCAGAACATCAAAGATAAGATAGCCCTCCTGACTGATGCTGTAAGCAAGGTTGAGGACGATAAGGAGTGGGCTTTTGATGTTATTGCTACAACGCAAGACGCCGACAGAGACAACGAAGTAATAAAGGTAAACGGACGGGACACTAAGAACTGGGAAAAGAATCCAGTAGTCCTTGCCAACCATAACTACACAATAGAGTCAATCATCGGTAAAGGGACTAAGTTCTACACTAGCAAGGGCGTCAAGAGAATGAAGGGCGTCTTTTCAAAGACAAACCCGCTCGGTGTCCTTGCTAGGAATCTCTACAACGAGGGTATGTTAAAGACTGTATCAGTTTGATTCATACCTCTCAAGAGAAACGAGCAAGACTACAAAATCATAGAGAGAGCAGAACTACTCGAAGTCTCTTTTGTTGCTGTGCCATGTAATCCA
>Ga0136555_1000095_pt1 | contig 33055 bp, 37 predicted proteins | sample AntRauTorckE5432_FD_104927 | JGI IMG/M metagenome (GOLD analysis project Ga0136555, IMG submission 104927) | Saline lake microbial communities from Rauer Islands, Antarctica - Metagenome Torckler E5 #432 | ecosystem: Environmental > Aquatic > Non-marine Saline and Alkaline > Saline | place...
AGACAGATATCCGTAGGAGGATTCGACCTCTTCATTCTTGTACTTATCAGTAACTGACAGGTCCAAGATTTTAGCCTTTGCCACCTCATGGATGGCTTTGGCGAATTCGTCTCCACTTGCGTGGACACGTTGAGCACCATCTTTGCTGATTCCGAGATCTTCGAGCACCTGCTCGATAGCATCAGAACCAACTCGTGTAATTTGACGTTTTTGACCTGTCGTCGCAGGTGTGTGAGTAAGCGTTTTCATAACGTTAGCTCTCCTTTTTTTATTATCAGATAACGCTCTGAATATTGCGGTTTCCTCTGGATTAGAGGAAGACGTGTAAAAGAACAATATAATTACATTACAACACAATAGACTATATGTAAAGGTTTCGAGGTAAAGTCCGGAGTTCAAAGAAAACCCTCTGAACTCTGACCTTTGCCCTCTTGTCCTTATTCACTAAAAATCAAACAGAGTTTTCTTAATTCCTAAATAAGTCTGCGTCGCCAGGCTTTTAAAAACTTGTTCTGAATTTCCTCCTCTGAATTTCGGTTCGTATATAAAACCATACTCAACCAAAACAGATGGAGAATTCAGGCTGTTGTGCGCTCCTATAGCTATCAGATCTGAATCCTGAATCACAACGTCGCTCTCTACCGGCGCATTGGTTTCTGGAAAAACATCGTTCAAATAATCTCTAATATTTTCTGCGAATTTTGCACTCTCTGGATTATTTTTAAAACCTTCTTTTGGAATATAAATTGAAAAACCAGAATAGTCCCCTTCTGTGTTTTCGTCTTTTCTTGGGTATTCATTAAAATGAGCATGAACCACTAAATCTATTTCATTTTCATTAGCCCACTTATTTATCCCGTGCAATTTAAAAGAAACTTCCGCTGGCACTTTATTTTGATGAACTTCTTCTATTGGATCGTCTTTTAAGAATTTAGATTTCTTATCACTCTCTTTTTTAAATTCTAAAATAGATTCTTTTTCTGTTTCAAAATAATCTAAAAATTCTTTTGTGTAACCATTTTCTGTTCTGGTTATAAAAGTTTCTATTTGTTTATCTTTTTCTAAAATATTTAAAAGCTCGTTTGTAACATTCAAGTTAAAATCTGACTCTTTAATTAAATTTTCATTATCCAAAAATTCTGCACCGTGATTTTCATCATCATGACCAGGAACCAACAAGATTCTGAAATTTTCAATTTCCAATTTTGCTTCATCTGAAATAACTATTTCTGGTTGTGGTCTTTCTAAGATAGAGCTGAGGGAGATTTCTGTGGATGTGGCGCTTGATTCATTTATATTAAACAGCAACCAAGCAATCAATCCTAAAAATATAGATAAAATTAAACAAACTATTGGAACCGATTTATCTCCAGGAATTTTCATTCAGATGATTCTAGCACAAATTTAAACTTTGACTTTTCTTTCTGAAATCTTAATATAGGTTCATATGCCAGAACTCCCGGAAGTAACAACAACAGCAAAAATGCTGGATAAAATGGTTAAAGGAAGGAAGATTGTTTCTGTTTGGACAGATTACGATAGTCCTTATTATTATGGAAAAGAAACTATCAAAGACCCTAAATATTTTAATAAGTTTAAAAAAGAGCTGTCTGGGCAAAAAATATTAAAAGTTTGGCGTCGGGCAAAAAATGTTTTGATTGATGTTTCAGGAGACAAAACTATTTTGATTCATATGAAAATGACAGGTCATCTGCTGTTTGGAAAATATGAATTTAAAAAGAAACAATGGTTAGCGATTGATGAAAATTTAAAAGACCCTTTCAGTAGGTTTATTCATTTAATGTTTGAATTGGATAATGGAAAGTTTATTGCCTTTTCTGATATGAGGAAATTTGCGACCGTGAAACTTATTTCAGATAAAGAATCTTTGGAAAAAGAATTTGCTCCACTAGGACCCGAACCACTTGAACCAGAATTTGATTGGAAAAAACTTAAGGAAGTTTTAAAAAAGAAACCAAATGGAAAAATTAAAACTGTAATTATGGATCCGAGTGTTGTTGTAGGAGTTGGAAATATTTATTCCGATGAAGCTTTGTGGTTATCTGGAATTCATCCTGAAACTTTAATTAAAAAATTAAAAGACGAGCAAATAAAGAAACTATTAAAAGCCACCAAAGATGTTTTGAATAAAGGAATTGATTTTGGCGGAGATTCTATGTCTGATTACAGGCAACCTGACGGGAAACGTGGAAACTTTCAAAATAAACATAACGCCTACCGCAAAACAGGTGACAAATGTTCAAAGAGATGGTGTGGTGGAAAAATAATTAGAATTGTTGTAAACACGAGAAGTACACATTTTTGTAATACTCATCAAAAATAAAAAAACCAGCGATCTAAACGATAACTGGTTTTTGATCTTTATTAAAAAGACCTTTTATTTGTTCTGGCAATGTAATTAGAAAAAGAAATAGAACTAAAAACGCTGCTATAAAACAAACGAAACAAAACATTGGAATAACTCTTACTGGGATATTTCTTATTATCATAATTCACCTCTTTCTATATTTAGACTAACTCTTACCAAGGAAAATATCAAACCAGCACACTAAAGTACCTAGCATTCTTTCTTTAGTGTGGTGGTAAATAAAAAAACCGCCAGACACAAAGTCTAGGCGGCGAGTGCGCAACGGTCTACAGGTTTTGGTTCTGCGATGAAATAATTTAATATTCCGAGAATACAAGGTACTATCAGTACAGCAAATATAATTACCAAAATAAACCCAATCAATACAGTTATGGCAGATAACAATATTATTGCGCAAAGCATTTCTTCAATAAAATTAAACATAACCACTTTTCCTTTCTTAATTTAGTTAAACTTTTTCCAAAATCAATTTAACCAAACAAAAGTATATTTGTCAATCACTACACCCAAAAACATTTTACAGACCTTTGGTGTGGTGGTCAAATAACCTAAACAAAAGTATCCCTGTCGAAACCGAAACATTCAGAGACTCCTTTTCGCCAACCATTGGTATTTCCAGAACCTGATCACACATTTCTAAAACCTCTTTTTCAATTCCTTCTGTTTCATTACCAACTATCACTGCTACATTTTTTTCAATTTCAATATTTTTGTAATCAATAGATTTTTCGTCTTGCTCTAGTGCGAGAATTTCCACACCTCTCTTTTTTAAATCTGTGATCAAATCTTTTATATTTTCTACACTCTCCCAATCAACACTTTCTTCTGCTCCGAGTGCAGATTTTTTAATATCATTTCGCAACCTTCCAAAACGATCAACTGGTGCTGGAGTATATCCAACCAAATAGATTTTATTGATTCCGATCGCGTCTGCTGTGCGAAAAATCGCCCCAACATTTATGACACTGCGAATGTTATTTAATATTAAAAACTTTTTATTCATGATGCTATACTACCTTTATGTTAAGTATTTTTCCAGATTTATTGCCATACGGATTATTTGCGCCAACAATTATCAGGCTATCTATTGCTGGAATTTTAATTTATTTTGGAATTCAAATTCTCTCTACTAAAAAAGGAGGTTTTATTGCAAGACTGCAATCCAGTAACTACCCTTTTGCTGAATTGATGCCGTGGCCATTTGGAATTGTTTCTTTTTTGTCTGCGGGATTTTTAGTGATCGGATTTTTAACCCAAGCCGTGGCAATTGTGTCTGCTTATTTATTTCTAAACTTTTTTATAATTGATTCTGGAGAAGAAAAAGTATTCAACATTCCAAATATCTTTTACGTTGTGATGTTTTTTGTTTCTCTTTCTTTACTCTTTTCTGGCGCTGGTTTCCTTGCATTAGATTTTCCTTTATAACAAAAGGCTTGATTATATTCGTTTTTTTATTTATATTAGCTAGACCCACATTAAACCGTCCACGGCTTCCGCCTTCGCTAACGCTTCGGCAGGACTAGTGTTGGTTAAATGATTTTGGTTAATCCGTCCATAGCTCAGGTGGTAGAGCACCTGCCTTTTAAGCAGAGGGTCGTAGGTTCGAGTCCTACTGGACGGACAAAAAGAACGGAGTGATTTTTGAAGGTACAGAAAAATACACAGTATTTTGTTAGGGCGAGAAAGACGGAGGCGGGCACCGTGTGGAACGAGCTTGCGAGTGAACATGGTCGCCGAGTCGGGGTCGAAAGCACTTAATAGAATTAGAGTCGTAGACGAATAATTATATTTAGTGACTTGTGACCGATCCTACTGGACGGACATTAAAAAAACACCGGCATTACGCTGGTGTTTTTGTTTCTTCGGTTTGGTTTATTTCAAACCATCCTTTATTTAGAAGATAATCTAGATACGATTGTTCCTCTGAATCAGCGTAACCATAGAGAAACACTTCTCCATCTTTTTCACATAATCCATCAAAAACTAGATCGACTCCATCAATTTCATAATCATTAACTTTAAATACTTTTATCACTTCTTCAAAAGTGTCAGATTTAAACATAATTTCCTTTTTCAAAATAACACCCTTTTCTGCTATGGCAATATATGCTGGTGGGAAAAGTGTTAATAGTATTCTGGTTTTTAACAAAGAACTCCTTCTGTTGGCTGGGGAAATATAGTATCACAAATAAAAAACTCACACGAGGTGAGTTCTATTTCTCCAAGAAAGAGGTGTCGATTCTATAATGATCGGCGCCTTCTTTACTGATTTTCCAACCAAGAGAAACGAGTCTCTTAATTTCTTTTTCAGATGAGGATTCCATATGTCCCTGAAGTTTTACAATCTCATTTTCTACATCAAAGCCTGAAATAGAAACCCTGTCATCATATATTACACAACTGCCTTTTGAAAAATTTCTTAAATCATTAAAGTTTTCCAGTTGAGCTTCTCCTTCCTTCGAAAAAATAATCTTGTTTGTTCCTCCGATATACATCTGATCGGATGGTACAAATAATACTGCTGAAAATTTAAATTTCATAATGTCCTTTTGTTGGTTTTCTAATTTTGATACTAAACCATTATCAAAAAATTACAAACTCAAAATCAATCTCTCCAACCCAACATCCAGACTTGGTCCATCGAGGCGTGAGTCATGCAAAACATCCATCATTCTATTTCCTAAATTTTCCAGCTCCTCTTCTGAATAATTTCCTGCAAACTTTTTAGACTTATTAAAAACAAAAGGTTTTAACCCTGAATCGCCGACACCAGATTTTGAAGCAATCATCATAGATTTCACCTGCCACCATAAAATTCCATGAATCTCTTCTGGTCTTCCAACTTTTAATCCTTCCAAATAGAGCGTCCACAATTTTTTAGAATTCCTCTCCCCCAATGCATCCGCCATTGAAAAACCATTAAATTCATTCTTCTTTTTTTCCGCAATTTTAAATTCTTGAACCTTTTCTGAATTCTTTTCAATTTTTTTCAAATCTGCGACTTTTACTTTTTCTTCTACCCATATGAAAATATTTTCAGATTCTTTCATCTCTTTGAGATTCTCCATCATCAATTCAAAAAATTCTGTTTTTTCTGCTGCTTTAGAAATTTTTACAATATATTTTTTTGTGAACAAGGACTGACTCTCTATTAATTCCTCTAATTTGTTTTCACTAAAATTTTCAGTATTCAAAGAAAAAATCTCAGCGTCTGGTTTTTTTAAAAGCATAGAATCAATCATTTGGTTCGCCTTCTCAAAAGATTTTATTGAGTCTCCATAGATAAAATAAATCATTGGAATAATTATAGCAAAATAAAAAACCAGCTTTTTAGGGCCAGTTTTAAAACTTTAATCGACAATTTTATATCGATACAGAAAATCAGAATTAATTTGATACTTAATCTTTTTTCCATCTTTTGTCTTACAAAAAATTTCTGAAAGAAAAAGAACATTTTGATCTATCTTCTCAATTTTTTGAATTTGAGGATTTTCAGATACCAGAAACTTTTGTAAGGACGCTTTACCAATCCAGACATTACTGGTGAAAAAAATGAAAGCAAACAAAATAAATAAGAAAATTAGGATTAAACCGAGTCTTTTTCCAATCTCTTCTATTGTTATTTCGTCTGATTCTGATCTAGAAAAATGAACTTCTTCTAAATCCCCATAATACTCTTCTCCGTCTATCATAAAGAACCTTTTGTTGAATTTATTTTGATATTACACCTCCAAATTTATATGTAAAGTTTTTAGATCCTGACTCGCTACGCTCTCGCATTAGCGAAGCGAGAAAGGATTCAGGATGACGAATATGAAATTCTTAATTCTTACCTTGTTGCTAAGTGGCTCGTTACTCAGCCTTCTCCATATGTCCCCAATCCTCCCCAACCGAATACTCCGCAATAATTGGGACTCCACTAGTTTCTTTTTCATTCATCACACTTTCCATTATCTCTTTTATTTTAGGTGCATGCTCTTTGATTAATTTTTCGTCCATTTCATAAATAACTTCATCATGAATTTGCAGAATCAATTTTGTCTTATCAATTATTTTTTCCTTTTTCAAATATTCATCAATTTTCACCATCGCTAATTTTGTCAGGTCAGCCTGAGTTCCTTGAATTGGAGCATTAATCGCCATTCTCTCTGCGGATGCACGAATGAATGGAATAGATGATTTAATGCCTTCAAAATAGCGCCTGCGTCCAAAAAATGTTGTTGTATAACCCTTGTCTGAAGTATCTTTCTTTGTCTTATCTAGATAAGCACCTAAATCCTCGTAAACCGCAAAATATTTATTATAAAATTCCTGTGCAGTTTTTCTATCTGAACCTAAATTATCTTTTAATGCATTAATTCCCATTCCATATAAAATTCCAAAATTAATAACTTTGGCTTGGCGACGCATTTCCTTATCTACTTTTTCAGGCTCGACATCAAAAACTTCTGAGGCAACTTCTGTATGAATATCTTTTCCCTCTTTGAAAACATTAATTAATTTTTCGTCACCAGACAAAAATGCAGCGACGCGTAATTCAATCTGAGAATAATCAAAGGCAACTAATTTAGTTCCTTTCGCAGCAACAAAAGCGTGACGAATTTTTCTTCCACGTTCTGACCCGATTGGAATATTTTGCAGGTTTGGATTATTAGAAGACATTCTCCCAGTTACAGTTCCGGTTTGTAAAAAGTTTGCGTGCAGACGGCCGTCCTTTGAAACCAGTTTTGGAATGTTATCTATATAAGTAGATAACAGTTTTTGCAGTTCTCTGTATTCTAAAATTTTATCTACGATTTCGTGCCCTTCATTTTTCATTTTTTGCAAAACCTCTTCTTTGGTAGAGAATTTTCCGGTAGAAGTTTTTCTCATTCCTTTATATTTCAATTCCATTTTATTAAATAGAACTTCTGCTAATTGTTGCGACGAGTTTATGTTGAACTCTTCCCCACCAGACATTTTCCAAATATCCTTTTCAAACTTATCCAACTGCTTGTGATAATCCTCTGACAAATCTTTTAGGAAAATTTTATCTATCTTCACTCCATTATTTTCCATATCGCGGATTATGTCTGTGGCTGGTTTTTCGATTTTATTAAATAAGTTTTCTAGTCCGTTTTTTTTCAATCCATCTAATAGTTTTTTATAAGCTTTTTCCAAATCTTTTTCTCCTGTGAAATTTAAAATGTCTTCTAATTCTGGTTTTGTAATAGATGAATTAATCAGCCATATAGCCACCTTTGCCTCGGCCAAGGTTTTTTCGTCAATTTTTACCTCAACCTGCTCTCCTAAATTCATTTCTGCCTGCCCAGTTTCCTCGGGTAAAATACTTTTCACCCTAACCGCCAAAGCGCGGAAATCCAGATCCCTAAACAATCCATGAATTTTATCTGGGTCAGTAGAATTAACCCAAGTTTCTTTTGGAAGGTTGTATTTCACTTCTGCGTCACGACGAATTGTTGCCAGCATTTTGCTGAACTCTGCCTCTTCTTGATTTTCAATTAGGAGGTTTTTGATGCGTTCTGTTATTCCCACTTCATCAAATTTTTCTGGAGACTTTTTCAGAGTTTTATAAATTTTTTCAATTGTTCCAAATTCAGTAATCAAAGTCGTTCCAGTTTTCTCTCCAATTCCTGCAACTCCAATAATATTATCCGAAGGATCTCCGCGTAGACCTTTGTAATCTGGCAATAAAAGTGGTCCAAAACCAAATCGTTCTTTTACTGCTTTTTCGTCATACATTATTGTGTCCTTGATTCCTTTTTTCAAAGTGAAAACTTGGACGCGGTCTTTATCGACCAATTGCAATGTATCCATATCGCCCGATGCAACAACAATATCGAATTCGTCTTTTAATTCTTCTGCCAAGGTTCCTAAAATATCGTCGGCCTCGTATCCTTCTTTTTCATAGACATCAATATTGAATGCTTTGTAGAAATCGTAGGCGCGTTTTATTTGAGAAACTAATTCGGGGTCAGATTCTTTTCGGCCAGCTTTGTAATCTGTGTATGCTTCGTGGCGGTATGTTGGTTTAGGAAGATCGAATGCAGCAGCAATATAATCTGGCTTCAGTTCCTTTATTATAGAAATAATCATTGAAGAGAGTCCGTAGAGCGCTCCTGTTGGTTCGCCTTTACTGGATGTGAAATCTGGGAGAGCATGATAGGCGCGGTGCAAAATAGCGTGTGAATCAAGGAGAACTATTCTTTTTCGTGGTTTTGATGAGTTCTTTTTCGGCATAGTTAGTATTGTAACATTTAAAAAAACACCTGAACTGGTCGGGTGTTTTGTGGTTAATAGCAACCTTTTGGTCTGAAATAAAAAAGTAATGGCGCTTCTCCTTTTGGACCTGTTATTTCTCTTCTGGCTCGAGCGCTACGTCGGGTGGGGTGTTTTAAACTTGGATCACCAAACTTAGGATCTCTCACCCTTGCTTCAACCAGTGCTGCGTGTCTTGAAAATTTTGGTTTTTCTTCTTTCTTTTTTGACATTATTATTCTCCTTGTTTTCTATTTTGAATTAGAACAAAAAATGTTTAGTAAAGCAAATGTTTTTAATTCCCACATTCACAATTACATAGAGGCATTTCGCACCACAAGAGTACTTCTATTTTGATAAATCAAAATATGTCACAAAAAACGGCGGAGCCTAGTTTTTCGAGAATAGAGACGTCGAGCCTAGTCGAGACGGACTCGTGTCTCTAGGTGATTGGTGGATAAATAAGTTTCAATAAAGTTTTGTTAAATATATAAACGTTAGTTGGTTTTTAGAATTTAGATCCTGAAACAAGTTCAGGACGACAAGTATGGGATTCAGGACGACAATGTTTGAGTTGGAGATGATAAATATAGAATTCAGGATGACGGTTCTTGTCGCTAAGTGGCTCGTCGCTCGTTGCTCTTTCCTTACTCAAAAACCTGCACCTCCCTAGTAGTATCATTAACAAAAACAAATTTTATCTTTAAAGCATTTTTAGGAAGCTTATTTTCAATTTTATCTGCCCACTCAACCAAAACAATATTTTTTGGATCAGAAATTATTTCTTTCCAACCAAGACTCTCGATTTCCTCTGCAGAATCTATTCGATAAACATCCAGATGATAAAAGTTTTTAAAAATCTTATTTTTATCCTCAGCAATTTCAAATCTTTTTTGAATTACAAAAGTAGGACTTGTAATTTCTTTGGTAATTCCCAGCTCGCGGGCAAAGTGTTTTGTAAAAGTAGTTTTTCCAGCCCCCAGCTCTCCATAAAGCGCCACAACAAAAGCACCCACTCTTCCTGAATTTTCTGCTTTTTCTAGAACCTCTTTGACAATTGTGTGCAATTCTATTTCTTTTTTACAAATAAACTTTTTCATTAACTACATTCTACACTTTTTAAAAAAATCTGCCTTCGTAAACTACAGCAAAATAAGAAAGAAAAAGCCCCCGAACGTATTGAACGTTGGGGGCTGATAACAAACAGAGAGGGTTTAGTAAACCAAGCTTACTGAATCTTCTTGACTAACAACTTTAGACAAGTCGATCTCTACAGATGGTTCACGCAAATTATTGTTTATAACAATATTATTTTGTGAAACCACTTGGGCACGCGGGGCGCTTTTAACAAGAAGCCAGACTTCTGTTACCCAAACCTCTTCACTGGTTCCAGGTACCTTTGTTGTAAAAAGAGGAAACCCTTGTCCTATTGGAACAGGTTCTCCATTTACAACTTCAGCGATTTTTACCTTTTGGTAATTCGCTCCAGTCCACTTTCCATCCTGTTTTGCAGAAACAGAGAAGTGTGCAGGAGGATTAGGTCCAATATAATATGACCCATCTTCGCGTAAAGGCCAGCCAACCAATCCATAGACCGGGTGAACAAATGCTGCATGATTAACAATTTTTGAAGGCTTATCCACTCTTTTATAGAGAGGTTCCTCTACTTGTTTATCGGTTCTTGCAGGTCTTACAGTTCTCTCTTGAACAACAACGGTTTCCTGTTTTTGCTCTTTGAAAGAGTTCTGCATTTCAGCTTTCACTGTTTGCAACTCTTTGAAAGAGTTCTGCATTTCAGCTTTCACTGTTTGCAACTCTTTGAAAGAGTTCTGCATTTCGGCTTTCACTGTTTGCAACTCTTTGTTGTCTTTATAGGTTTTTAGTCCTAGTAAAACAACACCAACCACCAACACAACAACGATAATTCCACCAGCAATTTTTAAGTATTTCACTTGTAACTCCTTATTGTTTGTTTTATATTTTATTTAAAGACCACTTTTGATCTGCTATAACAATATCATAGTTTATATAAAAAGTCAACCCCTACCATACTCTCTATTTCTAGATTTCTGATAGGGGTTGTGTGGTGTTAGTTCAAGTCTATGTTTGTAAAAACATAACCTTCATGTGGGCGAGGCATACTTTCCTCGTCAATCCTAATAATAGGATTAGCGGGAATGAACCTTGTAACAGTAACCTCTGCCTCGACAATTTCTGCCTTGGTAAAGGTTTGCTTTTGGGGTGCTTTTTTAGCAACCATACTGATAGTTTTCCCTGTCTTCCAGGGCAAAGGTTCGTCCTTCGAGACTTTGGCGATATTACCATCGTCGGCATATTTATAAGGATCAACAATTTCACCAATATATAATGCCCTTCGAAGAACTTGTTTGCCGGTGGGATCCTTGTCTTGGATATAGAAGGTGTCTCCACCTTCTTTTGCCCAAACAATAGAATGCTTTTTCATAGCACCTTGTCCAGCATATCCATTTTCCAAATCCAGAAGCATTTTTGCTCCCAGAACAGAATCAAATCCTTCCAATTTAGAATATCCCTTACCTAAAAGGTACTCTTCATTTGGACGGACTGCTCCACCAAAAACATCTTGGCTGTTGGGAATTAACTTAACTATGAAAATTTCATAGTAAGGATTTCCTACCATCCCTTGAGGGATGTTTGTTTCTGATACTGATGTCCAAGTTGAAAGAACTTTTTGAGTAACTTCAACTGGCCCTTTATCTGCAAATACTGAAACAGTAGAGCAGACCATGACTAACATAACTAATATTTTAATGTACTTTTTTTTCATCCGATCTCCTTTTGTTAAGTTTAACCTACTTTTCGGATGTAGATATTATACTACCTATATCTATTTTGTCAAGCAGAGAAAAAAGACCCTACAATTTTACTTGTAGGGTCTTGGGGTTAATTGTTATTTTTTAGGATACTTTTTAAGTATCTTGTTCAAGTTATTTGAACTGATTTGCTTTCCAGGAGCCTTCCGAACACCATTACGATATTCTTCTACAACCCCCTCAACAGGATTCTGATTCTCATCAAAAAATATGATGAACTTTTTCCCATTGATTGGAATAGCTTTCCGATCAACAACCTTAAACTCACCAGTAACGATTACTCGATTATTTTCCCGAATAACAGTTTCAGTAACCCTTCCTGTCAAAACTCTATGTGAGCCCTGCTGAACAGAAGTTTGGGTTTGTCCTGAAACACGATGGTTTGCAGGATAAGTTTGTCTAGATTGGGACTTTTGCCCTTTTCCAAACAAAGAACCGAATGGATCAAAATGAATATTGATCACGTTTCCTCTGTCAGGACGATAATTAGGTCTGCGATCCTGTTGTCCGCGAAACCGATATCCAGCATCTCCATAAACGGAATGCTGCCGAGTGTAAGGATTAGGTCTTTGGTAAGAACCAACGCTTCCCCCTCCACCAACATAAGCATTAGCATCTCCAAAAATACTGAACTTTGGATTAATGTTAACGTCTCGGCGTTGGCTTTGGGCCTGTTGTCGATAGCGCTGATGATAAACAGAATTTCTGTCTATCTCGAAACTACCAGATCCACTGGAATTTTGAGCCTCGGACTTTTCAGTCACAAAACTCATTGAAATAACAACTAATATAAATGTAATGTACTTTTTCATTCAAATCTCCTTTGGTTGATTTATTGTTTGAACTTACCCTAATAGTATCACATTATATCTAAAAAGTCAAGTAAAGAAATATCACCCTATCTATTGCTAGATAGGGTGATTTAATTGTTTTAGTGTTTAGTAGTTCTTATTCGGGTCATACTGACTTGTCGCGTCTGTTACAACGGTTTTGTGAGGAACTGGTCCTCTGCGCATTCCGTTAGGAATCAACCCATTCGGCGCGCGTACAACTCCCGCAGTTCTGTCGGCTTCTGTAGTATTACGGTTACCAACATTGCTTTCTTGTTCAGCAACGTTATTAGCCGCTGCGCGCAAGACATCAGCACGATTTTCGGCAGCCTTCACTGTCGCAATTTCGTCTGCTGTCAGATTACCGTAATCACTTCCACCAACAATCACAAGATTGTCATCAGAAGCCAAGACTTTTGATAAGTCTTGATCATACGAACCTGCTGTAGCATTTCCGTATCGATCTCCTTGAATGTACGTCTTTGATTCAGGACTGCAAGACACTGCGATCATTGAAACTAAACAAACTGTAATTATATTAAGGTACTTTTTCATAAACTGTTCTCCTTTGGTTGAATTTAACTTAATTTATGATGAGAATAATATATCACATATTAAAATTTTGTCAACCAACCACCCCACACCTTCACTAACCCGCTAACACTTAATCAAAAACGTAAAAGTCCTTTATTTTACTTTGTAGCTTTGTTGCTTCGTTGCTATAATTTATACAAATGCCAGAATTTGATGATCTTAAACAAAATCAAAAACTTGAAGAACTCCGAAAACGCGAGGAGGAGGATCTTGCCCAACTATTATCTGAAAGATATGGGATTCCTTATGTTGATTTAACCAACACAACAATCGACACAAACGCCCTTCGTTTAATTCCAGAGGAAAATGCAAAATCTGCAATGATTGCATCATTTGGAATCTTGAACAAGAAACTAAACGTCGCAATTCAAAGTCCAAACCGAGAAGACACACTGAACGAAATCAAAGACTTGGAACGCCGAGGTTATTCAATCACTCCCTACCTTGTTTCTACAAAATCTCTTCGTCACGCATGGGACAGATATAAAGACATCTCTTTTGCTACAGAATCAAAAGCTGGATCACTGGACGTTGCCTCTGAACAAATAGAAAACTTTATTAAAGAAGTTCAATCAATCGAAAAAGCTCGTGAATTAATCGACGAAACAATTCAAATGAAGAAGAGTTTCAAAATTTCCAGAATTGTAGAAGTTGTTGTTGCGGCAGGAGTAGCAGTAAAAGCATCTGACATTCACATAGAGCCAGAAGAAAACAAAGTTCGAGTTCGTTTTCGGCTGGATGGTGTTTTGACTGATGTTGCTGACCTTGATCTGGAAACATACAAACTACTTCTTTCTCGTATCAAACTTTTGTCTGGATTGAAACTAAACATAAAAAATTCTGCTCAAGACGGGCGCTTCAGTGTGAAAATTGCAAAAACAGAATACGAAATCAGAACATCTGTTTTGCCAGGAAATAACGGTGAGAGTATTGTTATGCGTTTGTTGGATCCAAATTCAATTACAGTTTCTGTTTCCAGTCTTGGTATTCCAGAAAAACTTTTGAATGTTTTAATGAAGGAAATTTCAAAACCAAATGGAATGATTCTGAATACTGGTCCAACTGGTTCTGGAAAAACTACAGCCCTTTACTCATTTTTAAATAAGAAAAAAAATCCAGGTGTAAAAATTATTACTATCGAAGACCCGATTGAATATCATTTGGAAGGAATTGTGCAGACTCAAGTAGACAAGAAAAAAGATTATGATTTCGCCACAGGATTACGCAGTTCCCTTCGCCAAGATCCTGACGTAATTATGGTTGGAGAGATTCGCGATAAAGAAACTGCGGAAACCGCAATTCATGCTGCCCTGACTGGTCATTTGGTATTCTCTACTCTTCACACAAATAATGCAGCCGGTGCATTTACTCGTTTAATTGATTTAGGAATTAATCCTAAAATTTTAACTAGTGCGATTAATGTTGCTATCGCACAACGTTTGGTTAGAAAACTCTGTCCTGATTGTAAAAAGAAAGTTCAATTAGAAGGAGGCGATTTAAACTCTATTAAAAATATTTACAATGAAATAAAAGATTCTGATAAGCCTGCCTTTTCAGGAGAAGTATTTGAAGCGGTTGGATGTGAGAAATGTAATGGAACTGGATACAAAGGACGTATCGGAATTTTCGAAGCAATCATCAGTAATGAGAAGGTTGAAAAAATTATCCAAGAAAATCCTAGTGAACGAGAAATTATGAAAGCAGCGGCTGACCAAGGAATTCTGACAATGCCCCAAGACGGAATAATAAAAGTAATCCAAGGAACAACAACATTAGAAGAAATTCAAAGGGTTGTTGATTTGGAAGAAGGTGTGGCGGTTAAAACTTATTTTGAGTAAGAGAAAAGAGTAAGGAGCCACTTAGCAACGAGCGACGCGAATTAAAAATAAAGAGACAGGAATTATGGAACATTATTTTTAATAAGGTTGTTTCATTCCAAATCCCAATTTTGTCATCATTTTGAATTCCATATTTGTCATCCTCAGCTTGCCCAGGGATCTATACATTAAAAAAACCCACATCAATAAATCAATGTGGGCTTTGTTTTTTGAACTAAAGCTGTTTTTGTTTTGCCTTAACCCAGTTGTCTGATTTTTTTGCTGCTGCGGCAACACCATCAAGAGATCGATTGATTTTTAGATTCGTTTCCGAAATCTTTTTAATACCTATCAACTCTGTTTTGGCTTCATTTACAATTGCCTGCATTCTTTCAACCAGAATCAATTTTTCAGCAGCCTTGTTTTTATCAGTCTCAGTTTTTATTTCTTTTCTGACTTGATCCAAAGCGACTTCTGTTTTTGTTACCAAGTCTTCCAGAATATACTGTTTCTGCATATTCAGGTCCTGTTGTGTAACAAGCTTGATTTCCGGGTGTATAGATTCCTCTGCGTTAATAACATTTGCTCCAAAAAGAACAAACCCGACAACAAATAACATATTTATGCTTTTCATATCCACAGATAAAACTACCAGAACCCAATAAACTGTCAATAAACAAAAAATAAAGAATAACTAAAAAACAAAAAACTGGCGTTGACCAGTTGTGTTAAAATTATATAGAGATAGTATTTAAATTAGACAAAGACAGTACTTCCAGAAAATAAACCTCTAAGCAAAACCTATAAACACCTGGGCTTAAAGGCAAACAATCACCTGAGGATAGCCTCAGTAAAACAACACGCGGCTGTAACCAAAAACGTCCTTGATAATATGCTAGATGGATCGGAATCCGTTTGCTTAGAGATTTATGTTCTGGAAAGAAATAGTTAAGCCCCGAATTGAGACTTAACTTATGATACCCAAAGTTGCTAATATACTATCACAGATAAAATATATGTCAACCCACAATAAAGACCAAAATCAAATAATTGAAAAAACGGACAAAGATTCTAAACCAGATTTGTTTTTAGATCAAGAGCTGCGCCCTTCTTCTTGGGATGAGTATATCGGTCAAGAAGCAATCAAAAACAATTTAAATATTTTACTAAAAGCGGCGAAACAACGTTCTCACCCACCAGAACACATTCTTTTTTATGGTCCGCCTGGTCTTGGAAAAACTACTTTAGCTCATTTGATTGCACATCACACTAATTCTCAAATTAAAATTTCATCTGGTCCTGCAATTGAAAAAGTTGGAGATCTCGCTTCTATTCTGACTAACCTAAGTGCTGGTGATATTTTATTTATTGACGAAGTTCACCGTTTAAATAAGTCTATCGAGGAAGTTTTATACCCAGCGATGGAATCGGGAGTGTTGGATATAATTATTGGAAAAGGGCCTTCTGCCAGAACCATTCAATTAGAACTACCTCCTTTTACACTAATTGCGGCGACAACCAGAATTTCAATGTTGTCTTCGCCTCTTCGTTCTCGTTTCTCAGGAGGAGTTCACAGGCTGGAATTTTATACAGAAGAAGAAATTGCAAAGATTATAGATCGCTCTGCAAAAATTTTGAGTGTTGAAATTGAACCAGAAGCAGCAAAAGAAATTGCGAAGCGTAGTCGTCAAACACCCCGAACTGCAAACTATCTATTAAAAAGGTGTCGTGACTATTCTCAGGTTCACGAATCGGACCTAACAAAAGAAACGGTTGATAAAACACTAGAGATGTTGGAAATTGACGAGCGCGGACTTTCAAAGACTGACCAACAATTAATGCGGGCTATTATAGACAAATTTGATGGTGGGCCTGTTGGTTTAAATACTATTGCTATGACACTTTCCGAAGAACCTGGAACTGTTGAGGAATTTAACGAGCCTTATTTGATTCAATTAGGGTTTATAGAAAGAACTCCTCGCGGTCGTGTTATTACCATTTCTGGATATTCTCATATGGGAATTACTCCACCGGAGGGCTTGCAAAGTAAGTTGTTGTAGAATAGTATCGAGACAGAAATGGAGGTAATAAATGAATACACCAACTCACCAAGACTATTTGTCTGTTTTAGGAAAAACTGGTTTAGATAATTTACACAGATTCTTTAGTTCATGGCAAATACCAAAAGGATTAACTGACGAACAAATTAAAATTTTATCTAAACTATATACAGTCAAAAAGGAATTTATTGACGAATATATTTCTAAACGTGATCCAGGAAGGAGCTATAGAGAATCTCATGAAGTAATGAACCCTCCCAGCGTCCCTAGAGAAGCGTATGATCTTTTGTCTCAAGAAAGTGTCAGTGACGAGGATTTTAAAGAGGCTATATATTTGTTTTTGAAACAAGTAGTTAAACAATAAAACAAAACTTTGATTGATATACCAATCGAAGTTTTTTATTTTAATGAATATAAACAGGAAAAAAGCCGCGTTCAGAATTAACTGATCGCGGCTTTTTATATACACTAACCCTTCATTGTGCATACAATGTTTTATATCCAGACTGTTTTGTTCAGGGACCTGGATACTTCTGATGTGAAACTATTTACTGTTTCTTACAGCATCAATCCACTCTTTACGATTGGTTGTTACTGTTCCATCAGGGAGTATGTAATACACCCTCATGATGGAGACAAGGGCCAATCAAGACCAAAGTCTCCAAATAAAGATCAATGCAAACGATCTATCATCACAATAATTTTTATTAGACAACTTGTCAAACCAATTTATTTTTGACTTCTTTACCTAAAATTGATAAATTTTTACTTATTACTTATAACTTTTTACTTACTCTATGTCAGGACATAATAAATGGTCAAAAATTAAACACAAAAAAGGAGCCAGTGACGCCGCTCGTAGTAAAGTATTTTCTCGTCTTTCAAAATTAATTACAGTTGAATCTAAATTAGCGAACGGTGATGTGTCTTCCCCTTCTCTTGCAACAGCAATAGAGTCGGCAAAAAAAGAGAATATGCCAAAAGATACAATTGATCGCGCAGTTAAAAAAGGAACTGACAAAGATGCCGCGTCATTGGATGCAGTAATGTACGAAGCATACGGACCAGGTGGTTCTGCAATCATTATTGAATCCCTAACTGATAATAAAAACCGTGCTGCTGCAGAAGTTCGTCATGCTCTTTCAAAACAAGGTCTTGAATTGGCTGCTCCTGGTGCTGCGTCTTGGGCTTTTACAAAAGAAGGTGCTGTTTGGACTCCTAATTCAACACTTGATTTGTCTGATGATGATTTAGAAAAACTATCTAAGGTTGTCGATGAAATAGAAGAAATCGAGGATGTTCAAGAAGTTTTTACTAATGTAGAGTAGGTTTATATATTCTTTACCTAATTAAAAATAATTTTTATTCCCCTGATTTATTCAGGGGTCTTTTTATTTTGTTAGCCTCTTTAATAGTCTCTCGTGCAAATCATCAAAGTTTTGATTGCTATTTTTAATAATATTTATTTTATATTCTCTTTTCCATTTTTTAATTCTTCTTTCCCTTAAATAAGCTTCGTCACTATTTTTATACATTTCATAATAAACAAGTTTACTTAAATTATATTTATTTGAAAAAGATTTTTCTACAACCTTTTCTTTATGTTCTTTTAATCTTTTTAATAAATCGTGTGTACAACCTGTATATAAAACAGTGTTATATGTGTTAGTTAAGATATATATGAAATACATTTATGTATTGTAATTAAACACTCTAAACTTTTTCTTAAATTAGATTAAAAAGATTCCTGTATACACAGGGAATAATATTGCTTAATATAAGCACAATGAAAGTCTTATCAATCGATCCTGGGTACGAACGCCTAGGAATCGCAATAATTGAAAAAGAAAAAAACCAAAAAGAAATTTTGTTATTTTCTGAATGTTTTAGAACTTCGAAAAATGACTCTCACCCAGAAAGACTTTCTCAAATTTTAAAAAGATTAAAAGAAATAATTTCTGAATATTCTCCAGATTTTCTGGCAATCGAAACTTTATTTTTTAATCAAAACACATCAACCGCTCTTTTGGTTGCAGAGGCGCGCGGACTTATTTTAGGAACTTCAAAATCTCTTGGTCTAGAAATTTTTGAATACTCTCCCCAATCAATCAAGGTTGCAACGACTGGCCAAGGAAACAGCGACAAAACCGCAATTTCAAAAATGGTTCCTCTATTAATTAAAATTGAAAAGGAAATAAAATACGACGACGAATACGATGCCATCGCTTGTGGATTAACACACTTTGCAAATAATCCAATTACTTGATATAAATTGTTATCGCAAATTTTTATTTGTCGTGAATTACAAATATTAAAAGATTTTAATTAAAAAATATGGGAGAAGAATCAGTTCAAGAATTAGATAATGAAGAAATAGATGCTCTTCTAGATGGTGACGCTTCCGAGGAAGAAGTTGATGAAGTGGACACATTCGGAGAAGTTGAAGATGACGAAGAGGTTGATGAGGATGACGAAGATGATGAGGATGTATACAACGATGTAGACGAATTCTAATTAAAAATAAAAAACCGCACACTGTTACGGTTTTTTATTTTATTTAAACCAAAACCTTCAAAAACCTCTTCTTTCCTATCCTATAAGTTTCCGTCTCTGAAATTTTATAATTTGGATCCTCAACCTTTAAATCTTTTTCTAAAATAGTAATTCCTTTTTGTTCAATTAAACGACGCCATTCATTTTTTGAAGAAATTATTTTTTGATCAAGTAAAACATCTACCAAATCTTTTCCTGCCTCGACCTTAACCTCCACAACATCTTCCGGCACTTCTCCTTTACTGAAAATGTTTTCAAAATTTAGTTCTGCAAAACCTGCATCCTCTGCGCTGTGATAAATTTCAACAATTTCTTTTGCTAAAGTTTTCTTTGCGTTACGAGGATTTAAACGACCTGCTTTCATGGCGATTTCAATTTGATCAATGTCTGCCTCTTTAAATTCAGTACAAATTTTAAAATACTTAACAATCAATTCATCTTTTAGTGACATAATCTTTCCAAACATATCATTTGGCTCATCTGTAATATTTACAACATTTCCCCAACTAGTAGACATTTTTCTTCCGTCAGTTCCCTCCAACATTACTGTTGTAATAACCTCTTGTTCTTGTTTTTTATAAAATTTTTGAATTACCCGCCCTGCCTTCAAATTAAATAATTGGTCAAACCCTCCAATTTCAATATCGGAATTAATAACAACAGAATCATATCCTTGCATTAATGGATACATAAATTCACGCAATGAAACTTCGTCTCCTTTATCTAAACGCTCTTTGAAATTTCGACGACTTGTCATTTGACTGACTGTAAAACTTTCTGCCAGTTGTGTAATTTCTGAAAAAGTAAGCTTTGAAAGCCAATCTCCATTTTTTCTGAACTCAACCTTTTTCAAATCTAAAATAGTTCCAATTTGGTTTTTATAATCTCGCAAATTTTTCTGAACTTCTTTTTTATCTAACATCGGACGCTTTTCAAGCTTGTCTGAAGGATCTCCAATTTGCGCAGTAAAGTTTCCAATAACAAAAACAATTTTGTGTCCCAGGTCTTGGAATTCTTTTAATTTATGCAAAGTCACTGCTCGCCCTAAATGAATTTTACTTCCAGTTGGATCAAATCCTAATTTAATAGTTAACTGTTTACCAGAATTTAATCTCTTTTTCAAGGACTCCAAAACAAAAACATCCTCAACATTTTTAGTCAGTAGGTGGTCAATTTTTTTCTGATCAACAATAACTTTATTTCCCCAATTAAACATAAGAAAATTTTAACATAAATAATTCTTTGATTTATATAAAATTATCTGTATATTTTAAAATCTATCTATAATTTAAATGTATAATAAAGAAAATAATTACATGAATAAGCGAATAATAAAAAGAGCAAAAAAACTTATTTCTGAGGCCATCAGGCACAAAGATTATATTTTCATGGTTTTTGCTGCTGGTTTTATTTTTGTTGGAATTTCTCTTATTTGGATAACAACAATCAGTCTGCCAAACCTGGAAAACTTTGAGGAGCGCCGAGTTGCTCAATCTACAAAAATTTACGACCGAACAGGAGAAATTATTTTATTTGATGTTCATGGTGATATTAAAAGAACTGTTGTTTCTTTGGACAAGATTTCAGACTATTTAGAACAAGCAACGATCGCGGTCGAGGACAAAGATTTTTATGAACACAACGGAATTCAAATTTCTGCAATCATTCGCGCAATCAGAAACAACTTTTTTGCAGGAGACCTTTTGGGAGGACAAGGTGGTTCAACTATTACTCAACAAGTTATTAAAAACGCTCTCCTTACAACAGACAAGAAAATTTCTAGAAAAATTAAGGAGTGGGTTTTGGCTCCTCGTCTAGAAAATATTTTAACTAAGGATCAAATTTTGGAAATTTATTTAAATGAGGTTCCATACGGAGGAACAGTTTATGGAATCCAAGAAGCGTCATTAAGATTCTTTGGTAAAGAAGCAAAAGATTTGGATTTGGCAGAGTCGGCTTATTTGGCGGGACTTCCCCAAGCACCCACTTATTATTCTCCTTATGGAAATAATTTAGAATCATTGGAGTTCAGAAAAAATCATGTACTGACCCAAATGGAACAAGTTGGTTTTATTTCAAAAACAGAAATGGAGGAGGCGATGAAACAAGAAGTTAATTTTCAAAAACAAGAAGAGTTCGGAATCAAGGCTCCGCACTTTGTAATGTATATTCGCGAACAACTGGAAAGAGAATATGGTCAAGATGTTGTAGAGGAGGGTGGTTTGCGAGTTATCACTTCTTTGGATTGGGAATTACAAGAACAAGCTGAGGAAATTGTAAATCGTTACGCCCTAGAAAATAAAGAAAAATTTAATGCGGAAAACGGAGCAATTGTGGCGACTGATCCAAAATCTGGAGAGGTGTTGGTTATGGTTGGTTCTCGTGATTATTTTGATGAGGAAATCGACGGAAACTTTAATATCGCAACGGCCGAAAGACAGCCTGGTTCGTCTTTTAAACCTTTTGTGTATGCAGAAGCGTTTAATAAAGGTTATCGCCCAGAAACAGTGGTTTTCGACCTTAAAACAGAGTTCTCTGCCATTTGTGCAAACGGAGGAAGTTGTTACAGTCCAGGAAACTACGACAATATTTTCAGAGGTCCAATGACGTTGCGTGATGCGTTGGCACAGTCTGTAAACATTCCTGCTGTTAAGGCTCTTTATTTGGCAGGTCTGCGTGACTCTTTGAATCTAGCAAAAAGAATGGGGCTTGAAACTTTAACAAATGTAGATCAATACGGATTGACTCTTGTTTTGGGGGGTGGAGAAGTTACTCCACTTAATATGAGTTTGGCATACGGAATTTTTGCGGCGGATGGATTGAAGTATGAAGAAAAAACTATTCTCAGAATCGAGGATTCAAACGGAAATATTTTGTTTGGTGACAAAGAAAAAGATGATGGCGAACAAAAAAACACAATCGGCGAAAGAGTTTTATCTGAACAAACATCCAGATTAATTTCAGATGTTCTGTCTGATAATGTTGCTCGAACTCCAGCTTTTGGTTCTAACTCATTTTTAAATTTCCCTGGTCGTGATGTTGCATCAAAAACTGGAACAACAAATGATTATCGTGATGCCTGGATTGTTGGATACACTCCAAATATTTCTGTGTCTGCTTGGGCTGGAAATAACGATAACTCTGCCATGGAAAAAAAAGTTGCTGGATTTATTATCGCACCTATGTGGAACGAATTTATGCAAATCGCTATCGCAAAAAGAGAAGTTGAAACTTTTACTAATCCTGAACCAATTGATCCAAACATAAAACCAATGATCGCCGGATTCTGGAAAGGAGAAGAAACTTCTGTTGTAGAGGACGATGATGGAAACAAACAAATAGTGGTTACAGGAAAAACAGATGGAATACATTCTATTTTGCATTATGTAAATAAGAGTAATCCTTTAGGGGCGATTCCTTCAAATCCTAATTCAGACCCTCAATATAATATGTGGGAATCTGCTGTTTCGCGTTGGATGAATGGTCAAGATATCGATGATGATTTTGAAATCCGTGATGTGGATGATGTTGAATCTGTAACTCTTAAAATTATTAGTCCTGAAAACAACGAGGAATATTTACCAGATAGTCCTTTAGTAATTGTGGTTGAGATGAGTGACGGGAGAAAAATTATGGATGGAGAAGTTTTTGTAAACAATCAAAAGTTTGGAGACATTGATCCTGTTGGAAATTCTTTTTTCTTTTTTCCTAATGAAGTTAGTGGTTTAGAAAGTAATAATGATTTGAAAGTTATTATCAGAGATGAATTAGGAAATAGTTTCCAAAAAGAGATTAAGTTTAAGGTTAAATAGAGAATGGAGGAGAGAATAGTAGATAGAGAATAGAGAATAGAGAATAGAGAAAAGAGAACAGGAAAATAGGTGGGGCTGGCTCTATTTGCGTCCTTAATTTAAGTATCATATCAAAAAAAGACCCTCAGCTTACCGAAGTAAACCAAGGGTCAAAGAGTCCAAGTACCAAAGGGTCAGATAGAGCCTAAGGTACCAAGTTTCAAGAATTGCGGGAAAACACACGGCGACCAACAGCCCAGGCATTCGGGTCCTCGACAGAGTAAGCACGCACGTTCCAGCCATCGTCGATCCAGAACACGCTCACAGCACGCAGGACACCGGAGGTATCCTTGATGTAGAAGAAGTTTCCGTAACCATTGGTCAGCAAATCACCGTCTTCACTTTTGGGTTGTTTCTTGAGCAGATCCCAGAGTTCGGTTAAGGTGGTTTCAGCTTTCGCTTCTCCACCCAATTCTTCGATGATTGGACCGTCGAACGAACTCGTGGTCAGGTTTCCGTAGCGAAGTGTTTGTTCGCTAATCGGATCCTCGATCTTGCCGTCGTCAGCAAGAAACCAGTTGGTGAAGTCGTCCCAGATTCTGTAGAATTTTACTTCTTTGGAGTCTTTGACGAACTTCTCCTTTGCGACGAACTTTTCAGTCGTTGCTGAGGTTGTTGTGGTTCCGAGCCAGTTTAGGATTGAATCCTTTATGATTTCAATCTTGAGTTTACCCTGCAAAAGCAGCTTTGGACCATTTTCACCCACCTGTTTGATGAGTTCTTTGACCATAGCGTTGAGTTGACCAGCAGTGTGGTCTTTGGATGCGAATTCAGTATTCATTGTATTATTCCTTATTTGGATTTTGTTTCTCCTGATCCGGAGAGGAACTGAACTAATTGTAGTCACAGCTTTAAAAAGCCTGTTTTTCAAGCTACTTAAAGCTGTGACTACTGCAATTCTTGATATGTAAATGTTCTTTAACTCTGTATATATTATAGCACAGTATTTAGCTACCTGTCAAGGTTCAGAAATTGCACATTCAAGTGCAACAGCACCACTCTCTATTCTCTATTCTCTATTCTCTATTCTCTATTCTCTATTCTCTATTCTCTATTCTCTATTCTCTATTCTCTAAATTATCCCCTTCCCTCCAGTAATATTAAATTCTCTTTCTAGATCTCTACTAATCCTTTCCTCTATCTTTTTCTTATTCAAAAAAATTTCAGCTTTTTCAGATCCTGATTTTGAAATTTTAATACTATTATCAACTCGCACTTCTTCTTTTGTTAACTCTATTCCTGTTTCTGATTTAACTGCATCATGAACAATTTTAAAAACCTTTTCTCTTTTTGAACCTATTGTTTTAAATTTTTCTAGGTAGAGTGATATTTGATCCATAATTTTTAAGTTTATAACCCTCGTCGCTAAGTGGCTTGTTGCTCGTAGCTATTTTATCTATTCATCGGCATAACCAAATACATAAAACTTTCATCATTCGTTCCTTTAATAATCATTGGTTTATCTGTTCCGTTAAAATAAAGTTCAATCGCATCTGATTTTATAGAACCAAAACAATCACTGATATATTTATTATTGAAATTAATTTTAATATTTTCCCCTTTGATTTTTGATTTAACTCTGTTTTTACTTTCTCCAACATCAGAAGAAGTTGCTTGAACTTCAAAAATATTATCCTCTGGAAACACAGAGAAATTAACCTGATTAAACTTATCTGAAAAAACATTTGAAATTCGCAGAGTTTGATTTAAGTCTTCTTTTAAAACATTAATTTCAGTACTAACCTCTTTTGGAATAATTTGTTTGTAGTCTGGAAAGTTCCCTTCAATTATTCTGGACGCTATATAAATATCTTCTGAAACAATAATCAGTTGATCTTCTTCAAAATAAACTTTTACATCTTCATCAATATCATCAAAAATTCTAATTATCTCTGAAACATTTTTAAAAGGAATTAAAACACTTTCAAAATCATCACTGTTTTTAGTCTTCACTTTCTTTTCCGCTAATCTAAATGAATCAGTAGCAACAAAAATCAAATCAGATCCTTCTGGATAAATATGAACGCTTGATAATTCAGGCTTGATACTTGAAATAGAAGAACTGTACCAAACAGAATTAAGTCCTGAAATAAAATCTTTTATGTCTAGTGAAACTTCTTTCTCATTTTTGATTTCTTTGATTTCTGGAAAGTCTTCTGATGATTGAGTTTTGATGACTGTGTCGGTCGACTCTGTTGTTATGTGAATATTATCGTCTTTAAGTTCTAAATTGATTCTAGAGTCGTTTTTGGGCAAATTAGATAGGAAAGAATTTATAGTCCCGGTCGGTATTGCAACCTTACCTTCCTTTTCAATTTTTGCAGGTATTTTGTAAACAATACTGATATCCAAATTAGTAGCACTAATCTTTAAATAATCTTTTTCTGTTTCAATCAGAATACATGAAAGAACAGGTAAGGTCATATTCTTCCCAACAACCTTTTCAGTTTTCTGAATTCCTTTTAAGAGTTTTTCTTTGTTTATATCTAATTTCATTTTAAAGATTATTTTATTATTATTATTAGGTCTGTGGATTTGTTGATAACTTTTTTAAGACTTGTTCTTTGGTATTCGTTTCAAATTTTAGCTTTTTAAAGCTGGGGACTTTTTACTAATGACTTTTAATAACTTTTCATGTTTTTATAAATCTGTGTAAAAGTGTCCAACTTGTTATTTTTTATCAACAAAGAACTTTTAACTTTCCAACAACTTACCCACATACTTTTCCACAAGAAAGCATTAGAGCATTGATCGGATCTGGGTAATTTGTTGTGAAAGTGAGTTGTCTACTTTTATATCTCTTTTAACTTTTTCACACGAGTGAATTACTGTTGTGTGATCACGACCTCCTAATTTGTCCCCGATTGTTGGATAAGAGATGTTGAAATCTTCTCTTAATATATACATTGCGATTTGTCTTGGGCGAACTACCTCTTTTTTACGAGTTTTGTCGCAGATACTGTGACCTTCTATATTAAAGAAGTCTGAAATTATTTTAATAAGCTCATTAACAGAAACCATTTTCTTTGGTTTTGAACTATTCTTCATTAAATCCTTTATTTCATTAAAAGAAAGAGTTCTTCCTTTTAATTGAGTTTGGCAAACAATTGAATTAACAGCACCTTCTAATTCACGAATATTCCCTTCTATTGTTTGAGCCAAATAATCATAGACTTCTTGTTCCAGACGACAGTTGTTTTTGTCCGCTTTTGAGCGCAAAATTGCGATACGAGACTCTGTATCCGGTTGGGTGATATCAACCATCATTCCTTGGTTAAATCGTGATTTTAGACGATCCTCGAGCCCTGGAATAAAGTTAGGGTGTTTATCTGATGAGAAAATAATTTGTTTATTGTTGTCGTATAGAGTGTTGAATAAATGAAATAATTCTTCTTGAGTTTTTTCTTTTCCTGAAAGGAATTGAATATCATCCATAACCAAAACATCATATTTTCTGTACTTATCTTTGAATCCTGCAACTTTGTTTTCTTTAACAGAGTTAATGTAATCAACAGTGAATTTTTCAGAAGTCATATAAAAGACCTTTTTGTCTCCATTCATATTTTTAATATGATTCCCTGTTGCTTGGATAAGGTGAGTTTTTCCGTGACCTGTATTCCCATAAATAAACAAAGGGTTATAAACAACACCAGGTTGCTTAATAATTGCTTGGGTTGCTGCGTGCGCCAACTCATTAAAAGGTCCGATAACGAAATTATCAAAAACATAACGAGGATTAAGGTTGTCGTCCTTGTTTATATAGTAATCTGCAAGAGGAAGTTCGTTTCCTGCAGTAACAATTTTTTTAATAACTTCTTTTTTGTTTTTGTCGTTTTTTGAGACAACTATTTCAATAGACCTGATATCTACATTTGAATCACGAAGAGTCTTTAGAATAACTTTACTGAACTTGTTATTTAGCCAATCACGAACAAATGTATTAGGAACTCCTATTTTTGCCACCCCATCCTCCACTTTTGATACAAAAGTGTCTTTGAACCACGTATTGAAATTAGCGTCTGATACTTGCTCCCTGATTTCCTCCAATGCTTCTTCCCAGATATTTTTGTAATTGAGTGTTGTTGACATAAAATTTGTAGTAACTATTATATACCTCTTAGCGAAATTAAAAACTTGCTAAAAATATATCTATATGTTAAAAATCTGTTAACAAACTGTTAATAAAAAAACATGTCAGTAACATACCAACCTAAAAAAAGAAAAAGATCTAGAGTTCACGGATTTAGAAGCCGTAGCGAAACTCCTGGTGGAAGAAACATTTTAAAAAGACGTAGACAAAAAGGAAGAAAGAAACTAGCGGTCTAAACAACTAAATGTTCTCCAAAAAATATAGATTACCTAGAGAGGTAATTGATGAAATATTTAAAAACAAAACAAAGACCTCTTCTACGAGGAGTTTTTTGATTAAAAAGCAAGAGAATACATTAGAGTATTCGAGGTTCGCTGTAATCATTTCAAAAAAGATTGAGAAGTTGGCTGTGGGAAGACATTTTTCTAAAAGAAAGGTAATAAAAATTTTGAAAGAGCTGGCAAAAGAATCGCGCGCAGATTTTGTTGTAATTGTTAGGAATAATTTAAAAGATAAAACTTTGGAGGATTTAAAAAAAGAATTAGGAGAATTTATAAAGTAGATGTAGTATATTTAAACTAAATAAATGGGAAACATCTTCACAACATTAATTGTTCAACCTTTCTATAATGCACTAATTCTATTGGTTGATTTTTTGACTGCAGACCTTGGGATTGCGATTATTGTTCTAACTATTTTGTTTCGATTTGTTCTCTTCCCTCTTTCAAAATCCCAAATTAAAACTCAATTAAAAATGAAACAAGTTCAAAAACCTTTGAGAGATTTGAAAGAAAAATATGGAAAACAACCAGAGGTGATGGCAAAAGAAATGATGAAGTTATATAAAGACAACGAAATTAAACCTTTCTCTGGAATTCTTTTGCTGTTTATTCAACTCCCTCTTTTGTTTGGATTCTATTATGTTTTTATAAATACAGGGTTGCCAGAAATAAACTTTAATCTTTTATATTCATTTATTCCTGTTCCGGAAAATCTAAGTACAATGTTTTTAGGGTTTGTTGATGTTACTGAAAAATCTGTTGTTTTGGCTATGATGGTTGCGGTTACTCAATATTTTCAAGCTAAATTATTATTACCAGCAACTGACGAGGACGATAAAGATAGAAAACTTTCTCCAACAGAAGAGATTATGAAAGGTCTACAAACTCAAATGGTTTATGTTATGCCAATTGTGATTATGTTTATTTCTTATTTCTTTGGGGCGATTGTTGCTCTTTACCTACTGACAAGTAATGTATTTTCTATTGCACAAGAAATGTATATAAGAAAAACTCTCCGAGAACCAGAGAGTAAAAAGATTAAAGAGTTGCAAACAGAATAGTAAACAAAAAAGATAGATTAAGATTCCAGATCTAGACTCCAAAGAGTCAGGTCTTTTTTGTTTATAAAAGTAATATAGTCTTCATTGGCAGATAGTTGTGGTTCGATGATATCGAAGTTTTGGGTTAGGCCAGGGACAATTTCTACAGAAACATTTTCAATATCTATTTTTACTAATGAGTCGTTGAAAGAAATACGACCTTGATACCAATTATCTGGATATGAGGTAGAAACCAAACTTCTTGGTACTGCGCAATATGCTACATTTGTGTTTGTTTTACTCCATACACATTTTTCAGGAAGAGTCGCTATTTCAAGGTAATAAGGCTGATTTTCTTCTATATCATAATAAAGAAGTTCGGGTCTATTTGAAGAATTTTCAGAATATAGAACCTTAGACAAATCAGAATTTGTTAGTGTTGTAAAACCAAATCCTCCAGAAAATATCTTGTTAAAAGAATTATTATTTATATTAAAGAAATACAAAGAACCATTAGAGTCAGAAGAAGATTTGTTTGTAAAAGTAACTATATTTTCATTTGGCCATTCAATTGCCCACTCAGAAAGGTTTGATTCAAAAACATTTTCTTGGGTACTGATATCCGAAAAATTGGTTAAATAAGAAGAAGATTTTTTTATTAGATCATCAGTTTTTGTGTAAAAAATAGAGTTATTTATTTCCACATTGTCTATTTGTTCTGGTAGAAAAGAACCAACAATTTCTGATAAAACAAATTCATTTGTTGAGGTTGAAGTTTCTGGATTTTTTATTTCACCAACAAATGTTTCTACTTGATTTGAGTTGCTTAGATATTGCAGAACAACAGATTTTTGATCATTTGAGAACAATGTTTTGTAAACTTTTGGAATTGTAGTGTTTGTTATTCTTTGTAATAAAGAGTCGCGAGCACTTGTTTCATAAATATGCCCCGTTGCACGCTCCATGTAACGATAAATCGTTTCTGTTATTTCTTCAAATTCGTCTGACCCACTCTCTGTATTGAATGAAGAAACAGAAGAAGTTGATGTTCTCTCAAATAAAGTAAATCCTGAAACAGGAACTTTTGATATTTGACGAAGTTTTGGAAGATTAAACTCGTTTGTTTCAACCTGGTCAATATCCCCAGAATCATTTTGGTTATTATTTGGGGAGTTACTTATTGGAAAGAATGTTTGCTCTTGGTTGTTGGATGTAGGCACAGTTGTGTCACTAGCACCATTATTACTAAAAAATAAAATATAAGAAATTACCCCACCCCCAACAAGGGCTATGATTATAAGTATTAAGATTGCTGTTTTTGTTTTCATAATTAATTTCGTTTATTTTGGGGCCTAAATGTTTTCTTGTTTCCATCAGGGTCTACGTTTCTAACATCAGCATCAGCATCACTTCTTGAACTTGTTGTTTTAGGTTGCGTTTTCCCGGTTAAGTCTACACTTCCAGAAATTGTTTTGTTTGAATCGCAAGGACCTGGTTCGCAAGAATATGAATCGTTAGAATTATTCCTTGGGGTGTTTTTTCCTGAATCAGTTTTTATAGCTATACAAGCGTTCATACTTTCTAATACCATAATTAGGGTGCCGTTTTCATGTAAACATGCATCTGTTGCCTTTGAGGCAGGATTCTCTGTGCCATTAAAAGTATTTTGACCAACATTTACACTAGGCCCAGTATTTTCAATATCTAAATTTTCCCCAATTTTTAAATCTAAATTACTAACTATTTGCGGGTTAATTGTGCTTAAAATTAAATATGATGATAGAGCTAAAATTAAACCACCTATCGCTGATAAAATCTTCTCCTTACCTTCGGATTTACTGAAAACAGCATCAGTCGTCATATATTGAATGGCCCCAATAACAATAAATAAAACAGACAACAAAACCGTACCAGCAATTCCCCATAAGAATATTTGATTTAATAAAGGACCCAAACCATCTTGATTGGCCACATCTTTTAATGCATCACCAGTAATTGGCTGATAACCATCTTGAATTTGTAAATTCTTCAAAGCATCTTCTTTTGGTAATAAAGTCTCAGAGTTACCTATTACAGTGTCTGCTTTCTCTTGTGTCGATGCTGTGTCAAAGTCCGCGTCAGGTATATTATTATTTTCCTCAAAACCTTGTTCAAAATTTAAACCATTTGAATCAGAAGATGAGTCAAATGGAACAGCAAAATTCAACCCTGCACTATTTTGTGTACCAATTCCAAAAGTTTCTATATTCTTGCTCAAACCTAAAATAGCAAAAAAACCTAAACCTAATAGAAAGAATGAAATTATTATTTTATTATTTTCACTTTTCATATTTTAAAAATTAAAATCATTACCACCCTCTTCGAAAAATAAATTAAAACCAGTTTTAATCTTTTGTAGTAGTTTATCATTATGTGTTATTTCAACACCAATTTGGGCAGTTCCAGCAGAATCATCAGTTCTTCTGAAAGTAATATTTATTAAATCCTTGAAAGCAGTTTTTTCACCATTAATTAACCAATCCAAACTTCCTTTTTCAAAAATATCATCAGAAAAAAAGTAAGGGACAACCTCAAACTCAACCTCTGTTCTGTTTAACATAAAATCCCCTGAAATTGCTCTTTCAAAAATTGTTCCAAAAATTGGATTTTTTTCATAGATTGCAATAAAAGGTTTTTTAAAATTAATTGTTTCAATGGCACGAGCTTTTTGATCTGAAAGTATTGGGGTTGCTTCTACTAAAACATCTATAGGGCGCAGGTTTATTCCAGGATTGTAAATATAAGAATCTTTTCCAACACCAGAATTTTCCAAATCAACAGTCCCATTTATAGACCATTTATAAGAAACATCTTTTGGAGAAACTTTTCTGCCCAAAGAGTCTAAAAAGTTTGGAATAGCAACAAATTTAACATCTGACTCAAAAGTTATAATAGATTTTCCTTTATAAAAAGGAGGTGTATGAGTAAAAGCTTCATAAAATAAATCGACTTCTGCTGGTGTAATGGATAATGTTTTTTCTAAAATATTCCCATCATATTTTTTAATTGATATTCTGATATTAGAAGCGTCTCCTAAGTCCCCTGTTTTAAAGTTAACCTTCCGAAGGCCCACCCCACTTTCTAATAGGATTCCATTCTCATACCAACTAATTTCAGCCTTGTTTAAATCAGTTAAAAAGCTGGTTGCTGTAATTTCAGTTTCTTCGTTTGGACCTGGAATACTTGGAGATATTTGAATTGAAACTTGTTCCTCAATTCCTGGAGCGATTTCCTGGGCGCTCACAAAATTCACGCCGAATAAGGTTAATATTGAAACCAGAATAAGTAGTCTGTTCATACGTCAATTATAGCAGAACCTTTTGTTATGTAGATAAAAGTTCTACACGGAATCTCTGGATCCTCCAGGATTAATTTTTGGTTTAATTTCAGATCTATTTTGTCTGACAATGTTTGGATTGTTTTTTTCTTTGCGGATTCTCGCAATGTTTTTTGCTCTGTTTTGAACTTTTGCTTTGCGGACAACATCTTTCCCCCCTTTTTTTCCTTTCAGTTTTTCAGTAACAGAAAGAGCAGACCTTAATTTAGGATTATTAAGTGCCATTCTTGTAAAGATTAAAAATAAGATTCCTCCAGGCAAGACACTTAATCCAGGAATCGCCTCGATAGCAAAACCTATACCTCCCCTAACAGCGGTCCTGTCATCCACAGGAACACCTTCAATAAATAAATATATAAAAATAATACCAACGATTATAAAAGAAAAAGCAGATGCAAAAAACGCCCCTACTCCGGTTGCGGTCAGAAAAATATCCATTAAATCATCAATTGCAACAATAGAAAGCACAATCCAAAACAGAGGACCCGTCATTTTTTTTGGTTGTTTTTGTTCTTCGTCCATTTGTATATAGCATATAGTGGATAGTGATAAGCGTAAAGATAAAAAACTCTCCTTTTGGAGAGTTTTTTATCTAACTTCTATATTCCATCCAAACTTTGTTTTTGTTGTTGGATTTTTGATTGTCCAAAATCTCCCATGTTCGCATTCTTTAATTCAGCTTTAGATTTTTTGATAGAGAGAATTTGTGAAGGGTCGGATGTAATAATTTGATCTTCTGTGTATGAGGCAATTACTTTGATGGCAACATGCTTTACTCCAGCAAAGAATATTCCTTCCCCTACTCCGGATTCCAGCAACAGGAATTTTTCTTCTTCTGTTAGATTAAAAGTTTTCTTAACAGCTTCGATAGAAGACGGAGATTGTTTCATCAACATTTGCATTGATGAGTTTGTAATAATAGGAACACCATATGGAGAGCTCATAAAATCCTCAACATCTTGGGTAATTGTTGAAAGTCCCAGGTAGTATTTACGTCCACGTTTCGCCAAACCAAACAAGAATGAAGCCGTATCTTCAGATTTCATCATCCACCACGCCTCGTC
>Ga0136555_1000097_pt1 | contig 32894 bp, 53 predicted proteins | sample AntRauTorckE5432_FD_104927 | JGI IMG/M metagenome (GOLD analysis project Ga0136555, IMG submission 104927) | Saline lake microbial communities from Rauer Islands, Antarctica - Metagenome Torckler E5 #432 | ecosystem: Environmental > Aquatic > Non-marine Saline and Alkaline > Saline | place...
AACTATATACATTGTTGTGTGTAGTAGGGGTTTAAATAAATGAATTATGAATCAGATATTGATATGCTTTTTATTGCAGTTTGTGTTGTTTATACCATTCTATTTTATTTGGAAAAACGACTGCCAAAAGATAGGTAAAGACAACTTAGCAGTAAGTTTGGAGGAAAGATTTTTGTATTGGTTACTTCTCTGCCCAATTTGGTTAATTGGAATAGTATCGTAGCTATTACACACAACGTTATTGTGGTATGAGTAGTTGCGTAAATTATAAAATAACTTAATAAATAAACGATGAAATTAGAGACGAAATTTACAAATAGAATTGATTCCGATAGTGGATATGACAATTTAAAACTTGCACAAGATTTAGTGACCATTTCAGAAAAGCACTATGCCAAGCAATTACTTATACCACGTGTTGTAAAATCGTTGCCGAACAAATACTGCCCTCAATGTGGTGAACCCGTTGCTAAACCTCATAAATTTTGGTGTAAAGACAAGCCTTAATCGGCTATGTTTTACAACACCGTATATATGTAATAAAACCACACAACAATGAACACAATTACAGTAACTTATGCTTTGGTTTGGCAAATATCATTTGCGCCAGAATATAATTTTCCTTTTTAACATTTATTAATTTGCATATATGGAATGAAAGGTTATATTTGCATCAGTAATAAAAACTAAAAACATGAAAAAAGCAATTTTAATTATCGGAATAATAATGACATTTAGTTGTGGAACAACTGAAAGACTCTACCAAAATGAAACAGTAGTAGACAAGTTCAAAGCAAATGAACGCTACTATGTGATTACAGACAAACAAGACACAATTTGGGTGGCTTACAGAACCTTTAAAACTAAATAACTATGAAATTAGATAGATGTGATAAAAAATCTTTTCTAAAATTTAATAGATTTCCTTACGATTTTAATAAAATAGAATCAATGGAAACTACATATTATGTACATGAAAAAGGAATAGTAGGAATACATTTTTATAACGACTATTATGGTAATAAAATAATTATGGAGTTTATAAAAGAATCAGTTTACTACTCTGTAAGATTAAAAGAATATAAAGGGAAAAGGTCTTTAGCTCTTCTAGTAAGCAGATTTCATAAACTAATTGAAGAATCTATTAATTCACACAACCAAAAATAAATAACTATGACACTATCAGACTTTGAAATTGAAATCATTGAGCAGTACGAAACGCAAACACCTTTTGAGGTGATGAGAACAAGTAATTTGCCTTTTGACATTAATCCAGAAGAATACATTGTACTATCTATTTTACTAAAAAAACACGACAGAACGGAGCTTTTGGATGACTGCTTAGACTTCCTTACAGAAATACGAAATAGATTTGAACATAAAGAATCTTATGATAACGTAAACGTATGTATAAATATGATGACTTATACAGCAATTTACGCAGTTGTTGAAGAAGGAAAGAACGACCCTGACGAATATTATCCGCCAGTTAGTGAAATAGTTGACGAAGAAATGGAATTAAAAGAAGTTCCAAAAAGCGTAGAAAAATACATTACTTATTTAATCTCTTTAATACATAAATAAATGCAAAAACAATTAATGAAAAAGCTAAACAAAGCAATCGAAAAAACAGCCTTAACCCAAAAATACGTGGCAGCTGAATTGAAAGTGTCGGAAAGTACCATTCACAGATGGAGAAACGGAACGGCAACGATGCCAGCCGATGCAGTAAATCCTATTATTAAAATATTAAACAAAAACTAAAAAACAAAAACTATGAAAACAGAAATTAAAAAAGTAAACGATTTTTTTGTACAAAAAATAATCAATAAAGAATACGAAATCATTAAAATAAACTGCTTCACCGCTAATATTATTGTAGATGGTTATAAGTTTTGTATTTGGATAGCAAATGAGCCAAAAAATACAGAGTGTAATGCAACCAACTTATTTAAGAATTTTATGATGTTAGATTTCACGTTTGAGCAGAAGTTAAAGATATATAATGATTTTAATGCAATTCGTAAGGAAAACGAGGTTGAAATGTTGTTAGCAGAGCGCAGAGAAATTGAACAAAAACTTTTAAACTTAAAATAATGGAAACTTTAAAAACAAAAACGATGAAAACAGAATTAGTAAAATTTAACACCCCTGAGCTTGGCTTGGTAGAAGAAAGTAAAGCAAAGCAAATTAAAGACATCTTTATGCCTATGGCTATCGAGCTACAACAGTTTGATGGCAGATTTCAAGAAATTGTATTAGAAGCTAAAAACGGAATTACCCCAGAATTATCTTCAAAAGCAAAACGATTGAGATTAGATATAGTTCCTACAAGAGTAAAAATAGGAAAAGCAAAAGATAAAATGAAAGAAAGTTTAAAATTGTACGATAAAGCTATAATGGGCGTACATAATCTTTTCATATTAGAAAGCAAAGAATATGAAAACCCTTTAAGCGAAATTGAAAAGCATGCAGAAATACAAGAGCAAGAAAGGCTTGAAAAATTACAATTAGCAAGAGTTAAAGAAATACTTCCTTATATTGAAGATGCTGAACAAAGAGTTTTTTCAGATATGCAAGAAGATGTTTGGGATGCTTATTTTAAAGCTAAAAAGAAAGAGTTTGAGGACAAGAAAGCTGCTGAAAAAAAGGCTGAATTAGATAGAATTGAACATGAAAAAAAACAAGCAGCCGAACGTGAAGCGCAACGCATTGAAAACATTCGTTTAAAAAAAGAAGCTGAAAAGCTTGAAGCATCTATTCAAGCAGAAAGATTAGAGCGTGAAAAAGCTGAAAAAGAAAGATTAGAAAAAGAGCGTATTGAAAATGACAAAAGAGAAGCAAAACTAAAAAAGGAACGTGAAGAAAAAGAAGTTATTCAACGTGAGCTTGAAGCAAAAAGACAAGCTGAGTTAAATCTTTTAGCTGATGCAGAATATGCAAAACAAGCTGAATTAAACAAAGGAGATGCAGATAAGGTTAAGGATTTAATCAACGACCTAAAAGACCTTAAAACAAAGTACACTTTCAAATCAAAATCAAACCAAAACATGCTTGTTAATGTTTGTTTGTTGATTGATAAAGTGTTAACTTTCATAACTAAATAATAACCAAATAAATTAAACACTATGGGAACTAAAATCGACAAAGACATTAAGGACTTAGGAATTATCTTTGACAACTTAAACGAAGATGTTAAATTTTTACACTTTTTTATTAATTCTAAAAACGGAAACTTATTGATTGGAAGCAGTTGCGAACAAGAGGCGGTAGATATAGTTAGTAAGGTTTTTGCAGAATACTTAAAGAGTGGAGAACAAGATGAAAACCTAGACACTTTTAGATTTACTATTTATGCTTTATTTTTTGGAATTATAAAAAATGAAAGCATGGATTTTATAGATGAATTTAAAAACGCAATTAATAAATTATATGAATTAAAAAGTAACATATAATAAAAACTAGAAACGATGAAATCAGAATTAATAAAATCAGACCCGCAAAACCTTCTTAAATTAGCGATTGAAAAAGGGGCAGGATTAGAGCAGCTTGAAAAGTTAATGGCCTTGCAAGAGCGATGGGAAAAGAAGGAAGCACGAAAAGCATTTTTTAAATCTATGGCAGAATTTCAGAAAGTAAAGCCAAGCGTAAAAAAAGATAAAAAAGCTGATTACGGACAAGGAAAAGCGAAATACAATTGGGCTTCTTTTGATTCTATTCAAAAAGCGATTGACCCTGTTTTGAGTGATCTAGGCTTAAGTTATACTTTTGAAACTATCGAAGAGGGTAAGCTAACTATTATTTGCAAGGTTACGCATGAGCTAGGACATACAGAACAAACCCAACTAAGCGCACCTAACGACAATACAGGAGGTAAAAACCCTATACAGGCACTAGGCAGCACAAATAGCTATTTAAGACGTTACACGCTTTCTAATGCATTCGGAATTTCAGCAGATGAAGACAATGACGGAAATACAGTAGAAAAAGAACCTTTAGAAAAGATTACAAAAAAAGAAATAGAGGATTTAAAAGGCAAAGTAATTGAAGTTAAAAGTAAGGAAGCATTAACGGAGTTGTGGTATTCAAACCCAAAATATAAACTTTCAAAAGAAGCAACAAAGCTATTCACAGAAAAAGGCATTGAGTTACAATGATTGCTCTAATTGATTTAGATTCTATTCTGTACAAGGCAGTTTACAAAGTTGTTTCAATTAACGAAATGAGAAATGCAATTGCCTTGCACGGAAAAGAACAAGCGAAAAACTGGCTGCTGGAAGAAGTGTATAACGAAGGTATTAACAGAGTGGAGAAGCAAATAGTCGAAATAATGCAGCATTTAGACGATGTTATGTTTGAAGAAGTTAATCAAAGTGAGTTGTTTATAACTACTTGCACAAAATCATTCAGAAAAGAAATTGCACCAAGTTATAAGGCTAATAGAAAGCGAAACAATTATGTTTGGTTATTGCGTTCTCACTACATGATTAACGATGCAAAGTATTCAGATACACTTGAAGCAGATGACCTTGTAGCAATTAGAGCTAGAGAATTAGGCGTAAAAAATTGTATTGTAGTTAGTCCAGATAAAGACTTGAAGCAGATAGGAGGTTTCTACTGGTCTTACTACAAACAGAAATCAAAAGATATATTTGGAGATAAAATAATCAATGGATTTGGTTATGCAGAAACAGAATTCAAACAAAAAGACCCTATTTTCATCAGCGAAAAAGAAGCAAATTATTTGTTTTGGAAGCAAATGCTAATGGGAGACACTTCTGATAATATCAAAGGACTTCACAGAATTGGTGAAAAAACAGCACAGAAGATTTTAAAAGACAAGCAAAATCTATTTATTGCAACCGCTAGGAAGTACATTGAAAAAGACCAAAAGAAAGACTTTTGGATAAATTATAAATTATTAAAACTAGGATAAAATGTATAAAAAAGAATTAGAAATCATTGCAACAAGCATATTAAATCAAAATGCAGAGGGAGCAACTAAGCCAAATTACAGTAATAGAGATTTTATGAATACGCTGATAATCTTCCAAACAGCATTAATGGTTAAAATGTATGATAATCAAGATTATGACAAAATGGATTTAAAAAACAGAAGTGAAATGGCTAACCAATGCGGTATGGATTTGCGTAAATTAATACATACATATACAGGATTAGACACTCATAAAATCGAGGACTTTCTGTAAATGTTTTATAAACGTTCGTGTTGTATAAGCGAAGTTTTAATAATTAAAAAACAATAATTTATGATTAAGATAATAAGTAAAAAAAGATACAGAAGCCTTTTAAGCGATAACAAACTATTAAAATTGCGTTTATACGGTGTTGTAGGTAGTTATGATGATATGACGTTTGCCGAACTATCCAAAATAAGAAAGGAAAGAATTTCGGAATTAAAAAAAGTTGATAAAAAAATGAAAGAATTTGCAATAGCCATTCGAAGAAGTACAGCAGGTGGTGGCAATTACAAATTCTAATTCTGAGTAACGTATAGTAATATGAAATCGTAAAATTATGATGACAAAAAAACAGAAAGAACACAGGATAAAACTGATTTACTTAATAATACTGGTAAATACAGAATACGCAAGGAGAAAACCATTTAAGGATGTGTGGGAAACAATTGCGTTTGCGACTGAACAAGTAATGTGGGCAGTTGAATTAAAAAAATTATTTTCTATACCCGTTGTTGTAGGGCAAAGCGAACAGTTAAAGCCTAAACCACAAATTTGCTATAAAAGTAATGAACTTTGTAAATACAATTGCTCTGGTTTATGCAAAGAAAGTTGTTAGGATTTAATTGCCTACAACTACCATATATCAACAATTCAAAAAATTTAACCAAATGAAAACAAGCCTTTTAAAACAAGCACAAAATAAATTAAACATTCAAATAACACATTAATTATGGCATCACTAAGCAGTATTTATTTAAAGAAAGAAACATTAAAAACGCTATACCAAACACTAGAAAAAAAAGGAGAAAAAGGAATTGAGATTACTATTTCAATTGGTGAAGAAACAAACGATTACGGACAAAATTTAGCTGCTTACGTGGCTCAAACAAAAGAGCAAAGAGCGTCTAAATTAAAAAGATTTTATGTTGGTAATGGGAAAACGTTTTGGACAGATGGAACTATTCAAGTAGCAGACAAGAAACAGGAATCTACGCAAGAATCGGAAGATGATTTGCCATTCTAATTGAAAGATTTAAAATGACTGACAAAGAAAAACTAAAAAGGCTCAAACGAACGGAGTTGAGCCTTATGCAAGAGATTGAAGAGATTGAGAAATTTCTGAAAGTGAAAAGACGAAGCATTAAGGCACTTGAAAAAAAGATGAATGAACAGTTATAGTACTTCAACAGGTGAAAGGCTAAATCAAAGCACGATAGACAATTTAATACGTAAAGCAAAGGCAAAGAAGCTACAAAACCATTTAGATGAGTTCGGCTATATCTTTTGCGAAAAGTGTAAAAAAAGCGGTGGGAGTTATTTTGACTGCTCGCACAACATCAGCGTAAAGAAATGTAAGGAAAATGGAGAAACTGAAAAGGCTTTTGATGTTGATAACATTACTATACTTTGCAGAAGTTGTCATCAAAAACACGATAAATTAAATTAAATATGCAGACTAAAAAACAATCCTTTTTAGAGAGTTTAACCAACGTAATAGTTGGCTATTTAATATCATTACTTTCTTTATTCATCATATTTCCGATTTTAGGAATACAAAGCAGTACTGGTAAAAATCTAGTAATCACTTTATATTTTACTTTAATTAGCATAGCACGAAGCTATATTTTGCGAAGATATTTTAATAAAAAAAATAAACTTTAACATTTACAATATTGCATATATGGAATAATATATTATATTTGCATCAGTAATAATGCTAAAAACTTAATAAACATGATACCAACTTAACGTTTAGTATATGATTTCTGGCGTGAATTAAGCCTATAACCTAATAAATAAAAACAAAATTATGAGTAAGCGAGAAGAGAGTAAAGAAGCACAAACTAAGCCTGAATTATATACAGTGTTACCCACCGTTTTTTCTTCGGTTGATGATGCTGTTAAACAACTAAAACTTGACAGACGACATAAGTGGTTCGAGTTTATGGGTGAAGTTGTGTATCATTATTCTTATACACATACTTGCACAGGTTGTGATGGTGGTGGTTGCCACGAATGCGGTTATCACGGAAAAGTAAAAACTGGATGCCCTGTACCTGCTATGCACCCTGATACTGGTAATCCTGTAAAGGTTCGTGTTTCAAATGGTGGGTAACTACTATTAACATCAATAGACTATGAAAAAGCAAACATTAATAACCAAAATAGAATCAATACAGCAAGATGAAATAAGTTTGTTTGATGTTCTGGAGTTATTCACAACAGAAAAAGACATTGATTATACTCAAAAAGTAATACAAAAAGTGCAACAAGAATTTGAGTTAAAAGATGTTTTTAAGAGAAGCCAGAAGCAGAAGTATGTTTGTGCGAGGGCAGTTGTATATCGTATTTTAAATCTTAGAGGACTGGAAGCAAAAAGAATATCTGAATTGATTCAGCATTACGATAGAACTACGATAATTCATGCTTTAATAAAATTTGATACTTATTTCATGTATTATAACGAGTATTCAAAGCCTATTAATAGATGTTTAGACTGGAGTTTAAATGATAATTAATATAAAAAATAAAATTATGATAAATACAATTGAATTGACAATAGAACATAAAGACCATTTTACAGTTGAACTTACAAATAAGAAAGGCGACACTTTTACTTATAATCCTCATAAATATGAAGGACTAGAAGATTTCTTGAGTGGAGCAAAAATTTCACCTACAACAAAGTAAAAATAAAATTAATTTAACACAACAAATAAAGTATAATTTGTAAAACGTAAAAAAAAAATGATGTTAATAGAAAACAAATTTAATATAGGCGATAAGGTATATCTAGAAACGGATGCAGACCAAAAAAGTAGGATAGTAACAGGTATTAGCATAAGGTCAACAAGCATTACTTACGCTTTATGTAGTGAAATAACTGAAAGCTGGCACTATGATTTTGAAATAACAGTAGAAAAAAATCACAAACTAGCTTAGGCTTTTAGAATTAAAAAAAAACTAATTAACAAAGTAATATTAATTTAACACAACAAATAAAGTATAATTTGTATATTTGTAACTCCGAGGTCAAGACATAAAAAACTGGATTAAGACCCTATCAAGAAGCAACGACCTCGGAAATCAAGCTAACTGATAGGGTTTTCCTGTATTAATAACTTAATAGTTTACTGGTAGCTTAAAACCTTTAAAAACAATGGCAAAAATAGATTTAAAATTCCTAGACACAGTAGATGAGTGTTGGATTTCATGTAAATTATCAACAGACAATGTAGAAGAAGTTATATCAATTAAGATGTATAGTGAATATCATGAAGATATTTCTGAAATTAATTTAGACAAAGCAACAGCAATTAAATTTGCTAAAACGCTACGTACAGAGATTAATAAAATCTACTCTGATGAACAATAACATGAATGGCTACAATTTAATTCGAGCTTGGTACAACTTTAAGTTTGAAAATCCTTCAATAACAAAATCAATACACAGCGATTTATATTGTTTTTTAGTAGACAAGTGGAATAGATTAGGGCAAAAAACAGAGTTTGGATTGCCGACAGACCACACGATGGAGTGCATGGGTATTGGCAGCTATAATACCTATAAAAAAGCATTAAATAACTTAGTTACTTTTGGCTTCATAGAAGTAATAAAAGAAAGCAAAAATCAACATCAAAGTAGAGTTATTGCCTTGTCACAAACTGACAAAGCACTTGACAAAGCACTTGACAAAGCAACTATCAAAGCAAGTGACAAAGCACTTGACAGTATAGATAAACAAATAAACAATAAACAAATAAACAAAAGGGAGGTTGTAGAAAACAATCATATCACACCTCCACAGAGCGAGAATAAAGAACTTCTGATACACACATCTAAACACACACCGATAGATAAACACTTCTTAGAAATCTGGAATAAAGCAAGAAAGGTATTACTTAAGGTACAAGCATCCAATTTCAACAGCATAGGAAGCGGTTATAGCGACTTAAAATATATTTACAATAACTACACCAGAAAAGAATTAAGCATCGCTCTAAACGGCTTATTTAGACAAAAAGGATTATTAGAAACTTGTAAATCTTCGCCTATACATTTTTTGAGTAATAACAACTTTGAAAAGTATTTGGATGCAGGTCAAAACAAAATTTTTAATTTGAATGATACGAGTAAGCCAAAATTTAACACTAACAATAAATACGGACAAATTTAAAAACAATGGAATATCAAATTACTAAATACCCTAAAAACAAAGAAACAGATTACAGAGAATTATCTGAATATCAAATTATTTTAAGGAATAATCAAAGGTTTTATAAGTATGAAACAAAAAAAACCTGTAAACAATGTATGCATATAATGCCTATTGAACAGTATTACATAAAAGATAAAGAAACTGGAAGAAGGTCGAATATATGTAAAGATTGTAGATTAAAAAATGATGGTGTTTTAGAAATAGGAAAATTAAGGTTTGCAAGTAATATTTTAGATAAAGGTTTTAGAAGGTGTAGTGTTTGTAAGACTATTAAACCTTTAAATGACTTTAGTAAAAGTAAAAATAATTATGGTGGTCATTCAAATAATTGTTATGAGTGTTCTAAAGAATTGCTTTATGAGTTTCAACAAAAACAAAAAACTAAAATTACAGACTATTACGTAAAACAATATGCTCTTTCTAATTATAGCAAAAAAATTAAAAAAGATGAAATTGAAAAATACAGGAACGAAATTATAGAAAAAAGAAAACCAAAATATTTTATAGATAATCTTAAGTTTGTAACAATAGCGGATTTTGCGAGATACATTCTATCTGAATATAACAATCCAATTACAATGACTGAAAGCAGAATAAGTGAAGGCAAAACAGAAATAGAATGTACATATTCTGAAAATAAAATAAGAAGCCTTGCCTATACTAAAGGCAAAATAAAAGTGATAGACACAATTACAGGTAAGGAATTTTTGTTTAAAAATACTCAAGATGAAAAATTAAAAAAAATGTTTAGTGGTGTTGCTATTACAAATGGAATAAAAACAGGTAAGCCTACAAGAATTACTAAATTAAGTAAGTATAAAAACCCTTGTATAATTAGCAGAATAAAAGCCTAAATATGGATTATATACAGGTATATGATACGTTTTTATTTTATTGTGGCTAAAACCTGTATATATGCAATAAAACAGCACATTAAAAAACATATACCACTAATGTAACTAAGCGATTAACTAACCACGAAACAACCAGTAAACACAACCTATACTAATGTAACTAAAACAAAAACAATGATAGACTTTAAAAAATACGACGAGGAAAACCCAAAGATTTGGGAAGCATTTAAAAAATATTCATTTCTAGCAAAAAACGAAAGGCATTTTAAAAACTATTCAGCGAATGGAATATTTGAAATAATTAGATGGCATACAGAAATATATTCGAGGCATAATTATAAAGTAAACAACAACTTTAGACCAGACTACGCTAGAAAAATGATGGAAGAGTTCCCAGAATTTAAAGGATTTTTTCGAGTGAGAGAATTAAAAGCAAAAAGAAGTTAAAATATAGTTTGCATATATGGAAGTTAATAGTATATTTGCATTAAATTAATTGCAAAGACAAATGGAAAATAGAATAATAAAATTTAGATTTTGGGATAATGACTTAAAAAAGATGCTTTACAGAAAACCTGCTTATAATGATTTTTCACATAAAAGCATCGTGCCGTTACAATTTACAGGTTTTGAAGACTGTAACGGTGTTGAAGTGTTTGAGGGCGACACATTAATTGATGTTGATGTAACACTTGAAGAAAATGTAAAGTTAGAAGATACTAAACAGCAAGTTTATTGGTGTCGAAAAGATGGTTGCTGGAAGCTAGATAATACCTTTTCACAAAACAAAAAAGAGGGTTTTCATTTAGGCAAGGATTTAAAAGACTTTAGATTTAAGGTAAGCGGTAATGTTTATGAAAATGCACTATAACGTCTCGTATAAGAAGCGTTGAGAGGTACGAAAAATGATTTTTATACATTGTTAACTACTGATAAAAAGGGCGTGGCTGAGGAACGAAGATAAACACATACAGGGTAGCCGAAAACTGAATAGAGTAAGCAATAAATTAAATACATAGTAAAATGGAAGTAGCAAACGATACAGTAGGAACAGCAAATGCATTAGTGTCATTTGGTAAAGCGATTGAAGCATTAAAGCAAGGCAAAAGAGTACAACGTAAAGGTTGGAATGGTAAAGGCTTATTTATTTTTGAGCAAGTACCAAGTTCTGTACCTGCCGAAATTGTGCCTAAAATGACTTCTTTACCACAATCTGTAAAAGATGAATTTAAAAGAAGATTTGAAGGTGCTGAAATGACTGATGGAAGTATTAAATACCAAAATCAAATAGCAATGGTTTATCCTGACAATAATATTTATGGATGGGTAGCATCTCCTTCTGATGTTCTTGAACAGGATTGGATTATAATGGACTAAATTATAAGAGGGTGATTTGCCAACTGAGTGAGTCGCCCTTTTTATTTGTAGTTAAGAAGAGTATAAAAAAAGTAGCGATATGGAAGATAAAATATTTGATATAGTAACAGACCTAATTAGGGATGATATAAGTAAAAATGAAGCAATAGATAAGCTATTGATTTTATACAGTTTTGTTTACGTGGTTACTGAACGAGATTATCATGGTGAGCAATTATTTAAAGGAGTGTTTTTAAATAGACAAAAAGCTCTTCAATATTTAGCTGAAGATGGTTTAAAAGAAAGTAACATTGACGAAATTAATGAAATAGAGCTAGATTAAGTAAACATTGTTTACAACGGTACTGGTATATGATTTGTAAGCCAAATACCGAACCGTCAATTTAAAACACAAGCCTTAATTGGCTTATAAATTATATACCGTGTTACCAACTGGCACGGGATTTTAAAACAAAACTTTATTATGATACGAAAATTTAAAAAGAAGCCTGTTACGATTGAGGCAATACAATACAATCAATTGAACCGAGAAGAAATACAAGCCTTTGTAGGTAAAAAATTGCATCAGGAATTAGAAAGTGAGACTGCATATTTAGCAGGGAAAGGCGCACCGCAATTTAGCCTATTGATAGAAACTAAGGAAGGTAATATGAAAGTTATGAATGGCGATTGGGTTATTAAAGAGCCTTTTCCAACAGGTGATAGAGACTTTTATCCTTGTAAGGCTTCTATATTCAAAGATACTTACGAAGAACTAAAGTAGTGCTTGTTGGTAACGCCTATTAACACCAATAAAACCACACATTAATGAACGCAAAATAAATAAACTAAACTTTGGTTTTAAATAAAAATACTATGAAATACCTACCAAACCCCGAAAAAAGCATAATTCATCTTAGAGACAAGATGGCTGCTGGCAAATTCTTTGTAAATGACTATGACCGAAAGTGCATTGATAGCGTGATAGCATATCATAACACTACACAAAAAGAGATGCGAATCAAATACGAAGATTACTACCATTTATTTATGCTTATAATACGCTATGAAATTGTAAACAATAGACTGGCAGAAGGTGAAACGCTTAGTATACTTGAAATACTAGACAAAATTGAAAATGCTTTAGTGTTGCCAGACTTTGAACTTGAACAAGTAAATCTAATGATTGAAGCACAAGGGCAAAGAGAATTAAACACCGATAACAAGTACGGAGAATTTAGACTAGATTCAATTATGACCGAATCACAAAAAGACAAATTACTAGAGTTGATTAAATCTAAAGTGGATTTTCTGATACTAAAAAAAGCAACCATAAATGAAAAATAATGATTGAAAAAATATCAGAAGTTAGCGAAAATAAGACAAAGGACCTAGAATGGTTTGAAAAAGAATACAAAAAAGCATTTGTAGATTTAAACCAAAAACCAAAATCTCCTGAGGGTATACTTTCCATTGGTGAAAATACATACAACGCAAAAACAAGAAGAACGCACATCTTCACAAAAGGAGAGCTATCTGTAATATCAGCACCAAGTAAAAGTTTTAAATCAACTTTTAAAAGTCATTTAGCTGCTGCTTTTTTTACAGGAACTTCAAAAGAATTTAACGAAATACAAGGACATAGAAAAAGAAATGAAACAGTTATTGATGTAGATACGGAGCAAGGAGCATTTTACAGTTGGCACACATTCAATAGAACAAATCGAATAGCAAATCTAAATCTGCAAGGCGCTTACTTTCCTTTTAAGCTGCGACACATGATGCCTTCACAAAGAGTTGATTTTATAGATGCGTTATTATTAAGCGGTAAAATCAAGAATCCTGCTTTAATCTTCATTGACGGAATTGCCGATTTGATTGAAGACACTAACGACCTTGTAATTAGTAACCAAATCATAAACAAAATAATGCGCTGGACAGATGAGTTAAATATCCACGTAAACGTAATTATACACAACGCATACGGAACGAAAAAACCGACTGGACACTTAGGCAGCGTATCGGTAAAAAAGGCTGAAACAGTAATAAATATAAACGAAGAAGTAGACCAAGAAGGCACTGGATTAAACTATTTCGGAGTTACACATCAGTATAGTAGAGGGGCAAGTTTTGATAAATTCTACTTTAAAAATGACACACAAAATGGTAGATTGCAACAAGTCGATGAAAGTGGTATTGACGAACAAGAAAATATATATTAAAATTAAGTTAAATTGGTTTGCATATATGGAATATATTTGTATATTTGTCATGTAGAAAGGAAATAACCACTACATTAATAAATAGAAATCAATGGAATACGCAATTATAGACTATAAGACAAAAAATAGAGTTTTTGACTTTAACAACGCAAAACTAGACACTCCAAGCGGTCAACTCTATTTACAGCATTTAACAGAAAAAGGGTACTATTCACAGAAAGCCTTACGAATTAACTTTGAGTACAGTTATTTTAATGATGGCGGTGTTGATTGTTTGATTATTTCAAAAGAAACAGCCATTTTTTTAATTGAAAATTACACTAATTTAAATGGTAAAATATTTCAAACGTACGAACAAAGAAAAAAAACTGAAAAAGCAGCAGGAGATTTAGCTTGGTGTTCATCAATGAAAGACCCTTATGATGTTGGATAATTGGCACGAAAGATACAAAGCAATGAAGTTAGATTTAAGATTAAATAACTCCGATATTGCTCAAAACCTAGCATTATAATCAATCAATCAAGCTGAAAGGCTTTAATATTAACATCAACTAAAAACTAGAAATTATGACTAATTATTTTGACATCAAAGGGAATTCATTAAATGAAATTGTAGAAAATGCTAAAAAACAAAATCTAAAGTATTTTGTGCAGCCACTAAATTCTTCGGAAGATCACTATTATTTTTTTGAAACAGAATTAGAAGCTGATGATTATGCTTCTAAATTTGAAGAAGAAATGGCAGAAGTTTGGAACTTAAATGATGCAATGGAAGTAGAAGTTTTATTACAAGAATAAAAAATTATGAAAGCTAAAATTAAAATCGAAAAGCCTTTTAAGGACAAAAAAGTAAAGCCGAAGGGTACGTTTTGCGATGTATGCGGTAGCGATGATATTATAGAAGCTCCTTCGATGGGTAGAAACTGCAATACTTGTAATCCGATTTAGCACAATGCACTACAACGTTTAGTGTATGGTGTCGTTTGAGGCACGAAAATGCACTATGACACAGTGTTGTGTGTAGTGCGGATTATTAAAAACTAAAATTTAATTGAAATGAAAATAGCTAAAAAAGATTTAAAAAACATTGAGGTTGAAGTGAATAAAAACGGAGGCTTTACCGTGTGGATGACAGAAAAGAAAAAGGTAAAAGGCAAGATGAAAACAATGAAGCATTGGATTATTGATGGTAGCTGTATAAAAGAGGATGGTGAGATTAGATTAGGTAGTAATGATATGTGGAATGTAAATGCCAAGTATAGCGAAAAAGACAACTCTATAAATGTAACAAGAGACTAGTATTACACACAACTACGATATATCAAAAATTCAAAATATGTAAAATGGCTTGAAACAAAAATAATAATCATTAAAACCTAAAAAAATGAGAAATTACCTATCTTTGCTAAGTGAATGCAAAGCAATACATAAAATTACACTTAGAAGAACTCAAAAAAAAAGGAGTGATAAAAGACTTCACACTTGAAAAAAGATTTGATAAGATTAGAAGGTTTAGATTTGATTACGCAATAGAAGAAAAAAAAATAGCAATAGAATACGAAGGAGTGTTCAGCACAAAGTCAAGGCATACTGGAAAAATGGGATATTCAAAGGATTGCGAGAAGTACAACCTAGCAATATTAAACGGTTGGAAAGTTTTGAGGTACACAGCAGTAAACTTTGGGAACTTAGAAAAAGACTTAAACAAATTACTAGAACAGTAAATATGGCATATACTAAAGAAAAAAAGAAAACTATTGTACAAGCTATACTAAATGAAGTAATGGAAGGTATGGCAGTAAGAAATGCTATAAAAGTACATAACATATCTCAAACAACATTTTACAACTGGTTAAGAGAAGATGAAGCTAAATTGGAACAGTACGCGCGCGCAACTGAAATAAGGGCAGATGTAATGGCTACCGAGATTTTGACAATTTGTGATGCTACTGAAAACGATATAATTGTAGACGAAAACGGAAATCCTATAACTAATCACAACGTAATACAACGTGATAGGTTAAGAGTAGATACTCGTAAATGGCTAATGAGTAAGATGCAGCCTAAGAAGTACGGAGACAAAGCACAATTAGACCACACAACAGGGGGTGAAAAGCTAATCAACAAAATGGAAGTAATATTTAAAGACTTTTCAGAAGATGCAGAATAGTTGTCTCCACCCCGTGTGCAATGTTAACTAAACCCCTATAAACGCTACAAAGTGAAAATAGTACCAAGCACGTATGCAGAGCCAATTTATACCAAAAAATTCTATGAAGCAGATTTGTGGGGCGGTCGTGGTCGAAGTGGTTCGCATAACATTACACTTCATGCCTTATACATGATTATAAGCTCAAATTATTTTAGAGCGTATTTCACTAGAGCAATTCAAAACACAATTAGGGAAAGTTTGTGGCAGGACTTCAAAGATAGGATTGAAGAAGTTGGAGACTTAAACGGTATTGATTTAATGAAGCAATTCGCTATTGACGAAAGCAAGATGAAAGCAGTTTATTTGCCAAATGGAAATACTATAAAATCAAAAGGCTTTCGAGCATCTTCAAAAAGCAATACTGCAAATATGAAGTCTTTGGCAGGTGCAACTCACATTTACATAGAAGAATCAGAAGAGGTCGGAGAAGAAGAATACAACAAAGCAAAGGATTCACTTCGTACAATCAAAAACCCAGTCCAGATTATAAGAAGTTGGAACGCACCGCCGAAAGACCATTGGCTAGTAAAAACCTATTTTGATTTGATGCCAGCTGGAATCGATGGTTATTATAAATTGAAGCCAAAAGGAATAAAAGGACATTTGCCTTTATACGCAAACTACTTAACCAATCTAAAAAACCTAGACCCGAATACAGTAGCAAATTACAAGCGTTACAAAGAAACTAATCCACGTTATTACTACAATCAAATATTAGGGTATGTTTCTGATGGTGGTGATGCAAAGGTGTATTTTGGTTGGAAGAAATGCAGTAATAAATATTTTGATGAGGTCGATGCAGACCAAGAAGCCTATGGGGTAGATTTTGGAGACACCGCACCAACCGCAGTAATTCATATAAAATACAAAGATGGTTGTTTCTATTCCAGAGATGTATTATACAAATCAATGCGGGCCTTAAAAGTAGAGTATCAAGACAAAATACGACCAGAAGATGTTGAAGGAGTTGAGGACAATGAACACAATCAATGGCTAAAGCATAAAGGCGTTTTATCCTATGTTTTTAGTTTAATGAATGTAGATAGAAACAAGCCAATGTTTTGTGACCCCGCTCAAAAATCAATCATAATAGAATTAAGAAATGCTGGCTACAACGCTATCAGAGCAAGAAAAGAAAAAGAAGCAAACATTAACTTCATCAATAGAGCAACAAACATCTATACAGAAGATTCTTACAACCTAGAAGAAGAATACAACCACTATTACCTTGAAAGAGATGTAAACAAAGTGCCTATTGATGGCAAACCAAAAAAAGGAAATGACCACATATTGGAAGCAAGGGAGTACGGATGCAGAGGTATAAAAGACATGCTAGGGTTACAATTATAAAAGATAAATAAAAAATGCTTAGTTTTGCGTATAATATATTACTAAATGGCTTACTTAAACTTCCGTACCAGACTGGCAAATTTAATTTTAGGTAACAATATACAAGGCTTACAGCATTACGAACGCTTCATTCCGAAAACTCAGTATAACGATTACGCAGAAGAATTAGAGAAGTTAAGAGTTGTGATGAGCAATCCAGCATTGCTTAGAGTTATTAAAATTAAATGTGATTTATTTTCAATTGGCAAAATAATTGAAAAAGATGCACAAGGTGAAATAGTAGAAGAAAGCGAATTACAAACATTTTTTGAAAAGCCTAATTTTTTCCAAAACCAAAAGCAATTCTTATGGGATTTTATGTTTTGGACTTGTTTAGGAAATGCACGTTTAATGATAGATTCAAAAGTAGTCAAAGACAATAATGTAATGTATTGGTTAGATTCTTCAAAAGTGGAGTTTTCAAAATACATACTAGACAATGCAGACAAATTAGTATTATCAAAGCAAACATTCAAGAAGTTCCAAGACCAGAACATCGAATACCGATACGCCAACGGAACAAAAATAAACATACCATTTAAAAAAATAATCAACTACACAGACAACACGAATGGAGCTGGTAATTGGTTTAATGGATTTAGCACCATTGAAGCATTATACAAAGTGCTATCTAATTCAGAGTTGAGCCTAGATGCAAAAAACACTAACTTAAATTTAGCAGGTCAATTTATGGTGGCGCATGGAGGAGGTTTAGATTCGTCTATGATGCAGCCAGAAGATAAAGAAAACATTGAAACTAAAATAGGTAAGGGTAAAAAGAACATTCACGCAGTACGAACAGCAATAGATATAAAAAGATTTGTTGAAGATATTGCAAAACTAAAACTAGACGATAGCTATAATAATGATTTACAAATTATCGGTTCAGTTTATGGGATTCCAAAAGATGTGATTGAAGCATTTGAAAGTTCTACTTATACAAATCAGCAAATTGCTAGAATGAGTTTAGTTGATTACGTATTGAAACCAAAATCAGAAGATTTTTTGGAAGGGATTAGAAAGCATTTTGACTATGCAAATGACTTAGAAATGAGTTGGGAACATTGTTCATTTATGCAGGAAAGCGAAGAGCAGCGTTACTCAAAAGAATTAAAAAGAGCGCACGTTTTAAGAAGGTTATTAGAAAGCGGAGTTGATGCAGTAGATGCAGAAGCATTGTTAAATTACGAATTTACAAACCCTATAAAATATGAAAAAGGAAATACAGGAGCTTCAACAGGATTTGGAGACAGCGAAAACAGCTAAAGAAAAAAAGATTATCTTTGAAAAAATTAGAAAGTTAAAAACAAATAACGAAATCATAAAGTAATGTTTTGTCAATTAACAAATAAAGAGTTTACAACAAAAGAGAAAAGGTTTGCATACATAAAAGCAAACAAAGACTTTATTACTAAATCTCTAAAAAGTACGCCAAAGACTAAAAAACATAATCTTTTGGGGTTTTACAGCGAAAAAGCTAAAGCAATAAAAGCTTCACCAGATTTTGATTCTGATTATATTCATCCAGTAATTAGCAATACAAAGTATTTAGATGGTCATGCAGATGTTCATTTAGATAATTCAATGAACAAAACAGCAAAGGAGCAAAATAGAAAAGTTTACTATACAACCGACCATGAAATAAAAACTAACAATATCATTGCTATGCCAGAAGATGTGGAGGTAATGATAATGGATTTAGATTGGAAGGAATTAGGTAAAAACTTTGAAGGCAAAACACAGGCATTAGTTTTTAAGATTAAAAAAGAAGATATTATAAATGCATCTTTTAAATCAATAATTGATAAAGGTAAAAAAGGAATGCAAAATTCAATCCGTATGATTTACATAAAAGTAGACATAGGATTTAATAGTAATGATGAACAATTTAAAGAAGAAAAAAAGTATTATGACGAAGCATTTGAAAAGGCTGTAAACAAAGAAGCCTTTAAGGATGCTGATGTAGTAACACTTGTAAGAGAATTAAAGATACATTTAGAAGGCAGCGCAGTTCCTTTTGGGAGCAATGGTGCTACACTAATAAAAACAACCGAAGCCGTTATTAACACTTCAAACGATGAGCCGTTGGAAAACACTCGGGAAATGAGCATTAAATTGCAACAACTTTTAAAATTAACAAATTAAAATAATTATCATGGCACAAGAAGAAGAAAACCTAAAGGCTATTGAAACTATTTCTGAAAACGTACAGAAATATAAAGAGCAATTAGGTGAAAAAGCTGATGCAGAAGAAGTGAAAGCATTGGAGACTAAAATTGACAATCTAAAAAAAGGGATTGACAAAATTTCAGAACAAAAACTTGATGAAGAAATCAAGCTGATAAATGAAGGAACTGCAAAAATGTGTTTGCAAGTAGCTGAATTAGCAGAGGACTTAAAGGCATTAAAAGACAATGCAAACAGCAAATCAAGTAAGAATGAAATAGTTACTGAAAAGCAACTAAATGATTTTAACGGAAAACTTTTCACAAAAGAAGGGAAGAAAATACCGAATGCAATAGCAGAACTACAATTAAAAGCTGCCGAGACATTTGGTTTTGACCAAACTTTCAATGGTGATGGTACAGGAGTTCAAATTGATGCTTTTACAGGTCGTGAAATTGACCCAGTATTATATCAAAGAAAAAGAAAAAGAAATCTTATTTTAGATAGATTTGCTATTCCACAAATTAATGTACCGACTTTATACTACCTTGAAAAAGAAGAAGTGGGAGATACAGAAACAGTTTCTGGAGACCCGGGTGCAGCTGATTGGATTACTTCAGGAGCAGCAAAACCAAAACGTTCTTTTAGGTTAAAGACTGGAAAAGTTGAAGCTAAGAAGGTGGCTATATTTGCAACAATTGAAGATAAGATGTTAAGAGACGTTGCATCTATGAACAATTGGATTCGTGAAGATTTAACGGATGAAATGATGGAAGCGATTAACGATGGTTTATTAAACAATAACCCTTCTGTTAATGCAGATGCACCGCTTGGATTAAAAACAAATGCAGTTCAATATACAGCAACGCCAGCTTTTGAAGATACAGTTGATGAACCTAATCAAATTGATGCTATTATTGCAGTGATTGCATTCATGGCTGATAGTAAAGAAATGACTGGAAGTATTCATGTTTCTTCTGATGTGTATTACAGAATTCACAATTTGAAAGCAACCGATGGAAAGTACTTAAATAATAACCTGATTTATGTTAATAATTTAGGTCAATTATTTATAGCAGGAGTTCAAGTTATTTCAGAAGATAGCGAAGATGTGCCTTCTACACATTTACTAGCAATTAGTAACGATAATCCTTTTAAAATACGTGCTTATGGCAACATGGTACTTGAAACAGGATTGAACGGAGAGGACTTTAGGGAGGATAAAACTTCATTTAGAGGTTACCAAGAGTTCTTGAGCTACCTACCTGAAAACAACGAAAACGGAGTTGTTTATGATACTTTCGCAAATATTTACGCAGCAATCTTAAAACCAGAAGTATAATGAGAACACCGAACAAAGTTAAAAAGACGAGAAAAGTTGTTTTTGCAGAGGATTACAAAACCAAAGGCGGTGTAGTAATTTATGCAAAAGGAAGCATTCACTTTATTCATGAAAAAACAGTTGAAAAACTAGAAGGGCAAAAAGTGAAAATGAAAGTTAGTAAAGTCGACTATGAAGAATCAGTTGACAAAGCTAAAGAAATTGCGTTGGCTCAAAAAGAAGCTGAGAAAAAAGCAAATAAAAAGTAAAACATGATTTACGACTTTTCATATTTTAAGAATGAGTTATTTATTCCTAATCTAAATTCAGATGGTTCGGACATAGTTTCGGACAATGAAAAGATTTTGGAGTTAATGCAGTTTTCAGATGTGAAATTCTTAACTGATTGTTTTTCTTATGAATTTTCTAAAGAAATACTTGAATCTGTCAATTCAAATGGAGAGGTCAATAGTTCAGCATCGCAATTAATCAAAGATTTGATTGATGGTGATGCTGAACATAATTGGCTTGGATTAAGATTTGAAATCAATGGTATTAAAATGAGTGTAATGGCTAACTATACATACTGCCAATATTTGGTTCAAAAAGAAAAAAGCAGAACTGTTATAGGTTCGGTTAAAAATGAATCTCAAAGCGGTATTGTGGCTAGTAATTGGAGCGACTATGTACAGGCTTGGAATCAATTAATGGTGTTTAGGCAATTAAATTATGTAGACTATCAGTATAACTTGACTAATTTCGGTATAAAGCTGAATAAGTTCGGTGTTAGTTTACAAGAATATATTTTGAATAAACAAGAGCTGAATACAGAACACTTCAAATTATACGAAAAGGTTAATTCATTCGGAATATGATAGTGCCACACGAAATACTTAAAGAGTTAATCAATACAGAAATCGAGAGCGTAAAAGGATTTGGTTTTGGAAATGTTGGAGAGCTTAAAAAGTATATGGATTTAAAGGGTGGGAATATTTATCCATTGATTTGGGTAGAGCTTCCGTATCAATCTGATGAAAGTAAAATTGATTTGAGTTATAGAGAAGTGCCAGTAAGAATGTTTTTTGCAACCACTACAAGGATTGAATGGCTTAACGACAAGAGAGAAATAGAAACATATAGCAAAGTATTAAGACCGTTGTATGATAGTTTCTTAGAAGTCGCTAAAAAGGCTAAACAGTTCGAGTTTGTAGGTAGAGAAGTAAATGCAATAGAGCAGCATAATTGGCATACTTCGCAATTTGAAGTATTTGAAAAGGGAAATAAAGTAAATGCGTACTGGGATGTAATTTCATTAAGCTTTACTGGAAGATTTAATAATAATTGTAAAAACAAATGTAATGAGTAATTTTGATAAAAAAAATTGTGATGTTAATGAGCTTGGAACAGGCTTATTAAATTGCATATTGGAACTTGGATATCCGAAGGGTTTTGTAAAACTAAACAAAAACTTTTCAGCACCAGTTGCAACAGAAATAGACTTGTCGTACTTTCAAGACAAAGTACAGGCTGGCGATTTTGTACCATTTTTAGGAGCAGATAACAATGAGTTACCAATTCCAGAGGATGTAACACAAGAGGTTGCAAATGGTAGAACGTTCACCGCTAGAGATGGCAAACGAATGATGACCTTTGGTTATTTAGTAGGAGACTACTATTTAAACAAAATTATGAACTCGCACAAATCAAACAACTTTGGTCAAGTGGCTTTAGTGTTTGAGAATGATAGCGTGTTAATGGTGCAATCAAAAGATGGTTTAACAGTAAAAGGCTTTGAGGTTGGTATGTTTAGTCCAAATTACCAGTTTTTTGATGGTTCGGTAAGTTCGGAAACAAAGGCAGCGATGCAGTTGTTACTACCAGACGAATTTAATAAGCAAGGAGTTATTTATGAAGTTGCTGGAATTAATAAACTTAGAGGTGCAAACGAAACAGAATTAACTATTTTGACCGCTGCAAGTGGTGGGGCGGTAATTACTGCAAGTGCAACGTTTCTTTTTAACCGTTCTATTAACGTAGAGGGTTTAACAGATAATGAGTTCAAAGTAACGATTAACGGAGTTGAAGATGATATTATTTCCGTTTCTTTTGCAGATGGTGTTTACACTATAACAGCAACAACAAGTTTCGCAGTAGACGATGTGGTTGTAGTTAGTTTATACGATCAAACGGAGGACTTTACTATTGTTGAGGTTTCGGGAGACTTTTACGAAGGTACTTCTAAATCTTTCGTAGTAGTATAAACCAATTTAGTATTAATTAGAAAGGGAATTGGTGTATGCTAATTCCCTTTTTTTAAATAAGATAAAATGAAAATAGGAAACATATATTTTAGCGACAAAGGAATTAAAGAGTTTGAAAAGTTGACCAAAAAACAGCAAACCGAATACTTAATTGTTCGAAAAAATCCACCGAAAAAAATAAAGCAATATCTTAAAGGCGTGAAATATGGCAAGCTTCAAAGGAGTGAAAAAAAAGGTGACGAGAATAAACAAACTAGCGAAGTTGAGAGCAATAGTAGCGAAGATAATACTTAGCGATAAGTTTTTAGCAGATGCAAAAGCAGCAGAGTTTAGGGAGGGTGAAAACCCTGATGGCTCAATGATTGGCAGTTATAGAAGTTTATCCTATGAGTTATTTAAGGAACAAATAAACCCAATTGCAGGAGGTGCGGTCGATTTGATGCTTACAGGTGCATTTATTGATAGTTTTTTCACAAAGAAAGCAGGAGCAAGTAAGTTTATTTTCGGTGCAACGGACAAAAAGAAAGCGCATTTAGTTGAGAAATACGGTGAGCAGATAATGGGATTAAGCCAGACAACCTTCGATGTATTGCAAAAAGAAGTTTATTCAAAGCAATTACTGGCAGAAATTAGGAAACAAATATGACTTATAGCGATTGTAGTATTCCTTCGAGATTGTTTTTTGAGATAGTAGACAAAGGAGACTATTCTTTGCTAGGCTTCAAAACTGATGCAGAAAATAATGAAGCATTTGAAAAGATATTTGATGAATATTACGAGCTAACAAATTCATCACGAATAAAAATAGATTTATCTATTAGAAGCGACATTTCAATGCTAACCTACAAACTAAAAACGGTTGAATTTACTTTTGAAAGCATTGTAAACCTACCAATGACTGATGCACAAAGAGGTGAGTTAATAGATTCTTTGAATCAATTAGGCGTCAAGATTGACAAAGAAAAAGACATAATAGAGCAAATTGAAAACTTGAAAAGGACTTATTTAGGGGGTATACGCAATAAATTAAGCCTTTTAAATGACAAATACGAAAGTCTAAAAAAAAGTAGTGGAGTAAAAACGAGTTATGAAAAGATGCTAGTTAATATTGAAAACGTTTTGGAACGTAGTATTCCAGAAGATATTTCACTTAGGAAGTTTTTAGCCTATGAACAGTCGGTGAAAGAAAAAATTGCACAACAAAAACAAAGAAGATGAGTGAATTTATAGAAGTACTATCAAAAGAAGCAAAAGCCGAATTAGACGCTTTCATTAAGCAATTAAATGAAGGTGTAAAATCTGTTAATCAAATTAATGCATCTTTCAAAAAGACAAAAGTTCCAAGTTCAACAAATAAAGAAATTAAAAAAACGGTTGAAAGTACCAAAAAGCTAAGTCAAGCACAAAAAAAAGCGGTTGCATTAACTGAAAAGGCGTTAAAGTCAAAAGAAAAAGAACGGTTAGCCGAAATACAACTACAAAAGGCCCGAGAAACAGCCTTTAAAAAATATGATGCTACCTTAACAAAAAGCCAAAAAGCACGAGAAAAACAAGTAAACGCAGAAAGCAGAGTAAGAGAGCGACTTTCATCACAATTAAAAAAAGAAACTAGAGAAAGAGAAAAACAAGTAAATAAAGAATCAAGACTAAGAGATAGGCTAGAAGCTCAAAGACAAAAAGAAATTGTTCAAAGACAGAAAGCAGCTGAGGTTTCTAAAAAATTAGGTCGAGAATATAACATTCTTACGGGCAAGATGGATAAGGTTGGAAAAGTTGTTCAAGACTTAAACGCTAAAAAACTACAAGGCAAAAAACTAAGTGATGCTGAGCAGATAGAGCTTAAGCAGTCTACCGCAGAATTTAAGAAATATCAAAAAGCCGTACTTGGCGCTGATGCAAGTATTGGAAGGCATAACAGAAATGTAGGTAATTATCCAAAGGTAGCACGTGGAGCAATTGGAGCAGCCAGAAACTTAGCAAGCGCAATGGGTTTGCTTGGTGGTGCTTTCTTAATTGTTCAAGTTGCTAGGGATGCCTTCAACTCTATAAGACAATTTGATAAACAGTTAATTGCAGTAAGAAAGACAACAAATTTAAGCAAAAAAGAGATAGACCTTTTTGGGAAACAAGTTGTGATATTAGGGCTGCAATTAAAAGGCATTTCTATACAAGGGCTTTTAAATTCCGCGGAAATCGCTGGTCAATTAGGAATAAGGGGGAGTAAAAACATTTTAAATTTCTCAAAAACAATAGAGCAATTGAAACTTACCTCCAACATTGCTGGGCAAGAAGGAGCTATGGCTTTCGCTAAATTTATTGAAATATCCAAAGACACAGTAGAAAACGCAGATAGATTAGGGTCTGTTATTACTGAATTGGGTAATAATTTTAACACTACTGAAAGTGAAATACTAGCTAATTCTCTGGAAATACAAAGAGCTGCTAGTATATATAAAGTAACCGCTGAAGCTTCGCTAGCTTTAGGAGCAACAACCAGCGCATTAGGGATTAGAGCAGAATCCGCAAGAAGTGCTTTCTTGAGTACTTTCATGGTGTTAAATGATGGCGTTGCCACGGGTAAAAACTTGGATTTAATTTTAAGACTGACGGGGCAATCTGCTGCTGCTTTTAAGAAAGAATTTAACACGGATGCAACCGCTACATTTCAAAAATTCATAAAAGGTCTAAGTGACGCTAAAGATAACGGAGAAAATTTAACTTTAATCTTAAAAGAGTTGTCGCTAGATAGTAAGATAGTCCTCCCTGTCGTTGGAACTTTAGCCGACAAATATGATATATTAAAAGAAACATTAGCGAGCGCAAACAAAGAGTACGTTGATAACAATGCATTAAGCAAAGAAGCGGCTACATCTGCTGATAGTTTAGATTCTATTATCGGTGATTTAGGCGATTCTTGGGATGGCTTAATTCTTAGTATAGATAGTGGAAATGGTGTAATATCGAAGTTTATAAAAAATTCACTAAAAGGCTTAACTATTTGGGTTGATAAGCTTGGCGAATTAGCCTTAACTCAGGATGAACTAGCAAAGAAAGACTATAACAGAATTTTGCAAGAACAGGCAAACGAATATGATCGTTTGGGTGATGGAGCAGAAAAAGCAGCCAAACAAAACAAAGCATTATTTGAGTCTTTAGTTCCTAGCATATTAGATGATATTGCAGAACGTACGGAAATCATAAACGATAAATGGGGAAGCTCTGGACGTGAAATAATTAGAGCTAAAGAAGAATTAGTTGATTTAAATAAAAGATACAGAGAATATAAAGCAGGTATTGAAGCAGCAACTATTTTTTTAGATAAAAACACAGAAGCAGTAAACAACAATACAGAAGGGACTAAGGAGTATTACGAGTTTATTATCGCAAACGCAATTAAAGAGCAAAAATCACTGCAAAAGTCTAGCCAAGCGTGGAGGGATTACGAAGAAGACATTAAAAACGCTCAAGCTGCAATTGATAGCTTATCAGGAGGAGGTTTAGATGAACTTACTGTAATCTCACAAAAATACTTTGAAGATATTATCGCAGGATTAAAAAAACAACAGCGCGAGGGGGATTCAAGCGTATGGATGAAGCATCAAAAACAAATTGAAGATGCAGAAGCAGCATATTTAAAGTGGATGCGAAGCGTTAAAGGATTTGAAGACCAAACTACAGTAAACGCCTTAACAACTTCTAGCGAAACAGTTACTTCAAATCCTGAAATAATTGGAGCAGAAATTGAAACTACAAGCAAAAACATAAAAACTGCAAGCGAAAAAATGGTCGCAGATATGCAGGGCGCATTCAACGAAATTGGTCGAATGTATCAATTAGACATGAGTAGATGGACTGCTTTATTTGACGACAAAGAAAATACAGTCAAAGATTATGCGATTGCATTTGCAGACTTATTGGGTGCAATTTCTTTTCAAATTACTGCTAGTGAAATTGCAAACATTGATAATAAAATCGCTGCTAATCGTAATTATTACGAAGACCAGATTGCACTTGCAGAAGGCAACGAACAACAACAACAATTATTAAGAGAACAACAGGAGCGAAGAGAAAAAGAATTACTAACACGTAGAGCAAAAGCAGAGCAAAAACAAGCCTTGTTTGAAGCAGTAGTAGGTACTGCAAGTGCAGTAATTAAGGCTTTACCAAACATACCTTTATCAATTCTAGTAGGGGCATTAGGAGCAGCCAAAATAGCAATGATAGCCAACCAACCATTACCCGAATACAAAAAAGGTCGTAAAGGTGGTAAAGAAGAATACGCAATACTTGGGGATGGCTATAAAAACGAACCAATTATCGGAAAAGACGGAAGTTTAAAAGGCGTTTCACCGAATAAACCTGCATTAATGCACCTAGACAAGGGGGATAGCGTACTTCCGAATTTAGATATGCTTACGAATGATAGTGTAAACAGAGCTGCAATCATGGCAAGTTTGCAAACACAAAATTATAAAGCAGAAGATACAGCGAAGGTGTTTGAGCAGATACTAAAAGACCAACAAAAAGAAACTATGAGAGCTTTAAAAAAGGCTAAATTTGTAAATAATAATTTTAACAAAGTTGACATTTCTAGTCAATTGCGTAAAATGAGATACCGATAATATGTATTTTGATGAGGTAAAATATTACTTAACAACAGAATTAGCAGGGCGTGTTCTACTTGGAACGCCCCCTATGGGTTGGGATGAAGATAATAAGGAATTAGTTAGAAGTACTCAATATTGGGGCGTGCTAACTAATTTGTCTGATGCTTTGCAATTTGTTAATGATGGTGCTGAGTTAATTAGTTCAGCTTATGAAGCATTGGGAACGGAAACTAAAATAACATTAGAACGTTATGTAAATGTAGGGTTAAGCGGTTTTGAATTAGATTACATTGGAAACATTGACCTAAAAACGTATTCATTTGAAAATGATAAGGTAAGTGTTGAGTTTCTTACTGGCGGTTTACAAAGTTTGATTGAAAGCCAATTTGATGAAGATTTTGAATTAGGAAGGGAAACAGACATAAATGGCAACGAGATAACACCTTTAGAGTTTAAGAAGATGTTTTGGGAAGGTCGTAAAATACTATTGCAAACGTTTTTTGAAACCGCAGAAGATGCCACAAAAACACCAACTGAAATAGTATTTAGCAATAGAAATATTTATACAGATTTTATATATTCAGGAGGTCAGCTAAACCAAACAGGTGGGGTAGTTGCAAATATTCCTGTAACAATTACAGCAGAAAGCGGAACACAATTTGTATCAACCGCAAATAGTGTTAATTGGCTTTATTCTTTAAATGTGTTGGCTGTTCCGAATCCATTAGGCTTGGTTTTGTTTTCCACACGAAGCACTAACTATAAAATAAAAGGTAGTTTATCTTATACGATAGCATCTTTTGATGATTATACGGATTTACCAGTAGGTAATAATTTATTTGTTGGGTTGTTCCTTCAAAGATATGAAGCAAATGCAAATAATGAATTGCAATTAATTAACGAGCAAATAATAAACCTTAGTACTTTATCAATTGATAGAACAGGAACTTCAACACCTATTAACGCTTCTTTTGAAAATATAGATGATAACTTTGATGTTTTAGAAAATCAAACTTGCGCATTAGTTCTGAGGGTTTATGGAGTTTCCTCAGTATCTTTTAACAATCTTTTTATTTTTGGTGGATATGTACAAGATATAAACTCAACTCTAACTTTATCTGAAAACAGTTCTTTTGCTGCAACAACTTTCAAAGTAATGCGTACGCATGATGTAGGGGATAGGTTACTTGAAATAATAACAGGAAAAAAAGGATTATTTAAAAGTCAATTTTTTGGTAAGCAATCGGATGGCTATTTAGAAAATGCACCTTTTGAAAAAACTGTGATTGCAAGCGGTGAATTAATAAGGAAAATTCCAGACCAACCTAGTTTGTTTTCGGGCGAATTAATAACAGTTGAAAATGGTAAAATAACAATTGCTTTAAAAGATATATTTGAGCTTAATAACTATTTCAATTTAGGGTGGGGCATTGAAAGGGTTGGAAGCTTTGAGCAATTTGTATTGGAAGAAAAGTCATATTTTCTAAAAAGACTTATCGGTATTGAATTAGGAGAAGTTGACGAATTTAAAAAGAATTGTGCAAGTGAGTTTCTTTATAAATCTTTAACTTTTGGAAACGAAAAGGCAGGAGACTATGAAGAAGTACAAGGGCGTTCTGAATACAATGTACTAAACACGTTCACAACACCATTACAAACTTCGGATGATTCCTATGATGTACAAGGCAAAGTAAGAGCCGATTTAATACCTGCAGAAATAACAAGAAGAAAGCAATTTGATAAAAATCCATCAACAGACACAAAATACGACAAGGAAAACTTTATATTTCACGTAAAAGACACCGATGCAGATTTAATCAACATAAGAGAATGGCAAGATGATTTTGAAACAGAGCCAATCGTTTACGACCCACAAAGCGCAGGGAATTTACTTTTAACACCTTTCCGAAGTATGCAAAGACACGCAAACTTCTTTAAAAGTGGAATGATTCCAAATAACAACGATTTAATTAGGTATTCAAGTACAACAGGTAATAGCGAAATAGGCACGCAAATATTAAATGAAGTAGTACGTTTTGAAAATGGAAGTATCGTAATTAATGAAATGGCAGCAGCTATATTTAAAGCCGAATATTACGAGTTTAGTTTTCCGACAACGCATGAAATAAGAAAAAAACTGTTTTCAAAAATGAACGGTTTACCAGTCCCATATTTTTTGATTACTTTTACATTTCGAGAGCAGAATTATAGCGGTTGGCTTATAAACGTTTCAACAAACAACGTAGGTAACTGGAAGCTAATAAAAAACGATAACTAAATGGAGATTCTAAGCATTGAAAGATTAACAGCAAGCGTAGAGCCTTGTTTAAATTTTGCGGTTAGAATTACCACAGATGTAGATGTGGCTTTGTTGGCAATTGGCTTAAATACTTCGCATGAGATTCTTTTCGATATTTCGGGAGAAGCAAACCAAAGAGATTTTACAGTTGAAATTCCTAGATATTCTTATTTCCGTAATTTCTTAGTCGCAGAAGATATATCAAATATAATACCTTCAAATAGTGATGTAGTTTCATTATTAGGAGTTAGCACGTGGACGATTGAGCAACCATTTGTAACTATTGCAGCAAATGGAACAGCAACGGTTATAGGTGAGTTTGGATTGCCTTTGCAGCCTTCTGATAGCACGATGGGTAACTTATTAGATATTACATATTCTTTAGACGATGTAACATTTGAAGGCAGCAATACCTTTGTAGGATTAGCAGAGGGAGACTATAAAATGTACCAACTAGATGCTTTCGGTTGTAAAAAAAGTATAGAATTTACAGTTGGTGAGTTGGGAGATGTAGAGCCTTATATTGAATTAAGTTTATTAAATCCGTTGTTTTTTGCAAAACGTAATAACTTACCTCGCAATCCTTTAAATACATTAAGTTACGAGCAGAAAACAGATTTAAACTTTCAAGATTTTCAATATCAATTATACAATGAAACAATTTATGCTTTTCAGTTCAGAAGTTCATACGATGTTAACCAAGTTGAGTTAATTAATTGCGATGGTGATGTTACTATTTTGCCACTCACAAAAAAATCAAACAATATTCAAAGAACAGACATAAGGGATTGCGTGGTACAGCAATTAGTAGCAGGAATAAACAATGTAGAGTTGTTTTTTGAAGGTGGTAATGTTTACGATGCTGATTTAGATGTAATCGGAGTAAGTACATTAAATGGCACTTTGTTACAAGATAATACTGTAAATAATTTCATTGAAGTAATTGGAGAGGGAGTTTTTCAAATTATAGAAGTAATTGACACGATAGAAGGTCGCAGAGTTGTTTTGAATTGGGAAAGTAGTTTTTTTACTGCACGTGCTGAAATTGCAAAAACTGTTTTTAATGCTTTTGATTATGAAATTTATGAGTTTACGCTTCCTTTAGGATTAAATCCAGACCGTTATCAAATTGATATAAAAGCTAATAATATACTTGAAGCACTTGTTTTAAGATACCTTAGTGAGCAGTTTCAAGTACTTGAAACAAAACCAAAAAAAAGTCATTTCATAAGCTGGAAAAACAAAGAAAACAATCAAATAACTTGGGAAACAGGCATTCAATGTAATGTATATTTGCCTTTTGTAGAGCCACCAACATTTGCACCCGAAAGCGAAGATGAAGTATTTATGACTGATAGAGCACCTAGATTGTTAGAATCAAAAATAAACGAGGTTTACACCTTTTATTTTGGTTTTTTACCTTTGGGAGTTGCAAGACAAATGCAGTACATAGTTTCAAATAGTTTTTTAGAAATAGATGGGGTTAATTACACTAAGCAAGAAACACCCGAAATTGAAGCGCAAAACGGGTCAAATAACTACCTTGTACGGGTTAATTTGATGTTGGCAGATACGTTTAGCAGCAATGAACGAAAAGGAATAAGCGATATTAATACAAACGTTTCTGGTTACTTGCAAATTGATACAAGTGGAAACTTAAATTTAGAATAAAATGGCTGGAAACATAGAACAACGATTGCAACAATTAGAACAAAAGGCGCTGAATTCAGACCCAGTTCAAGACCTTGCAACGCTTACTTCTTTGACAGGAGAAGAATTTATACCTATAAAATCACCATCTTTCCCAAAGTTAGCTAAAATTTTAGCTTCCAACTTTCAAGAAACTACAGGCGTTGCCACTACCATAAAAATTACTACAAGTGCAAACTTCAATGCTAGTGCTTTGATTAATGGTTTAGGTCAAAATGGAAGACGTGTAATAATAGATAATGGAGCTTCAAACATTGAAGTAAACGTTGATGCTAGTCTAGACACTACTTACATGAAAAAAGGCAGCGGAACGGTTACGTTTACCGAAGGAGCTGGTCGTACTTTGGTCGCTTGTAATACAGTTGTATTGCTTCAAAATGAATTTGATGTTGCTTATATTGGAAGCGTAGGTACTCAAGATAGATTATACATAAATATCATAACATAATGAAAAGAAGTCCTAGCCTTAGTTTTTTTCCTGTTTATTCATATCCTTTTTTTGTTGCTGCAAATGGAGTATCAATAATTTTAAAAGAAGGTTATGGAGTTGGTACAACAGGAAAAGCTGATGGAGATGTAAGCGGTCAAACTTATACAGCAGTTTCAGAAGCTCAATTAAGAGCAATGAATAGAACTACTGATGATTTCACTATTGTTTGTACGAGTTTGGTTACTGATATGAATAATTTGTTTCTTGGAGGATTAGGAGGTGCTGATTTCAACCAAAATATAGGAAATTGGGATGTTAGTAATGTTACTAATATGAATGGTATGTTTTCAGCTTTAGCGGGTACTAATATATTTAATCAAAATATTAGTAATTGGAATGTTAGTAATGTTACTGATATGAGTGCTATGTTTGCAAGTGCAGAAGCATTTAATCAAAATATAGGGAGTTGGGATACTTCTAATGTTACTACTATGAATAGTATGTTTGCAAGAGCAAAAGCATTTAATCAAAATATTAGTAATTGGAATGTTAGTAATGTTACTGATATGAGTGCTATGTTTGCAAGTGCAGAAGCATTTAATCAAAATATAGGGAGTTGGGATACTTCTAATGTTACTGATATGAG
>Ga0136555_1000099_pt1 | contig 32731 bp, 28 predicted proteins | sample AntRauTorckE5432_FD_104927 | JGI IMG/M metagenome (GOLD analysis project Ga0136555, IMG submission 104927) | Saline lake microbial communities from Rauer Islands, Antarctica - Metagenome Torckler E5 #432 | ecosystem: Environmental > Aquatic > Non-marine Saline and Alkaline > Saline | place...
CTATTGTTATTACCGCAAATGAGCAAACAGAATATTTTAAAGTGATTAAGAGTGCTCTTTCTAAAATTAATCCTGAAATCGCTAATAAAACAAGCCATATTGAGCACGGAATGATGAAGCTTCCTTCTGGAAAAATGTCTTCACGAACAGGAGATATTATTACAGGACGATCAATGATCGAAGATACAGAGAAAGATGTTTTCGAAAAAATATCAGCATCAGAAAGAGATTTTGATGAAGAAACTAAAAAAGATGTTGCAGAAAAAGTTTCTATTGGTGCAATTAAATATTCAATTTTAAAACAAGCTCCAGGAAAAGATATTATTTTTGATAAAGAGAAGTCACTTTCATTTGAGGGAGACTCAGGGCCTTATTTGCAATACACTGCGACTAGAGCTCTTTCTGTTTTAAATAAAGCTCATGACAATAAGGAACGTAACTTTAATGTTAAACGTCCTGATGATTTAGAAGTTACTAATTTAGAAAAAGTTTTATATAGAATGCCGGAGGTTATTAAAAAAGCTTATGCTGAGTTAGCTCCACAACAGGTTGTTAATTATGTAACCGAAGTCGCGAGTTTATATAATAGTTTTTATGGGAATGAACAAATCATTGATGAAAGTGATCCAGCTGATAATTATAAGTTGGCTTTATCTGAATCAGCAAGAATTGTTTTAGTGAATGGTTTGCGCGTTTTAGGTATCAAAGTTCCAGAAAAGATGTAGTTGCTTTTTGGTTGATTTTGGAATACTATGTGCTTTTAGAATGCACTATTTAAAATCTTGTGATACTGGAGAAGGTTCTAATGTTCCTTCTGAAACAATTCAGCCACCCAAACCTGTTTTTAATCCACCATCTTCATTACCTGACTTTGCTCCATTTAAATATACCGAGCCTGTATTTAATTGGGATTCTGTTTCGACTATCAAGAACCTATTTAAAAGATTTGATAATGAAAATCATCCTCACAATGAAGATGTTTTCTTTCAAAACCAATGTGAGTTCACTGAAATTAGCATGAGAAGTTCTTTTATTGAGGATGTTGTCAAAATTCTTGGAGGCAGGGAAGCTTTGCTTGAACACCCTCTGTCTTTATCTCATGTTGTGAATTTGGTAGTAAAAAGCGATCGTAAAGAAATTGATCAACTTCGTGATGATTCTTGGCCAACGGTCTTTTTGATCGAAGGAGCTTATTTGAAAGAGATAAGACAAGAAATGGTTCATGGAACAAAGTTTGAATTAACTGATACTAAACATGTTCTTCCTGTCTTCGTTTCTCATAACAAAGAATCTAAGGAATGGTCGGTTTGGTCTCATGGTTTCAGTGAACGATTAGACGGACATGTTTTGTTGAATTCAGGCGATGTGACAGGATTGCCCTACACATTATTGGTTCCAGCAAGACTTGTGACTTGGAAAGTTCGTCTGAAGATTGAGATGTTTAATTTGAAATATCACACAAACAAGGTCATTGGGTATTTGAAAAAGAAGTTTCCTTGGAAGCAAAAGCCTCCAATACAAAACTTTGTCTGTAGCTCACGTTGGTAAGTAACCAATGTGAGCTTTTTATTTACCTTGAAAAACCCTCAAACAATACTTTATTTTAATTTTAAGATAAATTTATCTTCTTTTTATTATCATACTCTATATGGATGATGGATTGAGTTGGTTTAATATTCAGAAAAAAATAAAAGAGAATAAGAACGATATCTATTTTCATGAACGACAAATTTGGTTCTGTTGCCTAGGTTTAAATATTGGTAATGAACAGAATGGAAAAGGGGATGAATTTTTACGCCCAGTGATTATATTAAAGAAATTTAATAACAAAATATTTATTGCTATTCCACTCACTACTAAGATTCATAAAGGAAAGTTTTATTTTGATTTTTTACTAAATAAAAATACTAGAAACACAGCTCTTCTATCTCAAATTAAATTATTAGATTCAAAGAGATTAAAATATCGTCTTGGATCTATTAAAAAACAAGACTTTCAAAAATTAAAAGAAAAACTCAGAAAATTAATTTTCTGAGTTTTTCTTAACCCTTTTCAGGGAGAGCCGAAGCCATTTATAAGTATCATTTTACTCTAAACAAGAGAATAAATCAAAGTAAGGTTTTCTTGAGAACACTACCTTGAAAAACCCTCAAAATAAGCGTATTCTAGTGTCTATGAATAAAGAGGAAGATAACAAGTCTAATATAGCCAAAAGGGAAGAAAAAATCCTGAAATTTTGGCAAGATAATAAAGTTTTTGAAAAAACATTAGAAAAAGATGCGCCAAATGGTGAATTTGTTTTTTATGATGGTCCTCCTTTTGCAACAGGATTACCTCACTTTGGGCATATTATTCCTGGAACCATTAAAGATATTATTCCTCGATACAAAACCATGCAAGGATATAGAGTTCCTCGAAAGTGGGGTTGGGATACTCATGGTCTTCCGATTGAAAACTTAATTGAAAAAGAATTAGGACTTGAAAATAAAAAGGCTATAGAAGATTTTGGAATTGATAAATTTAATCAAGCCGCTAGAGATAGTGTTTTTCGATATGACAAAGAATGGAAAAAGATCATTCCTAAAACAGGACGATGGGCTGATATGGAAAATGCTTACAGCACCATGGATCCTAATTACACCGAATCAGTTTGGTGGATGTTTAAAGAAATTTATGGAAAAGGGCTTTTAAATGAAGGTTTTAAATCTATGCATTTATGTCCAAGATGTGAGACGACTCTTTCAAACTTTGAGGTCAATCAAGGATATAAAGATATTACGGACCTTTCTGTAACTCCTAAATTTGAGCTTATAAGTGAGCCCGGAACTTTTGTTTTAGCTTGGACAACCACACCCTGGACGCTTCCTGGTAATGTCGCACTAGCTATAAATTCTAAAACTGAATACCTTAAAGTAAAAATAAAAAATGAAGATGATGGCAAGGATGAATTTTATATTTTAGCTAAAGAAAAAGTGGCTGAAGTTTTTGAAGGAAAAAAATATGAAGAAGTAGAAGAAGTTAAGTCAGAAGATTTAATTGGAAAATCATATAAACCACTTTTTAATTATTATTCTGATAATAAAGATTTAGAATATGTTGAAAATGGTTGGAAAATTTATGCAGACGATTTTGTTACGACCGAAGAGGGAACTGGAATAGTTCATATTGCTCCCGCTTTTGGCGATGAAGACTATCAACTTTCTAAAAGAGAAAATATTCCTTTTGTTCAGCATGTAAATAAGGACGGAAGTTTTAAAGAAGAAGTTACAGATTTTGCTGGACTAAAAGTTAAGCCAAAAAGTGACGATTCAAATCAAAATGGTCATCAAGTTAATGATATTGAGATTATTAAATATTTGGCTCACAACGGAAAGTTATTTAGTAAAAAGAAGATTGTTCACTCATATCCACATTGCTGGAGATGTAAAACACCGCTTCTAAACTACGCAACCTCTTCGTGGTTCATTGATGTTCCAAAGTTCAAAGACAAATTAATTTCAGAAAACAATAAAATAGAATGGACTCCTGCCGCAATTGGTAAAAATAGATTCGGAAATTGGCTGAAAGATGCTCGAGAGTGGGCAATTTCTAGAAGTCGTTTTTGGGGAGCTCCAATTCCTGTTTGGAAATCTAATGACGGAGAAGAAATTGAAGTTCTAGGAAGTGTAGAAGATATAAAAAAACATACAAAAAGTTCTAATAATTATTTTCTAATGCGTCATGGTGAGGCAGAGCACAATGTTAATAATATTGTTAATGATGGCGATGAGATACCGAGCAAACTTACAGAAAAGGGAATTGCCGACACGGTTGAAAAAGCTAAAAAGTTAAACGATAAAAAGGTCGATTTAATTTTCGCATCACCACTTAATAGAACTAGAGAAACCGCAAAGCTTGTTGCTAAAAATTGCGGAATTGCTGAAGCTGAAATTATTTTAGATGACAGACTAAAAGAAATTCAAATAGTTGAGTTTAATAATAAGCCAATCGAGCAGTATAGAAGTTTATTTAAAAATAATGAAGAAAAATTCCACAAAGCTCCAAAGGGAGGGGAAACACTTTTTGAATTAAAGAAAAGGCTTGGAGATTTTATTTATGAAACAGAAAATAAATATAAAGATAAAAATATTCTAATAGTTTCTCATGAATATCCAATTTGGATGTTGGAATCAATCAAAGAAGGTCTTGATGTTAAGCAAACAGTTCAGATTAAAGAAACAAAAGAAGATTTTTTGATGCCTGGAGATGTTATTGAATATGACTTCTCGAGGTTGCCTCATAATGAAAATTATGAACTAGATTTTCATCGTCCATATATAGACGATATTACTTTTACTAAAAATGGAAAAAAAATGAAAAGAGTGGAAGACGTTTTTGACGTTTGGATTGATTCTGGTTCTGTTCCATTTGCTAGTGAACATTATCCATTTGAAAATAGTGTCGATCCAAAGGGTGGATTATTTAAAAAGACAAAAGGTTACCCCGCTGATTTTATCGCTGAAGGATTAGACCAAACGCGTGGATGGTTCTATACAATGCTAGCTTTGAATGTTGCTCTATTTAATAAAGCGCCTTATAAAAAAGTTGTAGTTAATGGCTTACTTTTAGCAGAAGATGGAAGAAAGATGAGCAAGAGTTTACAAAACTATCCTGATATTAATCTTGTTCTCGATAAGTATGGAGCTGACGCTTTACGATATTTCTTAATGGCTTCTCCTGTGGTTAAGGCTGAGGATTTTGCTTTCTCAGAAAAGGGTGTTGATGAGGTAATGAAAAAGTTAATTGGTCGACTAGACAATGTTGTCTCTTTTTATGAAATGCATTCTGATGAAAGTGTTGCTGTTAATAATTCTAGTGAAAATATTTTAGACAGGTGGATGATTTCTAGACTAGGAGAACTTGAAGGCGAGGTTACAAAAGGTTTAGATAATTATGAATTAGATAGAGCCACCCGGCCGTTTATGGATTTTATTGACGATCTTTCGACTTGGTATATTAGAAGATCTCGAGATAGATTCAAGAATGATGATAAAGACAAAAAAGAAGCTTTGGAGACTACAAAGTTTGTTATTTTGGAATTGGCAAAACTAATTGCTCCGTTTACGCCTTTTGTTGCCGAAGATATTTACTTGCGAATTGGAGGAGAGAAGGAGAGTGTTCATTTAGAAAACTGGCCCAAAGAAGGTGAATTTAAAGTTGATCAAAAAGTTTTAGATAATATGGCGACGGTTAGAAAAACAGTTACCCTAACTTTGGAAGCACGAACCAAAGCACAAATAAAAGTTAGACAGCCTTTGCAAAAAGTTGAAGTTAAGAATTCTATTTTTGAAACAGAACTTGATTTAGTTGAAATTCTAAAAGATGAAGTTAATATAAAAGAAGTTGTAAGTAACCCAGACTTGGAAAGTGAAGTTAAATTAGATACAAATATTACCCAAGAACTTCAAGAGGAGGGAGATGCTCGAGAATTGATCAGGGCAATTCAAAGTATGCGTAAGAAAGCTAAATTAAATCCAAGTGATGAAATAAATATTTCTCTTTCTGAAAATACTAAAGAATTAGTAGAAAAGTTTAAGGGTGATATTTCAGAAACTGCAAAAGTTAAAGAGTTTAATTTTGAAAACTTAGAAAAGGGAGATGTCGTTAAGCTAAGCTTTGGGGAAACGAGTGTTTCTATAAAATAAAAAATCCCTCAAACTTGTTGTCTAAGGAATTGTTTTTCTATAAAATTAGCAATTCTTTTTGCTGTTTCATGAAGATATTTTTTGAAGTTTCTCTCTCTGAGGATAAATCTTTTTGAACCACCTCTTTTCTTTTTGGCAATAGTCAGATCGAACAGTACAAGCGTCGCCCTTTCTTTTTTGCCACCCATCTCTCTGACCAAAAAGAATCCATCTACACTGTGAAAAAAATCAAGTCGAGTTCCGACCGATGGCCAAACTTCCAAAGTATAAGGTTTATTTCTTGAAAGTAAGATATTTCTAATTTCATCCAACAATGGTCTTATCAGAAGATTTTTATCTGGAAAAAGATACGGCCAGTTACTTTCTTTGGCGATATCAATTGCTCTTTCCAAACATTCTTTGAATGGTGCGTAAATATTAGAATTATTTTCTAGATTTGACTTTGAGTTAATTCCAAATACATCAAGTTCAAATTGATGACCCGGATCTAATGCTTTTGAAGCCATTTCTCCTCCTTTCTGTTAAATTGTTTTCTGTTCTAATTTCGATACTAACATAAGAATAATCGTTTTGATATACTTTAAAAATGCATCAAATCTACACAACTCCCGCATACGTTTTAAAATCATATTCAAATAAGGAAGCCAATAAGACTTTAGTTTTACTTACTAAGGATTTTGGCTTAATTCGAGTAATTGCACAGGGAATTAGATTAGAGAAATCTAAACATCGTTTTGCACTTCAAGACTTTTCTAATGTTGAAGTTTCTTTGGTAAAAGGGAGAGCTGGCTGGAGACTAACTAGCGCAAAAGCCAATTCAAATATTTATCAAGAAATAGAGAATCAAGATTTGTTTCAGGTTGTTGTAAGAATTTTTTTATTGCTCGATAGATTAATTCAGGGTGAAGAAGAGAATCAAGATTTATATTCTATCATTGAACAAGGAATAGAATTTATTTTAGAAAATAAAGATAAGAATAAAAATGGAGAAAGTTTAGATGTTTTAGATATAGAATGTGTTTTGGTTTTGAGAATTTTAAATAATTTAGGATATATTGGAAATAATAAAAACCTTTCTTTCTTTACAATAAATAATGATTTAAATAATGAACATATTGAAGAAATAAAAAAAGAGCGGATCAGTGCTCTTTCAGAAATCAACAGGGCTTTAAAAGAGAGTCATCTTTAGTGATATAATTATTTGATGTTAGAAAAAGGACCTCCTAAAGATTTAGATAAAATAGAGAATCTTAAAAACAAGCTCTATTCCCCAAACCAAAGTTTTTCTGTTAAAAACAGGAAGATTATTCATAAGAAAGAGCACGAAACTCAAAATGATTGGGATGACGGTAAATTGGAAGATAAATTAAAGGAATATAAGCCTAAAAAAAGAATAAACTTTTTCGGAATAATGTTAATTTTTGCTGCAATATTCTTTGTTGGGGCACTTGGATATGCTTCGCTAACATTCTTCGGTGGAAGTCAGGTAGTTTCAGGAAATGACGTAGACATTTCTGTCATTGGTCCAATTTCAATTGGTGGTGGAGATGAACTAGTTTTAGATATTATTGTTCAAAATAATAATCAAATTCAATTAGAGACAGTGGACGTTGTTATTGAATATCCTAATGGAACCAAAAAAGCCGATGATTTAAAAACCGATCTTCCGAGATTGAGGGAAGGTTTGGGAATAGTTGCCCCAAATAGTGTCGTAAGAAAAACATATTCAGCAGCTCTTTTTGGAGAGGAAGGAAGTGAGGAGGAGATTGAAGTTCGAGTAGAGTATCGATTACCTGGATCAAGTGCTATTTTTGAAAAAAGTAAAATATTTAGTGTTGTTTTGCAATCCTCACCAATTAGGCTAACTGTTGATACAGTTAAAGAAATTACCCCAAATCAAGAATTAATATTTAATGTGGCTCTAACTTCAAATTCCAATCAAGTCTTAAGCGATGTTTTACTTGTTGCAGATTATCCTTTTGGATTTACTCTCGAAGATTCGACTTTTGCCACATCGCTAGGTGATAATGTTTGGTATTTTGAAAAAATAGATCCACAAGAAAAGATAGAACTTCAGATAAAGGGTAGGCTTGAAGGTCAAAATAATGAAGAAAGAGTTTTTGATTTTAGTGCAGGAATTCAAGATAGTGAAATTAAAAATGAGCTTGGTGTTGTATTCACTAGTTTGCCCAGAGCAATAAATATAAGTCGACCATTCTTTGAGCTTAACTTGGCTATCGATGGAGACTCTAAAACAAATCTTGTAAAAGTAGGAGCTCAACAAATGGAAGGAAGGTTATTGTTTACAAATAATACAAACAGTAATATTCAAAACGCTCAAGTTATTTTAACGTTAACTGGTGATGTTTTAGATGAATCTTCAGTTTCTGTTTCTGATGGATTCTATCGATCACAAGATAATACAATAATTTGGAATAGTTCGACTGATGATTCTCTTGAAGAAATTTCAGCGGGGGAATCTGGAGGATTTTCTTTCAGTTTTAGAACAGAATCTTTAGCATCAAAGTCTGCTGTTTTCAAAAATCCTGAAATAGTATTAGATGCTGTTGCAACAGGAAGAAGGGTTTCTGAAGAAAGTGTTTCAGAAGAAATTAAGTCAACGACTTTCAAAAGGCTTCAGTTTGTTTCAAACGTTATTGTGAGAACAGAGTCTAAATCTATCAATGGCCCAATTCCTCCTGCGGTTGATCAAGAGACTACATATGACATTGATTTATCTGTTTTAAATTCATCAAACACTGTTAATAATAGTAGGATGACAACAATTCTCCCTAATTACGTTAAGTGGAATAATGTTGTTTCAGCAGGAAGTGCAATTTCTTTCGATCCGGTATCTAGATTGGTTGAATGGAATATTGGAAATCTTGACCCACATGCAGGATACACGACCGCAAAGAAGAGCGCTTCATTCCAAGTCGTTCTAACTCCAAGTATTAGCCAGGTTGGTAATAGTCCAGCTCTAACAGGGAATATTAATTTTAGTGGATCAGATGAATTTACTAAAACAGCGGTTGAAACAGTGAGTGTTCCAGCTACAACCAATGTCGAAACAGGGGATAGTTTCTTCGATAGTCGGGTTGTTAAGTAAGGTTCTATAAAAATTTAGAACATGGCAGATTGTTAATAACTACACACTTGACTTACACATTCTGGAGATTATAATAGTTATTACTATGTCCTTCGGGATCCGAGAAAACCTCACGTGCACGTGAGGTTTTCGTTTTTTATAACTAGAAATCCTCAATAAATATGCTATTCTGTCTCTATGAAAGAAAATGACACTATGGAAAAAATTGTCTCTTTAGCTAAGAGAAGGGGCTTTATTTATCAAGGATCTGAGATTTATGGAGGTTTAGCCGGAACTTGGGATTATGGACCACTTGGAGTTGAGTTGAAAAATAATATCACACAAAATTGGTGGGATACTTTTGTTAAAAAGAAAGAAGATATTTTTGGAGTTGATTCTTCAATTTTAATGAACTCTAAAGTTTGGGAGGCCAGTGGTCACGTTGATGGTTTTCACGACCCAATGATTGAAGATGTAAAAAATCATAAGAGATATCGAGCCGATCATATCTTAGAAGAAAATGGAGTTGAAAATACCGACGATATGTCCGTAGAGGAAATGGACGCAAAAATTAAAGAACTCGGATTAAAAAGTCCAAGTGGTAATGAATTTGGTTCAGTCCAACAATTTAATATGATGCTAAAAACAGAACTTGGTGCTGTTGAGTCAACTGCAAGCACAGTTTATCTTCGACCAGAAACTGCTCAGGGTATTTTTACAAATTACAAAAATGTTTTAGATTCTATTCATCCAAAACTTCCTTTTGGAATAGCGCAAATTGGTAAAGCTTTCAGGAATGAAATTACACCTCGTGATTTTATTTTCCGAGTTAGGGAATTGGAGCAGATGGAGATTCAGTTTTTTATCCATCCTGATGATCAGGAGTCTGCTTATGAAAATTGGAAAAAAAATGCCTGGGATTGGCTAACCTCAATTGGTTTGGAGGAAAAAGATATGAAATGGCATGATCATACTGAAAAAGAAAGAGCTCACTATGCATCAGTTGCTACAGATATTAACTTCAACTTCCCACACGGGTCTAAAGAATTACATGGAATTCATAATAGAACTGATTTTGATTTATCTGCTCATGCAAAAAAGAGTGGTGCTAATCTTGAATACTTTAATCAGGAAACTGGAGAAAAATTTATTCCATATGTTATAGAATCATCGGTTGGAGTAGGTAGAACTGTTCTTGCTGTTTTATCTGGAGCTTATACAGAAGACGAAATGGATGGAGAAACTCGAGTCTACCTAAAATTATCTCCAAATATCGCTCCAGTAAAAGTTGCAGTATTTCCACTCCTTAAAAATAAACCAGAATTAGTAGCAAAAGCTCGAGAAGTTTTTGACGAAATTAAAAAAGTTATTCCAAACGCAATGTTTGACGACAATGGAAATATTGGAAAGCGATATCGACGACAAGATGAAATTGGAACACCAAAATGTGTAACAATCGACTTTGATACATTAGAAGATGACACAGTAACAGTTCGAGATCGAGATAGCGGAAAGCAGGAGAGAGTAAAAATAGAGGAATTGAAAAGCCTTATTTAGCATGCTATTATCAACATAATGAAAACTAAGTTAAATCAGCCATTATTGATATCAATAACTCCTGGAGCAGTTATAAAAACCATCGCAATATTTTTGATGCTATATGTTTTATTCGTAATTCGAGACTTAATCTTAGTAATCCTAACTTCTATCGTTATTGCGTCTGCAATCGATCCGGCGGCAAGATTCTTTGCTAAAAGAAAAATTCCAAGAGTGATATCTGTTTTATTAGTTTATGTAATTGTTGCATTGCTTTTAGTTGTAACTTTCGCAGTTTTCTTACCACCACTAGTTAATGACTTCGTTTATCTAAGCTCTACTTTCCCAGACTATTTAGAAGTATTGTCACAAAAACAATTCGGTGATATTCCCGGGCTAGGATCTCTATTTTCAACTTTAGATAATCAGCTATTAACTAAAGATATATTTAATGGAATAAGTTCAACATTCTCTGGTGCAACAACAAGCTTAATCGCAACCGTCAGCACTATCTTCGGTGGAGTATTGAGTTTTCTTCTAATCATTATTATTTCTTTCTATCTTGCTGTTCAAGAAAACGGAGTCGAAAACTTCATCGGTATTGTAACTCCAGTTAAAAATGAAAAGTACGTTTTAGATTTATGGGCTCGCTCAAAAAGAAAAATAGGTTTTTGGGCTCAGGGACAAGTTCTTCTTGCTGTCATTATTGCAATAATGACTTATTTAGGATTAAGTATTCTTGGAGTCAGTAATCCAATGTTTTTGGCAATTATAGCCGGAATGTTTGAGCTTATTCCAATTTTCGGTCCAATTCTTGCTGCAATTCCTGCTGTTGCCTTTGCATTGATCGATGGTGGTGTGTCCTTAGCTCTTCTTACTGGGGGACTTTATGCAATTATTCAACAATTTGAAAGTCAGCTAATTCACCCATTGGTTGTAAAGAAAATGGTTGGAATTCCTGCTCTTGTTGCCATTATTTCACTTATTGTTGGATTCCAGCTCGCAGGATTCTTAGGAGTTCTAATTTCGGTTCCAGTCGCTGCTGGAATTATGGAGTACTTAGGAGACGTGGACAGAAAGAAAAAGAAAAAGAAAGAAATGAAAGAATTAGAAGAGCTTGAGTCTGCTAAATAATATTATGAAAGATAAAAAGCCTTTTTATATTACAACAACTTTGCCATACGTTAATGCAAACCCGCACATTGGCTTTGCATTAGAAATTATTAGAGCAGATGCAATTGCTCGTTTTAAACGATTAACAGGTCATGATGTATTTTTTAATACCGGAACAGATGAGCATGGTTCTAAAATTTTAGAAAAGGCCGAAGAGTTAGGAAAGAAGCCTCAAGAATATGTTGATGAAATATCAGAAAATTATAGAAGCTTAACAAAGGAGTTAAATATTTCAGAACATAATTTTATTAGAACAACAGACGAGAATCATATTAAATCTGCACAAGAATTTTGGAAAAAGTGCAAAGAGGCTGGATATATAGAAAAGAAAAAATATAACGGATTGTATTGTGTGGGATGTGAAATGTTTGTAAAAGAGAATGATTTAAATGATGATGGAACCTGTCCAGATCATCCAAATAAAAAACCAGAAATGGTGGAAGAAGAAAATTACTTCTTTAAGCTTAGTAACTTTGAAAAAGAGCTGTCAGATTATTATGAAAAGAATCCAACTTTTATAATTCCAGAGAGTCGATTAAATGAAATGAAGGCTATGGTCAAGGGAGGCTTGGAAGATTTTAGTATTTCTCGACTAAAAGAGAAGCTTCTTTGGGGCGTTCCTGTTCCAGATGATGATGAGCAAGTAATGTATGTTTGGTTTGATGCTCTTGTAAATTACATCTCTACGCTTGGTTATCCCTTCGACCCTACTCAAGGTAAACCTGATGAGGAAAATAATTTTAAAAAATTTTGGATAGAAGGTGAAACAGTTCAGGTTTGTGGAAAAGATAATACGCAACACCAAGCACTTCGTTGGCAAGCAATGTTAGCTTCTGTTGGAATTCCTTTTACAAACCATGTTTTAGTAAATGGTTTTATTAATTCTGGTGGAAAAAAAATGTCTAAATCTTTAGGAAATGTTATTGACCCAATTGATATTATCGAAGAGTATGGAGTTGATGCATTGCGGTATTATGTTTTGAGGGAACTTCATCCACATGAAGATAGCGATTTTACGATTGAAAAATTCAGAGAAGCTTATAATGCTAATCTCGCAAATGGAGTAGGGAATTTAACAAATAGAATAATGAAATTAGCAGAAGATCATTTAGATTCTCCTGTTGATATTTCAGAACAGAAAAAGTTCTTTCCAGATTTCATAGAAAAATTTGATAAATACGATTATTCTGGAGCGATTGGTTCACTTTGGTTAGGGATTGGCATGATCGATGAAATTATTCAAAAAGAAGAGCCTTTCAAAGTTATTAAAGAAGATGTAGAGAGGGGAAAGGAAATGATTGTTAAATTAGTGAAGCATTTGGCAGAAGTCGCATATCATTTGCAACCATTTTTACCTGAAACTGCAGAGAAAATGTTTAAGGCAATAGAAGATAATAAAAAACCAGAAGAGCCTTTGTTTAAGAGATTAGATTAATTTATTCTTATGATTAATATAGAATGCTTACAAAAGGCATGTGACGAACTTAAGCTTCCTTATGCTATTTTAGATAAAAATAGTGATTTTATTCGTATTGATTTAAATAAGCCACAATATTTTGTTCAAGCAAAAACTCCTTTTAACAATGATGCGCTTAGTTGTATTTCTGAAGACAAAGAGTTTACTTACTTATCCTTAAAAGATGAATTAAACATTCCAAAAACAAAAGGATATTTAGATCCAGATTGTGATGATAAATTTGTTAACTATTTAGAAAAAAGTTCTGATAGTTTAGATAATGTTACAAAAGATATTTTAGAAGAATTTAATTTGCCTGTTATTGTAAAAATGAATCGAGGTTATGCAGGCAATAATGTTTTTTTGTGTAATGATGCAGAAAAAATAAAGAAATCTTTAGGAGAAATTTATAATAAAAAAAGTTCTAAATATAATCATATTGCAATTGCTCAAGAAATGGTAGATATAGAAAAAGAATACCGAGCAATTTATTTTAAAGGAAAAATAATTTTATTATATGATAAGTTTTATGATTATGATGAAGGAATGGGAAAGAGAGAGAATTTAAGCCCTCTTCATAATAAAGATGCAAAAGCTATTTTAGTAGAAGATAAGGAAATTTTAAATAAAATTCAAAACTTTGTAGATCAATCTAATTCTTTAAAAAATATTCAGTTTTCTGGATTAGATATTGCTGTAGATAAAAATGGAAAAATTCATTTATTAGAATTGAATTCACATCCTGGGTTTTCTTATTTTGTCAGAGATAATGGGGAAGAGAAGCTAGTTGAGATGTACAAGATTTTACTGGAAGATTTGAGAAAATAAAAATTTTAAACCTAGTTTATTTGATAGGACTATTTCATAGATACACTAAGAGATAAATCAAGTGCCTTAGCAATTCGTTGCAGTGTTTGTAGAGAGGGGTTTCCTCCCCCTTGTTCTAACCTAGAGACAACGGGCTGACGACTGCCAATTGCTTCAGCCAATTGCGTTTGTGACCATCCACGCTTAAGACGCTGGCTTATTATAGTTTTAACCACTTCGTACTCTGGGCTAAGTGCATCGTGCTCAGCTTTAATAGCTTTGTTTTTAAGTGCACTAGCTTTAAATTGTTTAAATGTGGTTGTCATTCAGTAAGTATAACTTATAAGTTATACTACCGCAAGCTTTCTTTTATATTACGTGCCTTCACAAGTTCTTTGTCTAGGGTCTTTTGTTTTTTCTTTATATATGAGTGCAGTAATACAGCTTTATTTTTACGAAAACAGTAGAATATTCTAATTTCTCGCGTACCACGTATGCGAAGTTCTAAAAGACCGTCGGCCATATGTCTGCTATGTGGCATGCCTAAATTGTTTCCAAATTTTTCGAGTAGTTCAATGGTTCGAATGGCTTTGGCAGTTTCTTTTTCATTAAGCGATGAAAGGAATGTTTCAACTGAATCAAGGAGGGTGATTTGCATAAGCGTAGTATATCAAAAAAATGATAGAATATTGAAATGCTAAAATACATCGACATACATTCTCACATTAACTTCGCAGCTTACGATGAGGATCGTAACGAGGTTATTAAGCGTACTTTAGAGAATGACACTTGGATAATTAATGTTGGAACTAAAACCGAAACTTCAGAGTATGCAGTAAAATTAGCTGAAGAATTTGACGAAGGAGTTTATGCAATTGTAGGATTGCATCCAATTCATTCAAACAAATCATTTCACGACAAAGAAGAACTTGGCTCCGAAGGAAAACCTTTTAACTCAAGCGGAGAAAACTTTGATTATGAATTTTATAAAAAATTAGTAGCACATCCAAAAGTGGTTGGAATAGGGGAGTGTGGTTTAGATTATTTTAGAACATTAGATCCCGCTGAGCGCGACAAGCAAAAAAGTGTATTTAGACAGCAAGTTGAGCTGGCAATAGAGTTTGATAAGCCTTTAATGATTCATTGCAGAGAAGCTTATGAAGATGTTTTAGAAATATTAAATGAATATAAGCTTGATGCCGGAGAAAAGTTGAGAGGAAATGTTCATTTTTTTGCTGGAAGTTTGGAAATAGCAAAGCAGTTTTTAGATTTAGGATTCACAATGTCATTTACTGGAGTAATAACTTTCGCTAAAGATTATGAAGAATTAGTAAAATTTGTTCCGATGGATAAAATCATGTCAGAAACCGATTGTCCTTACGTAACTCCCGCTCCACATCGTGGAAAACGAAATGAACCAATATATGTTCAAGAAGTTGCCAAAAAAATAGCTGAGATTAAAGAATTAAATGAAGAAGAAGTAAGAGAGAAGCTTGTTGAGAATGCGAGAAAGTTTTGGGGGATTTAGTTTGGTCAGGGTTCAACCCTGACTTTAAACCCATTGCACACCCTAATTCTTTATGTTAATCTATGCCTCATGTCAGAAGAAAACACTCAAATCGATACAGAACTAAATCGGCTTTACGAGCTGTCTTTTAACCTTATTCCAACAGAAGGAGAAGACGGTTCTATTAAAGATTTCGATACTATTAAGAAATTAATTGAAAAGAAAGGAAAGCTTGTATCAGAAAGTAAACCAGCATCAATAAAGCTTGCATATACAATGTCAAAAACAGTTGACTCAAAAAAGAGTAGCTATAATAACGCATACTTCGCTTGGATTAAGTTTGAAAGCCAATCAGAAGATATCGCACACTTAAAGGAAGAATTAGATTTAAATAATGCTCTATTGCGATACACAATCTTTAAAACTGAAAAAGATACTAATATTCAAGCCGAAGATGTTGCCAAGTTCCTAAATAAAGAAGATTCAGATTCTGAAGAGTCTAGTTACGCTAATAAGAAAGCAAAAAAAGATAAAGATACTGAAGAAAAGGTTGTAGAAAAGAAGAAAAAAGAGGAGAAAGCTGAAGAAGAAAAAGAGGAGAAAGAAGTAAAAGAGAAAGATGAAGATAAAAAAGAAGCCGCTGTAGATAAAGCTATTGATGAGTTAGTTGCTTAGTTAGGCCTTATATTTTAAATATACCAAATGAAAACCACGAGTTAGTACTTGTGGTTTTTTGTGTAATAAAATCAAGGTCCAACCTTGACCTAAAGAAATACTGAAAAAAACCTAAAGAATCAATAAAGTTTTTGATTGACTTCCTAAATTCCTTTTGAGAATATTAGGGGACGTATTATTAGTTTAATATAAATCAATGTATGTATTTAAATAAAGCAATCATAGTAGGGAACTTAACTCGAGATCCAGAGCAAAAGGCTCTTCCATCAGGAATATCAGTTACTTCATTCTCTATTGCAACAAATAGGGTTTGGAAGGATAAAGATGGTAATAAGAAGGAAAGTGCCGATTATCATAATATTGTCGTATTTGGACGACAAGCCGAGACAGCAGGTCAATATTTGAAGAAAGGACAGTCTGTAATGGTTGAAGGAAGAATACAAACTAGAAGCTGGGATGATGCCAAAGGAGAAAAGAAGTATCGAACAGAAATCGTTGCTGACAGGGTTCAATTTGGGCCAAAATCAGCCGGAGGAGCGTCTACTTCTACTCCATCAGCAAATGATGAACAGCCAACTCCGAAAGAAGGAGAGGTTGAATATCCAGCAGATGAGATCAATCCTGAAGATATTCCTTTCTAGTTAAATCAGGTAAGAGACCTGCTTCGCCTCTCGATAATCTCGAGGCTTCGCGGGACAAGGAGAATGTGTCACCATTGACATTATTCTTCTTATCGTTTAATCTAACTAGACTTAATAAACAGAAAACAGAAAATTATGTTAAACATGAAGAAGGAAGATTACTTCATAAAAAATAATATTAGATACATTGATTATAAGGACATCGAAGTTCTTAGTAAATTTATCAATCCTCACGGACGAATTCTTTCTTATAAAAGAACTAACCTTTCTTCTAAAAACCAACGAAAAGTGGCCAGTGCAATTAAACGAGCACGAATCATGGGATTAATGCCATTCATAGCTAGATAATCTATTTTACAAAAACCCCCGCGTCGAACGCGGGGGTTTTGCTTTATTATATTTTTTTTGCTAATGTTTAAGAAATTAAACAAAGGAGTAAATATGGCTAGTGCAAAAGTCGACGGTACAGACCCAGTAATTGGTACAAACATAAGGAGTTCTCATGAGGTAGAAAATCAAGGAGAATATGAAGCAGCTTCTAGTTTGGCTGATTTTGAAGCAATGGAAAGGATTGCACAAGAAAAGAAAGAAGCTGAAGATTCAGATACGACCCCTACTAATTAGGGGTCTTTTTATATATCCGAATGCCACCAAAGGTGGTGTTTTAGGATCTATACTCTCTCTGAATATTCTCCACTTTCAGTTTTAATTGCTAAAACATCTCCTTCATTAATGAAAAGGGGAGCTGTAACTTCTAAGCCAGTTTCTAAAGTGATAATTTTAGTAGCACCTGTTGCAGTATTTCCTTTAACTGCTGGAGGTGAATCTGTAACTTTTAGATGAACTTTAAGAGGTAGAATAATACCAATAATCTCATCATTAAATAATAAAGCATCGACTGATGAATTTTCTTTAATGAATTTAATTTTATCTTCAACAATGTGATTATTTACTTTAATTCTTTTACCTCGATCATTTTCTTCACAGAACCAATATTCCTGACCATCCGATTGTCTGTTGAATTTGTTAAATAAGTAAGTAATTTTCTTCCTTTCAATATCTGCTTCCTTTACAGTGTCTGAAGTGTGAAAGGTTTGTTGCTTAACATTTCCAGTTAACAAGCTTTTTAACTTTGTTTGATTAACAGGCTTTTGAGCTTGTTTCCTTGAAACTTGGTACTCTAAAACTTCATATGGCTCTCCATCCAAAACAATATAAGCCTTATCTTTTATTTGATTGTAGTTGAGCATGATTTTATTCTCCTCCCATCTTTACTCTAATTTGCTTCAAAATTTCATTAGCCATTTTCTTTTCTTCCTTTAATTTTCTGCGAGCAGCGTCGTATCCTCGTCCAAGTTTAACTTCTCCATATGAATATGATGATCCAGATTTACTAATCAATTCAAATTTTTCACCAAGAGCTAAGATTTCTCCTTCACGTGAAATTCCTTCGTTATACATTAGGTCGAACTCTGTCATTTTGAATGGGGCAGCGACCTTATTCTTCACAACTTTAACTCGACAACGTCCTCCCATAACCTCATCACCTTTTTTAATTTGAGCAATTCTCCGAATGTCTAATCTCACAGAAGTATAAAATTTAAGAGCTTTTCCTCCTGGAGTAGTTTCAGGATTACCAAACATAACCCCAATTTGCATTCGAATTTGGTTAATAAAGATAACTACAGTTTTAGATTGAGCAACAATAGCAGTTAGCTTTCGAAGAGCTTGTGACATTAGTCGAGCCTGTTTACCAACATGATGAGCCCCCATTTCTCCTTCAATTTCATCTTTTGGAGTTAGAGCGGCAACAGAGTCAATAACAATTACATCAAGTTTTCCAGATCGAACTAGAGACTCAACAATTTCTAAACTTTGCTCACCAGTATTTGGTTGAGAGATAAGTAGTTCATCAAGTTTAACTCCTAAGTTTTTGGCATATTCAGGATCCATGGCATGCTCCGCATCAATGAATGCGCAAACTCCATCTTTCTTTTGAGCTTCAGCAATTACATGAAGCGCAAGAGTTGTTTTACCAGATGATTCAGGTCCATAAATTTCGACGATTCTTCCTCGAGGAAGTCCACCTATTCCAAGTGCATTATCTAATCCGATTGATCCGGTAGGAATTGCATCAATATCAACTCTTGGTTTTTCACCAAGTCGCATAATTGCATCTTCTCCGAATTTTGTTTGGATCTCTTTTAGTGTGTCATCAATATTTGATGTTTTTCCATCTCTTTTGCTATTTTTATCTTTTAGGTTAGATGAAGATTTATTAATAACTGGTTTCTTTGGTTCTTTTTTTTCTTTCTTTTTTAATGGCATGTTTGTAATGTAACATTAAGCTTCTAAAATTCTAATAAATATTTTCTAAATTATTCTTTAGCTTCGCTATCCTGCGAAGCATCATCTATTAAGTCATCATCTAGCGAAGCAGGACTGACCTGAGGAATCATTTCTGTACTTGTACCATTATAGACATAATAAAGAAGTGTTTCGACTTCTCGCTCAAACTTATCTGTGGCGTATAGCTTAATTATACTTTGCCCAGGAGATAGGAGCAATTTTTCTGTAAAAAAGCCATCCTCGTCAACAAAAATTTGGTAATCGTTCAAACTAATGTGTGAAATATTAAGTGCTCGACCCTTTATTTCGATGACAGGATCATTAAAGGAAGATCCGTTTTGAGGCTCAAATACTTCAAGTTTGGGTCCAGTAATAAGTAGTCTAGAGTTAAATAGAGCATAAGAACCAATGCTGAGCACAATAAGGCTCAAGACAAGAATCTTAATCCAGCGATTTCTATTCTGACTCATGTTCGTCCTCGTCTGTTTCGTCTAGTATTTTTTCGACCTCAGGAGATGCATCTTCATTAATAAGAACTTCTCTTGGTTTTGATCCGTCAGCTGGACCAACAACACCCTTATCTTCGAGCATGTCAATTAAACGTGCAGCTCGTGAGTATCCAACTCGCAATTTTCTTTGAATGTATGACGTGCTTCCTTTTCCTGCTGAGATTACAACTTGCTTAGCATCTTCATATAAATCATCGCTATCTTCATCGTCATCAAAGCCTCCCCCACCTTCAGAAACAGAATCAAAAATGGTATTCTCTTGGTTCTTTCCTTCGATATCTACATCTATTTCAGGCAAATCATCTTCATAGTTTTTGATAAGCCAACTCACAAGCTTCTTTGTTTCACCTTCTGTAATGTAAGCAGATTGTAGTCGTATTGGTTGTGACATTTCACCAGACATAAATAGTGTGTCTCCTTGGCCAAGAAGTTTTTCGGCTCCTGGTTGATCTAGAATTGTTCGAGAGTCTATTTGAGATGAAACCTGAAGTGCAATACGAGAGGGAACATTCGCCTTAATCAAACCAGTAATAACATTAACACTCGGACGTTGTGTTGAAAGAATTAAATGAATTCCAACAGCTCGACTCATTTGAGCCAATCTAACAATCGCTGATTCTAATTCTCGAGGATATGCTTGCATAATGTCTGCCAACTCATCGATAACTACAACAATATAAGGCATTGTTTCGGGCCTGTCTTCTTCTTCGAGATTATCGTTTTCTAATGCGGGTTTTAGTATGTTTTCATGATATGAACTAATGTCTCGTACAGAATGCTTTTCTAGTAAGTCGTACCGTCTGTCCATTTCTTGAGCGGCCCATTTTAGAGAAAGTATTGCTTTTTTAGCATCAGTAATAACAGGTGTAAGAAGGTGAGGGATTTTATTATAAAGAGTAAGTTCGACTCGCTTTGGATCAACCATGATAAATTTCAAATCATCTGGATGATTTCGGTACAAAAGGGAAGTAATAATTGCATGAATGGTTACAGATTTACCAGATCCTGTCGTACCAGCAATAAGCGTATGTGGCATTTTGGCCATATCAGCAAAACTAGATAGTCCAGTAATTCCTTTTCCAAGACAGGCGAGAAGTGGTTTGTTAGAATTTTTGTATTCAGCAGATTTTAGTAAAGAACCAAGACCAACTGTAGTTTTTGAAGTATTTGGGATTTCAATACCAACCAAAGACTTTCCTGGAATTGGAGCTTCTATACGAATTGGGTGAGCAGCCAGGGCAAGGGCTAAGTCTTTTTGTAAGCCAACAATTTTTGCAAGCTTAACTCCTTCAGCAGGTTTCAATGCATATCGAGTTACCGATGGTCCAATTGAAACTTCATCCATTTCGACATTGATACCAAAGTTTTGCAAAGTTCTTTTAATAATATTTGCATTTGCTTTAACGTCACCAACGTCTGGTTTCCCCGAATCTTTTTGTAGAAGTGAAAGTGGAGGGGGAGAGAATTTAGTTTTACTACTTTTTCTTGAGAAGAATATTAAGCCATTTGCTTTTCGAGGCTTTGGCTCGTCCTGCGAAGCCTCATCTACTGAGTCTTCATCTGGCGAAGCAGGATCTTCTTCTTCATCCTCCTCATCTTCCTCTCCTTCGCCTGTATGGATTTCTATTTCGTCTTCCTCATCACCGTCTTCATTCCTTTTTCTATCAAAGATTCCTTTTATAAAAGCGAAATTAAGAGAAGCATCAAATACTATTAAGATAGAAATAGCGATTATTCCTAATAAGAATAAAAGAGCGACCCAAAAATCAAAGAGCTTAACTAGCGGGCCAGATATTAATCCTCCAACTAAGCCACCCTTATCAAATAATAAGTCTACTAAACCAAGGCCAGATAAAAAGAAAATGGAAGAACCCGCTATTTTTATAATAGCTAAATTTTCTCGAAGTTGTGCCAAAAATGAAACTCCTAAAATTATTAGTATAAGAGGTAGTAAATAGTATCCAATACCAAATAGAAACATTAAAAAATTATAAACAGATGATCCAACTAAACCACCTTTTCCCATTGCTGCAAAGAATAAAAATATAGCCACAAGTATAAAGGTAATGGCAACTATTGCTTCGATAGTTTCTTCACGAAGAGATGATAAGAATCCATTTCTCTCTTTAGTATCTTCAATATCCTTTCCTTTCTTTTTTCTTGCCATTTGTAGGCACTATAATAGCATATTTTATTTTATAAAAAATTGTCAGACCCTTTAAAATGGGCATATTTTAAAGTACTGTTTTACACACAAGACAAAGTATGTCTGAACTACCATATGCTATTGAAAAAGACAACTGACTTTTCTATGATGGAGTTATTAAATTGTCTTTTATGAATAAGTTTTTGTCTTTTTATAAAAAGACAAAAATTTAAAAAAGACAAATTAGACAAATTCTTATGGACAGTCAATCAAATAAAAATGTCTCTTATAAAATCATTGAAAACAGTGCTATTTTTACTAATCCTCACGCTTTTTTTATATTTCAAAAAATAGAGAAGATAAGTACTGCTTTATATCTTATAACTAGCTATTATTCAGAACAAGAACCTCTCAAGTGGAATATTAGAGAAATCGCTACTAGATTGATGGAAGACGTTATGTTAGTTACTAAAAAGGGTATTGATGATCAAATAAAAGATTTAAGAGATTTAAATAGATCAATGATGCATGTTTCTTCATTATTACAGCTATCCGAGAAGATAGGACTCATTTCAAGTGTTAATTATTCAATAATTAGTTCTGAGATAAGAAAAGCCACAAAACAGATGGAAGAAGTTATTAAAGGACAAAAGGACATGGACGATAAGGCCGTAGAAGAAGAGATTAATGCTAAAAAGGACATTGATAAAGGACAAGATGTAAAGGACAAAGAAATGATTGAGATAAGTCCTTTTGAGCATAAAAGTCCTTTAACGTCCAATAAGCCGTCTAGTTCTTCTGTCCCTAATAAAGATCCTCAAAATACTCAAAATAAAAGTGCTCAAAATAAAACGAGAATAGCCAAAATATTACAAATTATTAAAGAGTCAGAATCTGGTCACGTATCTATAAAAGACGTCACTAGTAAGATATCTGGATATAGTGATAAGACTGTTCAAAGAGATCTTCTTAAGCTTGTAAAAGAAGGAACTTTGCTTAAGGAAGGGGAGAGAAGGTGGAGTACATATTCTATAAAATCTCTCTAAAATAAGGTTTGATATTAGCACTAAATACATTGACTTTACTACCTATTTCTGTTAGAATACCAGTAAGGATAATTTCTATATTGAGGTTATCCACATAATACATTTCTTTAGTTTTAAAGAGTATCTTATAATAGACTTGTGTCTACGAGATGAGAATATTTTTTCTAGACAATTGCACGTTGAAAAACGAATAATAAAATTGAAGATATACGAAATCGAGATACATTCTCTGAATGACCTTATCCCTTTGTGGTTAGTTAATGATAGGAATTCAGTCTAAATTCTTGAAGCTAATACCTATTAGAAATAATAGAATTGGTGATTATAAATGGTTGTGGTAAAAGCAACCCTTATCCGATAAATAAGTATTTGATACAACACAGTTGTATTGCGCATTAGCATATCGGTGTTAATGCATAAACTTGAAAAAGTTAATAATTAATTGTTAATTCAAGGAATTATATATTTCACACTTTATTAATAATTGGAATGTATGGTTTCTAAAAAATTTATAAAACTATGAAAAATTTTAAAGTAAAGCTTGTAGGAGCTTTAATGGTTCTAAGTTTTGTTGTTGCCGGCGCAGCCGCACCAGCACAAGCTGTAACTATTGAAGAACTTCAAGCACAAATTGATGCATTACTTGCACAACTTGCCTCTCTTTCAGGAGGAGCAAATACAAGTGTATGTTTTAACTATACTCGAAACCTTACTCTTGGAAGTACAGGTGCAGATGTAGTTGCATTGCAAACAATGTTGGTAGCCCGAGGGGATCTACAAATTCCTGTAGGCGTATCAATGGGATACTTTGGCCCACTTACACAAAGTGCCACTGCTTCTTATCAGCTAGCATCTAGTATTTCACCACCAGTTGGATATTTTGGTCCAATCACACGTGCACATATTGCTGCTAACTGTTCAACAACAGGAGGTGGAACAACTGGTGGAACAACTGGTGGAACAACTGGAGGAACTACTACAACTGGTCTTAACGGAACATTTGGAGAAATTGCCAGCGTAACAAATCTTTCACAATACTCTAACGAAGAAGTTGGAGATGGTGAAGATGACGTTACAGTTCTAGGAATGGAAGTTGAAGCTGGAAGTGATGGAGACATCAAACTTACATCTATGAAAGTTTCATTTGATGGATCAGCAAACCCTTCAGGAGTTTCAAAGAAACTTCGAGATTATGTTGACTCTGTTGACGTTTATCTTGACGGAGAAATGATTGGATCAGCTGATGTTTCTGATTTCTCAGAAACAAGCAATGTCTTTACAAAGAGTGTTTCTTTGAAAGACGCAATCATTCGAGCAGATAGAACATCAAAAGTTCTTATTAAGGTTAACGCTATCAACAACTTTGATTCAGGAGATATCGCTACTGACGCATGGACAGTTGATGTTGATTCAGCTCGATTCGTTGACGGATCTGGAGCGGTTATTACAGATACACAGTCTGATGGACAAAATGTTGCGATTGACTTCGTTTCATTCTCAACAGCAGCTAATACTGAACTTAAGTTTAGTACAGCTTCTGATTCACCAAAAGCTGGTATCGTAGCTATTGATGAAACATCAAATACTAAAGATGTTGTTCTTTTGAGAGGAAAAATCAAGGTTCAAGGAACATCAGATGTTACTCTTGATGAGCTACCAGTTACACTTACAACAGTAGGTGGATCACAGGTATCATCAGTTACTGGATCACTTAAGCTATCTATTGATGGTAAAACATATACAGAATCTGTATTTACCACTGCTGCGCTTACTGGAACAGAAGTATTCGATAACCTTGATCTAGTTCTAAATGCAGGAGACACATATGACTTCGAAATCTTAGCTGATATCAATGATATTGATACTGGTACTCTAGATGAAGGAGACACACTTCTAGCATCTATTACATCAACAAACCGAAATTATGTTGATGCAGAGAACGAAGATGGGGATCAACTTGATGACTCTTCAGAGAAATCTGGAACAGTTACTGGTGAAGCTCAAGAATTCCGAACAAATGGAATTGCTCTAGAGCTTGTCAGTACAAGTAAGTCTGTTGCAGACGGAGGTTCAGCAAATGACGACCTTGGAACTGTAAAAATTAAATTCAGTGTTACAGCAATTGGTGATTCAGTATATGTTTCATCACTAGCTGAAGGTTCATTAGCTTCAATAACAGCAGGTTACACAACAGCGCTTGTTGACCGAGCTGGAACAGCCACAGTAGGTGGTGTAACAGTTTCAATTAAGAACCTTACAGACACAACTAAGAATGCTGCTGGATTGTTCGAAATTGAAGAAGGACAATCAGAAACATTTGAACTTACAACAACCATTGCTCTACCTACAGCAGGACCAGCAGGATTGTTTAATGTTGACCTAGGAGGAGTATCATGGACTACCGACAGTACAGATCCTACACCTAACAACGCTTACACATCTAACCTAGACGAGTTTACAGAAGACGTAACACTTAACTAGTTTTAGTTTGTAGGAATATCATCTAACTTGGTTAGATAAGCAAAAACCGCCCTTATGGGCGGTTTTTTGTTTTATATACTAAATTTGTTTTTTTGCAGTTAGTAACTTATAATTGCCTCTATGTTAGAGGACTACAATAAGCCTTTTTGGAAGTTTACAGAATATATTTTACATATTTTTTTCTTCTTATTTCCCCTTATTAATTTTCAAGGTTTTTTGTATGGTCCGTCATCAATAAGAGCTCTTAATTTGATGATTCTTGTTTGTGTTCTACTATTTATTTTTGCCATAAGATCTTTAAAGAAAGACAATTCTATTACCATACAAAAGTCCCCAATCTATATTGTCTTGCTTGTCTATTTTGTTATGGTTGTTGTATCAGGAATATTCGGTTTAAGTTTTGAAACATCTTTTTGGTCTGTAGCAACTCGAACTACTGGGATTATCTACTATATCTTATTAGGATTTTTCATATTTTTTCTTTCAAATACTCTATCTGATAGGAAAAAACAAGATAATTTAATTCTTACCATTATTATTTCTACCAGTGTTTACTCTGTATTGTCACTAATGGGTCCTGAAGGTTTGAACTGGTTTTTCAAAGACTATCAATCAGACGCTTTTACTTTCGGTAACTCTACTTTTGCCGCCATGTATATTTTTGGAGCTTTTCTTCTTTCTATTTATTATTTACTACAATCAAATGTTAGAAAAAAATGGATGTATTTATTGCCTGTTATTTTAGTAATCAACCCTTATATTTTAAGTTATAAGATATGGGCATTAGATTTTTCTAGTGGACTTGTTGGAGAAGCCAGGGCTTCTAGTTATGTGATAGTAATGTCTATATTTTCACTGGGGGCATTTTGGGCTATTTCTAAGATAAAGAATATTAATTTGAAAAAAAAGATTTCCTATACACTGTTTCTAGTATCAGTACTACTTATGTTCTTCTCTATTTTTTCTTTATTATCTCCAAATGGATTAGTTAGAAATTTATATTTAGATCAGGCGACAGGTGTCCGTCCATTAACTTGGGAAATGTCAGGTAATATAATTTCAGAAAGACCGTACTTTGGATGGGGGACTGATAATTTTGAAAGACTTTTTGAAAATAATTATGACAATAGGGTTCTCCAAGGTGAATATGGTAATGAAGCTTGGCTTGATAGGTCCCATAATGTGATAGTTGATACGGCTGTTGAGAATGGAATAATTGGACTGGTATTTTACTTACTAATTTATTTAGTCATTATACTTTGTTTAATTTATGCATCTTTAAATGGAAAAGATAAAAGAGATAGAATATTATCTACAATTTTAATATCTTATTTCACTCTTCATTTATTGGAACTCCAGACTGCTTTCGATACAACCATATCGTATCCGATAGTGGCTTTTATGATCGCACTATCTATAGTTTTGTTTGGTCGAGCAATTAGGGATGTAAAAGATCTAAATACTGAAATATCTATAAATAACAAATACGCAAAGTATATTATCAGTACAATTTTATTTATTTCGGTAGTATGGATTTTTATATATGCATATATTCCTTTTTATTCAGTCCAGAATGCAAATGTTCGTATTAGAGAAATTGGCTCAGCAGAGCAGCGATTAGATATTTATCCAGATCTATTCAGTTCTCCCATTGATAGGCACGCTTTTCTATGGAGAATATCTGTTGATTTTCAAAGAGGTGTTGCAGAATCTCCTGAAACATTAAATGATCCTAATAGTGTTGTTTTTTTAAAGAAAGAACTTCAAGTTATTGAAGATGAATATAAAGATTATTTGAGAGAAAATCCAAATCATTTTAGGGCATATCTTAACCTTGCTGATATTCTTATCTACCAAAAATTATTTGATGTAGATAAATTGGCAGAAGCCCAAGAAGCTCTTGATAAGGCAATATCACTGGTTCCACAAAGCCCACAAACATATTGGATGAAAGCTGTGGCGTATGTGTATATGGCGAAATTTGAATTAGCACGTGAATATGCGCAAGAGGGCATAGATCTTAATCCTAAAATTAAGCAGAGTCATGATGTTTTGAATTATGTTGAAAAATCTATTAAAAATTTCCCAGAAGTAGATCTATTCTTCTTTAGACAAATATAGTATAGGTATTAAGAATAGGCTTGGTTTGAGATCAAGGTTGAACCTTACCTTTTTTTCTTTACTTTTTCTTCATCAAAACTTCATCACACTTATTTATAATGTGTATACTATGAAATTTAGAACACTAATACTACTCATATTAATATCAACATTCCTCCCATTATTTAATGCACACGCACAAACCTACATAAGCGAGATTATGTATGACCCAAAAGGCACAGACAGTAAGCGAGAATGGATTGAAGTATATAGTGACAGTAGTGATAATATAGATATTACATCTCTAAAGTTCCGTGAAGGAGGCACTAGTCATGCCATAAAAAATTCTACTTTTATTTCCGGTTCCAGCTTAAGTTCTAACTACTATGTAATAGCCGATAATCCAGAGTATTTCTTAATAGATAATCCAAGTTTTAAGGGCTCATTATATGACAGTGCTTTTTCTTTAAATAATTCCGGAGAACTATTAGAAATATTATCTAGCTCGGGAGTTGTTGTGGATTCTATAGCTTATTCTTCTGATTTAGGTGCTAAAAATACTGGTAATTCATTACAAAAAAGTGATGGCATTTTTATCCCCGCATTTCCAACTCCTGGCCAAGAAAATGAAAGTGTTCCAGTTAATGAAAATGAGGCTGATGATGATTCTGGGTCGAGTGATTCAAATTCAAGTAACCAAAATAATTCAGAAGGGTCTTCGCATGACAGCTCTGTAGAGCTCTCTAACTTTAAACCTAAGGTTGTTGAAGTCAGTGCCGGAAGAGAAAGATTTACTTCAACTAATATTCCAATTACTTTTAAAGCTATTTTTGATGATAAAAAAGAAAATAAACTTAAGCTTAAATTTGATTGGGTTTTTGGAGATGGTTATAGAAAAAAGGGTGAAGTTGTAGAACATACATACAAACATCCAGGGCTATATAATGTGGTTTTACACGCTCAAAACGCTAAAAATTACGCAGTATCGAGAACTATTGTCTATGTAACCAGCCCTGATATTATTTTTGATTACGAAGACCCTTCGACGGATTCGACAGGCTCACCGAAATCAGGCTCAGGGCAAGTAGCCTTTATTTTAAATAATAGTAGTGAAAATGAGCTAAACATAGGTAATTTCAAGATTAAAGCACAAGAATATCCTGAATTTTCATACACTTTTCCTGCGGATACTATTATTTCAAAGAAAGCTAAATTGTATATAGAAGAGGATTTAATTGGCTTTAGCGTAGATTCTCTTGAATTACATTATCCCAACGGTAAAGAGGTGGGTAGAATAAATAGAGAGGAGGAAAAGTTATCAACAGCTTATCCAGTGTTTGAAGAAGTATATAAAAAAGTGCTTCAAATACAAGTTCAATTGAGAGAGTTGTCTAGATAGGAGGATGAATTCTATTTGCTATAATTAGATTAATTAAGAAATAAGAAAAGACAAGACTAAAATGATTAATCCAAAAACATTATTATATATAGCAGGTTTTGTCGCATTATTAATTGTCAGTATAATTTTTACATCTATTGTAATTAGTAATTAATCATAAATATGGAAACTCTAGATAAACTTTTTGGCAGTGCAGGATTTGTAAAAATAATGAAGCTTTTCTTATTCAATACTGACCAGGTTTTTGAAAAGTCCGAAGTTCAAAGAAGAACTAAGACATCATCACATATAATAAACAGGGAATTAAAAACACTTGAAGAAATATCTTTTATACAAAAGAAAACTTTTTATAAAGAAGGTAGAAAATTAAAAAACGGTAAGTATGGAAAAAAGAAGAGAATCCAGGGATATACTTTAAATAGAGGCTTTCAGTACATTGTCCCTTTGCAAAAAATACTTATCGAGTCTTCTCCTATTGTGCATAAAGATTTGTTAAAAAGATTGCAGAAATCTGGAAAAATTAAACATGTAACTGTCGCTGGGGTTTTCATTCAAAATGATGATAGTAGAATAGACCTCTTGGTAGTGGGCGACAGTATTCAAGCCAATAAAATCAAATCAACAATTAGTTTAATGGAATCTGAAATAGGGAGGCAGTTGCGCTACTCTGTGCTTGATACTACTGATTTTAAGTACAGGATGGGTATTTGTGATCGCTTAGTAAGAGATATCTTCGATTTTCCACACAAGGTGCTTATCGATAAGATAGGCGTTTAAAGTGATGGTACAATAAAGAGAGTGGTATCGTTTATTAAAGATGATTCAAATTATAAATAATTAATATTAAATATGAATAGTTTTAGTGTTTCAGTTGATCTACTAAGTGCTTCTTTTCAAGAAGTTCTTGGTGGGGTTATCGCTTTTATTCCAAGCTTTATCATTGCGGTTATTATCGTTTTGATAGGTTGGTTAATTGGAGGCGTTTTAGCAAAAGTTGTTAGTCAATTAATAAAGGCTCTTAAAATCGACAGTGCTCTTGCTTCAGCAGGACTTGATGCTGTTGTTAAAAGATCTGGATTTAAATTGAATTCAGGAAAGTTTCTTGGAGAACTTGTAAAATGGTTTGTTATTGTAGTATTTCTTGTGGCAGCATTTGATGTTCTTGGACTTTCTCAAGTTAACGATTTCCTAAGAGGAGTTGTTATTGGTTATCTTCCACAAGTGATTGCGGCAGTTTTGATTCTTCTAATTGCAGCAGTTGTTTCTGAGGCAATGAGAAAAGTTGTTATTGCTAGTGCTAAGGCAGCAGATTTACACTCTGTTAATTTACTAGGCTCAGTTACTAAGTGGTCAATTTGGATCTTTGCTATCCTTGCAGCTTTATTCCAACTTGGAATTGCAGCAACATTTATTCAAACATTGTTTACTGGAGCAGTGGTTGCTCTAGCGCTTGCACTAGGTCTTGCATTTGGTCTTGGAGGTAAAGATGCCGCTCGAGATTATGTTGCAAAACTTAAAGGTGAAATTTCTGATAAAGACTAGTTTTTAACTCTCGGTCTTTTTAAAAAACCTCAGCTTATTGCTGGGGTTTTTTGTTGACTTTAAAAACACCTTAGTATATAATCTTCTCCACTGCATATATGAAAATATTAGAAGAAATTAACCGGCTCAGATAATCTTTCAGTATTTTGCTGTTATCTGCGCCGCTTAAAAAGCGGTTCTTTTTTTAGAAAAATACGAGATTTCTTCCTCCAAACGGCTATCAATTGATATCGAATTGGGGGCGGAAATCCTGCCCAAGACCTTTGATAATTAAATAGAATCAAGAAACAAATAAGCAGGTATATATGTATTTATTTAGAGAAATAAGTACATGTACCGTTCATGGCCATTTCGACATAATTGTCTTTCTGTCGGTCGTGAACAAAAAATAAACATAAATAAAATATTGTGGTTTTTAGAATTCCTAATATGGATTCTAAGAGCATATGGTGGATGCCTAGACTTAAAGAGGCGATGAAGGACGTGGTCAAGCTGCGATAAGCTTCGGGGAGGTGCCTAGCAACCTTTGATCCGGAGATTTCCGAATGGGGCAACCCAATCCTTTGAGGATTACCTAATTCGAGCAATCGAATAAGGAGCGTACCCAGGGAAGTGAAACATCTCAGTACCTGGAGGAAAAGAGACCAATAGGAATTTCCTTAATAGCGGCGAGCGAAAAGGAAAGAGCCCAAACCCCTGCTTCGCTTTGTGCTTCGCACAATAGCTTCGCAGGGCAGGCCCAGCAGAATTGGGCCCGCCCTGAGAAGCTCGAGCGGAGCGTAGAGCGAAGCAGGGGGGTTGTAAGATGATGACGTCGCGTTTACGTGAGAGGAGTTATAAAATAGTTTGTTAGTTGAATTAACTGGAAAGTTAAACCCCAGAGGGTAATAGTCCCGTAAGTGAAAACATACTATCTCTTTTGTCATTATTCTTGAGTAACTCAGGACATGAATAGCCTGAGTGAATCTGCCGGTACTAACCGGTAAGGCTAAATACTCTTTAAGATCGATAGTGAACTAGTACCGTGAGGGAAAGGTGAAAAGTAGCCCGGTGAGGGCGGTGAAATAGACCTGAAACCATATGTTTACAAATAGTCGAAGAGGTGAGTTTATTCGAACCTCGACGGCGTGCCTATTGAAGAATGAGCCAACGAGTTTGTATATACTGCGAGCTAAGATCTTTGCGGATTGGAGCTATAGGGAAACCGAGTGTGAATAGCGCGACTATGTAGTATGTATAAGACCCGAAACTAAGTGAGCTTACCATGAGCAGGGTGAAGTTTGTCGAAAGACAGATGGAGGCCCGAACCGATACGCTGTACAACACGTTCGGATGACTTGTGGTAAGGAGTGAAAAGCTAATCGAACTTAGTAATAGCTGGTTCTCTCCGAAACAGCTTTAGGGTTGGCGTTAGATGTTCCTTCTGGGGGTAGAGCACTGGAAGGTTAGAACAGGGGGAAACCTCGTCTGACCTATCAAACTCCGAATACCAGAAATTAATAATCTAGCAGTTAGACTGTGGGGGCTAAGCTCCACTGGTCGAAAGGGAAACAGCCCAGATCTCAATCTAAGGTCCCTAAATCTACACTAAGTGCACTTAAGGTGGTGGAATTTCTCTGACAATGAGGAGGTTGGCTTAGAAGCAGCCATCCTTTAAAGAAAGCGTAACAGCTCACTCATTCAGAGATTCTGCGCCGCAAATAATCGGGGCTAAGTGTAGTACCGAAGGTGAGGGCCGCGTCTGACGCGGCGGTAGGAGAGTATTCGCATCCGCGATGAAGGTAAAGGGGCGACCCATACTGGAGCGTTGTGAAGTAAGAATGTTGGCACGAGTAACCGCAATGCAGATGAGATTTCTGCACGCCGAAAAACTAAGGTTTCCTTTGCAATGATAATCAGCGAAGGGTTAGTCGGTCCTAAGGAGATGGCGAAAGCTGAATTCGATGGACAGATGGTTAATATTCCATCACCTTGTTACGTTCCGATGGAGGGACGGAGGACACAAGTTAGAGCGCATTATTGGATTTGCGTTGTTGGTATGAGAGTTAATATGTAGGTAAATCCGCATATGTTAGACTCGGTATTTACAAAATTTCTGGTTTCGGCCAGAGAAATTCTAGCGAAGAGCTTTCCAAGAAAATCTTCTAAGGTTAAGCGTAACAAGACCGTACCATAAACCAACACAGGTAGTTAGGTCGAGAAGACCAAGGCGAACGAGTGAGAGGTCCCCAAGGAACTCGGCAAAGCAGCGGCCGTAAGTTAGCAATAAGGCCTGCCCGTGCTTGCACGGGCCGCAGCGAAAGAGTCCTGGCGACTGTTTATCAAAAACACAGCTCCCTGCAAACTCGCAAGAGGAAGTATAGGGGGTGACACCTGACCAATGCCGGAAGGTTAAATATTGGCGGTCCGCATCACACTGCATGTGAAAATTAGTTAGTATAAATTAACTAATTTTCGTAAATAGTGTGATGTAGGCTGACTGATATAAGCCCCGGTGAATGTCGGCCGTAACTATAACGGTCCTAAGGTAGCGAAATTCCTTGTCTGGTAAGTTCAGACGCGCACGAATGGTGTAACGACTGGGACACTGTC
>Ga0136555_1000108_pt1 | contig 31290 bp, 10 predicted proteins | sample AntRauTorckE5432_FD_104927 | JGI IMG/M metagenome (GOLD analysis project Ga0136555, IMG submission 104927) | Saline lake microbial communities from Rauer Islands, Antarctica - Metagenome Torckler E5 #432 | ecosystem: Environmental > Aquatic > Non-marine Saline and Alkaline > Saline | place...
AAAGTTTCTTTGATGAAGCTAGCTTCTTCGTATGAGATAGGAACGTCAATGGTAACTCTCAGATACATCTTTGACTTAATGATATTGTCAGTGTCGTCAAGCAGCTCTGATAATTTGATAGTACGATACTTAGGGGCGTTAGGCCAATCTATGTATTCTGGCTCCTTGTCGTTTTCTTTGTCAATTATCATCATACCTCTAGCGTCGTCCCAAGCATCAGCGTAGTTGTGAGGGAAAGCATTACCGATGTAATGTATCTTACCTCGCTTCTGACGTTTGTGGAAGTGACCACTAAACACATATTCTTGATGCTGAAAGTGATCTGCTTTGAGGTCACCGTGATCAGGCATCTGTACCATTGCGTTCATGTAGAAGCTAGGTAGCTCGAAGTGTCCAAACAGATATTTTGCTTTGATTTTAGACATCTTCTTCCATTCGTCGCCAACTAGCCACGGTACAAGTGCAACATCATCTTTTTCCACAATCTCGTTGACAATTGTCACACCAGGTACGTGCCGACCAAACTCAACAGAGTGGATATCACGTTTGTCCTTGTAGTACAAGTCATGATTGCCAGGAAAGAAGAAAAACTGCTCAAATGATTCGCCAAGTTTTTCTAAAATCCGTAGAGATGATTGCAGGGTAGAGATGTTGATCGTGTTGCGATTGTGGTGGTAATCTCCGCAAAAAATACCTGTTTCGCACCCTGCTTTTTTCGCTTCTTCGATATACCAGTCTATGAATTCTTCACAGTCCTGGTTGTGTACCTTGGAGTTTCCTTTAAGGCCAAGGTGTAAGTCTGTGAAAACAGCGGCTTTTTTAAACATTTTTCCTCCAGTTCGTAAGAGTATACCACACTAAGTTGTTGATGTCAAACGATTTTTATTTTTCTTCGTTGTTACGCTTGAGTTCCGCTTCCCACTGCCCTTCTTGCTGTCGGGTGTAGCTGGGATTCAGATCGTTCATCTCAAGGATGTCATCACGTATTCTTTGGTTGGTCTTCTCAATATTGATAATGCGAACAAAGCTGTTCGTTACTGCGGTGGTGTAGTATGCAAATGGATTTTGAGACTTGCTCTCGTCGAACTGCAAACCAATCTGTGCAAGCTGTAGGATAGCTTGACCTCGCATCTCGTCGTTGTACGTGTAACCACGCACGTTGCCTCTAGTCGCGTACCTGTCACAGAGCTTGAGCCACATCTTAGCAAGCTCGTTTGTAGCCTTGCCTTTTTCTTTGTTAAACTTGCCTGTGTCTACATCGCCCTCCCAATGACTTTTGCCTACTAACTGCAAGTCGCTAGCGTCGTCGAATTTCCAATGCTGGAATGGCGGAAAGCTGAGCTTGACCTTAGTGTCAGCAACTGTTTTAGGTTTACGTTTGCGTCCGGGTGCATCTGGAATATGATCAAACGTCATGATGCGAAAGATCAATTCTTCCTTGGTAATATCTTGAGGGCTTACTTCGCAGTCGGCTTGTTTGACCTTTTCTCCGGCAATCTTCCTACGTTCGTAGTCCTGAGTACTCAGTCGTTTAGCTTTATTTTGCTTGGCCTCTTCGGTAGTGTGGTGGGTGATATCAAAGACTGAATCTAGTATGATATCGTATCTGTGGTATTCTGGTTTTGTAAAACTGCAAAAAGTGTTCTTTGATCTGTGAATCTGCTCCAGTATGTCTTTGTTGTTTAAGTAATTTTTCTTTCTCAAGGTTAGTCTCCAGTAATGTATTTATTATAATGTATGTAGTTAATTTTGTCAACTAAATATATGAAATATAAGGAATTTCGTATGACAACCAATCCAGGTGACAACTTAACACCTAAAGAGCAAGCCCAGGACGAATCGGCGCTGTCCACATTTGGCGGCTTTGCCGAAGATGCGGCAAGCACTGCATTCGAAGATATATCAGAGTCGTTTGGGTTTGCAAAAAAGAAAAGATCGTCACGTTTACTAGACAGTCAAAACACTAGATCAAGCGGCAATGCTCCGGCAAGGTTTAAGGTTGATGATCCGGACTGGCGAGTAAAGATAGGAGTACCGAGTCAGTTTTCAAAATCTGGTTTGTTAAAACCATTGGCCAGCAGCGGCAATGCAATGATTTTTCCTTATACTCCAACAATTATTCTCGGGCATAATGCGAGTTATAACAGCTTACAACCAGTGCATACTAATTATCCTTTCCAGGTATATGAAAACAGTAGTGTCCAAGAAATAGTTATTACTGGAGATTTTACTGTTGAAAATGCACAACAAGGTCAGTACTGGATTGCGGTTATACACTTCCTTAGAAGTATAACAAAGATGTTTTACGGTGGAAGCGACAATAGCGGGCAGCCGCCACCGTTGGTGAAATTGGACGGTTATGGAGACTACGTTTTTAACAAGGTTCCTTGTGTGATTACAAACTTTACAGTGGACATGCCGGCTAACGTTGATTATATTGCTGTTCCGATGCAGGCAGAGAACGTAGGTTCGGACACACCAGGCGGAGCAGGTGGTCAGTTTACACAGAACTCGGGCACAGCTTGGGCACCGTCGAACAGTTTGATAACGGTTACTCTGCATCCAACATACAGCAGAAAGCAAGTGTCACAGTTTAATCTTAACGATTTTGTTAATGGTGACTTTATTGTTAATGGTAGAGGATTTATCTAATGGCAAAGTATGCTTCGTCAAGCCCCTGGTACGAAACAGGTGTCACTTCTTTGGGCAGCTTAGATCTGCTGAGAATACGCCCGGTGCCAGCAGAACCAGATGATCTGCAATACGTAATTGAAACACAGTACACATATCGTCCAGATTTGTTAGCCTACGATTATTACGGTACTCCTAAGTTATGGTGGGTTTTTGCTCAGCGTAACATGGATGTAATCAAAGATCCTGTCTATGACATGATAGCTGGTACTACAATCTATCTTTCAAAGCCGTCAACACTAAAGAAAGTACTAGGAGTATAATATGCAGAGGAACCGCGAAGATCTTGAAAGACACCTTAACGAGCAAAATGGCGGCTCAGAAGATGACGGATTCTTTTCGAATTTTACAGGTCTGTTTAGCGGCAGCGCTGACGATAGCAGTAGCGACATTAGGGTTCTAGACAATCAAGCCGACGGACTTAGAAAAGATAGGACAGCGAGTGTATTCAGTAGCGACACACCGTCGCAGCGAAGGAATGCATCAGCAGCTATCAGCACACCTAATAACGAAGTTCCTAACACAGCGTCTGCGTCTACCAGTACTCCAAACAGTGCATCTTTTTCTCCCAAAGACGAGTCTTCGGCAGACACCGCAATCAAAGAGACACCAAGCAAGTTTCGTGTCAAGTCTAATCAGAGCAGTAATGGTAAGCCAGAAGGTAAAGTTTCTTTCTTAGATAATCCGTTGAGAGAGTATGCATCATTCAACTGCATAATGTCTCTAGGAGCACTAACGTCTCAGAGTCTAAACGACCCAATTAACACCTATCGAAAGAACGGCGCGGATTTTACAATCCTAAAGTCAGGAGGCGGCGGAGTCGACGAGCGAAGAGTAACAACAGCGTTTGATGCTCAACAGTCAGGAAACTTAGAATATTTCATTGACGACTTGCGTATGGAAGCTATTCTCAACCCTAATCAAAGAACAGGCATGAGCACAGCAACTACGTTTTCTTTCAAAGTTATAGAACCGTACAGTCTAGGGTTATTTTTACAGAGCTTGCAGATAGCAGCAGGAAAGGCCGGGTTCCTGAACTACTTAAAAGCACCGTTCTTGTTAGAGCTTGACTTTATTGGGTACGACGATTTTAGCAATTCAGTTCCGATTGATATGTCCTCAAGAAAGATTCCTTTCAAGTTAGTAGACGTAAGATTTGATGTAAACAATGGCGGATCAACATACGAAGTCACATGTGTACCGTGGAACGGCCAGTCTTTAGCTGACGAAGTTCAGCGTATAAAAGAACCTCTCAGTATTAGAGGTGCAACAGTAGCCGATGCACTCACAGTAGGTGAACAGAGCCTTACTGCAATAGTCAACGAAAGGATGCGCGAGCAAGCAGAAAAAGACGGCATTCCAGTACAGGACTATTTCATAGTTAAATTTCCGACAGTTGTAGCTACACAAGGTAACGCCAGTAAAACATCCGCTCCTCCAGGATCTGCAACCTTTAATCCTAACGTACAAAGCGGCAATGCAACAGGCAATGCTGTACCAGACCAGGCTAAGACTACTGTAGGACAACAGGGATCGGTTTCTGATTCTAACATCTATCAATCGTTGATTGGATTTGCAACTTCTGACATCAACAGGATTGGCAACAGTAAAATAGTTAACAGCTTTTCGTCAGGATCTGAGCATCCGTATTCTCAGTCAAGCGATGTATATGATGAAGAAAATAACATTGTTAGAAGAAATGGCATAGAACTTCGTCTTTCTGCAGACGAGCGTGTTTATAAGTTTCCGCAGAATATGACCATTCAGAAGATTATCGAAGAGATGGTTTTGATTAGTAACTACGGCGTAGACCAATTTTCTAAAATAGACAATGAAGGCAAGATCACTTGGTTCAGGATTGAGGTAGAATGCTATGTTTTGGATTCGATTATAACAGAGGATAGAACAGGTTTTCGTCCTAGAGTGTTTGTTTACAATGTAGTTCCTTACAAGGTACATGCTAGTGCCTTTGTACCACCTAACAAAAAAGTTCCAGGCGGCATCGCACTACTAAATCAAGTATCAAAACAATACGATTATATCTACAGCGGCGAAAACGAAGACGTCCTAAGTTTTGATATTAGATTCAATACTGCATTCTTTGAAGCCCTGCAAACAGACCTAGGTAACAAAGTTTCTGGAGAAATACTAAACAGTCGTGATAACGCAACTAAAGAGGACAACAGTGTTGAAGGCACCATTGATACATCGGACGGCGACATACATGGGTCTGGAGCGGCTACCGGCAGAGTTAATAGCACAGGGCAGTCGATAGGTGGCTCGTTTGGTATCAACAGAAAGCAAAGTCTAGCTAAGCAGTTCCATCATATTTTGTTGAATAGTGACGCAGACTTGATCACAGCAGAGATAGAGATATGGGGAGACCCTTACTACATTCCGGATACAGGTACTGGTAATTTCACAGATGAGAACAGTGGAGTAACAGCAACACTAACTAAGAACGGGTCAATAGATTATCAACGCAATGAAGTTGATATATCAATCAACTTTAGAACGCCGGTTGATTATAATAACGATGGACTCTTATCGTTCCAGAAAGATTCGGTAGAAACTGTAGCAGGATTTAGTGGGTTTTACAAGGTAATTGACATAGTTACTTCTATTTCCGGAAACCAGTTTACACAGCGATTAACTCTTGTAAGACGTAAGAACCAGTCAGTTGACGGTGTTAGCAAGGTTCGAGCAGTTGCTGAGCAAGCCAAAGAAGATGGTACTAACGAGTCGCCAACTAACAGCAGTAACGAAGGTGCAAGTAGCTCTGGTTCAGGCAATGCAGCAGGCAATTCACCGACCGGTAGTTCTCCGGTTACTACTGACAACATAGGACGTACTTTCCCTTCAGGAGGAAGAGATCCACGTGTAGACACACCAAATCAGTCAATTGAAGAAAGTCGACAAGATTTAGCGCAAAGAAGTTTAACCAACAGAAGAAACAGTTAATATGGCAAGAGAAACTAGGACAAACGCAGAACTATCGTTAAAAGACCTTGGCTTTACGGGCTCAGGCCCGTTTGAAGCGTTAGTAGTGAGCCATATGGATCCTACCTATATGGGCGGGCTGAAAGTAAATCTGCTGAAGAAAAATTCTGCTGGTATCATAAGCGAAAGAGTAGGCAACACAATTGAAGTACGCTATCTAAGCCCTTTCTATGGTGTTACAAACCTTGAACATGCAAAAGCAAACGAAGGCTACGAAAACACTCAAAAGTCTTATGGTATGTGGTTTGTTCCGCCTGATGCAGGCACTCGAGTTCTTGTAATCTTCGCAGAAGGTGACATTTCAAGAGGCTTTTGGATAGGCTGTGTGCAAGACCAGTATATGAACTTTATGCTGCCTGACAGTCGTGCTAGCACGTCTTACACAACTCAAGGGACTCCTAGTGAACTACGAGGGAAAAAGTTACCTACCGGCGAGTACAACAAAAAGACGCAAACACAAGATACAAATGATCCAACACAGAATGCTAAACCATATAACGATCTGTTTACAGACACTCTGCAGACACAGGGCTTGCTAGACGACGAAAACCGCGGGGTAACATCAAGTTCTGCTCGGCGCGAAGTTCCAAGCTCTGTATTTGGCATCAGCACGCCAGGACCTGTAGATAAACGTGAAGGCGCACCTAAAGGGTTATATGGTGAGAAAGGGTTTAAAGCTGACGTATTTGTAAACAGACTTGGCGGCTTTAGTTTTGTTATGGACGACGGTGACGACAAGTTCCTGCGCAAAGGTTCGCCAGCAGACAGTCCGCCTGAGTATTCGAGTGTGGAGAAAGGTGAAACTGGTGGTGATCGTACTCGTCCTCACAACGAGCTGTTACGCCTAAGAACAAGATCAGGCCATCAAATTATCATGCATAATTCTGAGGATTTGATTTACATAGGTAACGCCCGTGGCACAACGTGGATTGAATTGACGTCTAACGGTAAGATAGATATATACGCTAATGATAGCATAAGTGTGCATTCAGATCAAGATATAAATTTCACCGCAGACAGAGATGTAAACATAGAAGGCGGTCGAAACATCAATATGCGAGCCAGGGGACGTGAAAGCGGCGGTGACATACAAATGGAAAGCAAGAATGATACACACATTCTTGCTGAAAATGATATGAAAGTTGACGTCAAAAACGACCAAGACACTAAAGTAGGCAACGATCACAAACTTACTGTCGGTAACGATTCTGACGTAAAGGTCACCCAAGGGTTATTTAATTCAGCCACAAACATAAACCACAAAGCGTCAGCTAACGTTAACTCGGAAGCAGGCGCGCTATTGAATACACTTGGAGCAACCGGCGTAAACATCGAAAGTGGCTCAGGCCCATTGAACGTGCTATCGGGCGCAATTTTAAATCTTAACGGATCTAGCAATGTTAATATACTAGGACCGTTAGTTGCAATCGACAGCGTAGTATCGTTGTCAGGCGGTGCAGCAGGACCTGCTAGCCCTGCTAGCCCTGCTCAAGATGCAATCGAAGCTCGCGAATTTGAGCCTTTATTAGTACACAATAACAGTCAAGTAATTCCTAGTGATATGTCTGTAACATCTGTGGAATCTATCGTTAAACGCATGCCAGGACACGAGCCGTGGGCACATCACGAAAATCTAAAGCCTATGAGCTTTACTCCTGAGAAGACAGATATAACAGTAGAAGAGAACATAACAGACGTTGATTTAGTAATAACAACAGATACCTTCCGCAAAGCAAACGACGACCAACAGACTCAATCGTTGCCAGGCGCTCAGTCTGTTACTCCGTTTAATGATCGTGCTGAAACAGGCCTTCCGACAAGAGCTAATCCGAGTACAGTTCCTGACAGTCTGATAGATTTCATTATTGCTAAAGAAGGATTCCGAGCATCGGCTTATTGGGACGTAGAACAGTATACTAATGGTTACGGAACAAAAGCTCGTTCGCCTAACGAAACAATCACGAAGGAAGTTGCACGTTCACGTCTACAATCAGACCTAGCAAGACGAAGGGCATTTGTTACTCAGTACGGGTTGAATAACGGCTACAATTGGAACGAAGATCAAGTGGATTCACTTACGTCGTTTGCATATAACCTAGGCACCGGATCACTGAGTCAGCTAACAAACAACGGCACTAGGTCTAACAGAGAAATTGCTGACAAGATTCCTCTGTACAACAAAGCAGATGGACAGACACTTACAGGTCTAGTTTCACGTCGTAACGAAGAAGCTGATTGGTTTAGACAGGCCACTGTGTAAGAGGTAAATACAGCTATGAGCACATTAGAAAAAAATCTCTATAAACGAGTGCAATCAGAGCAAGATCAAGCTCCTCGCAGACCGCAGCCTGCCTCAATTTACCGCGGTATTTCCACAGTTAATCCTTCAAATGACGGATTTCGTCTGTACGATCTTGCTATAATTAAACAAGATATTATCAACCACTTCTACATTCGTCAAGGCGAAAAATTAGAGAACCCTGAGTTTGGTACAATCATCTGGGACGTTCTTTTTGATCCGCTTACTGACAACCTCAAAGAAGCAATCGTTAACAACATCGAAGACATTGTTAACTCCGACCCTCGAGTTGCTGTTGAAGACGTGATCGTTGACACGTATTTTAACGGTCTACAGATTGAATGTATTCTAACGTTTCTTGACTACGGAATCTCTGAGCAGCTTAAATTGCAGTTTGACAGAGAGAACGGACTGTTAGCATAAATTATATACGCACTTTTCTCTTTCAAATAAATACTAACACAATAGAGGATAGTACATGTCAGCCACTGATAGACAAAACCGTTTACTAGTAGCGGAAGACTGGAAACGAGTTTACCAAACATTCCGTAACGCAGATTTTCAAAGTTATGATTTTGACAATCTAAGACGCACAATGATTTCGTATTTGCGTGAAAATTACCCTGAGGACTTTAACGATTACATCGAGTCTTCAGAGTATCTTGCGCTGATCGATCTGATTGCGTATCTAGGCCAAAACCTAGCATTTCGAATCGACCTAAATGCTCGTGAAAACTTTCTTGAGCTTGCAGAACGCAGAGAAAGCGTATTGCGTTTGGCTCGTCTAATAAGTTACAATCCAAGCAGAAACCAAGCAGCAAACGGCCTTCTAAAGTTTACGTCTATCAGAACTTCAGAAGATGTGTTTGACTCAAACGGTGTAAACTTGAAAGGACAGACTATTCGCTGGAATGACAATACCAACGCTAATTGGTTTGAACAATTTATTAAGATCATGAACACTGCACTTCCTCTAAATAGTGTGTTTGGTCGTCCTGTAAAGCGTGATAATGTTGCAGGCGTTCCTACTGAGCAATATCGTTTTAATGCGTTGAACACAACTGTTCCGGTTTACAGTTTTCAAAAGAACGTAGAAGGCAAGGCAACTTCCTTTCAGATTGTTTCTACAGATGTGTCTGACGGAAACATTGCAGAAGAACCACCTCTAGTTGGCAACAGTTTTGCTTATTTGTACAGAGACGACGGCCAAGGCCCCGGAAGTACAAACACCGGTTTCTTTGCGCACTTCCGCCAGGGCAACCTTGACAACGGACAATTTTCTATTACACAGCCTGTTGCTAACCAAGCAGTAGCAGTTGACAGCGTAAACATTAACGACTCAGACGTTTGGTTGTACTCTCTTGATGCAAACGGTAACGAACAAGAGCTGTGGACAAAAGTTGATTCAGTGGAAGGCAACAACGTCATCTATAACAGCATTAGCCGAAATGTTAGAAACGTATACAGCGTGCTAACTCGTGCCGACGACAGAATAAATCTAGTGTTCGCAGATGGAGTATTTGGAAATCTGCCAAAAGGCAACTTTAGAACTTACTACAGAGTTAGTGATAACCGCAGAATGGTTATTACTCCGGCAGCACTGTCTGGTATTAGTTTTACTATACCTTACCTAAGTAAAGCAGGAAAACAAGAAGAAATAACGGTTACTGTAGCACTACAAAATACTGTAACAAATAGTTCTACTACAGAGTCTAGCGACAGTATTAAGAACAATGCTCCTGCTACTTACTATACTCAAAATAGAATGGTTACAGGTGAAGACTACAACGTTGCGCCTTTGGCAATCAGTCAAGACATAGTTAAAGTTAAAAGTGTTAACCGAACATCAAGCGGTATATCACGTTACTTCGACTTAATTGATGCAACAGGGAAATACAGCACTACAAACTTATTCGGAACCGACGGTGTAGTCTATAAACAGCCTATAGAAAAGTCAACGTCTTTCTCGTTTACAACACAAACAGACATCGAAGGTGCTATTATTAATGTAATAGAACCTATTCTTGAAGACAAGAGAACAGAGCAATTTTACTTCGATAACTTCTTTAAGATAAATGCAACTGATTTAAACGTATTCTGGTTATCGGAAACAAAAGATACAAACACTTACACTGGATTTTTAGGTAATAACGCAGAAGACGAATTAGATAATCCTTTGGTTTTAGGTTCTTTTACTACTAATAGTCTGCGTTTTGTAACGCCTAATAGTCTACTAAAGTTTGTAGCACCAGACGGTTCTTGCTTTGATAAGAATAACGTGATACAGACAAGATTGCCTACTAAATTAGGCGATAAAACCTACTTATGGACTAAAGTTGTAAACATATCGGGTAACGGCGTTGAGCCAACCCTAACTGAAAACTCAGGCGCGATATCTCTAAGCGACGATATTCCAGATAGAGCACAGTTGACTAGAATTATTCCTAAGATTGCTTCTTCATTAACTGATGATGTAAAGCGTCAAATAGTTGATCAAACATTTGCGTTTAATAACTACGGCTTGCGTTTTGATGCAGAAGCAGGCGAGTGGAGACTAATAACTGCTTCTAACTTGAACGCTAGAGCAGAATTTAATACAGGCTTTGCCGGCGATACAAGCGGCCAAGGACTAGATGCTAGTTGGTTAGTAAAGTTCGAAACAACCGGTGAAAGATATCGTGTGACATATCGAGGTCAACGATATGTGTATGAAAGTGACGAAGAAATACGTTTCTTTTACGATTCTACAGATAGAATATTTGACAGTAGAACAGGAAGAATAATCAAAGACAAAATATCGGTTCTAAGTATTAACACTCAGCCTGATAGTACCTCACCGTTTACATATAACATTGATTGGGAAATTCTTGAAGAGTTCAGAGACGCAGAAGGTTATGCAGATACTTCAAAAATTGAATTAACTTTTGCCGATAGAGATAACGATGGTGTTGTTGATGATCCGGAATTGTTTGATGTGATTGTGGCACCGAGCAACATTACTTCTGACAACTTAGAAGATAAGATAATTGTACAAGAAAAGTATACAACATCTGCAGGAACAGAAGACTTTAGGTACGTCGATGCTGCTGAGCTAGGTATTGAGTTAGTATCAACCGAAGCAGAGCTGTCAGCGCCGAGCACATATCAAGACGGTGCACTTTCTTATATCAGAAACAAGAATATCTTTAAAGAGTTCGACGAGACAACACTGACCTGGAATGTTACTAGTGATTTTAGAGCGTATGTAGGCAGAGATAAACTGAAGTTCCAATACTTACATACAGCAGATTCTAACAATAGAATTGATCCAAGCGCCAGTAACATTATGGATACATACTTACTAACAAGAGGATATGATAGAGAATATCGCTTATTCTTAGACAATCAGCTGGAGCAACGACCTTTACCACCGAGTTCAGATCAGCTATTTAGGTCATTCGGTAGTTCGCTGAATCAGATAAAGTCAATAAGCGACGAAGTAATTTATCATCCGGTTAAGTACAAAGTACTATTTGGATCAAAGGCAAACGAAGACTTGCAGACAACATTTAAAGCAGTTAAAAACCCAGACCAAGTGCTTAATGACAGCGACATTAAGTCAAGAATTGTCAGTCTGATTAATCAATATTTTGCTTTAGAAAATTGGGACTTTGGAGATACATTCTATTTCCAAGAACTAGCAACATTTGTAATGAATAGAATGGCACCAGACTTGGTTACGTTTATTATTGTTCCGAATCAGCTAGAACAAGCATTTGGTAGCCTGTTCGAAATAAGATCAGAGCCAGACGAAATTTTTATCAGCGGCGCAAATGTTACTGACGTTGAAATAATCGACGAAATTACAGCAACACGGTTGAATGCCAATGGTAAAGTAGTAACAACTTCAGACCTGTCAACTGGAAGAGATATACAGTCTTCGCCAGCAGCAGGCATAACAAACAGTTCCGGAGGAATTAGCTTCTAATGCCAATTAACGATCAAAACAGTTATCCATTACCAGCAGAAGGTAACGACAACAAAAGAAGAAGCGCCGAACTACTGCCTAGATATTTTAGAACTCAGGCAAACAAAAAGATTTTAGGCAGCACTTTAGATCAACTTGTACAACCAGGTGTTGCCGAAAAAGTATCTGGTTACTACGGTCGTCAGACTGCAAAGGCATTCCAGCCTGGCGACACTTATATTGAAGAAGTAAGCAAACAGCGTCAGGATCGTCAGCTAGAGCCAGCAACTGTCTTTAAAGACGAGCTAGGCAACGTAGACTTCTATAAAGACTACACTGACTTTATAAATCAGATTTCTGCGTTTGGTGGAAATGTCAACAACCAAAGTTTGTTGAACACACAAGAATATTATGCATGGAATCCTAACGTAAACTGGGACAAGCTCGCAAACTTCCGTGAGTACTACTGGTTGCCAAACGGCCCACAAACAGTCGGCGTAGCTGGACAAGCTCGCGAAGTTACCAGTACATTTAAGGTTACTGTAGAAAACCAGGGCGACAACACTGTTTATAACTTTTCTAGCAGACTTGCAGGAAATCCCACTCTTACTTTGTATAGAGGACAGACCTACAGATTTGAAATCGATACACCAAACTATCCGTTTGCGTTTGTTGTAAACAGAAGTTACACTATACCTGATCCAGACGAAGACAGCGAGAACATTTCAAGTCTTTATGTTAACAACCAGACGTTCTTCGATATTGATGGCAACGAAATAGATCCACAATATATTGAAGAAGGTGTCATTGAATTCACAGTTCCGATTGAAGCACCTGACGAACTGTACTATCTCAGCGAAAGTAATATCAATACCAGCGGGTTTATCAAGGTATTCAACATCGAAGAAAATACCGCTATTAACGTTGAAGAAGAAATATTAGGCAAAGCAGCGTATACCAGCAGTAATGGTGTTGAGTTTACTAATGGCTTAAAAGTAACATTCAAAGGCGAAGTTACTCCTAGAATATATGCACAAGGCGAATGGTATGTTGAAGGAGTAGGGACCAGCATCACTTTGGTTAACGAAAGTGATTTAGTTATCCCAGCAGCATATTCAGATGATGTACTAGTGCCATGGGGTTCTGGTCCGTTTGACAGAGAGCCGTTTGCAAATGCCAGCAGTTTTGCAGGTGAAAAAGATTACATCGTAGTCAACAGAGCTAGCCCAGATAGAAACGCATGGAGCCGTTATAACAGATGGTTCCATTCTAGCGTTGTTGAAGCAAGTGCAGCATACAATAACAGCATTGTTGATCTTAACTTAGATGCGCGAGCCACTCGTCCTATTATTGAATTTGACCCTGGCCTACGTCTTTTTAACTACGGTACACAAGCTAAGGCTGATATTGACCTTATTGATAACTTTACAAAAGATGTGTTTTCGGACGTTGAAGGAAAACTAGGTTACAACGTAGACCAAACTCAGCTAGTTGAAGGCATGAGAGTATTGTTTACTGCTGACACTGACAGCAGAGTAAATGACAAGATCTATCGAGTGACTTTCCTTGACGTAAACAACAACAGACAAATATCACTAAGAGAAGAACCAAACACGTTGCCACAAGAAGGCGAAGTTGTCTTAGTCACAAACGGCACTAGAAACCGAGGAAAGCTATATTGGTACAACGGTGCAGACTGGCAAGAAACACAAGAGAAGACCGAAAGAAATCAGCCACCTCGTTTTCAGCTATACGATGCTGCCGGTAATAGCTTTAATGATGCGACATATTACTTAGAGTCTACGTTTGTAGGCACAACGGTATTTGAGTACATACAAGGCGAAGGTAATCCAGATAGCGAGTTAGGCTTTCCAATCCAGTATCGAACAATTGAAAACGTAGGCGATATCCAGTTTAACTTCTCTCTAGTAAATGATACATTTACCTTTATTGAGGATGACAGTCTTACAAGTAAGTCGACAGATACTGGTTACCTGAGAAGGTACTCGGACCTTGAAGAGTTTACTGTGCAAAATGCGTGGGCAAAGGCTCGTAAGCCAAGTAGCCAAGCAGTAATACGTCAGTACGTCTTTGACGAAGCAACAGACACTGTAGACATTGATGTTTATGACAACAGCAGTAGTATTAGTGACCTTGAATTAAAGGTTTATGTCGACAACAGCATCAAGATGCTAGACGACGATTACATTATTAACCGAGACAGAAAAGTAGCTAGAGTCGTATTTACGAGCGAGTTGCCACAAGACTCTAACGTGATTCTTAAGGTTAAAAGTAACACATCGAAAAACGAAAACGGTTACTATGAAATAGCTCATAACCTCGAGCGTAACCCGTTAAACAATAAGATCACTGAATTTACTTTAGGTGAAGTCAACGACCACGTAGAAACAATTGCTGAAAATGTACCAGCGTTTAGCGGTACATTCCCTGGCAAAAGTAACCTACGAGATCTAGGCGAGTTAGACGCGTTTGGTAAGAGGTTTGTACAACATAGTGGCCCAGTGAACCTGGCATCTTATCATATCACAGACCGTTCTGCAAATATTATCAAAGCATTGCGTTACAGCAGAGCTGAATATGCTAAGTTCAAGCGTGTGCTTCTTCAAGAAGCAGTAAACCTAGGTATTGACTCGTTAGCAAGAGTGCAGCTTGACGAGATTTTACGCAGAATTAACTCAGTGAAACCAGAAGGACATCCTTTCTACTTCACTGATATGTTGGGTATAACAACGTCTCGTAAATTTGACATTGATATCCAAGGTGCTAACAACAACTTCTTAGCACTAAGTCAACCGTTCTCTCTTGATTCTTTATCGGAGCGTTCGGTATTAGTGTATCTAAACACAAAACAATTAATCCACGGTATCGATTATGTGTTTACTGACGAAGGATTTATCGATGTAACAACACCGCTTGAAAGAGGTGATGAAGTTGAAGTAGTTGAGTACGATTCAACCGACGGTAGCTTTATTCCAGCAACCCCTACTAAGCTAGGATTGTTCCCAGCGTATGTGCCAAAGATCTTTACTGACACTACGTATAGAGAACCAAGAAAAGTAATCCAAGGCCACGACGGTAGTATTATTGTTGCATACAATGACTACCGTGATGAGATCTTGTTAGAATTTGAACTGCGTGTTTATAACAACATTAAACAGCAGTACAACAAAGATCTATTTGACATGGATTCATTTGTTCCAAGTGACTTCCGTGATACTGGATATTCGCAGGCATCTATTGACCGTGCAATGATCAAAGATTTTGTTGAATGGTTAGAGATCGCAGGCAACCCAGATTATACGTCTAACACAAACTACGACCGTACTAATCCGTTTACTTTTAACTACACAGGCACACTATCGCCTACAGGAGTTCAGTTAAACGGGTACTGGAGAGCAGTATATAATCATGCGTATGACACCGATCGTCCTCATACGCATCCTTGGGAGATGTTAGGATTTACTCTAGAGCCAGAATGGTGGCAGGAGCAGTATGGTCCAGCACCTTATACAAACAACAACCTAGTAATGTGGCAAGACCTAGGCGACGGCTTGATCAAAGAGCCAGGCAAACCAGAGCGTCGTCTTAAGAAGTATGCAAGACCAACTCTGCTAAGACACATTCCTGTAGATTCAGCTGGACAACTTCGTAGTCCGTTGGCTAGCGGCTATGCACAGAACTTTGTTGATAGACTAGGAAGAGACAGCTTTAAGTTCGGTGATCAGGCGCCTGCTGAGTCTGCTTGGAGAAGAAGCTCTGAGTACCCATTCAGCTTGCTTACTTCTCGTGTACTAAATCAGCCAAACGCTACGTTTGCAACAGGATTCGACCTGTCAAGAATGAAGCGTAATCAGGTAGGTCAGATTATCTACACTGAAACAGGCAAAGCTATTCGTCTAGAAGACATTGCGTTCCCTAACGCAACTGTTGATACCAAACGAGTTATTACAAGTGGTCTAGTAAACTACGTTTATGACTATCTTGCTTCTAATGTGTTGCTAAGCTATAACACATACAAAGAACAATTAGCAGGACTGCGTAATCAGTTGAGCTTTAAGGTAGGCGGTTTCACCGAGAAAGAAAAATGGAACATTATCCTTGACAGCAGAACACCGTTTAACCAAGGCAATGTATTCCTGCCTAAAGAAAACTATCAAATATTCCTGAACACCACGTCGCCAATTGATGTAGCAAACTACAGCGGTATTGTAGTTGAGAAGACATCGTCTGGCTTTGTTGTAAGAGGTTACGATAGAGAAAATCCTGTGTTTGAGTATTACCCAGCGATTATTTCTTCTAACGACCCTGTTATTAATGTTGGCGGCGTTTCAGAACCATTCCTTGTTTGGGATGAAGGTAAACAGTATGTAAAAGGTCAAAATGTAAGATACAACAACCTGTTCTACAGAGCAACTGAAACTCATGTCAGTACCGAAGCATTTGACAGCACTAAGTTCTCAAGAATTGATACGCTACCTCGAGTCGGCGGCCAGAATGCTGCTCTACGTAAAAACTTCCAGCGTCGTCCGAAAGAACTTGTTTACGGAACGGTGTTTAACACTATTCAAGAAGTAGTAGATTTTATGCTTGGATACGAACAAGCACTTATTAAGAAAGGCTTTATTTTTGATTATTTCAATAACGAGCTAGGACAAATCGAAGACTGGACTTACAGTGTAAAAGAGTTCTTGTTCTGGACTACTCAGAACTGGCAAGAAGGTAGCGTTATTGCTATCAGTCCAGGCGCAGAGCAAGTGTTGTTTAACAGAGACTTTGCAGTAGTTGACGACATCTTTAACAACTTCTACGACTATTCATTGTTTGCAGCAGACGGTCGTGAACTAGAGCGCAGATTTAGTTCAATTGCAAGAAGTAACGAAACAGAATTTGGTCTAAGTGTTGTTAATACTGACAACGGTATATACCATGTTAAGTTGCCATTAGTGCAAAAAGAACATGTTGTTCTTATTGATAACCGGTCGGCGTTTGACGACATAATCTATCAGCCAGTTACTGGCTATCGACAAGAGCGTGTTCAAGTTACTGGTTATAGAAGCGACGGCTGGAACGGCGGCCTAGATATCCCAGGCTTCATATACGACTCAGCTGAAGTAAAAGAATGGGAACAGTGGAAAGATTACGCTGTTGGCGATCTTGTAAAGTATAAAGAGTTCTTTTATGTAGCAATATACGATGTACCAGGAAGCGATGTATTTGTTTCAGGTAACTGGAAACGCTTAGACGAGCGCCCAGCGGCTAGACTAATACCAAACTTTGATTATAGGATTAATCAGTTTGCAGACTTCTATGACCTAGACACTGACAACTTCGATGTTCAGCAGCAGAAACATGCTCAGCATTTGATAGGATATCAGAAGCGTCAGTACCTACAGAACATTATTAACGATGACGTTTCACAGTACAAGTTCTATCAGGGCTTCATACAGGACAAAGGCACACGTAATTCGCTAACAAAATTGTTTGATGTTCTAGGAGCAGCAGACAGAGACAGCCTAGAGTTTTACGAAGAATGGGCTATACGTCTTGGCCGTTATGGCGATACTGAAAACAGCAAAATCGTAGAGTTCAAGCTAGACGAAAGTCAGTTCAGACTAGATCCTCAACCAGTTGAGTTAGTTGACAGACTGCCAGAAAACGCAACAGACCTTGTTTATCGTCAAAGACCTTTTGAGGTATACAGTGCACCAGAAGGGTACGACAACAAGCCATTTATGGTTGCAGAAAGAGACAACTCTCAAATACGTTCTGCAGGTTACGTTCGTAACGACGATGTTGCATTTAGAGTAAGTGACAAACAAGATATCTTACTAGGAACCCCTGCTCTTGTAGGGTTAGGTGAGTACATCTGGGTTGTTGGCTTAAACGAAGACTGGGACATTCTTCAGCACATTAGAAGTACCTTGAGAGTTACAGCAATTGAAGGCACAGATGACGTTGTTAACGTTCGCGGCGACACAACTAGCCCAGCAGCAATTGTTACATTTGACAACAACACAAAAGACCTAAGTATAGGTCAGTACATTGCGATACAAGGAATTGCAGAAGCAAATAATAACTTTTATCAAATTGAAGATCTAAGTTCGAACACTGCAACAGTAATAGTACCAACAGGCATCGAAATTGAAGACCAAGAAGACGTAGATGGTTTCATTAGTACATTACGAAGTGTTCGTACAACAACTATAGCTGATGCCAATGAAGTAGTCAAGACCGGCGTGCTTGAAAACCAGCGGCTATGGGTCGACGGAACAGGCTTTAATAACTGGAGCGTATTAGAGAACCAAGAAGTATATGCAGAGTCTCAAGTGCTGTCGAATCGTTCAACTGAAGAAGCTTCAATTGAATTTGCACAATCAATAGACGCAACCAGCGACAACAGAATTGTAGTTGTTGGCGACTATACGCTAGGTAACGGTTTGGTGTATGTCTACAACAGAGCATCAGAATCAAATGATCTGCAGATCAATAATGTTCTTACAAGAACAAGAGATATTGAAAACAGCATTGACCTAGGACAAGAATTTGGTAAGAGTGTTGCTATAAGTGATGACGGTAACTTTATAGCTGTAGGTTCTCCTTCTGCTTCTAACATCACTGATCCGTACCAGGGTGTATTTGATCCTGCCACACCTTATGCTCAGAGCGATATTGTTCGTTACTCAGCACAGTACTGGTCGGCAAATAGAAACGTAGATCCTCAAGAAGAAGAACTGCCTTACCTGTCGTTTAACAGCTATGCGTTTATTGAAGAAGAGACAGACAGTACACAAATCATACTACTTCTGCAAGGTGCTCCTTTTGTAGCAGCAACAGAAGTAGATCACATTCTTGTGAGAGCGCCTAAAGATCAGTACGATGCAAGTATTAACTGGATTGACGATGAAAACCTTGATAGAATCTATCTTGAATGGAACGAGTACACTAATCTAAACAGAATCAACAACAATAGTACTTCAGATGTATTTGAACAGATTGTTCCGTTTGGAGATGTAAACACAGATGTCACCGATGTAATAGACGTTGAGTTTATTGAAAAAGGTCACGATATTGTTCGTAAGGTAGACAATATCCTATACATTGATCAAGCACAATCGCTGCCATCTGTCGGCGATACTGTAACAACAGATTCAGGTTCAGGCGTTGTATACAAGAGATTCCAACAGGACTTTGACCTAGTACTTTACCTTGTTGATGTTCAAGGTTTCATTGATGTTACTGATTCGCTGTTCTTTGAAGGTGACCTAGTTGGAACATATACACAGCCAGGAACTACTATCAATCCAGAACTAGGCGGATGGTGGTACATTGAGACAGATTCTGGTGATTCATCAGAATCTGTATATACAAACTCAGAAGCAGATGCATCTATCGATGACTTTGGCGATCAAGCAGTTGGTTTAGTGTATCAAGACTTTATTCAAGTACGAGCCGAAGCGCCAAACCGTGCAGTCAACAAGTTCTACAACATAGCAGACGAATTAGGCGAGCTGGGCGATACTGAAATCAGAAGCTTCATAACCAGCTTGTCGTTTGTTGGGGACATTCAACAAACCAGCGGACAAACTGTTTACGAAGACTCACGTTGGGTTATCAGACTGCCTGCAGACCAAACTGTACAGCAGGAACTAATTTCTGCAGGCGAATTCCAGTTGTGGGTTAACAACAGTTTGGTTAGCGACGATGTTACTGACTACGGGTTTGACTACAGTTACTTGAACGGTGTACAAGGCCTGTCGCCAGTAACTCACACAATTGAAGAACTGTGGGATGGTTATATTGACTTTGACTTTACTGTTACACAAACACAAGACATTGACGGTGACGGCACAGTCGGTGACTTCTATGAACCAGACGGTTCGCTAGGCATTGACCCAGCAACAGTGTTTGACGACGTTACTATAGCAAGAGCAGAAGTTGTTTACTATCAAAAGCGTGCACAAACCAAAGGTAGGATTTACGTTAAACTAAATGCAAACAACCAGTCTCTTGGTAGAGAGTTTACAGTAAACAACATAATAAGAGTGGACACTGTTGAAGGCAGTATCCCAAGTAATCGTATTATGGGTGTTATTACTGACGTATCAGTGGTTGACAACGGCCTAGGACCGTTAGCAGTTATTGATAAAGGAACCCCGTTTGAAATAGCAGCAAGCGAAGAAGCTGATAGGTTCTCCAATCCTTACAACGACTATGCACTAGTTAACGGCGAGTACTGGTTCTATGATGTCAATGCAGAAACAGGCAGAGACAGAGCAGCTAAGTATCCTAGTTCAAGTAGTCGTGACTGGTCTCAGGTATTTAACATTCCGGTCCTTACTACTAAGGATCCTAACGGTATACCAAACCAAGGCGTTTTTGATATCTTTGAAAGAGCGGGAAACAACTGGGTATGGGTATCTTCTTATTTCGTTCCGCTCACAGGACAAGATTCTAATGCAGGTAAAGAACTACAATTTGCAAAAGAAGGCAACTTATATAGACTATTTGTTTCTACAGAAGACAAGGTTTACGTATTTAAAAACGGCTTTGATGCAGACGGTGTCGAATACAAATGGGCGCTGGACACTGACCCAAGATACAGAGGAGAGCTAGGAGCTATTCCAAGTTCTGTGCAGATTAGTACCGGAGACATTGTAAGATTTGACGATACTCTCTACACAGCAAAGACAATTGTAACTAGTAACGAAACTCCTGCAACACTTGGTTCGACTAGCAAATGGGAACTATCAGGCAACAACGTTGTAGTTGAAAGCTTCTTGCCGCACACAGCAACAGAAGATCTTTACGGAGACAGCACGTTCACTGATGCAGGTGTACTAGAGTTTGCAATCACAACAGCAGTTTCTAGCACAGGTCAAGTAGTTGCGATCACAGTAGAAACCGATAGTCAAGATTCTACAGACGAGGACTATCGTGTTCTAGTATATCGTCAGCAGAACAATAGATATGTTCTGTCACAGATTATTGATCCTGAAAGAGCAGGCACAAGGTTTGGTACTAGTATCTCATTATCACCAGACGGCAAAACTCTAGCAATTGGCGAACCAGATAACGACGAAGTAGCTGACAACCAAGGTCTAGTAAGTGTTTACAAACTAGCCAACGGTCAGTTCGAGCTTGCTCAAATTGTTGAATCTTCAGCTAACGAAAGAGCAGTAAGATTTGGCCAGCAGGTCAGCCTAACCAGCAACTTCCTAGCTGTTAGCAGTTCAATATCTGATATTGTATTGCCTACAGACTTTACTGACAGTACAGTCTTTGATAACGGCTTCACTACTTTCTCAGAAAGATGGAATAACATTGGCGGCGTTACACTTTACGAGTTAATTGACGGCACTTACTTATACGCTGATCAGTTAGAATTCGATAACGCAAACGTTTCGCAGTTTGGCGATGTCTTGCTAGCTGTGCGAAATCACGTTTATGTAGGCGCACCTGATCTAACAGTTGATGACCGTTTGGGCGCACTAATCGACTTCAGACGGTCACAGGGCGTTAGTGCTTGGAATAAGATAAGAGAGCCAAAGCCGGTTATTGACCTGAATAAAATCAAGGAAGTTTATCTGTTCGACAAGCGTACAAATCAGCTAGTCACCTACCTTGATTACATCGATGTACGCCAAGGCAGAATAGCAGGCACAGCAGCGCAGGAAATTAACTATAGAACATTTGTTGACCCTGCTCGTTACAATATTTCAAATCAAGAAATACTGCTTGACACTGTTAACAATTGGGAAGAAGAAAACGTTGGCAAAACTTGGTGGGATCTAAGCACAGCAAGGTTTGTGCATCCATACCAAGGCGATCCAGTATTCCAGAGCACAAATTGGAACAGCTTGCTTCCAGGCGCATCTATAGACGTGTACGAATGGGTAGAGACTGATATCCTACCTTCACGTTGGGATGAAATAGCTGATACATCCGAAGGAGTCGCAAGAGGCGTTAGTGGACAGTCACGCTATGGTGATAGCGTGTTCTCACAGAAGCTCAAATACGATCCTGTTGCAGGCAACTTCAGCAATGTTTATTACTATTGGGTGCGTAATAAGTTTACTGTGCCTAACATAGAAAGCAGAAAGATCAGTGCAGGTAACCTTGCTAGGCTAATCCAGGACCCAAATCAAGAGAACTATCAATACGCAGCATTTACTAGCGACAACCGTTTTGTTGTGTATAACATAGACAGCTTGCTTTACAGCGACGATATTGTACTGGCTGTAAACCAGTATACGCTAGAAAATCAAGAACAGAATGTTCACGCAGAATATCAGTTGATATCTGAGGGACTAGAAACTAGTCTTCCTAAGCGTGACATTGAACGTAAGTGGTTCGATAGTTTGGTCGGCGCCGACGAAAGAGGTCGTGCAGTGCCTGATCCAGACCTTAGCCCAAGACAGAAGTACGGTACATTATTCCGTCCTCGGCAGAGCTGGTTTGTGAATCGCCGTGAAGCACTCAAGCAGGTTATCGAACGTGCTAACATTGCACTAGCGTCTCAACCAGTAGTTGATAGCAAAGACTTAACAAAATTGTTGTCAGCAGAACCAATGCCTGGAACAGAAACAAGACTGTACGATTATGCAATCGATACTATTGAAGAATTGCGTTTCATTGGTACTAGTCGTGCAGTGCGAGCTACACTAGACGCTACTGTCGTAGATGGAAGAGTAGTTGACGTTGACGTTGTAAGTCCAGGTCGATCTTACAAAGACCCAACGTTCGATAATTCATCCGGTGGCCAGCGTCGAGGACCGTCTGTTACAGTACTAGGAAACGGTGAAAACCTACAAGTTGAGCTGTTCATCGATAACCTAGGCAAAGTCTCAGGCGTAGATATCATCGATGCAGGCGAAAGCTATACTGGCAACATTACTTTGTTAGTAAGACCGTTGTCAGTGCTGGTACGTGCTGATTCTACAATCGGTGGACGTTGGGCAATATACGAATGGAACAGCGGCACGGGTGAATGGCAGCGTTCTAGCACACAAGATCATGATGTGAAAAACTTCTGGGATTATGCCGACTGGTATGCCGAAGGGGTGAACCAGTTCACACTGGTAAACTTTAGAGTTGACCAAACATATCAGCTGCCATCAATTGATGACGATATAGGCGATGTAGTTAGAGTTGAAAACGTCGGTACTGGCGGCTGGTTACTGTTACGAAAAATTAACGACTTTGATACTAACGACACTACTCTTAATTACGAGACCATTGGTCGTGAAGATGGCACAATTCAGTTGAACACATTGTTGTATGACAACAGTCTAAACGGCGTTGGTTTCGACAGAGCAAGTTATGACAACAAGTTCTTCGATGCAGAACCAGCTATTGAAACTAGAATAGTTATGCAGGCTCTTAAAGAAGACCTGTTGATCGAAGAACTAGCAGTTGAATATAACGCACTGTTCTTCACGAGCCTGCGTTATGTATTCTCTGAGCAGTTGAACGTAGACTGGGCGTTTAAGACCAGCTTTGTTAAGGCTAAGCACAATGTAGGCGGACTTGATCAAGACATCACATTCCGCAATAACACGTTGCCAAGCTACAACGATTATGTAGAAGAAGTGAAGCCTTACAAGACCAACATTAGGGAGTATGTAAGTGCACTAGAAAGAGTTGAAGACACAAATTCTGTAGTTACAGATTTTGATCTTCCGCCTCGCTACGACGAAGCACAAGACAGAATTATACCACGTCAGGTTACTGTTGTTGACAACAACCTAATAGGACTTGATGCAACGTTCGACGAGTATCCAGATAAGAACTGGACAGACAACGTTGGGTTCAAAGTAACCGAAATTCAAGTGTCAGACGGCGGCTCGAGATATTTATTTGCTCCAAAGGTTACAATTACCGGCGGAGGCGGAGCCGGCGCAACAGCACAGGCGTTTATCAGCAAAGGAAAAGTAAGAAGAGTTCAAGTCCTAACGGCTGGTAATGGCTACTTAGGAGCACCAACAGTTACACTAGCTCCACCAAGCAACCAGGAAGGCGTAACAGCAAATGCCAGTGCTACAATAGGTGAGTCTGTTGTGCGTAGTATGCGAGTTGAGATCAAGTTTGATAGAATCGCAAAGCGTGCCGCTATACTTACTCTTGACGAGAAGCAGACGTTCATTGGAACAGCAGTTAACACAGAATTTGCACTTAACTGGCCAATGAGTTTGTCAGACAGCACAGTTACTATTACTATAGATGGTCGCGAAGCACTAAGAAGCGAGTATACCTTTAGAAACGTTACTGACAACAGCTTGTCTTATGAAAGACAGCATGGCGTTATTGAGTTCTCAGCACCACCTGCTCTAGATGCAAACATTGTTGTGAATTACAAAAAGGATTCTTCAATCCTAACTGCACCTGAGCGTATTGACTATCTTTACAATCCTACTTCAGGCATGATAGGTAAAGACATTAGTCAGCTAATGACTGGCGTAGACTACGGCGGCGTAGAAGTACGCAGCTTTGATTTTGACACAGCAACAGGCTGGGACAACGACGAGTGGGCAACATCACCTTGGGACTTGTATGATACAACCTACGAAGATCTTGTGTTTGAATTAGATGGCAGCACAACACTTCTAGAACTTGCTTCACCGTTAGAAGACGGTGTTGTCTACAACGTTTATAAAGACAGCGAGAGTAACTACACAGGCGGAGCAGTTTTTGGCGCATACTATAATGCTGTTAGAATTGACGATCCTGACTATGACGGTTCAACAGTAATTGACAACTCAAACGCTGTGATGGAAAGTATCACAGGTGACGGTGCACAAACAATTATTGATCTAGACGAACTAGGTGTGTCAACTGTTGACGGCGACATTCTTATTATACGTAAGAGCACAAGTGACGGTAGCTTGCTGCCAGATACTACTAGCTTTGATACACAGCTTGACGGTGGTAGCTTAAACTACGGCAACGCAACTGGTCTAAATGCTGAAGATATTATAGTTGACGGTGACTTGTTTGTTACTCCTATTACAAGCGGCGGCCCTGAAGAATTAGTTCCAGGTCAAGTACTTGATTCAGTAGACGTTACAGTTTACGAAAGAGTAGGTGACGGCCAGGCCGAAATATTCAATCAGAACTATGTTACTGATGGAGTAACTTTAGAGTATACACTAGGTATTAAGCCAAGCAGCGTCGACGGCGTAATTGTAAAACTTGGAGAAACAATTGTACCAGAAACCGAATACGAAATAGATATTCAGAACAATACATTAGAATTTAACGACGCACCTTCAATAGGACAGAAGTTAACTATCCTAACTGTTGGGCTAAGTGGTAATAATGTTCTTGACATTGGAACAGTTGTGTCTAATGGTGCAGAAAAGATTATTGAAACTTCTGTAACTTTACGTGCTGACGTTTCTACACTGTTGCTAGTTAATGGCGAAGTTCAAGGTAGCACAGATGTTCTAGTACTAGAAAGAAACGGTCTAGTAGCGTTCGAGTTCGCTGTTGCACCGGTACAAGGAGCAGTAATTGACTTTGCTGTATTCGTACAGCCGGAAGACGGTATACAGACGTTTAGTCGTGTGTTGAGAGACACGTTTACAGGTGACGGTAGTACCGCAGCTTACACGCTGTCACAGGCACCAGGCGCACAAGACCCAGTTGAGTTCTTTACTTTGGTAAATGTTGATAATGTTATTCTTAGCCCGGGCTATAACAAGCAGTTTGTTATTGACAACACAACTCAGCTAGAGTACAGCTTCGATAACTTCCAGATACCAGACTTTACTATTGACCCTGCACAAGTTAGAGTCTTTGCAGACGGTAATGAACTGGTACGTGGTCGAGATTATCTAGTAACAATTGCAAACAGTAGCTTTAGACTAGATCCTGCTTTCTTAATTGAAGGCACAGTAATCGAAGCATATTACACTGCTGATGCAGACTACTTTATTGATGATAACATCATTACGTTTGCTACTACACCTGATATGGACAAGTCTATTGATGTGTATCAGTTTACTAATCACGATGTACTGGATCCAGAGCGTATCAGTTACGATATTACAGCAAGAAGTCATCTTGTTCCTGGAACAGACGAGTTTACAACTTATCACAACTTGCGTGGCGGCAAAGTCATACTAAGAAGTGCTGCCGCAGGTGTCCAATATGTTTGGGTAATTGTAAATGGCAAATTGCTATCACCGTCAGATGATTATACGTTATCTGTTGACAACAAGATAGTTTATCTTGTAGAGGAGCCTGAAGTAGGTGATTCTGTTGATGTGTTCCACTTTGCAGCACCTGTGCGCACACCTCGTATGGCGTGGAGCAAGTTTAAGGACATTCTCAACAGGACTCACTACAAGCGTGTTGATAATGCAACCGGTCTTTCACTTGCACAGCCTTTAAACGAGTACGATTTGCGCATTGAAGTAAATAACGCAACGTCGTTAGCAGTGCCAAGTAAAAGCAGAAATGCACCAGGCATTATCTTTATCGACGGTGAGCGTATTGAATACTTTGTTAAAGACGGTAATACACTGCGTCAACTACGTCGTGGCACACTGGGTACAGGTGTAAAAGAAACTTACCCAGCCGGCACTACAGTAATTAACAACAGCAGTAGCAAAAATATACCGTATCAGGACAAAACTGTTACGCAGGTAATTGAAAACGACGGTAGTTCAACTAGCTACGAGACACAGTTTAACCTAGGCGGTATAGTACTGAAAAGTAGTCAGACTTACAGAGACTTTTTTGAAGTGTTTGTAGGCGGTCGCAGGTTGCGCAAGAATGCTAGACAGGAATACCAGTTTGATATGGTTGATGAAGATGGCAACATTGTTCAAGCAATTGCACCAGATTCACCCGCAGGCGACATAGAAGTCGACAGAGAGTTTGACATTGTAGTGGATTCGGCAACTAAGGATGTTACCTTAGAGCTAGCAGAGTTGCCGTTAGAGAATGAAAGCATTGTAATAGTAAGGAAGACAGGTAGACTTTGGAGCGATCCAGGCACTGCATTGAAGGATGCTGATAATTCTATTGGCGATTTCTTAAGAAAAAGCATAAGTGAATTACCTGAATAAATACACTAACGAAATGGAATAATCACACATGGTAAACGAAACTAACGGCGTGTTCATACAGGGACACATCAAAATACACGATCCTGAAACTGGTGAGGTTCTTGTCAACAAAAAGAATGCTATCCATTATGAGAATATGAGTATTGCCCTTGCACAGAGCTTGGGCAACGAAGGCAACGGTCCTATATCTGAAATGAGCTTTGGTAACGGAGGCACTAGTATTGATCCTACAGGTGTTATTACGTATCTTACTCCTAATTCAACAGGCACTAATGCTAGTCTCTATAATCAAACATTCAGTAAAATTGTCGACGACAGAAACGCTAACAATTTGGATCCGAATAGAAACAAGATAGAAACAAGACACGTAAGCGGTACGAACTACACTGACATTATTGTTACTTGTTTGTTAGACTACGGCGAGCCAAATGGGCAGGATGCGTTTGATACAGCAGCTTCAACAGACGCTCCGTTTGTGTTTGACGAACTAGGACTGCGTAGTGCACCGGTTGCAGGACAGGAAAGAGGCAGATTGCTAACTCATGTTATCTTCCATCCAGAACAAAAGTCACTCAACCGGTTGATACAAATTGATTACACCGTCAGAGTGCAGAGTCTCAGTGGAGGTAATACCTAATGCCGTATGAGGTTCGATTTACTGATGAGATTAACAAAGGCGTAATCGTTGTTGAAGACAGAGAAATTAACAGCGACGCAACTAGCCTAAGTTTTCCTGGCAGAGGTGTAACAAATTACGGCAAGGTTATTGCCGAAAACTTGTTACAGATGCTCGAAAACTATGCGTTTTCAGTTCCGCCAGACAATCCTGTCGAAGGCCAAACATGGTATGACAATACCTCAGGTATTGATCAGCTAAAAATTTATGACGGCACTCGCTGGATTCCTGCTAGTGGCATCTTTAAAGGAGCGTCTGCGCCAGAAGTTGCGTCAGCAATAGCCGGCGACCTTTGGGTAGATACTGATAGTCAACAGTTATACCTAAACAGTGGTGCTGGTTGGATACTTGTAGGTCCTGAGTTTTCAGGAGGTTCTGCTACAGGTCCTAGATCTGCACTACTAACTGGTACTGATAACATTAACTATACAGTATTAATACTAGATGTCAATCAAATTCCGATTGTTATTCTTTCAGGCAACGAATTTACACCTAAAACAAATATTGCAGGTTTTAACACTATTAGACAAGGTGTTAATTTAAGCACTAGAACGCTGAATGGCAGCCAATTAAAATACCGCGGCATTGCAGAATCTGCTGAAACACTGCGTATAGGTAATAATAACGTTAACAGCATTAACTTTATGCGATCTGATCTTGATACTTCTACTAGCGGACAGTTAAGTGTTCGTAACAACAGAGGGATTCAAGTCGGTGATAGCAACCAAATTGCAATGTTTGCAGCAGGCGAACGTGGTGTTATCAGAAACAACTTTAGCGGATCTAGCCTAGACCTAGAAGTAAAACAAGGAACCAACTTTTTAAGCGGATTGCGAGTTACTACTGATGCAATAACTGGTAACTTAGATGTTAGGGTCGGTAATCCAGCAAATCCAACTACAACGTTAGACGTCTACGGCGTTTTGAACGTAGAAGATAGTGCGGTTGTCAAGTCAACTGCTGAAACTACTGAGTTAAACGAAGGTGCTTTACAAGTATCTGGTGGTGCTAGTGTTGCAAAGAATGTTCAAATCGGCGGCGCTTTAACTGTTGCCGCCGGGATAACGTTAGAAGATGACATTACAGGTAATTCATCTGATCTTATCGACTTTAATACTATTACAGCAAACAGCTTTATTGGTAACCTACAGGGCAGTGTTGTTGGTACGTTACAAGGCAGTGCGTCAAGTGCATCTCGGCTAACAAGTGCAACCAGTTTTGAGATCACAGGCGACGTTACTGCTTCACCTATTTTATTCGACGGAACAGGCAACCTAACAAAAGTATTTGATACTACACTAAGCAACGACTTTATTGCTGGCAAACAGTCAGTACCTAACCCGCAGCGTGATGACGAGATTATTATCAACCGTATTTCGGGCGACACAGGGTTGTATAAGATTGCTCAGCGAGACATAATCAAGAACATACCGACTAATCCGATAGGCATGTTTGTGCCGTTCGGTGGACAAACACCTCCGTCAGGATGGTTGTTGTGTGACGGAAGCATTGTTAACAAGTCTGATTATCAAGATTTGTTCGATATTATAGGTTATGCGTTCTTGGACGAAGTAGAAGTCGGCAATAGAGGCTTTACACCGTCTAACCAGTTCTTTGCTCTACCTGATCTTAGAGGAAGATTTCCACTTGGTCTTGACAGCATGGGCGGTATTGCAGCAGACAGAGTTACTGACCTAGCTGCTGATACACTAGGTAATACCGGCGGCACAGAAGTTAAAGACGTAAGTACAAGTAACTTGCCAGCACACGAACATAATTTAAGATCGTCAGGATTAAATGCCAAACAATATTTTGCAATCAGAGATGTTGAACTTGACACACAAAACGATTCACCGGAAGTAACTGATCTTAGTATTTCTACAGGTACTAGCAATGTTTCTGGCATACCAACAAGCGGTGGTATAATAGGCGGCGGTGTATCGGGTAACGGCGACTACAGAACAGTAGCTGGCGAAGAGCTTGGCGTACCTCTAGGGGTAATGAACCCTTATGTAGCTGTTAATTACATAATTTGGACCGGGGGCTTGTAATGAGTTATATTTTAAATAAGACAGATGGATCTATCTTAACAGAGCTTGTAGACGGCATCCTTGATACAGACACAACTGATATTTCACTAGTTGGTAGGAACTATACTGGCTATGGTGAGTTTATCAATGAAAACTTTATTCAGATGCTGGAAAACTTCTCTAATACCAATCCACCAGTAAGCCCACTAACAGGACAAATTTGGTACGATACGAACATCGATAAGCTAAAGGTATATGATGGCGAAGAGTTTGTTCCGGCTGCGGGTAGCTTTGTTTCTCCGGATAGACCACAGGATCCAACAACAGGTGATACATGGTATAAGTCAGACGACGATCAACTTTACTTGTACGACGGCAACGATTTCAGGCTAATAGGACCACAGTTTAATGCATTGCAAGGGCAAAGTGGCGTAATTGTTCGTACAATCCTTGACAACAATTTGAACGCGAGAACTGTACTCGAGTTAAGAGTCGGCACTTCATTGCAGGCAGTCATTTCAGCAATAGACTTCATCCCAAATAACACGCCCGGAAACATAATTCCGCAGCTAGTTACTACGCAAAACCCAACCGGCCGTATTAGAGAAGGATTTAATATAATAGATCCGGTTAACTTTGTATTCAGAGGCAGCGTTTCAACAACGGAAGCTCTTATTGCACCAGACGGCGAGCAGATCTTGCCTACACAGTTTTTACGTAACGACGAAAACGGCATCTTACTAGGCAGCCTAAGTGTAAGAAGTGCAGCAGGTATCATCTTAGGCCCTAGTCAGAACACACGATTTATCGTTTCTGATGGTTTGACAATACAGAACACGCAGGTCGACGACAACATAAACTTTGTTGTAAACAGTTCTACCAGCGGTCTAAGTTCTACACCAGCACTTACAATACGAACACAAGAACAAGCGGTTGGTATTTTCACAGGAAACCCTCAATATACACTAGATGTAAACGGTGATGCTCGCATTACAGGCGACTTACTAGTTGAAGGTGACACAGTAACCGTTCAAGTAGAAACATTACAGGTTGAAGACAAGAACATTGAGCTCGCAGTTAGTGCTACACCAACTGATTTAATAGCAGACGGTGGCGGCCTAACACTTAGAGGTGACACTGACAAGACTATTAATTGGGTTAATGCTACAGCAGCATGGACGTCAAGTGAAGACTTCGATTTAGCTAACACAAAAGAGTATCTAATCAACGGAACTCCTGTTCTTGGTGCTAATAGGTTGTATGACGGTATTACACAAGCCACTGGTCTAACACAAATAGGTACACTTACTAGCTTAACAGTTGATACAATTACGTTGGATAACTCTACAATAGGAAGGACTGGTTCAAACACCGGCTTGACAATTGCAGCTAACGGTGGCGACATCAGTGTAACCAATAGTAACATAACACAGGTTGCTAATCCTACACAACTAGACCATGCAGCAAACAAATCTTACGTCGATCAGCAGCTAAGAGTTGATCCGTTAGTGTTTGCACTTGACGTTACAGGATGGGTTCAGCCTGACATAAGAAAC
>Ga0136555_1000109_pt1 | contig 31248 bp, 29 predicted proteins | sample AntRauTorckE5432_FD_104927 | JGI IMG/M metagenome (GOLD analysis project Ga0136555, IMG submission 104927) | Saline lake microbial communities from Rauer Islands, Antarctica - Metagenome Torckler E5 #432 | ecosystem: Environmental > Aquatic > Non-marine Saline and Alkaline > Saline | place...
ATGCGCCATGAAGGGCAAAGCCCAGGGTCAAGGGGGGCAATACCGAGGTAGACGCCGGCGAGCGCGCTGGGGACGATCACATCTCAAGGCAATCCTCAACCACCACCAAAGCGCCATTTTCCACGGTCGGCGCCTCGACCTCTTTTTTTCTTCGTCGGTAGCCCGGCAGCATGCACGCTTCGTTGGTGGCATCGGTGGGTGCTTGCCTGGGTGCTTGGGTGGACGTTCCCGGCGACACTGGCTGCCCGCCACGGTTTTTAGAGAGCGACCCTGACCAGCCCACTCGCTGGCGCTTGTGCGCGACCCGGCCTGCCGAGTGCCCGATCGGCGAGTGGCGCTGCGTGGGATTGCTGCGCGCCGTGCATGCCAGTGGTGCGGTAGCGCTGCCAGCGCCCAAGTCGCCCGAGCATGCGAGTGCGCTGAAACTGGCGCGGCGGGCGGTGGCGCTGCTGGACAACATGCTGAAGATTGACGTGCAGCGCAACGCGCTGCTGCTCAACCCCGACCACTGCACGCTGGCGTTGCTGCTCAAGAGGGTGGCTAGTGTGGCGCTTGCCAGCACCAGCGACACGCCATTGGGCACGACGTGGCGCGAGCTGACACTGACCGAGCTGCGGACGCGGTACAGCGAGTGCTTTCTGGACGAGCCTTTGCCCATTACGGCGGGTCTGGCGGCGGCGCTGCCGCTGATTACCAAGATGGCGGTGCTGCCCTTGGACGCCACCTATCAGCGCTTGGGGGTTAGCTCGGCTGGGGCGGCCGTGGCCTCGGCCTGCCTAGTACGCCTCACGCGCCTGACGCTCCAGCAATCTGGCAAGCCCGTTGACGCTCAGCCACAGCTAGACGCTCTCAAGACCGAGTGGCGCTTGGACGCTCGTCATCCCTTGACAGTGGCCTGGTTGCACGTCATGGCACCGCTGCACGCGCCGCTGCTCGAGTTTGCCTGCGACTACCAGCGCGTGCGGAGCACTCACAGCGGCCAGTCGGTCGTGGCGGCCGTGCTCGAGCTCTTGCAGAAGCGGGCTTCGCAGGGGGCTAGCGCGTCCGAGCTGAACCGGCTGGTTCTCCAGCCAGCGCGGCTGCTCAAACCTGCTTTGGACCAGGGCACGATCGTGGCGCGAGTGGATAAAGACACGGACGTGCGCTACTACTGGCTGGGATCTCCGGCCGTCTCGACTGCTGCTTTGCGCTGCGACCCCCAGCTCGACCTTTTGTGGACACGCCGCCAAGCCCTCGACCCAACACGCTACTCTCACCGCAGCATCCGCCAGCACTTGCTGGGCACGCCACTGGGCGCCCTGGACGCGCGAGCATGGAACCGCCAGACTGGCCCCCTCACCCTGTCTACGACAGCGACGACAGCGACCCCGACTTGGGCCAAGACTGGGCCGACTTTGCAGAGCCAGCAGCAGCGCCGCCGCCAGCAGGCCCGCCATCGCCGCCAGCGGGACTGGCTGCGGTCGGCCTCGCAGAAGACGACCTCTTAGACCCTGCTGCGCAGGCGGCCCAGCAGCCGCCACAGCCACTGATGCCAGCCGAGGGTCTGCCTCCCGGTGGCATGGACGACCCGGTGCCGCCCATGCGCTCGGTGTTTCCCGTGCGTCACCGCCAGTACCAGCGGCAAAAGGCCGCGCACGGCCTCTTTTGCTTCCTCTGCGACTGTCAGCTCTACAAGGCTCAAAACAAGTATCCTGACGCCCAAGCGCGCCGCACTGCCGTGTTTGCCGACGCCGTGCGCGATTTAGTGCAAGCGTGGCGCGACTCGCGACCGGCGTCGTCTGAAATTCACGGTATTGTGCACACGCTCGAGCGACAGTATCGCAAGCACGTCATGGGCCGGTTCAACAACGCCCAGCCCTGGACGCGCGACAGCATTTTGTTTCACCTCACGCACGTTGACGCCAAGAACCAGCTTCGGCACGAGCTCATTGAGCAAAAGGACCGCTTCAAGAGCGCGGCGGCGCTGCTCATGAGCCACGCGTTTGTACAGCCCGACCCCAGCACCAAAGCGCCCGACGGCGGCACGGCGGGCGAACCGCCCATGGTGGTGGACCCCAAGATGCTCCGGGCGTGGGTAGACACGGAAAAGATGCTGGCGGCGTCGCTAAGTACGCTGAGCGCCATGCAAAGGACGAGCGGGCGCTGAAAAAAAAAGGGGATCAATTGAAACACACGCTCTCATTCGCCCAAGCGCGTCACAACCAGCACCATGGACGTTGCAATGCCGCGCTGCGCCATGCCAGCCCTTGGCTTCAGCGTCTGACTCTACCTCGCGGTCGCGACCCGTCATGAGGATGCCTACCCAGTGGTGCTGGCAGCGGTCGCTAAACACCCACGCCGACCGGCACTTGCCGTCAATGTCGGCGTCAGCAAGGGCTTTGCGCAGGATCCGGCTGAAGCAAGCCGTCAAGATGGCGCTGTAGACACCGTGCTCGAGCCGGAAAATGCCCACGCGCACGCCAAGATGACCGCGCTCAATGTGCTGGGGCTCGGCGATGGCCTTCTGCACGGCTGCAACGGCCGTGCTCACAGCTTCGTCGTACTCGGCGTCGGCGTCGTCCATCCAGGTTGCCGTCTCTGGCTTGGCCAAGGCCTCGTCGTACGCTGGCGGAGCATCGGGGGCAGAGTCGCTCATGCTCGGTTGCTCGGTCGACACAAAAATGAATTAAAACAAGCTGCTCGATTCACACGCACACGCACACGCACACAAACACACGCGCACGCGCGCTTTCTAGGCCAGGGCTGTAAAAGACAGGGCAATCGTGGGCGGCTTGCTGTCGGGAAACTGGCGCAGGCTGAGCTTTCGGTCGTGCGTGCCGCCGCCGGCCGAGTTGACCTGCGTGCAGGCCAGAACCAGATACCCGTTGCAGCAGCAGTACGGGTGGGCGGGCATGGCGTCGCGAAGCACGCTCATGTCGGCCAGCGCCGCGTCGGTGGCGGCGTCAAGCTGCATGTACTCGGTGGTGCCTGTGGCCGTTTCGTCGGGGCGGCCGTGCACGGCTGTGTCGACGTACTGCAGCGGCATGTCGGTCGACACGTCGCCTGGCAGCTCAATCGGCACGGTCGCGTAGCGTGTCTTGATCTTGGCGGGACTGGCCTCGTCTTGGCTGGGCTCGGTGGCGTCTTCAAACTCGCCCAGGCCCGACTGCACGGCCAGGTCAACCGTCTTGGCCTGGACCCAGTCGGAGCGGCTGTTTGCAATGAGCACCAGCTGCTCGAGAATGGCTGTGTGCAGGGGCGCCGAGAGCTCGATGCTATCGACCTGCAGCGTCTCGGAGAACTCGCCGGGGGCCAGCCCAGTCTCGCCCACCACTGCCAAGTCGACCACTCGCTTGCCTTCGGTGTTGCCAACTGCAATGGGTGTGGAAGAAGCGTCGGTGGTGTCGGCGCTGCCGCTGACAAACACGTCTTGCCCTTGCGTCAAGCTGCGCCGGGCCTTTCCCAGGAGCGTGGTCTTGGTTTGCACCACCTCGGCGCCAAAAAAAGGGCTCGTGGCCAGCTGCAGCAGCGCGTACCACGTCACAACGTCCTCGAGGCTGGGCGACGCCTTGAGCCGGTACACGTAGCCCGCGTTGCTCTTGCCGCCGTGCTTGATTGAGGGTGCCAGGCACTTTGTGTCGCTGCCTTTGGGAATGAGGGTCTTGGGCACGTCGCGCAGGGGAAACTGGGCAAACACGGGCTTGCGCTTGTGCGCGTCGGCCTCGCCGCCCGAGTGGTAGTGCTCGCGGCCCATTTCTGCCGACGCGCTCGACGCTAGCACCAGCGGCGAACTGAAGAGCAGCGCCGAGTCCATCTGGCCCAGCAGCGGCGTAATGTCGCTGGCGCACCACTTGCCGGCAGCGTCCAAAAACATGGCCGACACTACAAAGGGCACGTGGCGCAGCTGCTCCATGGCGCCAATGTCGACAGAGTCGAGCGCCATGTAGCCATCCTTGTGGTTGACGGCGTACACATAGGCGCACCCCGTTTTGTCGTCCGTGTCTACAACGGCACACGGCACAAGAGTCTTGGTCTGTATGGCAGCCATGATGCACACACTTTTCTCGGCTCGAGGTTCAATTTCCGCGGGCAAAACGAGTCGGCAGGGGAAAAAAAGCACCGTGCACACCCACGCACGTTTAGGGCAACGCTGGCTGGCTGCCAGCCGGCTTATAGCACGGGATGGCGCAGATCCACGTCCAGCGTCAGTCCCAGCAGCACCGAGTCGCCGCTGCTTGTTGGGATGGCGTGTACCATCACGTCCAGCACCGATCGCTGGTGCTGGCGCTGGTTGTGGGTCGCCAGCGCAGTGCGCATCTTCTTGACGGGCGACGCGGTTTGCCGCACAAACTTGGTGCTGATGGGCAGCTTGAACATGTGGGCCGCGTCTTCCTCCGTGTGCCATGTTACCGCGTAGTCGGTGCGCTTGTCGTTGATCTCGATGCTGACGGGCACGCCGTCGTCGTCTCGCAGGCTGTCAAAGACGGCCAGCACGTCGTCGGGTTCGAGAGTGTCGCTTGCCGTCCACATGTCGGTGCGCTCGGCCGTGTCGCGCAAGGCCTCGGGGTTGCTGGTGGCAAACCAGGCCGTGCCGCGCGCGTCGACCGTGTAGTACACCACCAGATCGTCCGTGTCTTCGGGCACCAGCGCTGCCTTGCTCTCCAGCAGCAAAAAGTCGTTGGGCAGCAGGCTGTAGTACGTCAGCACCAGCAGGTTGGCGTTCTTCTTGCTCGACACGGCCTTCCAGGCAAAGGCCTTGTGTTTGGGGCCGCACCAGCTAGACTGGTACTGCACCCACGACGCGGCCACCACGCGCTCGGGCTCGTGGCCGTCACCGTACGCTGCGGCAGCATGGTCAAACAGCCGATCGTTTTTGACCAGCGGATCGTCCTCCAGCATGTTGGCAATAGTGAGCCGGTCGCTCTGGGGGTCAACGGGCACGCCGTCGAGCGACACGCCCGTCACGCGCACGCCCGTCACCACCAGAGCGCCGTACTTGGTGTCTTCAAACTTGCCTTCGAGCGGCAGGTCGGTGCCGTGCACGGTCATGCGGGCCATGCCGCTGGCTGTAACGCGCGAATGCCGATGCACCACCAGGCTCGGCACGTTGTACGTGTACTCGGCCATGTTGCTCGTGTCGGGCAAGGTGCTGTCTTCAATACCCGTCAGGTGATGGTGCGTCAGACGCGTGTGCGACCCTTTGATCGGGGGCAACTTGAGAGCGCGTCGAGCGTTCATGACCAGCTCGACCAGCTGCGCTTCAAGCTCGTGGACAACGTGCGACATGACGGCGATGGAGGGCTGTTTTTTTTGGGGGGGCGGAGACGAAGGCAAGAAAGCAAGCAAAAAGCAGCGGCAGTGTGCTCAGGGCAGGCCAGAAACACGCTTGACGAGAAAGGCGTAGACGTCCTGCCGCAGCGAGGCCAGCAGGTGGTTTATGTGCTGGGTGCCCTGGTTGCGCTTCTCTAGCTGGAAGTGGGTCTGATAGCTGCTGTCGGCCACGCTCGACTGGGCGTCCAAGCCGCGCAGCGCCTCGCCTGTTCGGTCAAGGGCGTTCTGGCGCCAGTCGACGCGTCGGCGGCGCGACACGATCTGCAGCTGATCGAGCCACGCAAACCATGTGCGCACCGATCGCACCACCGGGCCTCGCGGCCGGTGCCGGGGCTTGACCCACTGCTCGCGATGCAGGTTGCTCAGGACCCGGTCCAGCATCTCCAGCGAGCGGCTGCGGTAGTCCGACACGAGCCGCACCGCCGAAATCTTGAGCTCGAGCTGGTAGCCCACCACGGCCGACGTCAGTGGGCGGCTCTCGCTGCGTAGCCATTCGTAGACAAGCGAGTCGCCGCCAGGGCCCGTCGGCCACACCACGCTGTACGTCGACCGGGCTCGCTGCAGCTGAACCTGGGCCACCACAGCGCTTACTTCGTCGAGCGTCAGGTCGACGCCGATGGAAACCACGGCCGGCATGGGTTGGTCGGGCTCGCCGCGAGCGTAGGCCAGGAGCGCTTCTTGGCCCGGAGCAGCGGCCACTGTGTTGAGCCGCACCAGCACGTCGGGCGGCAGAACAATTTCCAGCGGGCTGCTGCTGGTGCTGAGCATGTCCAGCGCCATGACGGGCTGGCCCTCGGCATCGGGAATCTCCTGCTTGAGCTGCAGCACGGCGGCTACGCGATCCATTTAAAGCGGCCTGGCAGATCTAGGCGACAAAGGCTGTTTTTGGCGCGATCAAAGCAGCTGGGCAGGTTGCTTTTGCTTCCTTGCACTACCAAAAAACAAAACGAACTCGAGCCAGCTTAACGCGGTGAATGGACTGCTTTGCCTGTTTCTTTGGGCACAGCACGCGCCAGACTTCCGCGCTTCATGGCTACAGCACGCGCGCGCCTGGCTCTTCGCCGGCCGAATGCGCCTACAATACTGGACGCCGCAGCGGCGGAACCCTTGCCGGAGCCGTCCGAACCCACAACCTTATCGGTCTTCGGGCATCCGGACTGGCAGCTCTTAAAGAGTCCTGTGCTGATGTTGTTGGGAGCCCCGCTCGTCGTGGTGCGGCATCGGCACAGGATCCTCTGGCTCGGCCTCTTTTGGGGCATGCTCCTCGCGGCCGGCACGCTGTGGGGCATCAGCTACGCCCCGCTGCTCAAAAACGACCGCAATACGTGCTGCCATCCCCCCCAGCTCGATCCCCGACATCGCTTGGCGCTCGGAGTGTGCACCAAACTGACAGAGTACGGCCAGTCGCACCCCGACGTCAGCCAATCGCGATGCAGCCAGCTTAGCAACACGCAGATTATTGTACGGGCCTGCAGCATTGCGCTGGGCACCCTGTCTGTCGTCATGTCGATGCTGGTGGGCTGGTACCGCGTGTGGACGCAGATTCGAATGGACGAGCGCGAGTGCAGCGACGACGACGACGACGTGCGCGCTGCTGCTGCCGAGCGCCTCAAGCACGCCACAAATCGCACGCGCTGGTGGCATGCGCTCGACGTGACGTTGTTTGGCGCGGCGCTGCTCATGTTTAGCTTTTGGGGCATTGGATGGCCGCTGCTGCACACGGTCGCAGCCATGGGCGGCCTGGCAGTGTGGTACTGGCTTTCAGCACCGCTCCACGGCGCCGGCCTCAGCACGGGCGTGACGGTGGTGCTGGGCATTGCGTTTGTGTACGTGCACCAGATTCTGCTGCCCATCTTTCGCTGGTGGCACTGCTGCCCCGACGGCCACGCCCGGCGCTGCAAGAGCCGCCGCGACCCCTGCAGCGACCCTACCAAGCTCGACAACCCGCTAGACTGGCCAGCACCCATCTGGCACGCCTCGTTGGTTCTGGCGACGATTGACGTCATTGTGCTCGTCATGGTGGGTGCGCGGACCATCGTGGGGCATCGCGTGTGGCAGCGCAAGCTCGCTGCCTGGCTGGACACACTACCAGACCCGCCGCACCCCCCGACAGCCGAGTCCAAGATGTGAGACGGGCAAACCACGACTATTGTATTGTAATTCAATTCGGTTCAAAGACGCGGCGCGCTCAAAGAGTCTTCATGCGCACTTTTTTAGCTGGCACCAGCTTGGTAGAGGATGTTGCGCAAACTGCGTTGGCAGCATCGACAGCGCGCTGCACCTGCTCGCAAGGCGCTTGCGCTGGCGCTAGCGCCAGCATGCGAAGGGCCAGAGTCTTGCGACTGTTTTGGTGCAGGGTCCAGTGGCGCGTCCGAAACTGCTCTCGCAGCGGATGGTCTGGGTCGGTGGCCAGAAGCGCGTCGAGCGACGCTAGAAAAGTGCGCCACACGTGCGGCTCTTTGCGGTGCAGCGCAAGGCGACTTAGCCAGCGCCAGTCGTCGCGCGCGGTAGCCCCGTGCACGGCTAGGCTGCCTGGGTTGCCCTCGATCGTGCGCGTCCAGCGCTGGGTTTCGCTGCTCCAGGTGGGGAGCCACTTTCTGGAAGGTTGGTCCCGGCGCCACAGCTCGAGCCGTTCCGACGTGCTTTCGGGCAGCTCGTCGAGCTTTTTGAGGTGGCGGGGGCTGGGAAACGGCACCATAAGCTGCCGAATGCACAGGTCCAGTAGGGTGGAATGAGCCATGAGGAAATGTCGAGAGGAAAAAAAAATTCACGGTAAAAGCCAGGAGAGCGCGACATGAACAGAGCAGAGCAAAAGCAAGCGCTCGGATGCGCCACCAGTGTGCGGGCACGCTTATGCTAACAAAAGGGAGAGAGAGAGAGAGCGTGCACAACACGAGGTTGAATTCAGTTCAAAGTTGCACGCAGCCAACAAGCTTAAAAGTCGGGATCCTCGAGGTACGCAAGCGATATCTCAGCGACCCTTCTTAGCAGCTCGAGCAGGCGGTAGTCAGCCTCGGTGGCTCCGCCGCGCTTTTCGAGTAGCCGCTCCACCATACACAGCATTGTAGGCATAATGCTGTGCATTTGGATTCGGACCGCTCGGTCGTCTGTCACGGTGACGATCCCGCATCTGCTGTTCGTTTGACCGTCGCAGCGCTTAGCTGTTCTGGTCCGCAATCTCCGAGGGCCGGCCCAAGCGATGTGATCGGCGTATTTCAGGCGCCTTTCGAACTCTTTCCAAGCCGCGCTGGCCGCAAAGAACCGCAGCGATTTTACTTTTGGAGGGCCGGGTTGTGCCATGGTTCTGGGGTTGAAAGAGCGAGAGAAAACAAAAGAGAGAGGGAGGGAGGAAGTGCGAGAAAGTGAAACCAAAACGCAGCCAATGCTCTAAATTCGAACCCAAGCGCCAGCCACAGCACTCGCCCCTGTGTTTATGCCGGCAAGCCCAACCCAGTCTCAATCGACAGGGCTTTGGCGGCCTTCCGGACCAGCTTGATGGTGTGACGAGAGTTGCGCGACGCGCTCTGCGCTTTCAGCAGCATGTCAATGTGCCAGCATAGAATGCCCAGGCTGGCCGCAAACTCGGCCCGCTCGGACCGCGACAGAGGCCGGATGCAGTCGATGCGGGCTTCTTGCGCCAAATACCTTAGCTTGCGCCACTGTATCTTGGCCCTCGCGGTCCAGCTTAGCAATTCTTTGTCATTGTCGTCAGTGTCAGAGGCCAGGACGCGACCCAGCGCCCGCTGGAGCTTTTGCCAGGCTGGCGTTGCGAGGCGCTTGGCGCACCATTCCAGCCACTCGTAGTCTCTAGCGCGGCGGGCAGCACTCATGTCGGACGCGGCGACGTTGGCCAGCCAGTGCGAGGACGACCGGACCCACTGCTCGGCTAACGGGTTCCACTGGGCAGCGTACACTCTGCGGTGGCGCGGCAGGCCAGCAAACGCACGCCTGACGCGGCGGCCAAGCGCCGGCGGCAAGCTGTTGAGCGTCGCCAGCATTTTGTCGGTGGGGTCTGGGTGGCTCAGTCCTTGGACGCACAGCGCGACAAGGTTTGGAACCATGCTTTTAAAAAGTGCCACTTGGCAAATGAAACGCCAGGCCAAAAAAACCCAAAAAAAAGAGACGTTGGTTCAGCTCTGAATTTAAACTTCGGTCGCCACGGCCTTGGCCGCCGCCGCTAGCCCAGCGCGCTGCGCGTGCGCGGGTTGCCGGGGTGATCCGGCACGACGGGAATGGGGATGGGCGCGGACGACGGCCGGCACAGCTCGGGGTGCTGCTTGGCAATAACCACTAGCGTTTCTCGCAGCAGTGCCACGGCCGGCGCGTCGGGGTAGGCGCGGGCCAGCGAGCGCGCCGCTACGTCGAGCTGACGAAACGCGTCGGCGTTGGTCAGGGGCAGCAGGGCGCTCATGGTACAGCCAGAAGCAAAGCACAACAGGAAAAAATGAACTGCGTAGAGGTTTCTTGTGGCAGGTCCAGAGCGCTCTTGGCGGCTGGGTTGCGCCGGTGGCCTGGCGGGTAAACAAGGCTGGTCTGCCTGGGCGTCGGGGCCCCCCTCTCTTTCTGCTTGGTATCTCGCTAAGCAACTTCTGCAGGGACACACGCATCGTCATGGGCCGCCACCGCCACCGCCACCGCAAGGACAACGCAGCCACCGTTCGCTGGGCCGACAGGTTTGCCGAGAAGACGCTCGACCAGCCCGACATCACGCCCGATCACAAGCGCCGCATGGTGTTCATGCTGGCCATTCACGCCCGCGAGAACCTGCCGTACATCCTGGAGCAGTCTGAACACGGCGAACGGCTGAAGGAGATTGCGGCCGAAGGGTTTCAGTACTTTTTCGACGGGGCGTACAGCAGCCTTTCCGAGGATGGGCAGTGGCACGCGACCAATTGGGCCAAACAAAACATTGCTGGCCGGTACGACGGCACCTTTGACTTTGCTGCGTACGTTGCGGACCGCGACGAGCGCCGAGCGGCTGCCAAGGCCAAGGCGGCCGAAGGCAGACAGCAGCAAAAGACCAAGGCCAAGACCAAGACCAAGACCAAGGCCAAGGAGGAACATCACGAGCACCACGAGCACGCAGAGGGCAAGCAAACTCGCCGCGAGCGCGCCACGGTGTTTGTGCACGATCTTCAGGCCATTCCCAACAACCCCACCGGAACCAAGGCAGACTGCGAACGCTTGTTTGCCCTCATCGATGTGCTCCAAGACACGCCCATGCGCAGCGTGAAGACGCTGCGCAAACTAGCCCCCGCGAACGGCGACTTGCAAAAGCTGACTCGTCTGGGCAGCGTGGTCATGACCAACATGGCCTCTCACTGCGAAGCAGAGTGCCTAAAGTACCGGACGCCGCAGGTCATCCGCATCCAGCGACTGGCAACCGCTCTGATTGAAGGTCCTCTACGCAAGTCGGAGGACAGTGCCCGCCAGCCAGAGCCCGCCCCAGCAGCCCCAGCAGCCCCAGCAGCCCCATCAGCCGGACGTCCGCGGCGCCAGCGCCAACCGCACCGCGAGGCTCGCTGGTAGACGTGTGTGTGTGTGCGTGTGTGTGTGTGTCAATTGTACGCTGCGTTGTCTTTTTTTTTCCAATTGTTTTGACAAACAGAAACAGAAACGAGAAGAGAGAGAGAGAGGTCTAGAGGCGCTCGGTGATGATGCCGCTGGCGCTCTTGTGAAAGCGGTGGCTAAACGCGTGCGGGCCGTCGTGAGCGCCCAGCACGCCGACGTCCGAGCGCTCGGTGGCGTTGGAAAAGCCGCCGGCGCCAATGTTGATGACGGGGTGGCGGTAGACGCCGCGGGCCGAGACGGGAGAGACGACGCGGCCGCGCAGGGAAAACTCGGGCGGGCGGTTCTCGACGTGGATAATGTCCTCGTCGGCCGTGTAGTTGAAGCCCTCGAGGTACTCGGGGTCAATCATCTGGTGCGACGTGACGCCGCGGTAGCGGCGGTACGAAGGCTCGAGCAGGTGGTTGTGGCAGGCGTTAAAGCTGCGCAGAAAGGGCGTCTGCGTGCCGGCGGCCAGCGAAATGTAGTTGGCCGACGTCTCGCCCAGAAAGCGCACAAACGCAAAGGCGTTGGTGACGGCGTGGCGCGCGTGCGGGTCCGAGTTGGCGTCAATTTCGCCAGAGCGGCGGTGCGCCATGTTGTCGAGCGAGTGCAGAAACTCGGCGTAGTTGGACGCCAGGTTGATGTTGCCGCCCATGGTGAGTCCCACCACAGTCGTGTCGGGGATGATCATGCCGTGGTGACCGTGCACCAGCGCCGGCAGCGAGTCTTGCTTGATGTTCATAATGCTCAGGTGCACGCCCTCGTGGCGCTGCTCCACCGTGGCGTCGGCCACCAGCGAGAGGCCAATGGGCTGGTCGGGCGGGCTGTAGACGACAATGGGGCTGTTGGTGTTGCAGGCAAAGGCCGCGATGACGTCGGCTTGAAACAGCGGCGGCACGCTGAGTACACGAAACGTGTGCTCAAAGCTGCGCATCGTCAGGCCCAGCAGCTCTTGGTCAGGCATCATCAGGCGCACGACAGCGGCCGTCAGTGCCGACACGAGCGCGCATGCACTGGCCGTGCTCTCGGCGGCAGCGTCAGCCGCAGCAGCAGCGGCGGCTGCGGCGACGACCGTGACTGCGTCGTAAGTCGCCTCGTAGGCCGTGCGCAGGTAGGCGCCGCAGCGTGCGCCGCTGAGACGGCCCGTCATAGGATCGGCCGACCCGCTGACGGTGACGGTCCAGGGTTGCGGTGGTCCACGGGGCTCTTGGGGCAACTGCACGCCGCGAACGCCCGCGGCCGTCATGCCCCCTGGCACGTTCCAGACGGTGGCAACAACGTTGGCGACGGCAACGACCACTTGATCAAAGTCGCCGGCGGCAACTCGCGCGTCGGGGGCCGACGGCGGATCTACCGAGCACGCCAAGACGGTGAGCGCCATTGCGTGCTGGGTCATGGAGCGCGAAATCGGTCCGCCGGCCGCCACCGCAGCGATTAAAGCTGCAGGCGATGCCTCGATGGCTGCTACGCCCACGGCGTTGTTGGTTTCCCATGTAGTCGGTAATATATTCGCTCCGACGAACTCCGCAGCGCTTTTGACGGTTGCCAAGCGAGTAGCCGGGTTGTCCCACAGAAGAAAGATCGCAGCCAAAACGGATACGTATTCGCCCACGTCAATGGGGGCTGCAGCCACAACAGCAGTTTGTTCGCTGTGATGATAGCTGGTCATGACCCATATGCCCGTAGCAAACTCCGATCCGTAGGCGTTCACCGGATCAATGTTGTTGCCAACCGCCGTTAGGACTCGATCGACGTCATTGCGAATGCCTGCTGCTTGCGTCGCGACCGCGATTAGAGAAGCGAGCAGCATGCCCACCAGCACCTTGGCGCGCTCAGTGTCGCCAGTCGCGCCCACAAGCGTCACCATTGCCGCGTTGAAATTTACCATTGAAGGGGCCTGTAGGCTTCGACCGCATGCGGCGCGCGCCATCTCTACTGCCAGCTCGCGGGGTTGGTGCTCGACGCGCCACTGGGCCAGTGCGCAGGCTCGAAAGATCAGGCTTTCAGCTAGGGTGATAGTCGTAGTGTACTGGGTTGCCGGGGCAGCACGCATGGCGATCTGGGTTGCAGAAATAGCAGTGGCCACCAGCCCAGCAATGGGCGGCAGCGTTCTCAGCTGCATGTTGTCGAGCAGGCGCTGCATTGCTCCCAGATTGTCGCTTCTGGCAGTCACCAGCGCCAAAACGGCAGCGTTGTCGGCTTCCAGCAGCAACAATGCAGCGTCGAGGCGGGCGTTGGCAGCGAGGACTGGGCCGTTGTTGGCCGCAGGAACCAATCGAGGAATGGCGGCGTCGATGGCAATCGCCGCGTGCAAGTCGCGCGCCGCGCTGATTTCGGTCGCGTGGCCGGCAACAATGGTGCCCATTGCAACCACGACGTTGACTCGGGCAGCCGGTGGAAGCGCGCCACCCAGAGCAATAATCTGCTGAAGGACGGTCGTGAGCGTGGTGTTCAGGTTGGCGCCAATGCCTTGGGCGGCATTGGCCACGGCCTGAGTGACGTTTGCGCTGGCGGCGGTCGTTGCGTTGAGGGTGTTCATGGCAGCAACCATGGCAGCCATGTTGAGCGCTTGGTCGGCGGCCTGGGTCAACACGGTTGCCTGGGCAGCCGCAACGGCAGTTCGGCCTCGCCCGGTGGCGTTGATGGCCGCCAGAGCATTGTTGAGCACGCCGCCAGGCGCGTTGGGACCAGCCCCGCCAACCGTGGCGAGGTACGCCAAGGCGGCTGCAGAGGGTTCGCTGGGCGTGCCCTTGACCTCTAGAGCGCCCGCCACAACGCCGCTGAGCATGGCCAGCACTTGACCTGCGGCGCGTAGCACGCGCGGTGTAATGACCAGAGCGGCGCGAACAGCGACAACAGCTTCCGCCAGCACGGCCAGCTTTTCGCACTCGGCTTCAATGCCGTTGAAGCCGTGCAGGCGCAGGTGCTCGAGCAAGAGAGCCATGATGGCCTCGCGACGATCGTTGTCGCCGACCGCTTCTTGAACGTCGACGGCCGCGGCCAGGTTGGCAACGGGGACGGCAACGGCGCGGCCGTGACGGCCCCGGCCGTACTGGGTGGGCAGCGCTACGCGGGCGCGAATGCCCTTGAGGGTGGGTGGCAGCACGCCGTTGCGACCAAAGTCGTCGAGCTCGCTGAGAAAGTTGGCGACGGCGTCGGCCGGGCGCGTGCCGTGGTTGAGCGACTCGAAGCACGCGCCAATGTAGCTCTCCATGTGGTGCGGCACTTGGCGCGCAACGTGGCCCCGGTTCTCTGTCTGCGTGCGGATCCAGCAGGCGTAGCCCACCAGCGCACCCGTGCCCCAAAAGGTCTCGGCACTGACGCCAATGTTGCGCCCACCGGGCAGCAAAACACAGCGGTCGTCGTTGGCAGCAGCGCCGCCGCCGCCGGGGATCATGCCGGCAACATCGGTGCGGCCCAGCAGCAGGTCGAGGTTGTACGAAGGAGCCGTCACGGCGACGGCCGCGGCGGCACCAACTACACGAGCGCGCGCCATGGCAGCATGGTAAGCGTAGGGCGAGAGGTCGCTGTCTGCGTCGTCTGGGTTGGCGTCGGCGTTGAAAAAGCCCTGGCCCTCGAGGCCCAGCAGAACAATGTTGGGCTTGAGGGCCTCAAAGATGGAGATGCGCTGCCACGTTTCCGTGCCGTAGGCGGGCATCTCGACGTAGGGCGCGTCGTGGCGAACGCCCTCCTTGACGCGGTCCAGAACGAGCTTGTTGAGGTGCTCGGGGGTCATGTTGATGGGTGCGTGGCGCGTCTTGACAACTTGGCGGCGCATGTCGGCGCCAATGCTGTTGGGGCTGTCGCCGTACTCGCCACGGCCGGGCATGGGCAGGCGAATCAGCGTAAGGCCCAGGGCCTCGGAAAACCAGCCTTCGGCCTGGCTGCCAGAGGGCACGCGCTGCAGGCTGCGCACGTAGCCCTTTTCCAGCGAGAGGTGGCGCACAAGGTCGGTTTCGGCAATGGTGCGCTGCTCGAGCTTCATGGTGGCGCGCAGGGCGTCAAAGGTGCTGGCGGGCACAATCAGAAAGTCGGGCTGCTTCATGAGGTAGCGGCAAAAGTCGCCGACGACGGCCTCAAACATCTGGGCCATGTTGCCCTTTTGGACGCAGCCAAAGAGCTGGTCGGCGGCAATAAAGGGCATGGCCTTGTTGGCCGAGGGCCCTTCGTCGCGGCGGTCGAGGTGCAGCTTGATTTCGGCGTGGCTGGCCACTTGCGAGAGCACTTCCATGCAGCCCTGAAAGCGCGTGGCTTGCAGACCCTTGAGGATGATGCCCAGCTTGCGGCGCACGTCTTCGGCAAACTCTTCGGGCTGCTCGTGGGCGTTTTCCAGCGAAAAGCGTTGAAACACGCCGGCGCGCATGCCGGTCGCCGTGCTTTTGCGCATGGTGTACGAGGCAGTGTTACCCATGACGTGCCGGCCAATGCGCATGGCCAGCATGACGGGCATAATCATCTGCTCAATCTCGATCATGGCGGGCGTAATCGTGCCGGTGCGCACAATCGGAAAGATGCGCACGTCAAAGGGGTTGCGGAGGTGGGGCTGCTCGGCCTCGGCCAGCCGCACCCTCACAACCTGCTGGCCGCGGTCAAAGGCCAGCTTGAACTGCTCGGTGTTGACAAGCGACTGATCGGCATAGCGGCGCGTTTCGTCGCTGGTGAGGCGACCCTGCGTCATGCCGCTGTCGTGCGGACCACCCCCCGACATGGGGGTGTAGTCCATGGCGGATGGACGCGACGTCATGGTAGCGGTGAGAGTTGGCTAGGCGCCAAGCAAGGTTCGCCGAGAGTTTCACGTTGCTTGCGCGAGAGACAAGGGGTCAGCCCGAGCGGTTCAATTTTATAAGAGCCAGGCTACGGCGTGCTGCCGGTCGAGCGACAGAGCAGGACGCCGTCCTGAAACACGTACAGCAGCATGGCATCGGGGTTGGCGTAGGGCCCGTGGTGCTTGTAGCAGGCCACTTGGGCCTGGGCGCGGCGCGCGTCGACGGCGCGTCGGCCTGCAGGGTTGCGCGCGAGCTCGGCTTCCCAGGCTGCGCGCTTGGCGTTGATGGTCTTGACCTCGATGACAGTGGTGCGCGAGCCTGCAGGCGCGCCGGGCAGCGCAACAGCCACCAGGTCGATAATGCCGTTGTGCGACCGCGTGCAGTACGCCACTTCGGCCGCCACAAGACGCAGCTTGCGGGCCTGCAGCGCGTCAAAGCAGTGCCGAACGTACTTGGGTGCTTTGGGCGGGCAGCGCGCTAGGCCCACCAGCTTGGCAATGGCAGCGTGCTTGCGTGTGCCGCGACGCAGGGCTGTTTTGCGCGACCCGCCCTTGCGGCCACCCTTGCGGGTCCGACTCCGGGCTGTTGTGCGCGCTGCTGTGCGGTACGGGTGCCGCGCCGCAGCAAGGGCGGTGGCGCTTCGGGCTGGGGCGGGCATAAGTCGCGTTTTTTGGCAGCTTGCTGCTCGACCGACCGACTGAAAGCGCAGAGGGAGATACTCAAAAGCCGCGCCGCCTGTGCTTATGTCGCAGTGCGCCCACTGCCACGAAGTTTACGCCGAACGTCTGGCTCGCCTAGTCTTTGTCACGCGCCATGTCGTCCGGTGCGAGCGTCCAGACGCGCTACCTGCACAGCGACTCGACGCGGTACACGACCAGCCTGCCGGATGCCGGCCAGAAGAGCCTGCTGAGCCTGACGATGATGGGCGGCCGGACGTCGATCCTGATGCTGTCGCCCAAGCCGCTGCTGTCGCCCACCGCTAGAAGCCTCTTGGAGAGCATGGGCCGCGAAGAGCAGCGGGAGCAGCAGGGCGACGCCTGGTGCCACGTGCTGGGTTTGCAGCGCCGCACCTACGGGCCCGTCATGTTTGCCGGCCTGCCACTCGGGCTACCGGGCTCGCTGCCAGCACAGCGCTCGCTGTGGGAGACGTGGCGCAGCCTAGCGCGCTCGTTGGCCATGCCGGAAGACCGCAACGACACGACGTGCGTCGACGCGCTGGCTTTGCTGGTGATTGCCAGCAGCTACCCGTACGTGTCAGACGGCGTCGACTTTGGCCTGCCCGTGCACCTTTTTGAGCTGGGCGACTGCGAAGACAGCGCGCTGCTGGTGCTGGGCCTGGCCATGCACCTGGCGGCCGAGGTCCACACCGACCTGCCGTGGGTGCCGTGCGCCGTGTCACTCGACCTGAAGCCCGACAACACCAAGCTTGCGGCTCGCGGTGGCAGTCACGTCATTGCGGCGCTGCGGTGCACGCGGACGAACCGGTTGTACCCGATCGACGCTGCCAACGGCCGCTACCCTGGCCACGACAACACGGCTGCCACTCCCAACCTGCAGACGGCGGAGGGCCGGCGACTGGTGGCGCTAGTACAAGGCGACGGCACACCCACAAGCGCCGCGTCGCTAGTGGCCACGGCCGTCCACCCAATCCGGCCGCTGGGCCGGGCCATGGGGCTGGATAGCATGCTAGATCGGGTGCTGTCGGTGTGGCAAGTCGACGCGCGTTTGGGCGCCACCGAGCTGCACGTTCGCGTGCCCGACACGGTTGCCACGCTGAGCTGGGACACGCTTTGGACGCAGCACCAGCCGGCTCGCCGCTACACGCCCGACGAGCAAAAGGCCATTGCTGCTGGACGGCAAGCCTGGGCTCGCCTGGTGCCCAAGGGCCTGCAGACGCTTGCGCTGGCCGCCGTGCCCCAAGCCACACTCGACACGGCGGCTGCTTTGAGCAAAAGCGGCGCCACGGGCGTTTTGGCGTTTCCCGGGCCCACCCGGGTAAAGCATGCCAGCAGCCAGAGCCCGGCGCTCGGCGAGCAGTGGCTGCACATTTCCACCCTCGGGCCAGCGACCGTTCACCTCGTCTTTGTTCCCACTGCTCTCATGGCTGCCACCGACATCCCCGCTGCCGGACCGCCAACGGACGTCTTTGAAGACCCGGCCGAGGCCGAGGCGGCCGTCATGGCCACGTCGGCCAGCCTCAGCCGCCTCGAGCAAGCGTTCAAGACCAAGCTCGGCAAGGCTGAGCGCCGTGCTGACAAACTCGTGCGCAAGGTCGACCGCAACGTGGAGCGGTTCGAGTCGGGCCTGGAAGAGGCGGTCGAAATGACGGCCGAAGTGGCCCTGATGACGGCCGGGCGGGCGCCGCGAGCGCAGCGCGAAAAGAAAAAGCGCAACCTGGACATCAAGATGAAGCGGCGGGCCGAGAAGCAAGGCAAGATTGGCCTGCCGGCGCACGTCGAGGTCGCGCACCACGACGCGCTGCCACACGCCAAGGCCCATCGAAACAAGATAGCGTACCCGCCCACCGGACCCAAGCACGAGCGATCCGACGGGTCGGCGCCTGATCGGGGACGCCAAGGACGGGGCCGAGGACGAGGCCGGGGAGGCCGGGGAGGCCGGGGCCGGTGGGCGGCATTGTGAAGCGGGCGTGTTTGCGTGTCTTTGCTCAATTGAAAGTGTGTCACTCTTAGCGTCGCGCCCGCATTCTTTGGAGACCGACAGCGGCGCTGCCAGCGGACGTGGCCGGGCTTTTCGGGGCCAGCCGCTCGCTGGAGCGAGCCGCGTAGTGGCTGCCGTTGTAGCGCAGGCAAAAGTTACCGTGCACAATAAACGTCAATGCCATGGCGCTGCCCAGGGCCAGCGCGCCAGCCAGAACCCAGTACTCGCGGCCAGTCACGCTGGGGGCGTCGCGCGGGCTGGCCGTGTCGCGCAGGATTTCAAGAGCATTGAGAAACGTCGACAGGCCGGCGGCCAGGGTGCTGGCGCCCGCAATCATGATGATGTTGTTGGACTCGAGGTCCACAAACGCCTCGGCGCGAAACTCTTGCAGGCGGCGCACCGTTGCCAGCATGGTGTCGTGGCGCAGCTGGGTGGTGGACGGGTTGGTGTCGGGGTACGCCTGCGCCGGAAAGCACGCGTTGTAGACCAGCTCTTCGAGGTGCTCGGCCTCGTCGTGTCGCCGCAGCAGATCGCGGGCCGCGTTCTTGTGGTTGTACTCGGCCGCTGGCCCTCGTAAGACGTCGTGCCAGTGCACCACCAGAACTTCGTACGGCGACGTTGGGCCCGTCTGCCCGTGCATGTAGTGCTTGAGCAAAACCAGCATGCGCGCCACGTTGTCGACCGTCACCGTAACGCGCTCGTGACGTCGCTCCACTTCGGCCATGAGGCTAATCAGGGTCGACGACAGCACAAACCACAGGCCCCAGAAGAGCACCAGCGACTGCATCAGCGCGCCCATTTCAGTGTGGTGCACGGCCGGCTCGACCAGGTACGCCATGAGCGCGTGCACACCAAGGCTGATGCCTGCCAGCACCAGCACCATCTGCCAGCGCTGCAGCACCAGCAGGCGGTAGTAGACCCAGCCCAGCAAGCTGGGCGTGGTGCGGCGCACCGGAGGACGTCTAGCAACAGTCATGGCAAACAGTGCGTGTGAATGCGCGTGCTCTGCCCGACTTAAGCGATCGCTAGAAAAAGTAAATTTGCTTTTAAGGGGAGAGCGAGAGGTTTCAGTTCAGTGCGAGTCGGCCAAAGCGGCGTCTACAAGGACGCGTCTTCCAGACCTTTGAGCGATCCCAGGACCACTCGCAAGAGAGTCTTGAGATCGTCGTCCAGGTCGTCGCTCGCGGGCGCAGATGGCTGTGGCGCAAGGGAAAGGTCAAAGACCTCGAGCAAGGCCGTGGGGGTAACCTCGTCAACGCCGTTTAGCTGGACGTGCTTGACTGGGATGTCGTCCGTGTCCGTGTCCATTCCGGCGCAGCAGTCAGGCCAGAGCATGACGTCGCGCTGGCGAGGAGCTGGCACTTCGACCGTGCACGTTGGGCTCGAAAGCTCATCGACAAGGTCGTAGGGTTGCTCGGGGTTGGCGACAATGCCCGTTTCGTATCCGCGGGACATCTTGAACGGAGGCTCGCCGCCGTGAGGAACGTGATCCAAAGGATCGTTCGTGTATTCGGCAGAGAGCGTGTACAAGCGATCCATGGTGCTAAGAGTCAAGATCGAGAAAAAAAATAGGGGGGGAGGGGAGAGGAGTGGGTACGCAGACGATCGGCAGAAGGCAGCAAGTGCGCTGGTGGCGGTTCTGAACGCCCGCCGTCGAGCACCCGTTTACGCCCGCAAAAGAGTGCTTTGCTACCAGCGGCGGCGGCGCAGAGCGTCGAGCACACCGTCCTCAAAATAGCTCGACGCCGGCACGGGCGGCTTGTTGCCGCACGGCGTGTGCTCGGGTCGTGTGCGCCAGGGCTGCAGGGCCGATGTCATGTTGCCAAGCACACCCTGAGAGTGGGACAGCAGAGACCTCGATGCTTTGCGAAAGCGAGCCGATCGGTCGCCCGGGGCATCACAGCCAAGGCCGCTGGGCCACTCGATGTCGGGACGCAGCCCTTGGTTAGTGCAGCGCGCCTGCTGCGGCGATGCAGCGGTTAGCAGCGCCCTGAGCGTGGGCTGAAGCGCCCGATGGGCTGCCAGCAGATTGCCGTTGGGGCGCACGGGCGGAGCGCTCAGCACGCCGCCCCAAAACACCGCAGCCGTCATGACGTCGGGCACAAGCCGATCGCGGGCTGCCTTGAGTTCGGGGTGCACCTCGAGCACCCAAAGAGCTGCTCGCGGCGTGAGTTGCAGCTGCTGTGTGCTGCGGTCCCACTCCAGCGGCAAGCGCGACGGGAGAGCCGTGCTGGGATCGCGGCGCACGCCCGGTGTCGGCGCAGGACGGGCTGTGTCAGGAAGTGCCTTGGTGCTTTTTCGGGCCTCGGCGGCCTGGCGAATCTGCACCAGACAGCGGTCGCACGCGGTTTGCGAAGCAAGCTCAAAGACATAGCAGGGTGTCTGACGGCAGCGCACGTAGAGACGCGGCCGCTGGTCGGCGCGCGGCTTGCCCGTAGTCACCGATCGGACGGCAGTGAGCTTCCGGGCAATGCCCTGCCCGCCAGAGCGGTCGCCGTGCCACACCAGTCGCTTGGGCGACAGCTGCAGCGTTCCGGGCGCATTTTCACACCAGGCCGGCACGCGAAAAACCACCATGACGGAAATGCTGCAGCTGGGCCTGTGGATGAAAGGGGCCAGCGGAGCGCGCGGACTTCCATTGGCTGCTGGCACACCTCACGGTCGCGACACTTGGGAGGCCCGCTTGCTGACCAGCAGCCTGGCCGACTGGCACCAAGCGCTAGACGCACCCCCGCAGCGCATCGCAGCAGTCCTAGGCGGCACGACCACCCTACCATCGCGCACGCGCATCACGCACGTCGACGCGTTGGTTCAGCTGGCGCTGGTTAGCCAGGCGCTCAAAGAAGCCGACGTTGGCCTGACAGTAGCTTGCTTGCAGCAACTGGGCGACGAGTGGTTGGCGCTGATTGAGCCGCTGGCCCGATCGCAGCTGGCCGTGCTCATGGCGCCCTACAGCGCTGCAGCATACCGCGTGTTTGGACGCGAGTTTGGACGCTTTCTAGAGCTGAGCGCGACGCTCGACCTGGCGCAAATGGACGACAGCGTTGTGACGAGCCAGCGGCAGCTGGCCGAGATGACGGCGCTCTGTGCCAGAACCAGCGCGCCGCTGGTGAGCGAGGGCGCCCAGCTGCTGGCGGATGCGCTGGCGCACTACAAGCACGCGTGTCGCTACTTTGACGAAAGTCTGCCCTGGCTGCGGCATTGGACTGGCCGCGTGAGTGCCTGGCAGACCCACTGCAGCGCCCAGCTACTGCACAAAGCCCGCCTCGAGCGTCTGTACCACTACTTGCGAGGCCTGCACGACAGCTGGGTGCTTTCTGTTGCCGCGTCGACGTGTAAACGACCCGAAGCGCCGCCGGGCGCCGATGAAGCGCCGCCCTACCTGGTGACTCCAACATCGCTTAAAACCCTGCTTGGTGTCTGTGAGCGTCATTTGCCCGAACTCGCTCGCGTCGCGCGTGTTGCCGCAGTGTCGACTGGCCACGCCTAGCAGCGCCTCAGATGCAGAATTAACTCGTGCGCCTGCCTTGCCTTTTGCTTCTTCTTTTTCCAAGGCTCTGTGCAGCCATGCGCGTGCTAGCGTGCTTGCTGCCCCACGTGAGTGTGGACGGCGGCCAGCGCAGCGCCGACGGAACGCTCGACCCCAACTCACACAGCCTTTTAGAGGCCCGCCAGCTGCAGCGACAGGTGGATCGGCGCGCTGCCAACGGCAAGCCTGGCTTTCCCGTGCGCCTGCACCACGACTACCTGAAGCGCAACGACGATCGCGTAGGCTCGATCGAGCGGTGCTGGGTGGCGCGCAACCCCACCGACGCCACTCAACTCTCACTGTGGGGATGGCTCAACGTGAGCGACCCAGCCACAGCGCAGCGCATCGAGCAAGGCGGCCTGCCCGAGTGCTCGCCCGACATTGGCCGCACCCTCAAGAGCACGGGCTGGATTGGTGTCAAGCTGTGTCCTCCGAACGACGCCTACTTTGAGCACACGCGCATATATCCGCCGGCCGAATGGCACGCTCTGCTGGGGCCCGACACACCCAACGAATCGCTGCCCACCTTTGACACTGTACCGCACCACGCATCGCAAGCCATGGCTGATTTTGTCACCAAGCACAAGGACCACATGATGTTTCCAGCCATCGAGCAGCTGACCAAGCAGTACCAAGACTGCAAGGACGACCCCATTGCCAAGATGGACCTACTCAAGAAAATCAAAAAGGTGCGCGTCTTTATTGAGAACGACGCAGCCCTTCAAGAAAAGGCCAAAGCCGAGGCCGAGACTGCCAAAACCGCTCAAGAGCCCGCCGTGCCCTTGGACGCCAACACAGCACCACCGCCTACTGGCGAGGCCGTTCAGCGCACACCCGCTCAGCCCGCCGAGCCCATGCAGACCGACGCCGACGCCGAGGCACCCCCCACGCTAGAGACCACGCTGGCTGAAAACCTCCGCCTGCACAACATGCTGGGCGAGTTTGTGCACGCGTACGAAAAGAGCGGTCTGCGCGGCGGAAAGCGCACGGCATCGCAGCGTCCAGACGCGACAGCCGAGCAACAGCTTAGCAACAAGGCCAGCCACTCGACCAGCACCCCCAGCGCCGTGCCCAGCGGGCTCGAGCAAATAGCCCAAGTGGTGGACGCGTCCACTAGCATCTGGTAGACGGCTTGCGTGTGTGTGTGTGTGTGCGTGTGTGTGTGTGTGTGCGCGTGCCAGCAAAAAAACAGTGGAATTCGAATCAGAACCCGATTGCAAAAGAGAGTGAATTTGCACGCGATTACAGCATGGCCGTGCCCACAGTAAACGGCGAGGCGCTACGCTCTTGATCCGCCTGCTGCTCGAGCACGGGCAGATGCGTGTCAAACTGGGCTTTGACCACGTCCACGTCCATGAAGCACGCGGCGTAGCGGTGGTGCCGCTGGTCGCGAAACAGCGCGTGGCCTAAGCGAGGGGTGGTCAGAGCGTCAAACAGCACGGGCATGAGCCGGGCGTTGCCGGCGTAGTGGCGCATGCGAGGTCGGACCGACAGCAGCAGCCCAATGGCATGCCACGTTTCAACCCGGCGTACGCCGTTGTAGCGCTCAATGTACAAGGGCTCGGCGCGCTCGACCGTCCCAGCATGGGCCTCAAGGCAGCGCCGGCGGGTCTTGCGTCCGCGAGCCGTGTGGCACGCCCGGCGGACCCACTCGGCGGTCCAGGCTTGCCGGTGGCGGCTTTGAAAGTGGTTGGGCTTCATCGCAGTCGCGCAAGCACCAGTAGCGACGATGGCGGTCGCGAGGGTCTTTGGGAACTGCCACTTTTTGCAGCCGGGCAAGCACCACTGGCATGTCGAGCTCGAGCTGGGCGGCCAAGTCGGTGGCGCGCAACACACCGTTTCTCAAGCACGATCGCACCGCTCTAGCAAACGCCGCGTCTTCGGCCTGGCGGGCCTGGCGGGCCGCCTCGTGCGACCCGTAGCGCCGCACGCCACTGCCGACACCGCGCGCAAGGTCGTCGTGAGAGGGAGACGTGGTCTGGTGCGAGTGGTTCCGGAAATGGTGGTCATAGGCTGTGTTGACAGTCCACGCGGCCCGCACTTCTTGTCCGTCGGCGCTGTCGAGCGTCTGCGCAGGGTGCATTACCAGCTGGTCGGTAACAGCGCGAGCGTACAGTGGTACGCGCAGTTGGTTGCTGCCGCTGCAGCACAGCACGTCGCCCGTCACATAGCCCATTCGCTGGCCGGGCTGGGCTGTCTTCCGCCAGTGGCGGGCCATGAGAGGAGGCAGGCGCAGCGTGACCCATTCGGCCGGCTGTGCCATCGTGACAAGGGAGAGTGAGAGAGAGGGTGAAAAAAATGACAACAGTGACGGCGGGCCGATCCGACATTTTCCCGTGCGCCCGTCTTCATGGCGGCCTGCAGTCTCAGGCACACTCATCCCATCGAACTGGTGTGGGACCCCGAAGCTGTGCAGCGCGCCTGTGTGATATCTCTTGGACTGTGCCCATCCCCGTCAACAACACATCCGCTGCACTGGGATCACTCACACACGCGCAACGGCCGAGGCCCGCTCGTGCCGGTGCAGGCGTCGGCCGAACCCGGCGAGCGTCGGCAATGGGAAGGCGAGCCCGATCATCGGCGCGGCACAGACTTTGTAATGGTGCCGCTCAACGATCCGCTGCGACCCTACTGCTGGGCGGTTGGGCCGCTGCGAAAGGCCTACGTCATGCGCTCAGTGCGCACCGAGCGCCATCACGTCGGACCCGAAGACGACCCTCGCAACATTGACGCGCTGTCGGACGACGAGCAGATGGATCTGCCGGCGCCTCGGCCATCAGATCGGCCGTCGTGGCTGGCCCCCGACGCACTGCCACCGCGAAAATCCCAGCCGACTTGGCTCAAAGAAGGCGCCAACGCGCGCAAGTCGCGACAGTCCAGCTCGCCCACCAGCGACTCGGACGGCGGGTTTGGTGCCGACTTTGAGCGCGACGACGACTTTGCCGGCACTCCCACGGCCTGCCTTGAAGACGCCGAAGGACCGCCAGCCAAGACACAGCCCAAAGCCAAGCGCAGCCGACTGCTAAGCGTGCTGGGAATGGGCTGACGCGCTCAACCAAGTTGGCGCCCCATTTTCAAGAGGCGCATTTTTTTTCCTTGCGCTTGCAGCCATGGAAGTCGAGCAGTTCACGCGCGTGCGCTTGGACCCGGCCCACGAGCTGCGGATGCCAGCGCGACTGGTGCAGGCTACGCGGTTTGCCAGCCATGCCGGCGGCGGCGCCAAAGACGACATTGCAGTGCTGCTGCCCGACGACGACGGCGAGCTGGCGCTGCACAACTTTTTGCTGGCGCACTGGACCCACGTCCAGGCGGTGGTGGCGTACCTGGGTCTGCCCAAGCACAAGGCGTCGGTCATTGCAGCAGCGACAATGCAATGGGATGCCAAGCACATTGCGTGCGTCATGCCGCTGATTTTGTGGCTCGAGCTGGCGCCCAAGATGATTGGCAAGGCCATTGCGCCCGTGGTGCGCGCTCACGTAGAGCACTTTCAAGCCTTGCCCGAGCTGACACCGCCGTCGTGGCAATCGCCGCTCGACCCGGCTGTGCAGGCGCACATGGTGCGACTCGAGCTTGGCGAGCACTGCGTGCTGTCGTTTTACAACGATCCCGACTGACCTTGACCTCGAATTAAGCGCTCTTTTCCGCATTTTTTTCACACTTGCACACACACCTACACACAATGATCTTTGTTGTGCGCCACTGCGACCTGGCCATTATGCGCACGCGTGCCTTTGTCAAGATAGACGTTCCGCCAGCGCTGGTCCAGCGGCTTGAACCCTACTCTGAATCGGGCGCCCAGCAAGGCGTTTTCACGGCAATCGAGCTGGACGCCCTTGAAGCGGCCATCGAGTGGTACGATGCCAGCATTGCGTCGGGGCGACTGAAGACGGGGGACAAGCTCGAGTTTGACACGGGCATTGCAAGCGACCTGGCCATTGTCAGCTATCCGGACGAAGCCGTTTTGCTAGACATGTGCAAGCGCTTGAGCCTAGACGAGCTGTACGACGTTGCGTTTGCGTAGTCCGCTGGTCTGCCAAATTTAATCGTCTCGAACCGCATTTTTTTTCCTCGTCCTCTTTGCCATGGCCACCGAGCTGTCGGATATTGTGGCCTTGGCTCGCCACAGCAGCCGCCTGTGGGAGCCCAGCAACATTGATCTTCTGCCCGATTGCTGGGTTGTGCTAGGCGTTTTGTGGCATCCCAACATGGTAGCGCGCGTCTACGATCTGGGCATGCTGGGAAACGCCACCAAGCTGTCCGAGCGCACGCTGCGGCAAGTCCTGGCCCACCTGCAGCGCGCGCACATGGTGCGGCCAGGGCCTCGGCACATTTCCGGCAGCACAGTTGCAACACCCGGCCACTTTGTCAACTGGCTGTGCTTTCACCTGGGCGAGTGCGCAATTGCGCTGCGCAACACCCAGACAATCTCGGTCAGCACGCAGGCGCCCGACCTGCAATGCACCGTCTGCACCGCCACCTTTGAGCTGCTAGACCATCCCCGCCTGCAAACCCCAACCGGCACGCTGCAGTGCACCCGCTGCAACGGCTCGGTCGAGCCGCCCGAGCGGCGCAACGCTGCCGTGGCCCAGCAAGCTGCTCTGGCCGACGCCAGCCCCAGCCTTGATCAGCTATGGAACGAAGCGCGCGCGTGCGTCGAGCGTCGAGCACGATTGGAGGACGAAGGACGTCCGCCTACAAGCGCGCCCGCCGTCGAGGTCGCTGTTCTGCCCGTTGCAGCGTCAGTGGCCAGCAGCAACACCGTTGGCGGATGCGCCGGTGCCCCAGCCTCGGCGCATCTGGAAGACGTGCTGATTGACATGGGCGATGTTTGACACTGCTAGTGTTGCTGCTGCTGCTGGCTTAATTAAACACGCACAGACACGCTACTCTTTTGTCAGCTCGCTCTCTAGCAAGCGCAACTGGCTTGTTGCTGCGCATCGAAACGCCAGCCACGAGGCAAACTCGACTGGGCCAAGCACCCTTTTCATCACGTCCAGGGCAGCCTGTAGTTCGGGAGTGACGTTCTCAACCCCAACCAGCGACACGCGGCGGCTGATGGCGTCGAGAAGATGATCGGGCCAGGCCCGCGTCAGGCCCATCCACGCGTTGGCGTCGACGACCAGGTGAGCCCACACGCGCAGCTTGAGAAGCGCGCTCCACGTGGCGTGGCTGGTGGTCTTTTGCCGAGCCAGCATCACCAGCGCCCGACTCGAGCCCGTGTAGCCCTGGTCGCCCAAGAACACGAGCGCGGCCACCAGCTCGTCGGATTTGACATAGTCCCACTGCGCCACAACACTGGCCAGCCCTTCAACGACGGCCGGACCCACCAGCATGGCCAGCGGTGGCGTGTCGGCTTGCTCGCAGTTCCACTTGCACGCCTCGACGTGCAGCTTGACGGCCAAGGCGTGCACAGAGTGGTCGCCGGGTAGGCTCAGATGGGCGTGCAGCACAGCCTCGACAAGGGCCACCGAGCCCTCGAGGCCCCAGGTGCCAATTGTATCAAAAGCCGTCTGTGTTGCTCGAGGCTTTTTGTGCCACGCTGCCGCGTTGAGCCAATCGCAGGCTAACAGGTTCAAGCGCGAGCCGCGCAGGTAGCGGCCAAAGCTGCTGACCAGCCTGGCGTAGTATGCCAGCGGGAGGGCGCCTTGCCGCGAGCGCTGGACGTGCTGGGCCGACACGAGCTTGGGAATCAGGTGCTTCGAGCCCAGGGCATCGATGTTGGCCAGCATGGCATCGAGCGCCAGGTCAAGCACGGCCGTGTCCGGGCAGATGGACAGTGGACCGGGCAGTAGGCTCCAGTCCAGCGCCGTCGTGCCCAGCTGCTTGCGAATTAGGGCTCCGGCCCGCTTTTGACTGGCGGTCGGAGTGGCCGCAAACATGTACTGGTGCATCAGTCGCTCAATGTCCTTGGCGGCGTCGGGCACGCTGGGATCGCCCTCGCTGCCCAGCGTGCTGAAGGGCCTTTTGGTCTCGGGCTCGCCTTGGCGGCGCTCTTCGATGGTTCGGTCGGCGTCCGTCTGGCCCGGCATGTTGCGGTAAAACGCAATGCCGCGAATGGCCACCGCCACGTACATGCCCATGGCTTTGCGCACCATGTCGGTGCGGTCAAACCACGCGTCGTCCGACGACGTGCACAAAAACTCTTGAAACCCGCGCTCGAGGCCGTTGCGAGTCGTCCGCAGCACGTCGGAAAAGCACACCACGCCACTGCCGTACAGCTGCGCGTTGGCCGTCAGCACCATGGCCACCAGCTCGTGCTCCTTGGTGTCTTCCGTCAGTCGCAGCAAGTTGCGCAGCCGCGGGTCGTTGGGGTCGCGGGCCAGGCGGTACCGGGCCTCTCGGATCATGCAGTCCTTGAGCACGTCCACTTGCATCCGAGGCACGTTTGCCTTGAAGGGCACGGCAGTCGTCTTGGCAGGCAGCACAGCGCGCGTGTGCACCGTGCTGGGCCGGGGATGAGACTTGGGAGCTTGCATGCTGGAAGAGTGCTTTTTTTTAAACTGATTTGCCGAATGTTAAATGACGCCTTTTTTTTTCTCCAGCTTGCACAGTAAATTGCAAGGCGACCTGCCAGAGTCTTAATTTACGTACTCGACCAGCGTCCGGGTCAGGTCGGCCACGCTCACGTCGCTGCCCCAGGCGCTGCTCTGTGTGCTTACGCCGCGGCTGGCCAGCACCACCGCGACCACAGACCGCAGCACAGTCAAATACTCGTCGTCGCCCCGAATGCCTGGCGGGGGCATGACCGCGTCAATGGCTGCAATGTACAGGTCGTCCAAGTTTGCAGTGTCCAGCAGCAGGCGCAGAAGATCGTTGTGCGTGTTGTTGGGTGGCGCAAGAGTCGCAGCCGCCGCCGTCATGGCCTGCTCACTCAGAACACGCATGGCTGCCGGTCTGGTTGGCGCGCCCACCACAGCCCACCACTGAAGCCAGCCCTGGTCAGACCGGCTCACTTCGGGTACCAGCTGCGTGGCCGTCGCCACCGTGGCCATCTGGCCGTCGCTGGTTGTTGCGCCCGTCAGCAACCGCAGCTGCTCGCGCGGCTCGAGGCCCAGCTGACTCACAGCGCGCGCCAGCCCGCCGCTCGAAGCAGTGGCGTTGTCGATGGCTTCTTGCGTGGTCTGAAAGAGCCAGTGCGCTCGCACGTCCAGCACGACCGTCTCCATGTCAGCGCGCGCAAAGAGGTCGGGGTCGGGCGGGCCCACACGGTGCGCCAGCATCCATTGCAGCGTGCTGTCCGACACAGCCTCGAGCTGCCCTTGCGCGACACACGTTACCCAGCGCTGGCGCATCGGCTGCAGAGTGCCCTGAGGCATGGGTGCAAAAAAAGGACTGCCGCGGCAGCGCGGAACGGCTGCTCGCAAGGCTCCGTTGGCCACGTTGCCCAGCCGGGCGCGGTAGACAAAGCGTACGCTCAGGTCGCCCGTGGGCGTGGTCCAGCGCAGCACGCGCGGCTCTTGAGTCAGCAGCCGCCAGGACTGGCCGGCGGCCAACAGCGCGTTGCGCTGAGCCGCTGTAAGGCCCCACCGAACCAACAGCCCGTCGAGCAGACCAGGACCAACAAGACCTGCCGGCGTGCTCCACTCGGAGCACGGTGCGTACAGCACGTTGGCTGTTAGCACCTCGGCCAGGCTAGGGGGCGATGCCACAATCAGCGGCGTCTGAGCTTGCGGGTTGCGCAGGACATTTGTAAGCTGCACCGGCGTCAGCCCCAGCATTGGCGCAGGCGCTGTCCAGGCAGCCCACACGGCAGTCTGATCGTTCAAGCGTGCGACGCCGAACAGGGCGTCGTCGAGCAGAACCACCAACCGCAGCTGGCCGCCGGGCACGCGGTGCGGGTGAACGTAAATCGGCTGGGCTGCCATGACGGCACGCTGCAAGAAAATCAAAACCCGCAACTTGCCGCAACAGAAAAATGCCGTCTGTGCCCGGGGCACACACACTGGCCGACCTGGCTGAAATGCACGCCTTGCTGCACAGCGAGGAAAAGCGGGCCAACAAAGTGGAAAAGAGCATGCTCAAGGCGCAGCTGGCCATGGCCAAAGAGCTCGACTACGTGGCCTACTGCACCAGGCACGGCATTCACGGTCGGCCCCAGATTGGCACCGTCATGCTGGAGCTGATTGCCAGCCTGACGCTGTCGGCGCTGCGCTTCGCCACGCACGTTCCGCACCTGTTTATTCTCTGGGTCGTCACGTACATGGTCAGCGAGATTCTCAAGTTTATTGTGCAGCAAGCCATCTACCGCACGCTGCACGACGTCTTTGAGCCTGTGCGCCACGAGGTGGTCAAGGACCTCGACGCGGTCATTGACGCGGTCGTGGGCGCCATTGCCGGGGCGTACAACGCTGTGGCCGGCGGGATTACCAGCGGCATCAACGCGGTTACCAACGCCCTCTCGGGCGGCCACGGGACCAACATCCACGCCAAGCCGCTCACCATCAAGCACCCGGTGATTCCGATCGAAAAAGAGGCCATGGGTCTCTACTACGCCGACCTGGTCGACATGCGCAAGCTGTGCGAGCACCTGTACAGCAACCGTCTGCTGCTCATGGTGCACATGGCCATGCGAGTGCTGACGCTGGGCACGCTCTGCCAGACGTTTCGCCAGTGGTACCCCAGCCCCGTTCTGCGCTGGCTGGGCGACTTTTTCTACGGCAACGACTTTGTCAGTCCGCACCAGGACAACTGCCACATTACCGCCCGGACGGTCGTGTGCTTTGCGTGGAACATCTGGGAGCTACCGTGGTTCTTCTTTTGGGCCACCCTGACCATCACGGCCTTGCACGCGCTGTGGCCCACCTTCAAGCTGCTGGCCCGCGTGCTCTACGCGTGGGCTGCCACGGCCGTCTATGTTTCCTGGCACCCCACTGCTCCCAACAAGATGGCAGTGCTGAACCACCATCTTGACAAGCACGCTCGGCACGTCGGTCGCGTCGAGCACATTGAGCGCGCGCACCGTCGCCGCATCCAGGCAGCCAAGAAGACTACGGCGCGCTAGCTTGGTTGTATTTCCTGTCCGCCAATTTACCCTCCGGCGGCCTTTCGAGCAAATCGATTGTGTCACAATGGCTGCGATTTCCAGCCACAAGCTAGGCAAAATTTATTTTTGGGTTACGTGTGCCAAATCGACTTTGGGCTGCCTCAGATTTTTATTTTTTTTGGTCGAGGCTCAAACCTCGGAAGTCTGGTTCTCAGCGATCTGGCCAGAGCCAATCTTCCGAGAAGGGCTGACAACTTTGACACGCCCTAAAACAGCATCTCAGTCTTAGGCCCTTCGCAAGACTAAATCCTATGGTTAGGATTTAGTCTTGCGAAGGGACTAGGACTGAGATGCTATTTTAGGGTGTGTCAAAGTTGTCATCTCTTCTCGGAAGATTGGCTCTGACCAGGTCGCTGAGAACCAGACTTCCGAGGTTTGAGCTTTGGACGAAA
>Ga0136555_1000110_pt1 | contig 31209 bp, 32 predicted proteins | sample AntRauTorckE5432_FD_104927 | JGI IMG/M metagenome (GOLD analysis project Ga0136555, IMG submission 104927) | Saline lake microbial communities from Rauer Islands, Antarctica - Metagenome Torckler E5 #432 | ecosystem: Environmental > Aquatic > Non-marine Saline and Alkaline > Saline | place...
CAGCTCTTGCAGTGATATTTATATGATCTTTTTTCATGTAATTAATGTCTCATGACATTAATTCAATACCTAATTACAGATACAGAATGGACTAAAAACCTCCACGTTATTGCCTATAGCCCAAGTATCGTGACTGCTGCAGAGAAAGACAATAAAACAACTGGGTGAAATTTTCGTCCGTAATACCAAGCAGCCAAACTTAGCCCTGTTATAAGACTAGCCCTCGTCATACTTGGACTAAAACCAGTAATATTCGCAAATCCGTAGACAAGCAGCCCAGATACAGCAACCGACGTAAATCGAGATATTTTCATAAACAAACGCCTTGCATAACGAACAAGTATAGACAAATTGTATCCACTCGCAACAACGATATGAGTCAGCCCAAGTAGACGTAATTCATTATCAAGTTTTTCTGGCAAGGCCGTCTTTTGTCCTAGCAAAAATCCACTCCCAAGTGATGCTTCTGGTTCACCAACTGATGTGCGTATGCCATCAGCAAACCAATCACGAGTATCTCGAGCAATATCTGCATACTCTTTGCGTTCTACTTCTGTGATTCTTGCCCGGTAGACTGCCGCTGGTATTGACCCAAAACCCTGTGACAACTTCCCGTTTAAAGCAACCGTATCTGAACGCTTCAGTGGAAGCTGTTGGCCTGAAGAAACCCACAGCTCTCCTGCAACAGGTTGGTCGTTTATCATCACGTTCTTTAATTTTAGTTTCACATCGCCGGCTATATCAAATCCTGGATCTTCAACAATCACCCCAATAACACTGACTTGTTGATTAACGTATTGATCATAGATTCCAAGCTCTTGTAAGACGCTACTTCCTCTATAAAATCCAATCAGTAGTCCAGCAACGCAAAACAATCCTATGCTGAGAGCGTTTTTCCTTGTTAAAGCCACAATCACCAGACACACAGCAATAATTATCGCCTCAACACCAAGCCGATTATCAATCAATCGCACCAATACTGCACCAGAAACAATACCGAAGCTTGCCGAAGCGATAGACCAAGAAATATGTATCTTTCTAGTCGGTAATAAAGTCTTCAACTGGCAATCGCTGTTCTCCACACCCGTTTAAGACACGCTTCATAGAAGCTTTTTCTGCAGCACTTACCCATAGACTATACTCTCTTTTTACAGAGATCTGCCGCGCAACGTATCGGCAACGGTAGTTTTTGTATGGTGGTAACCAACTAGCAGCGTCACTATCGCCCTTTTGTTGATTTGCTGGCCCGTCCACTGCCAATAAGTTGAGCGGATCATTTGCAAATAGTAATCGCTGAGTTTCGTCTAGCTGCTGTGCGCCTTTCTGCCAGGCGTCCGATAGCGCCACCACATGATCAATTTGCACATCAGCACTAGTGCTGCTTCCGCGCATGAAATCAATTGATTTGCCAGTGTATGGATCGAGTAGCGTTCCGCTCAACACAACACATGCATCTTCTGACAGCTCAATATCACTCATGCTGCGCTGCAATATAATATTTCGTGTGTCACAGCTACCAATCGTCGCCCAGCCAGAGCTAAATTGATCACGGCTGTAGCCTGTCTTGCTTGCACGGCCTCGTACAGCTAAATCATCTAGCACGTCAAGCGCAATGTCTCCAGTATTAGTAGATTCTGCTAATACATCGCTCTGCTGTTGCTGAGTGGCAGTATCAAATGGTTGTTGTTCACTTAAGAAGTCAGGATTAACGCCGACCAATAGGAGTAACAGCGCAATAACAGCAACAATAATATTTCTTCGTGTGCGAAACTGCTTGTTGTTTGCCATTTCTAGATCTACCCCGTTCTTCTCTAATGATAGAGCATGACCCAACTAAAACCATCGAATACCTTTTAGAGACTAACTCTAAAAACTAACTTAGTTCGTTAATACGTCCTGCATAAGCTCGTGATACTTCATGGTGGCCTAGTATTTTTAATGCCCCGACTAAAACGTAGATCTCATTCAACACTTCTTCAGATACTTCTTTTTCCAGTGCCTTAAAGCGCGCTTCGACTTCTTTGATTAGCTCATGTTTATGATTACTCTCCGCAGTTTCTGCTTCTTCAACTTTAGCAACCACTTCTAGTGATCGAGCTGATTTGTCTCGCTTGACGACATGGCCTCTCGCAATCAAGTTCTTGACATGCAGGGCAACCGTCGCGACTGATGTATAGTTGCAGCCACGCATAATTTCTCTGTAGCTTGGGCTATAGCCATGCTCAGCTATAAACTCCCGTAAATACTGCAACAGTTCATGTTGTTTCTTAGTCGGTCGTGTTGTTTTTCCTGTACTCATTTCTTCATCCTTTCGCTTTTTTACTAATGTACAAGTTCTGTTTGAAGCTGGGGGGAAAGAGCAATCCAAGTGGCGGCTTTGCTGACCACCTGGCGTGATGAGAAAAACCGCAGGTTTGTCTCATAGATGCTTCAAGCATGGTGTCGACTCCGTTTTGGTGCGCTATGTGGAACTTTAGAATTAAACACCCAGTACTTGTACCAGAAATAATTCCACACCGTGAAGAAGCCGCTCGCAATGAACTGGCCAATTTCTGGCTGTATGCCGTTTTGCCTAAGTCCATCTAAAATAAGGTAATTAAGAATGTAGGCATTCAATACCGTATAGATAATGTAGCGCTTTGCAATCAGTCCAAGCTTGGCTTTATTTTTTGTCCTGAATACCCAGTAGCGCTCCAATAGGAAATTAAGCGTTATACCGACAGTATTCCCGATCAAATTAGCCAAAAACAGCCCGATGTAGTTATCCAGAGTAATAATAATGACGTAACCGCTCCAGAACCAAACGCCACCAGTCACCATATATTCGCCAACTTGAATTGCTAATTTTTTAAGCTTCGTCTGCTTTTTTTGGATTTTTTTTGATGAAGATTTTGTTTGTTTTTTCATTATTTGTATAAATCATAAGCAATATTGGAACAAAAAGCAAACACCGCTGATGAACTATTCTCTGCTAAAATGGGATTAGATGAAAAACAGCGCATCACTCCTCTATAGTTTTATTCTCTTAGTTCTGGATTTTGTTGGGCTAACGCTTGCATTTACACTTGCCTATGTCATACGCGTCAAACTAGACGATCGTCCGTTGCTCGAACCTATCACTGCCAATGGCTATATTGGTGTTGTGGCAGTCCTGCTCGTTTTCTGGGTTGTTATATACGCACTTCTGGGTCTCTACAAATCACAAATATACGACAATCGATTCAAAGAGTTCTTTCTACTCTTTATAGGTTCATTTATCGGCATTTTGTTCCTTATTGGTGCAGAATATGTTTTGAACCGTGCAATTTTTCCTGCCCGTCTTGTCACCGCCTATGGGTTTGGATTTGCTTTCTTAATTACCTTATTATTCCGCACTATTGCCAGGGGTGTCAGACGGACACTCTACAAATTTGGTAATGGCGTTGCAAACGTGCTGATTATTGGAGCAAATGATATTACTGGTGAGCTGGCACACCGTTTATCTCAGCCTGGCCTTGGTTATAGAGTCGTTGGTATTGTCGGGGACAGAAGAACTAAATTCGCGCACATCGATAGTGATATTCAGTTTAAAGATTTTGCACAAGCATCGAAAGTGCTAGAAACTTCGGAAGTTCATAGCATCGTACAAACAGAGCTATACACCGACGACATGCGTAATGATGAAATACTAGCTTTTGCTCAAGAACACCATATCGCCTACCGTTTTGCACCGACTAATAACCGTTTATTTGTTGGCTCAATTGAAGTTAGTTTGTTTGAAGGCATCCCAACCATAGCAGTTCATCAAACAGCATTAACTGGTTGGGGCCGTGTTGTGAAGAGATTATTCGACGTATCCGTTGGCTCTTTGCTGCTCACAGCAGCGCTCCCTATTATGTTTGTCGTGTGGTTTGCACTCATGTTAAGCGGACGAAGCCCAATCTTTAGACAAAAAAGACTTTCTAGGTTCGATAGAGAAATTGGCTTATTTAAGTTCCGTTCACATAAAACGCAGTTTAGTGGCGGCAGAACTCCTGAGCAAGTATTTACTGATATGGGCAGACCTGAACTCATTAAAGAGTATCGAGCCAATGGAGACTACTTAGAAAACGATCCACGTATCAGTAAAATCGGAAAACTATTGAGGAAAACATCGCTTGATGAGTTGCCACAACTATTCAACGTCGTTCGAGGTGATCTAAGCTTAGTTGGTCCTCGACCTCTTATTCCTGAAGAAATGAATTTATTCCAGAAAAAAAGTGTTATCTTAAGCGTCAAACCTGGTGTCACAGGCTTAGCAGTCATTTCTGGACGTAAAAACATTCCGTTCGAAGAGCGTCGCAAACTAGACATGTATTACGCCCAAAACTGGAGCTTTGGGCTGGACTTGGTGATCTTAGTTAAAACAGGTGTTCAAGTCATCGCAAGAGCGTTTTCTGGAAAGTCAGATTAGGTGAAAAACCCTGAACCAAAAATAGCAATAGTCGCAGCTTGGATAACTGGTGTTGGTGGAGCAGAACAAGTCATTAGGCAGATTCATAGAACCTTTCCAGAAGCGCCTATTTTCACCTCTACTTACGAACCAAACGGATCAACTATGTTCAAAGGAGCAGATATTCGCACTAGCTGGATGCAAAAGCTACCAAAACCACTGCGTAGACATCAGCTACTCACAATCCCTAGGCAGTGGTACTTCAACAGGCTTAAACTAAAAGGCTACGATGTAGTCATATCCGCTGGTAGTAGTGAAGAAAAAGCCACTCGTGCACCAGACGGAGTGCATATAAACATGTGTTACACACCAACACTGCAGTATTGGATTAAAACCGACAACTACACAAAAAAAGGGAGCGATGGATTGAATGTCGTATGGCGTATGGGACTAAAAGTACTCCTACCTTATGTCAAACGTTGGGATTTAAAAGCTAGCAAGCGGCCTGATCACATGTATGCGATATCTACCGCCGTGCAAGATCGTATCAAGAAACACTATAACCGGGACTCAGAACTGCTCTATCCGCCAGCCGACATCGAAAGATTTAGCAACGATGGCACCCAAACGCGCTCAGGATTTGTCATATTCGGTCGCCATGTGCAGCACAAGCGCATTGACCTAGCAATCAAAGCCTGCAATGAACTGAAAGTAAAACTAGTGGTCATCGGCGACGGTCCAGAAACACCACGACTTAAGGCTATGGCTGGACCTACTATAGAGTTCAAGGGCCGAGTCAGCGACGAAAACATGGTCACCTACATTTCTAAAGCAGAAGCGTTTATATTCCCGAACGAAGAAGATTTTGGTATCGTCTCTGTCGAAGCTCAAGCCGCCGGTACGCCCGTTATTGCCTACGGCGCTGGCGGTGCACTCGATACCGTCATAGCTGGTGAAACTGGCGAATTCTTTGACAAACAAACCGTCAGTTCTCTGGTGTCTGTAATAGAAAAATTCAACTACAAGCTCTATAACCGAAAAGCAATCATCGCTAACGCCGAGCGCTACTCCAATGAGAAATTCGCTCTAACGGTTAACAAAATTATAGCTACTCACGTGAATTAATAGGCGTAAACTGATCGTGCTTTAGTTCAAGAATTTTAGTATCAGAAGTCACCATAGTCATTTTATGATCTATAGCTACTGCTATAAGCATATTATCAAACGGATCTTTGTTGCTTTGATCGTAAATCTTATATTTAGACAAGACTTCTAGGTCTGGCATGACCAACTCAACTCCCATTTTCGGCAAATCTTCTACAATAGTATCGTTGTACTCGGATTTACCGGCCGCACTTTTTATCTTCATTTCAAATAACGAAAAATAGCTAAGATAGACTTCATTATTTGTATCTTGTAGAAGTTTAAGAGTTTTTGAACCTAGAGATTTATGGCCATTAATCAACCATATCAAAACATTTGTATCAATCAATAATTTCATCGCTACCGTACATGAGATCAGCAATTTCTTTTTCAGTATCTTCAGTGAACGCGTCACCAAAGTCAACTATCTTTCCTTTTGCTATAGAAAAATCTCGTTTCTTGCTAGTTAACGAGTCAGGAACTTTTGTTAGCACGACCTCTGCGGATCCAAATGAGCCGATATAAATTTTTTCGCCTTTTTTGGCAGCTGCAATGTATTTACTCAGATTTGTCTTAGCGTCGTGAATTGGAATTGCTTTCATGCTTCTATATTAGCTAACTTAGCTAACTTTGTCAAGTAGCTAATCTTGTCTACGGTATGTTTGAATATATTGTTGTAAAAAACGTATAGAAGAAATAGTATTTATTTTCTAAATTTCTAGGTGTTACGGTAATGTTGATCAGTATGCTGTGTTGTATATAATACTTTTAGTAATCATCAACCTCTTGTCATAGTGGTAATCACAAACTTTAAAACTAAGGATCACAGTTATGTGCGGAATCGTCGGTTATATCGGAACAAAACAAGCAAAAGACTACTTACTTGACGGTCTTGAAACGCTCGAATATCGCGGCTACGATTCAGCCGGTATTGCAACACTCGATAGCGATTCTATAGAAGCTCGCAAAGTTATTGGTAGAGTCGACCATCTACGGAAAGAAGAGGCCGAAAATCCAGTTGTTGGTTCGCTTGGTATTGGCCACACTCGCTGGGCCACGCATGGTAGCGTGGTAAACAAAAACACTCACCCCCACTGGGACAAAAACAAAGAGTTTTATGTGGTACATAATGGCATCATAGAAAACTACCAAGAGCTCCGTAGTTTCTTGCAGCGCCATGGCTATACGTTCTATTCAGACACGGATACAGAAGTCATTCCTAACCTCATTGCCTATCACTATAAGCAAACCAAAAACGTTAGATCAGCCTTTCAGGCGGCGCTCCAAACATTGCGTGGAGCCTACGCACTCAGCATGATAACCGTACATGAGCCAGAAAAACTCTATGCCGCCAAATTATCAAGCCCTTTAGCAATTGGTGTTGCAGAAGATGCTCTCCTGCTTGGCTCTGATGCGCTCCCTCTCGTCAGTCGCACCCAAGACGTTGTATTCCTAGAAGACGGCGAAATGGCAATTTTAAGTGCTGATGGGTATCAGCTATCAGATATTGCCACCAAGAAATCCATAGAACGGGCAACAGAAATTATCGAACTAGAAGCAAGTCAAAATAGCCTGGATGGCTTCTCTGATTACATGAGTAAAGAAATCCATGAAGCGCCGGCTACTGTCCGTTCAGCCATGCTAGGTCGTCTAAAATTAGAGGATAATTTAATCAAACTTGGTGGCCTAGAATTAGTCGAAGATCAGCTACGTTATATTGACCGAATCGTCATTATCGCCTGCGGCACTAGTTATTACGCAGGAATGGTTGGTGAATATCTTTTGGAAGAAATTGCCAATATTCCTGTAGAAGTCCAACAAGCCAGCGAGTTCCGCTACCGTAAAGAGCCGTTGTCGCGTAGTACAGCCGTACTTGTCGTTTCCCAATCAGGAGAAACAGCCGACAGCATTGCAGCTCTCAAAAAACTTGATGGCACCGGCATACTGAAGCTTGGTATAGTCAATGCGCCTGGTTCGACATTAGCTCGCATGACTGACGCTGGTGTCTACTGTCACGCAGGTCCAGAAAAAGCCGTCGCCAGCACCAAAGCTTTTATTGCTCAAGTCACTGTATTCACACTTATTGCACTATTTATTTCCAAAAACTATCCACACTATACGTCGCTTTTAAAAGCACTTGATGCTGTTCCAAAACAGCTTGAAGTAATTCTTGCAGAAAAAGAAACTATCAAAAAACTCGCCCAGAAATACGCTCATCACAACGACTTCCTCTACATTGGTCGACGCTATGCCTTCCCGGTCGCACTAGAAGGCGCCCTAAAAATAAAAGAGATTAGCTATATCCATGCCGAAGGATTTTCTGGCGGAGAAATGAAGCATGGACCACTCGCACTTATTGACAAAAACTTCCCTACATTTGCGATAGCCCTCACAAACGATATTGAAGAAAAATCCATGAGCAACATGCAAGAAATTCATGCCAGGGGTGGTCCACTATTGGCTCTCGTCGATAACCCAGACTCAGAAGCTGCAAAACTAGCAGACGACTTCATAGTCATTCCTAGGGCCATGGAACAAGTGCAGCCTATACTCGCCGCAGTCGTGACACATCTATTTGCGTACTATGCAGCTCAAGAGCTTGGCCGAGACATAGACAAACCCCGCAACCTTGCCAAATCGGTTACGGTCGAGTAGTTTTATAGATCTTTATAGGTTTTTTCGTTTCTTCTGTCTATTCTCACTATCAATACAGCGTTGCCAGATTTTCTGAATACTACTCTAATCTGTCCTTTCCGGACTCTAAACAAATCACTGTGGCCCTTTAGTTGTTTTATGTCCATGCCTTCAGTGTCGTCTAATTTTAGACGTAGAAGTAGTAACTTAACTACTTCAAGTTCTTTAGGTTTTAGTTTCTGAAGTAATTTTTTTATCTTGTCGGCCATTTATTATAGCTCGCGCAAGATATCGTCTACAACTACACCATTCGAATCGATTTCAGTAAAATCTACGATTGTCTGCCAATCTCCATCATCAGCAATCGGACCTATTTGGAATATGGGCTTTGAACGTTTAATGACAGTAAAACTCTGGCCTTTTTCAACTGCGTCAATATATTTAGGGAATTCTTCTCGTAATTGTTTTAAACTAACTGTCTGTGATGCTTTCATTCTACAAGTTTAACTTAAGATTAACTTTAAGTCAATATCAATACGCTACAATAGAAAGATGAATGTTTTAGTCACTGGTGGTGCTGGATTTATTGGGTCGCACACAATCGTTGAGCTTGTTGCTGCCGGCCATAAGGTAGTAATTGTAGATAGCTTCGTTAATAGCAGCAAAAGAGTCTTAGCAAATGTAGAAAAACTGACGAATGCAAAGATACCGTTCATAGAGACAGATGTCAGAGACACCGACAAACTAATAGCAATATTGCAAGAAAATTCTATAGACGCGGTGATTCATTTTGCAGCACTAAAAGCAGTTGGCGAAAGTGTTCAAAAACCACTCGAATATTACAGAAACAATATTGATGGATTATTGTCGCTACTTGAAGCTATGAATGTAACCAATACCAATCAACTTATCTTTAGTTCTTCGGCTACCGTCTACGGCGACCCAGATTCGCTCCCTATCACTGAAGAAGCACCGCTTAAGCCCGTTACCAATCCGTACGGTGCGACCAAGCAAATGGCCGAGCAAATAATCACGGATGTTTGCAAAGCGACCGACTTGCAAACGGTGCTATTACGTTATTTCAACCCGATTGGTGCGCACTCAAGCGGATTAATTGGTGAAACGCCCGTTGGACCACCAAACAACCTTGTCCCCTACGTCACTCAGACAGCTGCCGGAGTGAGAGAGTCATTAACTGTATTTGGTAATGATTGGGATACACCAGATGGCAGTGCAATCAGGGACTATATACATGTTGTAGACCTAGCCAAAGCCCACGTTGCATCACTAGAGTATCTGAATAATACCTCAGACGAAACAACAGCTATCAACATAGGTACCGGTCAGGGCGTAAGTGTGCTAGAGCTTATTAACACTTTTGAATCAGCCAATAACGTAAAAGTACCCTACACTATTGGTCCAAGAAGACCTGGTGACATTGCGTCTTGCTATGCTAGTGCCGACAAAGCAGAAAAATTACTTGGCTGGAAAACAGAAATATCACTAGAGCAAGCCCTCAAAGACGCCTGGAACTGGCAGAGACTACAAAATTAACTGCACTCACAAGAGCCTCAGAAGTCCGATCATGTGCTTACCCAACGGAACTCGAACTAAACCTCATGAATTACTTCATAGCCTGAAGGAGAGGCAACCAACACCAAACCATAGCATTTACTAGCTATATTTTTTTGAATTATTTGTTTAGAAATCTCTTGTAGAGTTGCGCCAGAACCTAGGAAGTCGTCTATGATTAAAATAGCGTTGGATTGGTTCTATTTCTTTCATTCATACTGCTTACAGTTTACACTAGGTAGGTTACTGTAAACAAGTTACCCACTTATCACCTACTACAAAATTCTAGACAAACCATACAGCCTCGCCAAAGTGTTAACAGTCGAATAGATCAGTAGTGTTAGAGCTGCAGTTTTAGCTTAAGCATAGATTTCAAGCACGCCACATCTTTTTCACCGAGGCACCCGAGAAGTCTTATTATCATTTCATCGGATACGGTCGAAATTCTATGTATTTGTGTCGATGACTGAACGATTAAGCCTGTCGTCTTCAGATCGGTCAATTGCAGTTCAGTTTCATCAGTAACGACCTGTGAAGTAATTGGTATCACTGTAACCAGTCCATACTTGCCGTAGGGTTTAGAAATTACTATTACTGGCCTCACCTTACGACTGTCTGTCTCAACAAAAGGAAATGATACTAAGTAAACTCCGTATAGCTCCAAGCTATTCATTGTCGTATAGGTCTTCTTTACTATTTGAAAGATAGTCATGACCTACAGAATGGGACGCAAAATTCTGTATCTCCTGTTTTTCATTATCATTATTTTTGTCTTCTATGACAAGTAATGACAAGCCAACCTTCAATAGTTCTGCATCAGACAGTGCAGGATATTTTTTGCGAGCAATCTCTAAAGCTCCGCTTACCTCTTCATTAATCGATAATCGTATGGCTTTTGTTGTGTTCATACTGTCATTATACAGCACTTTGTGCCAAATTACAACACTCTCTGCTATTTTATGATTACAAGATATCGTCAACCTATCACCTATCAATAGGCTACGCTCTACCAAAGTCGTCGGCTAGCCTAACGATATCGTCTTCGTTGGTCGGATTGTCTAAATCCGTATGCTGCCATATTTCTGCAACAATTACCCATTCACCTTCAGCGGGTGCGCCGGCTCTGTGACGTGCTAGCGCACCGTAAGACAGCTCATCACCTGTTTTGTACGTCTTCCACTCACCTTCCTCGTCAGTATCTGATATAGCTGCCGTAAGATCACCCGATATGACTCGCCATATTTCTGCTCTGCGGTTATGGTACTGCAAGCTTAGCTTCTTACCTGGTTCAAATATTAGAAATTTAGGGCTCAGACTACCACCATGGCCCAATTCTTCAACCGTTTTATCTGGAAAATACTCCCCTACAAACTGCTCAGCGCACTCATCAGCAAGCCGATAGTAAGCGCCCCATGGCTTATGCTCATCAACATCAGACAAAACATAGCCTTTACCAAAAACTAGCTCAGATTTTACTTGTTTTAAGACGTCATACTTACTCATGAATTATTCACCATCTCCATTAATGCATCACACAAACTAGATGACCTATTTAATGCTTTGGTTTTAGCTTCTTCTAGATCACTTTCGACATCTTCATGTGTTTGTGCGTATATCTTTATTTTCGGCTCTGTACCTGACGGTCTTATCGTCACCCGATTGTGCCCATCGTCTGAGAATTCAAGCCGCAAAACATTCTCTTTCTTGCCTTCTATCTCTTCACCATCTGAATAGTCTCTCGTCTTCACTACTTTAAGCCCGGCTATTTCTTCTGGTGGATCTTGCCGTAGCTTATCCATAAAGTTTTGCATAGAGTTAAAGCCTTCAGCACCAGGGAAAGAAATAGATGTTAATTCTTCATGAAAGTATCCGTGCATCGCATACAGATCATCAAGCTTATCCAGTAGTGTTTTGCCTTCTTTTTTTAATATTGCAGCTAATTCGATCACAACAGCCGTCGGTCCAGCGGCATCTTTATCACGACAATAATCCCCGACAACGCCACCGTAGCTCTCTTCACCGCCACAAACGAATACACCTGAGCCTTTATCGTGTTTAAGATGAATTTGTTCACCTATGTACTTAAAGCCAACCAACAAATTAGAAATATGTTGCACACCATACTGTTCAGCAATTTTTGTTAACATATCGGTTGTCACTATAGTAGAAGCAATAAAATGGTCTTTCGTTAACTTATCTTCAGCTTTCAGATTACTTAACATGGTGTCCGTCATCAATACTGCAGCTTGATTGCCGTTCAACTGCACCATGGCCGATCCATCATTGACCAAGATACAAAATCTATCAGCATCAGGATCATTTGTCGTTGCTAGGTCGCAATTTTTACTTAACGCATATGCGGATACTTTATCATTGGCTTCTTTTACTTCAGGGTTAGGGATGTTATTTGTAACATTCGGAAAATTTCCGTCCATATCTGACTGCTCTTCAAGAAGCTCTACTTCAAAACCATTTCTTTTTAGCACAGGATAGACACTCGTTATGCCAGTTCCATGTAATGGAGAATACGCAACCCTAATGTCTCTATTGTCTGTCTTTAGAAATTGGCTCGCGGCATCCCAATACCGTTCATCTTGATCAGCTCCCAGTTTTTTGACAGCTTCAAGGCTATTCGACTCATGTATTTCAGTAATTTTTTCTGCATGAGACAAGATATTCTTATCATGAGGAGCAATTAATTGTCCTCCATCACTCCAGTAGAGTTTAATGCCGTTATCACTGCTTGGATTGTGGCTAGCCGTAATAACAATTCCAGCATCCATTTGCATGTCTCTTACAACGTATGAAAGCTCAGGTGTCGCCCTAGGACCGTCAAAAAGGTACGCTTCAACATTATTTCCTAAAAGTACTTTTGCGCAGTATTCTGCATATTCTTCGCTAGTAATGCGGCTATCATAGGCTATCGCGACTTTAGCGTTTACTATTTCGAGCTCATTCATATAGTTACAAAGAGCTTGTACTGTTTCACCTATTGTTACTGTATTAATTCTGTTGCTACCGACGCCACAAGTGCCTCTTCGACCCCCAGTTCCAAACGGAAGTGTACGGAAAAAACTATCTTCAAGTGTTTTCCACTCTTCTTCTCTAATCATGCCTTCTAGTTCTGGCTTGTAGTGCTCATACTTAGGCTCGTGCATCCAATCATGTATGTTTTTCTTTGATGATTCAGAGAGCTTAGAAGTATTTATAACTTCATCCATGTTTATTCTCCTTTTTTAGCAATTCTCTTTGCGACGACGCCAACTTTTTGGCCCAAATCTTTCCTAGCGACCAATATGCCGTCTTTGGTATTTATCACGACGACATTATCGAGACCAACAACGGCTAATGGCTTACCTTCTTTATTGTCTATGTAGCAGTTCTCTACATCTTCCAGTTCTACATTGCCTTTAAAGAAATTACCCTGCTCGTCTGCCCCGACTGCAAGATGGAGATCACTATACGAACCTAGATCCATCCAATCGAAGTTAGCTGGTGCGACCAGTAGATCATCTACTTTTTCTATCAGGGCGTAGTCTATTGTGTCGTTTTCAAAGCCAAGGTATGTTTTTTCATATTCTTCTACATTTTTTGTTGCATTCAATGCATCGTAGTTATCTTTTAGTTGCGGTGCATGTTTCTTCATCTTGTCAGTAAATGTTGATACCGAGCCAACAAAGTAACCGCAGTTCCATAAATATTGACCACTTTTCACATATTCACGAGCAGTGTCATAATCAGGCTTTTCTTTGAATGAGTGCACATCGTATATTAAGCTGTCCTCATCAAAAATTGAATCTTTTTGTATGTAACCAAACCCAGTCGCAGGATGATCAGGCTCGACTCCAACCAAAACAATACGCCCTTCAGATTCAGAAGCTTCTCCAGCAACCTTAAAGCTGTGTTTAAAGCCAACAACATCTCTTATATAGTGATCAGCTGACAGTATCGCTATAGGTTCGCTTTGATCATGCCGGGGACTGACATGAGATAGTGCAGCTACGATACAGCTAGCAGTTCCGCGCCTAGCGGGTTCAACCACAAAATTATCATCAGTGAGATCAGGCAACTGATCTTTTATGTGGTGTGCATGCCCTGATTCGGTAATAACGTAGACGTGTTCTGCTACTTCTTTTGCACGCTCATACGTGTTCTGAAGGAGAGAATTATCATCTCCGTTTACTTTTAATAAGTGTTTTGGATATTCAGAGGTAGAAAGTGGCCAAAGTCGTGTCCCGCTACCCCCAGCGATAATACATACAATCATATAACGATTTTATCACGGACTATTAAACAAGCTTGAATAGTCCGTGATTTCAATTTATATATACGTAATAACTAAAGTTTTTTTCTGGATAGTTAGATCTATAAATCAAATTCCAGTCAAGAGTCGGAGAATCTTTATAGTAAACTTGATAGTCATTATTAATAACTACCATACGACCCGTACTTCCAACGCCAATGCTTTTTGCGCCGTCAACTTGTTTAATCCATGCATCAAAAGTAGATTCTTTTGAGTAGGCGTTACCAGCGCTATCAATTACCATGAGTCTTCCTCCACTCCCTACTTCAATTTTTTTAGTTCCTCCACCATTAGTTTGTTGTACCCACGCATCATTACGACTAAACTTTGTGTATGAGTTTCCTGCGGTATTTATCACTACCATCTGGCCTGAACCTCCCATCTCAATATCTTTTGCGCCGTCAACTTGTTTAATCCATGCATCAAAAGTAGATTCTTTTGAGTAGGCGTTACCAGCGCTATCAATTACCATGAGTCTTCCGTTACCTCCGACAGCAATATCCTTAGTGCCGCCTCCGCTTGTCTGTTGAACCCATGAATCAAACAATCCTTTTTTTGAATATGCATTACCAGCTGAATTAATTATCATCATTTCGCCACTTGCCCCGATATCTATCCACAAAACTCCAGTTGTTTGAGTGACCCAGTTATCATAAATTGAATCTTTGGTTAAGAGTGTTCCGTCATTAAGCAATGCCATAATTCGTTCACCCCCAACTTTTACTGAGTACGCGTCACTCTTTGAAGATATTTGCTTTATCCAATTATAATACCCACTGGTATTACCGTAGGATGGTTCTAGCGTATAAACCGTAGTGTTATAAGGTGAAGGTTCGTACGCATCTACGCTTAATACAATAATTCGGTTGGTGGATCCTGCAAATACATTGTGTGTGAAAATAAAAAATGTAAGTAAAACAAACAATATAACCGTAGCTACATTAATTAATAACAAATTATATCTTATCATAATAAAGCTATAATACCTTGTATTTTTAATTTTGTCAATCGAGCAATTATTAAGCTATAATGAAACTTAATGAAGCTTTTAATTACAGGTGGAGCAGGATTTATCGGGTCAAATTTTGTCTACCTTTGCAGAAAAGAACGACCCGATTGGCAGATAACAGTCATAGACAAACTTGGCTATGCTGGTGATATATCTACCCTAGAACCAATCCTGAATGAAATTGAATTTGTCTCTGGTGATATTTGCAATGTTGAGTTACTCGACAAATTAGTAGCAGAAACTGACATCGTCGTGCACTTTGCAGCCGAATCACATAATGATAATTCGCTTAACGATCCATGGCCATTTGTAGAAAGCAACCTGATTGGTACCTACCGTATTCTAGAAGCATTACGTAAACACGGCAAAAAACTACATCATATTTCAACCGACGAAGTTTACGGCGACACACCACTTGATAGCGACTATAGATTCAACGAAGAAACGCGCTACAACCCCTCCAGCCCCTACTCCAGCACAAAAGCCGGTTCAGACATGCTCGTCCACGCCTGGGTACGCAGTTTTGGTATTCACGCAACAATTTCTAACTGCTCAAATAACTATGGTCCACGCCAACACGTCGAGAAATTCATTCCTCGGCAAATTACAGAAGTACTTCTTGGCCGTAAGCCAAAACTCTACGGAACTGGCGAACAAATTCGTGACTGGATTCATGTAGATGATCACAATAGTGCGGTTATAGCCATCATCGAAGGTGGCAAGTCAGGAGAAGTATATCTAATAGGTGCAGACGGAGAACAAGACAATAAAACTGTCATAGAAATGATACTAGGATCTATGGGTAAGGATGCATCAGATTATGAGCACGTTAACGACCGCCCTGGCCACGACCAACGCTATGCAATCGACAATTCTAAGCTCGTCAAAGAACTCGGCTGGCAGCCTCAATATACTGATTTTGAATCTGGACTAAAGGCAACAATACAGTGGTACAAAGAAAACGAATCATGGTGGAAGCCTCTCAAAGAAGCCACCGAAGCAAAATATAGCAAAAATGGTCAGTAAGGTATACTTATACTATGGCAACTAATACCGATAAAAACTTTGAAAACATAGACAAACGCTTCGACGAAGTACTTGGAGCTATGAGCCAATTCGCAGAAAGTGTCGATAAAAGATTCGATGGTGTAGACAAAAGATTCGACTCTATTGAAACCAGATTAGACAGATTAGGGACAGAATTCATTGATTTAAAAGAGTCTCAAAACAGGCTCATGAATACAATCGACGGATTTATCAGCCGTATCGATAAATACGAAACGGAATTAGCAGCGCGTGACCATGAAATTGAGCGTCTAAAGCGCTGGATTAAAGAAATAGCTGATAAAACTGGCGTAGAGCTTAGTATTAGTTAAAATGGCACAACAACATCAAGTCACCGAAAGCCCAATTCCAGGATTGTTTGTTATAGATATACCATTGCACGGTGATGAGCGTGGTTGGTTCAAGGAAAGTTATCAAAAAGAAAAGATGGAAGCTCTAGGCTTACCAGAGTTTAATGTTATTCAAAATAATATGTCTTACAACGAAGAGGTTGGCGTGACGCGCGGCTTGCATGCAGAACCATGGGAAAAATATATTACTGTCGCTAACGGAAAAGTTTTTGGAGCGTGGGTAGATTTACGCAAAGGACCTAGCTTTGGCATAACATTCACGACAGAGATAACGCCAGATAAAGCAGTTTTCGTGCCCCGTGGCGTTGCTAACGGCTACCAAACATTAAAGCCAAAAGTCACCTATACGTACCTGGTCAACGAACACTGGTCAACAGAAGCAAAATACACTTTTGTAAATTTATTTGATAAAGATCTAAAAATAGATTGGCCAATCCCAGAAGAAAAAGCGATCGTATCAGAAAAAGACAAAAATCACCCTACGCTAAATAATGTAATTCCTATGGATCCCGTTAGAGATCTTGAAGCCTCTAATGGGATGGAAGTGTAAAATATCATGAGCGAAGAACCCCAAATACCAACTCCCAAACCTCAGACCCCAGATAGTTCTACTATCTTCATCGTCGGCGCCAACGGACAATTAGGCACAGCTTTACGTGAAAAATATCCAAATGCCAAATCTGCCGATATATCCGAACTAGATATTACCAGCAAAGAATCTGTTTCTAGCTACGACTGGAGCGGAATTGATGTACTTATTAACGCAGCTGCCTACACCAATGTAGACGGTGCCGAAACAGACGGTAGACAAGCTGCCTGGAGTGTCAACGCAGATGCAGTAGCCAACCTTGTTGCAGTAGCCGCACAACATGACATGACACTTGTTCACGTATCGACAGACTACGTGTTTGACGGAAGCCAAGAAATACATACAGAATACGAACCTTTTGCCCCACTTGGCGTGTACGGCCAGTCAAAGGCCGCAGGAGATATTGCGGTATCACTTGCCCCTAAATTCTATATACTCCGCACTAGCTGGGTTATTGGAGAAGGTAAAAACTTCGTGAAAACTATGATGAGTCTGGCTGAGAAGGATATTTCTCCGACGGTCGTCAATGATCAAATAGGGAGACTCACCTTCACTTCAGAGCTTGTCAGAGCTATCGACCACCTCCTGACTTCAACCAAGCACCCATCACCAATCACCCATCACCCCTACGGCACCTACAACGTATCTAACGACGGCGAATCAGTTAGTTGGGCAGACTTAACCAGAGAAATTTATACAATACTTGGCCGTGATGATTTAACTGTCACCGGCACGACAACCGAAGAATATTTTAAAGGTAAATCAGGAATAGCACCGCGCCCGCTTCAAAGCACCCTATCACTAGATAAAATCCAATCAACTGGCTTTCAGTCTAAAGACTGGGAAGACGACTTGAATTCATACTTACTGAAGCAATCCACCTAGCCTTTCGAGTGCTATACTATTCACAGATATGAGTGATGATTTGCACAAAATAGCTATCTTTCAGAAGAAAGAAATCCGCAAGCAGCTACATGGTGGTGAGTGGTGGTTTGTTATTAACGACATTATCGTGGCCCTAACCGATTCTGCTAATTCCGCACAGTACTTGCGTAACCTGAGAAACCGTGAAAAAGAACTATCTCGCCTATTTGAGGCGCCAGAGAAAGGGGTAGTTCAAATTGAACCCCCCCTTGCGCTTACATTCGATACGCCTGGAGGCAAGCAAAAACTCCTATCATGGAACACCGAGGGTATTTTTCGACTAATCCAATCAATCCCAAGCAAAAAAGCTGAGCCTTTTAAGCGTTGGCTTGCTAAGACTGGCTATGAACGCATCCAGGAAATTGAAGATCCAGAACTTGCTCAAAAACGCATGAAATCAATTTATCGCTCTAAAGGATACTCTGATGAATGGATTGAGCGCCGCGTGCGAGGTATTGCAATCCGGGATGAACTTACTGATGAATGGCAGAAACGTGGAGTCACGAAACAACAAGATTACGCTATATTAACTGCAGAAATTTCAAAAGCTACGTTCGGAATTACGCCTAGTGAATACAAGAAGACGAAAGGACTTAAAAGAGAAAATCTCCGTGATCATATGAATGATCTTGAGCTGCTATTCACGCAACTCGGTGAAGCATCAACGACTGAAATTGCTCGAACAGATGATGTTAAGGGCTTAGCAGAAAACAAAGGTGCAGCCAAGCGCGGTGGCGCCGTGGCAGGTAATGCACGCAAACAGCTAGAAAAAGAAACTGGTCAAAAAGTGGTCAATAAAAATAACTTTATTGAAGTTAAACCAAACAAAAAAGTTAATTAATGCAATATGTATACGTCATTTCAAATCAGTCTGGCCAATGCTGACACGACCCTTTCAAAAAACAATCTAAGTAGAGACGCAGAAGAAAGTAACTTATTCATTTAGGGGTTTCAGATCACCATTAGATTTGAGGATGCCTACTGTGATCTGTTGTTGGCCAGCATACATCATCTCAGGAGCTTTCTTGATATTCTTATGTATATCTTTAAGTTCATAGGTCTTGAGTCGAGTAGCATAAGAGTTGACAGTAGTAACGCCGTGCTCTTTAAAATAAAATGCTACGACTGGCACTTTGCCCTGTCCTTCTGCAAATTTATAAAAGTCAATGTACGCCTCGGTTGAAAGTATTCCGTTATATCCATGTGTCTGAGTGTTGCAATACGTTGTGACTGCTTGCTTACCTACAAGTGAAAGTGAGCCTGCAAGCAATACGCTAGAGTTCTCGGGAAGGATAGAGCATAACTCTTTTATTTGAGTCAAGCTCCCCTGGTGAGTCCTTTCAAAAAGGTAAAAGCTGCTAGTTGTAAGTATCGGTATAATGACAATTGCGGGTAATGTGATTTTTATAATGTTAGAAATTTTTTTTCTGACTGGTAACGACATAATTAGCTCAACTGAAATCATTGCGAAGAAGATGACTCCTGGAAAGATTATAGTTAATAGTCTACGGCTTGCCCAGACGTGATCCGGTGTAATATGCGGGTCATAAATATAGAAAAAAGAGACTGAAATAAAAACACAAGCAGCTGGTAACCCCAACATAGTTTTATCTCTAAGGACCTGTTTTACGAACTTAAATAGACCGAACAAAGACAATAGAGCAATAGGAATCCCCATATACCAAATAATCCATAATATAACGCTACTGTAGCTCACATAATTCAAGCCTTTTATCTCAATAGGAGACTGGAAAGCAGCTATCTCACGAATAGCGTATATCTCGCTGTCAATTCTATAGACTGACATAATAAAGACGAGACCCATTACAGCTGCCAATAAAATCATGGCAGACGAAAGACTAATACGCAGAAATGCTTTTTTTAGAGTGTTCATTATGTTTGTCTTCCATGAAACCCATACTACTGCGGTCATAGTGGCAATAAGCAACAAGACTCCAATGAATAAATTACTTATATCTAGACGGCCGTTAAGTGTAACATAATGATATTTCGATAATACCGTAAGATCAAGCCAACCAACCACGCAAGCTGCTGCACAGCTTAGCAGAAAAAGCGAGACTTGTTTCGTTATGCCTTTTCTTTTTCTTTTTTGTAGTAAAGCTACATATAGACCGATTGCAAAAAATATTCCAAAGAAAGAAAGGTATGAATCAATACGAACCATTGCCGTAGACCCAAGTAGCAAGCCAGACAATATCCAATAAACGTTATGTCGATTTTTCATGGCGTGATAAAGTGCGGTCATTGATCCAAAAAGAAACGCTACTAGAAGAGGTTCTGTGTACATGTCCCTAGAAAAGTACAAGAAAGGCAAGGAAAAAGACAGGCAAGCCATCCCTAGAAAAGCATACTTAGGAGCCATAAAAAGCCTGAAAAAAGCAAATAAAGTCAGCAACGCTACTGAAGCCAGAAAAACATTAACTTTGAAAGCTCTATAGTCGTTAGTTGCCCTACCTAAAACAGAACTGTAGGCAGGTAAAAGGTGGAGGCCTTGGGCGTAGAGCCTGTTACCTTCTTCGTTTATAGGGTGGAATGCGGGAGACTGGTTAACGAATCCTTCTGTTGTGCCTTCAGACAAAGTAGTGTCAACTGGTATCCTTAGATTATCGTGATCTATGAGCCATTTAGCAGTAAGGTTATACACTGCAGGGTCTCTGTATTTAAATATATTTTGAGAAGTGTAGAACATATTAAATCCTAACCATCCTACTACAAAGAGAATTGAAAGAAGGTTGAAGGCACGAGACTCTTTCTTTGACCCTTTTGACTCAAAATTTAACGATATAGTAGAAATATACGCTGTCAAAACCGCTGCAATCGAAAAACTTATTGCAATAGTGACGCTATCGAACTTCTCGACTAGTAAAAAAATCATTAGACTAGCACCAAAAGTTGCAATGAAAAAAGCAACTAGAATTGGTATATTACCTACTAGTCTCCAGTACGGATTTTTTCTATGAAGTCTGTTGTTTTTTTTGCGCTACGCTGTCTCAAAATATCTCCATGCTCACAATAAAGTATACCTTAAATTAAAGTCAAAATTAGTTGGACATTTTTCTGTTTTTATGCTAATGTTTAGAGAGTAATTTAAAAGATAAAAACATGAAAAAAAAATCGATAATATTTTCGTTACTAATTCTGACAGCACTCCTAGTAGCTATTGGAATATATCTATACAATAGTAGTAAACCTCAAGTCTCTAATAGTGATAATCAAACAATTAACTATGACCCTCCCACAGCAGAGGAGAAAAATGCTGGCGACAAACAGAAAGAAAAAATTATTGATAGCAGTAATGAAATAATTACAGAGTCTGAAGATAAACCCGATTCAGCAAACATCCTCATAGTAGACGCAAACCAGTATGAAGATTTTATAGAAGTACGCGCTTTTGTTGAAAATGTGATTGAAGACGGAACTTGCACATACACGTTTACAAAAGACTCCTTAGAGTTAGTAAAAACTTCCCAGGCGTTCGCTGATGCCAGTACAACGCCATGTATAGCAATCAGCGTATCAATAGAAGAGTTTGCCGAGTCTGGTGAATGGCGTCTCGTCGTAAACTACGCAAGTTCTTCTGCTGAAGGATCTGCTGAGACGAAATTAGAGATTGAATTATGAGACTTCTCACTAAAAATTTTCTTAAATCTAAAATATTATTTGGGCTGACATTGGTGCTATTCACAATTGGCCTCATATTGTCACCAATTATGTTCAAAAATAGTACTAGCGCGCTCTCTGGAAGCGAGTTTCAAGCAGGAAATATAATTGAAGATGCTGTTTTCTACAATACAGGCAGTATGACACCTCAAGAAATACAGCAATTCTTGAACTCTAAGCTGCCAACATGCGACACAAATGGTACACAAATGTATAATTCAACCCAAACACGCGCACAGTGGGCAGCGGCTAATGGGCGCCCACTACCCCCTTATACTTGTTTGAAAGACTATTCACAAAGTGTCCCTTCAGTAACGAATGGTGGTAGCGATTTATGTAAGAATTCTATAGCTGGTGGCACAAAGTCGGCAGCCCAAATTATCTATGATTCGGCCCAAGCTTGTGGAATAAACCCTCAGGTACTTATAGTGATGCTCCAAAAAGAACAAAGTTTAATAACCGACACTTGGCCATGGCCGATCCAGTACAACACAGCGATGGGCTATGCCTGCCCAGATTCAGGCCCAAATAACTCAGCTAATTGTAACAGTAATTTCTTTGGATTCTTTAACCAGGTATACGACGCAGCGAAAGCTTTTAGGAGATATGAAGCGAATCCGAACAGCTACAACTATAAACACGATAGAAACAACACAATTCTTTATCACCCTAACACAGCATGCGGAACCAGCAATGTATTCATAGAAAATCAGGCTACAGCCAGCCTCTATATCTATACGCCTTATCGCCCAAACCTAGCCGCCCTCAATAATTTGTATGGCACCGGGGATAGTTGTAGCGCCTACGGTAATCGTAATTTTTGGCGCATGTTCAACGATTGGTTTGGTTCAGCGCATGGACAAGTGCATTCCTGGGAGCTCGTTAGTCAATACGCTTATACTGACAGCTCCAAAACCACACCCGTTGACTTGAATGATATTCGGCCAGGTCAAAGAATATTTGTTGGCGTTAAAGCTCTAAATACGGGTAATACTAACTGGGGTAATGTCGGCAACCACCCCATTTTACTTGGCACTACTGGACCTCAAGATAGACAAAGTACAGTGTGCGACTCGAGTTGGTTGAGTTGTAATCGATCCGCAATATTAAAAGAGCCTCTAGTAGCTCCAAACCAAATTGGAACATTTGAATTTTGGCTCGACTCACCTGAAAAATTTGGTGAATACACTGAGAACTTTAGTTTACTCGTTTCAAACTACAAATGGATGAACGACGTTGGGATGAATTTCCAGGTGAGGGTCAGCTCTGGAGAAAGTTATGATTGGCAAGTTAGTTCGTTGCAATACTTTAGAGACAGCTCAAAAAAGATTGCAGTCAATCCGGCAGCGATAAAAGCGAGTGACGTATTCTACACCAGAATAGTAGTAAAAAACACTGGTATTAATGACTGGGTGAATGATTCATCGACTCCTGTAAGATTAGCTCCGTCAAGCCCTTCAGGCAGATTAAGTAAATTCTGTCATCCTGATTGGCTAAGCTGCGGGCGAATTGTAAGGATGAATGAGTCAATCGTAAAAACTGGACAAAATGGCGTATTTGAGTACTGGAACAGAGCTCCAGCAAAAATAGGTGTGTACAACGAGAAGTTTACACTTCTTGAAGAGGGTGTATCGTGGATGGACTCCTACGAAATGTCACTTTACTACGAAATTACCCATGGTATATATAAGTGGTCAATCACATCACAGAAAGCCTACACCGATCCAACTAAAACAACCCCTGTTGGTTTCTCCTCTCTGGCACCTGGTCAGAGAGTATACATTGAGGTAAGAGCAAAGAACACAGGAGGGACCACATGGAGAAGTGGGGTTAATGCTCCCAACCTTGGCACAAATGCTCCTCACGACCGTGAAAGTAAATTTTGTGATACTTCTTGGCTAAATTGTTCACGACCGTCAGCAATGGATGAACAAGAGGTGGCTCCAGGTGAATTTGCTACCTATGGATTCTGGTATAACGCGCCATACGAACAAGGAAGTTATATTGAGCACTTCAAACTTGTTGTGGAAGGACGATCTTGGCTCAACGAAAATGCAATGAATTTCAAGACAAACATAGACAAACCGTCCATTACATGGCAGCCTGTTTCGATGTACGCTTTCACTGATAGTTCGAAAACTATACCAGCAAATCTCACGTCTTTGAGTCCAGGACAGAGAGTTTACGTTGGATTTACTGCTCGAAATACCGGTAACTCATATTGGTATCGTAGCGGTAGCAAACCCCTTTTGGTTGGAACAAATGTTCCACACAACCGTATGAGTGCTTTTTGCGATTCAACGTGGTTGTCTTGTGCTCGTCCAACACTTATGCAGGAATTTGTAACGAAACCAAATGAAATAGCTACTTTTGATTTCTGGTACAGGGCGCCTGACCAAACTGGTAGTTACAATGAGCATTTCAAGTTGCTACTTGAAGGACGATCTTGGCTCAACGAAAATGCATTAAATTTCAATACAGTAGTTAATTAGTCTACTGGTGTAATTATATCAGTAGTTTCTTCACCAGTTCGTTCGCTGTATCTTCCCAGCTAGTGAGTCTGTAACCTTTTTTGAGATTTTTCTCTTGAGACAGTCTGTATTTTTTCTCTAAAAGCGTCGTGATACCTCGAAGACACCCTAATGGATCAAACGGCGAAAAGTAATCAATAAGCTCTCCAGCAATTTCAGGAACTGATGTAGAGCTGGTCGCCAGACAAGCTTTTCTATACTGAATAGATTCCGCAACAGGTAAGCCCCAACCTTCATAGAACGAAGGATAGACAGTAAATAGGCAATTTTCGTATAGCCAGGCGAGCTCCTGGTCAGAAGGCCCTTCTATAATCTCTATCTTCCCTTTGATCTCAGGATCATGGGTTAACATGTATTGTAGATCTCCGGTTAACCACCCTCTTCTTCCCGCTAAAACTAATTTAGGGAGTACGATTCCCTGTTTGTTTGCCTCTTTATAAGCATAGTAAAGCAACGCGTGGTTCTTCCTTACCTCGATAGTACTTACAGATAGAATATAGTTTTCGGGAGCTTGTACAGGCTTCTTAGAGTCTCCACCAACTGGATTATCCCCTAGTCTTATAACGTATACTTTTGGACATTTAATATTTTTTAATTTACAGTATTTTTGAATATCTTTTTTTGTGTATTCCGATATAGCAATTAATTTAGAAGAAAGCTTGATAGCTCGTTTCATGTACTGCTCGTATCTCACGTGCTCATCGGACGACACGTGTCCTTTATCAAAAATAGGTATAAGGTCATTGATATTATGAACAATAGCTATGTTCTGCTTGTTAACAGCTTCTAGTGCATCAATAAAACCTGGCTTATCCCAATTGCCACCAAGCACTAGTAAAGTGTCGCTTTTATTAAATCCAGCTTCAATTCTTAAGTCTTGTTTGTTGCCCTTATGTGCTAGTTTTTGTTTGTCTCTAATTTTTTCTATGACTCTACTCGCTATTGGAGGAGCAAATAAGGAGTAGGCTTTTTTCAAAGTAACTTTACCTTCAAATTTATTACTCTTTGTAGACGTACTTATTGAGGAATCCTTTTTAAACACAACATCAAAGCTCACTTCGCTATATACTTGAGTCAGATAGTTAAAACTACAGAAGCGCACGTTTTCATTATCTTTGATATATCGGGTAATTTGGTAGACTACTCTTTGAGTTCCTGTGTGGGAGCCCCTCCAGATCGTAAAGTCGGTTAGATCAATCCATGTTGTTTTTTTAGTCATTACGTTTTTATGCCCCTTCTCTTAAACCATTTTTTGGATTAATAGTTTTAGATTGTTTACCTAGTTGGTGACACCTCGCAGAGATGAAAATACCTTCTAGATCATTTTTCTTACTAAAAATATTTACCTGCGTCGACTTCTGTATAAGACTTATGAGCTGAAAATCTGTTGGTGAATAAAAGACAGATACATGATCGATGTTCTCAACAACGGTGGCACTACATGACTCACTAACTCCATTACCAAACACAATCTTCAAACGCATGTTATCGTTTACTACTTTCTCTAGTTCTTTGACTTCTTTTTCAGCTATAGAACTCGACACATACAAAATAGCGCTTGAATTTGTTTTTGCTTCGGGAATCTTATAAGGAAGAGTAGGCAGTAAATCCTTGTCATTAAAAACTTCAGCAGCTTTTTGTTTTAGTTTTTTAAGTGATTGATCAATTTGTTTCTTAATCTGCTTACTGGCAAAAACAGCCTCGCTAGAGTTCAATAATGAACCTAAAAAATGCTGTTCGCCACCAAGTGTATGAGAAATTTTTTTTTCAAGGTTGTACCTGCTAGTACTTATTATTTCTCGCTTGACCATCTCTTTGTAGAGGTTAGCTATGTTGCTAGAAAATAGATAAACATCTCCAGAAAGAGCGCTAGCTTTTGCAGCTATAAGAGGTGAGTCATCTCGATCATCTAAATAGTACTTAACCGTTTCGTATTGCTTGTAGGCTATTGCGTCGAAATCTGTAACTGGGTGTATGTCTGTTGAGAACGCTAAATGGTTTGGTCTGACAGCATTCTTCCCATTGCTGAAATCATAGTAAAAATCTAAATTGCTATTCTTCATATGAGAAGGGTATTGTAGTGCTGCGATATAACTAGCATAGCTATTAGTCTGAAGATTGGGCGATACTACTGCTATTCTTTTTTTACTCGTAGCTGCATTTTTTGCGTGAGAAATGATGGCAGTGGTTGCTTTAGTTGCAGTATGATGCCAGCTGTACTCCTCAAGGATCGCGTCGTACTCGCTTTTCCTATTTTCAAACTCCGTATCATTTACTATTTCGTTAAGTGACCTAGCTATATCACTCGGGCTTGTGTGGTCAAAGTAGTAATAAGCAGATGGAGATATTTCTCTGAAAACTGAAATATCTGAACAAGCGACAGGCTTTCCATAGTCTGCTGCTTCAAGAATTGGCATCCCTAATCCTTCGTATTCAGGTGCGAACAATACTATTTCGCAGTTTTCATATAGCCACGCTAGCTCCGCTTCTTCAATGTTTCCAGTGAATATCGTATTGGTTGAAAGTTTTTCTAGTTCTTTTTGCATACCTTTTCCGAAAGAGGAAGTCAAGACTAATGAGTACCCTTTTCCGTTTGCGTTATTAAACTCATTAAAACCTTGTACTGCGCGGTGGTTATTCTTGCGTGGATCGCCCCCAGAAGGCATAAGTATGAATTTCTTTGTTAATCCTACGCTTGGCTTAACTGGGTGGATATTTTTTCTTTTGATCGGGGCACCGTCGATATTTTCGATATTTTCTTTAGGTATACCCAAGTAGAGCGTTAGGTCGTTTGCTACTGTTTTCGATATCGATAGTATCAGGTCACTTTCAAAAAGAGTTCGGTAGTGTGCAAAATGCTGTTCCGAAGCTCCAAGTCCTAAATACATTTGGTAGTATTGCAGCATAATCAAATCATAATAAAGTAACACTTTTTTTGAGCTTTCAGGGTAAACAGGACATGCAAACTGCAAGAAAAGAGACATTATTACGAATGTCGTATCTTCTTCTTTGAATTTTTTTGATACAAGTTCGTCAAGTAAGGCTTTACATCTATTTTGAATTTCTACCAGCGACTTACCTTCTTTATAAAGAGGCAGCGCTTGCCAGATAATCTCTGCCTTAGGTAGTCTCTTTTTGACTTGATTAAGCATATCCTCGTCTTTTGGAAGATTACTGTTGAGCAGAAGCTTAAGACTATACTCTTTTGAGAAGCTTGCGTTGGCAGCCATTTCTTCTAGTAGAGCAATCGAGTATTTACCCATACCCCTGTGCCAAGCTGGTTCTTGAAACACCTGGCAGTCAGCTATGAAAATTTTTCTTTGTGTTTGTTTTTTAGACTTCATCATTTACGCACCTTACTATACAGAATTTTTGCTATTTTATATCCATAAAAACTAATTTTTTTAGTTACTTTAAAAACTACAATAAAGAGTGTATACAATAGTTTTTTATGTGCTGTAAGTGATGGCTTCTTCCTAAACACTTTGTCGCTCTGATTCGCAACGTCCAACATATCATTCAGACTAGACACCCCTGGCTCTTCCAGATTAGGCTTATCCCAAACTGGAGCTTTTATTTTCTCTATCTTACTCTCAAGCTTTTGTGCTACTTTAAACGGTACATGTTTTGCCAAGTATTTAAGACTTTCTCTTTTCTGCAACTCCAGATTTATGTTGTTGACATTATTATCTAGAAAAACTATTTTATTTTCTAAAATATTCTTTCTAGATTCTAGAGCTTCAATTTTCTTTTCTAGTTTATCTGCCGCCAGATCATATTCGGCTTGAAGTACCGTCTTTGCACCGAGCTTGATGTAATTTTTCTTCAGTATATGATCAACATAAAGCGGCGGCAAGCTTCTTGAGCTTGTTCTCTGTACGTAATATTCGTTGATGCCGTCATAAAAATCTAGTCTATAGCCTTTTTTCTGCAGGAAACTTTTCCAATCAACAAACACATGATCTGCTTCTATGCATATTATTTCCGGTGAATATTTATCCCAGTCGTTACTACGAAGCACTTCATCCTCTAGCCCTTCAACATCCACCTTCATGAAATCTATCTTTTTATTTTTTGGAAGTCGTGCTGCTAATATATCTCTTAGAGGCACTGCTGCAACTTTGATATCTTCTTTTGATTGAATGTCCTCTCTATTTCTACCGTCAATATCTCTCTCTTGTTCATTTGAAGCAGTTGAAAGACCATTGTAGCCTCCTGCAGTATGGTAGATATGAAGAGTGATCTCGCCCTTTTTCCTACTTACTGCAGCTTGCACATTGATATCTTTTTCTCTAAGCCTCTCTAGTTCGGAAAACATCTCTGGAAGAGGTTCTATGTTTATTCCTCTCCAGCCGTCTTCGTAAAATAGGTTTGTCACAGAATCAACAACTGGATGATTAGCTCCAACATCAACGTAAAAACCCTTCTCTACGTCATGGAAGTAAGCTCGAAGGATAACATCTTCAAAGTTCTGTGCATAGCTTGTGTGTAAAGTATTTTCATTCTCTACCATTTGCATTATCTCTTTTTTAACTTAGTGAAACTTACAGAGATATCTGGGTTGATTTGATAAGGAACTTGTTCAACCTTTTTTACATTGAATCTAGCAGCGTCTTCCCACCAGTCAGCTATTTTTGTTCCTGACCCGCCATATACAACAGCTGGATCAATATAGTATTTCCCATCACTTAATAAATTATCCAGCTCCCAATTAACAACAACTGTTTCTCCGCTTTTCATAGGTGGTAGATCTTGTTTTTTTATTCTGCTGTTAGTACCGAGCAATGCCTCTCCTGTGCTGCTTTTAATTCTAAAACCTGCTATTGGGTCACTAACGTCCACGTGTGCAGTTATCTTCTGTTTGATCTTTAGCGTGTCTCCAACTCCATATAATTTTTTAGATGTTGTGATCGAATCAATAGAGATATTATTATCACCCCATCTTTTGCCAGTCTGCTCTACTTCCTCATGATCATCTTCTCCAAGAAATAACTTAGAATACATTGTAGCTACTTTTTCAGACTTACCTTCAGATATAATATTTCCGTTCTCAATTAAGACAGCTCGGTCGCAGTATTCTCTTACGGCATTCATATCGTGGCTAACAAAGATAACTGTTTTATTGTCTTTTTTTAGTTTTTTAAAGTAGCTAAAACACTTTCTTTGGAAGTCGGCATCTCCAACCGCAAGAACCTCATCCACCAACAACACATCTGCTTGTGCTTGTGTGGCACAGGAGAACGCAAGTCTTACCTGCATCCCTGAAGAATAATTTTTTAATTTTTCGGTCATAAACTCTTCTAACTCAGCGAACTGAACTATCTTTTCGTAACGTGCATCTATTTCGTGTTTAGAAAATCCAAGGATAGCGCCATTGAGATATACGTTTTCTTTTCCTGACAATTCTGGGTTAAACCCTACTCCAAGCTCAATGAAAGGAACGAGTTTTCCTTCTACGCTGATTTTTCCCGCTGACGGCTGATAGATCCCCGCGATCATTTTTAAGAGTGTGCTTTTGCCACTCCCATTACGACCAACAATACCAAAAAACTCACCTTTTTTAACATCAAATGATATGCCCTTCAACGCTGGTCTTCTTTCCCCCTTGTTTATTCTCTTGCCTTCTTTTCCAAAAGCACTAGTAAACTTGCTTTTGATTGTATACTTTCTTGTATGCGGAATAACGAAATCTTTAAAAACGTTTTTTACTTCGACGGGACTATTAGCTGCGCTCTTTAAAGACATATCTTTACACGCTTTCCGCAAATGATTTTGAGCTTCTTCTAAAATAAGCAGCTGACATGACAAAGAAAATAAGTACAAACAATACTGGTATTAGACGGTAAGCGGAAGAAGAATATAGGTTTTCTATAGTTATAGTAGCAGGTGTGATGAGCACCTCTCTCATGTCTTGGACTATTTGGCCCACAGGGTTCATGATTAGAATCTGCTGAGCTCGCAGAGGTATTGGGTCTCCCAGCGGATAGATGATTGGAGTTGCAAAAAATGCTCCCTGAAGGACAACTTCCCAAATAAAACCAATATCTCTGTACTTCACATAAGCAGCGCTAAGGAAGAATGCGATACCTAGACATAATAGAAAAATCTCAACAAGAAGAAGTGGAAATAATAATGCCTCCCAAGTAAATTCCACCCTATCAAATATTGCAAATACAAGAACAACTCCAATATTAATAAGGAAGTTAATAAGTGCCGATATTGAGCTCGCTACTATGAGTATATACTTAGGAAAATTAATCTTTCGTATGAGATCGCCTCGCCCAACTATTGCACCTACACTACCAGCGGTTATTTCTACGAAGAAAGTCCAAACAACGATACCGAGAAGCAAATAGACTGCTGAATGAGGTATTCCAGCTCCAATTTTTAGAAATCTGACAAATACAAAATATAGGATCGCAAATATAGCTAGTGGCTTGAGAAGAGACCATAAATAACCAAGCACCGAACCTTGGTATCTGAGTTTAAACTCTGTAATAACAAGCTGTCGAAGCAATATTTTGGAATAGTTATAGCGCTCATTAACACTTTTAAAGGTATTCATCATATTAGCTGATTATAACATTAAATAATGACCATTAAGCCATTAGCAACCAGTTAATTTTTTCCTTGAGCAGAAATCGTAACAACTTTATTGCCATCCGTATTAGCACTTGAACCATAGAAAGAAGCATTAAAACTAAATATACCTCCATCGCTCGCGACCATCCAATAACCATTACCAGGAGCACGAGTAATTCCTACTACAGGCTTAACGAGGCTTAGGTTGCCGGTTGAGCCGTGGAACGGAGCATTACCGAATGCAAATACACCACCATCAGAAGCGACCATCCAATAACCATTACCGTTACTGGTTGCAGCCATGCCGACAATTGGTCTATTGAGGCTAATCGCTCCAGTAGAACCATAGAATCCAGCATCTCCGAAACTAAATATACCTCCATCGCTCGCGACCATCCAATAACCATTACCAGAA
>Ga0136555_1000111_pt1 | contig 31165 bp, 47 predicted proteins | sample AntRauTorckE5432_FD_104927 | JGI IMG/M metagenome (GOLD analysis project Ga0136555, IMG submission 104927) | Saline lake microbial communities from Rauer Islands, Antarctica - Metagenome Torckler E5 #432 | ecosystem: Environmental > Aquatic > Non-marine Saline and Alkaline > Saline | place...
AGCCCGGTGCAGTCACCCCACAGCCCGGTGCAATCACCGGTTAGCCAGGCGCAATCACCGGTCATCTTAGCGTGGGGCCCAGGGACTTTTACCGTGCCCTCGCGATGGTAAAGTGCGTGTTTTGTTCGTTTTAGCATTGGGGGGGGTCTTTCTCTTTGTTAATGGGCCTAATCCTCTGCCCAGTCAGAAATATTCGGCTTTTGCTTTCGTTTCTTCATAGGGATGTTTTCCATTCATGGTTAATCACAGCCTCTCGTTAATTTTACGGCCAGAAGCTACACCTAGAAGGATGCAAGACACCTCTTCTAGAATGTCGATTAAACGGTCTAGCTTATCCTCTACACGATCCCGGCTCTCTAGGGTTAGATCGTAATACTCTTTTTTATAATCTTGTCGCATTGTACAGACTCCTTACCTGACGCTTGTGCAGTGTTTCTTCTTTCAGGGCTTCTTCCAGCCCCTTATAAAGCTCTACAGTTTCTTTATAAAAAAGCTCAAGTGTGCCTTCATAATTCCGCAGGAAGTGCTTTTCATCAGCCTTTGCCTCTAATTGTTTATCGCAAATGAAGCTCTGAACATCAAACAGCTCGTCAAGAGAATCTGCATCACATACGCGCTCTGCTAGCTCCTCAAAAAAATCCTTTACATCTTCGTTCATATCAATCTCGCCTTTTTGTTGTCGTTAGTATCTATTAAGCAGCCAAACGTACGCAGTATTAAAAATGAATGGAATTGGTTTACCAAATACGGAAAATCCCCATATTTTGGAACATCCCAAATTGCTGTGTTTTGTATCATGGCTTCAATCTTTCCCGATATTTAACAAAGCGGTATCGCCCATAACTTCTTGTGTAGCGCTGTAGAAAAAAACGCGATCGCACATCTCGGCGCCTTGCGCCTTGCCGGTAAGAAACGCAGCGGCGGCGGTTGTTGCGAATATGAGGACGAGTGTAGCAACAACCAGCGCTTTTCTTATGCGGCCATTGCCGCGTGTGCGGTATGTTTGGTATCTGTGAAATGTTGTCATTGTGTGCATCTCCTTTATTATCTAAGTATTGCATGATGCAATAGATCAATCAAGGGCTATTTTAAATTAATTTCTTTTTTACACAGATTACGTTACTCTTTGTTATGCTTAGATTTTCCGTGCCGTTGTTTGTAAATGTGTCCAAAAACAAGAAATTTATATTAAATCTGAATAACTACCGCAACGCACATCACCGGACTTTGGGCAATGCGAAGAATAACTTTTCTGAAATTGTTGAAGGGCTTCGTTTATACAATAAGCATCGCGGAGCAATGCAGACCCCGGCACGATTCCATTATGGCTATTTCCCTGCATCAAAGCGTAGTTATGACCGGGATAATATCCGCTCGATAATTGACAAGTTTTTAGGTGATGCTCTAATAAACTGCGGTATGCTGGCAGACGACAATTACAAGCTGTTAGGCAATTCTTTATTATATGCTTGCCCAGTTGATAGGCAAAACCCTCGTTTTGAGGTGATTGTTGAGGAAAACTGTTCACTTAATGACTCCTGGCCTCCTGCGCTCAAAGTTTGATCTTTTACCCATTATAATAAACTTTCTTGCTCTGGTTTTTTAGGCGGCTCAATAAATAAATCAGGTTGCTGATAGGCCTCCTCAATGCGCTTACAGGCAATGTCAAAATATTTTTCATCAAGCTCAATCCCTATAAATTTGCGGCCAAGCTTTGCGCTTATGAGTCACTGCACAACCTCCTTAGCCCTCACACCCGCAGGGCTAATTGCATGGCGCTCGCAAAACAGCTCAACCGCCTTGATAAGCGCCTGTTCTTTGGTAAATCCCTCAAGGCGCTCAGAGCCGCATAAATGAGGGCCATCGACGTATATGTGGTAAAGGGTCATTTTTGCTTACCAATCTTCTCAGCCCAAAGCCCGCGCACACCCTTAGGTGGTTGCGACCTTCCAGTCTCCCATCGCCACAGCGTTGTATAAGCAATGCCTAATTTACGCGCCATTTTCGCCATGGAAATACCAAGGGCTAAACGCTTTTCTTTAACTGTTGTTTTGAAATCGTTCATTTGTTTTCCTTAATGCGGTCAAGCCAGTCTGGTATTGGCTGCCCCGCTTCGTAATACTGAACAGTCCTCAGGGTTCTATTTAAAAACCTTGCCATTTGCTCTTGCGTAAACCCCTTAGACAAACGCCAAGCTATAAAGCTTTCTTTATCCATATTCTGCAAACTCTCCGTTTCTTCTTCTCATCACCCCATTAGCGTCAGCCCGGGGGGTTGTGAGTCTTCTGTTTCGGCTATCAAATAGCCTTTTATTTTCTTCTACAGCTTCCACTAAATAGCCGGATGTTTTTATCAGCTCGGCGGTAAGCTTTTCATAGTCTTTTTTCTTTATAATAATATAACCAAACATAGTTTTCTCCTTTTTGTTATACGAAAATTATTCGCGAATTGTCAAGCCACAATAGTCCGGCGCAGGTATTTTTATTCCTTGCGAATCTGCAAACGCCTGAATTTTGTTAATGTACTCAATAAATTCTAGTTTTTTCAGTTGCGCTGATGATTTTGCTTTTAAATATAGGTTTCCAAAAATGTCCTTCCCCTGGTCTGAGCCTATAAACTCTCTTTTAAACGATTCGTGCAGACCATCTATTGAATACCCTATTTCCTTAGAAATTATTCCGACAATTACCCAATAATATCTGTTTTGTGGGCGGGTTCTTTTTCTATCGGAGATCGTGACATCAAACTTTTCCAAAGGCATGTCGCTTATATACTGGATGCAGTTTTGCCTAACTTTCTCATTCTGTATGTGGAAAATCATTTCTGAATTTTGCTATCAACCGACAGCACTCCTCATGGTTGTTTGTGTTTTTGCATAACTCAAAACGGGATCTCGTCTTCAAGATCATCATTAAGGGATTTTGTGCTATTATCCCCACTTTTCAAATCATCAGAAGATTTGCCATCACCAAGCATTGTGATCTTGCCATCAAAGTTGCCTAAAACAATCTCGGTTGTGTACTTATCAGATCCAGAGCTATCCTGCCACTTACGTGTTTGCATTTTTCCCTGCACAAAAATTAGATCGCCTTTTTTAATGTAAGATTTAGTCAAATCAACAAGCCCTTTTGAAAAAACAATCACGCGCACCCATTCTGTTTTTTCTTGTTTTTGGCCTGATTTATCTTTCCATTTTTCATTACATGCAATCGTAAAGTTAGCAACCTGCCCGCCGGACTGCATTGTTCTTATTTCAGGATCCGCACCCAAACGGCCTATAAACTCACATTGATTATGCATAATTACCTCTCCTTTTGTTGAATTATTAAATCTGCAAAATTAATCTCCACATCGTCTGTAAACAAATCAAATGCTTCTTTTGTTATTTTGTCCATTTACCTTACCCCTGTCATTTTTTGGTGAATTTGCCTGACCATATCAACATCGCTTTTGCAGTAATCAGCAAGCTTGTCATGCTCACCATCTTTCCAGAGATCATAAACCATTGATCCGTCAATACCGTCTTTACCTTTTACGCCCATGGCTTTTGCAAGTTTATCCATGGATATGAAGTTTTTAGCGTCCCATTGCACCATCGTGTCGTATGGATTTAACTCCCAAGGTTTTGCAGCCCACGGCAGGCACGATGGGATTTTAACGCCCAAGATCATAGCTCTTTGTCTTAGTATCTTCATGTCAAAGCCATTGACGTTATGGCCTATAACTGTGGGGTATGACAGATCATCGCATAAATCAAAAAAGTTTCTTAAAATCACCTTTTCGTTTTTATGCCCCGGCGTGAGCACGCACTTAGCTTTGTCACCATCCACCGCCCAGCCAATCGCCACAATATGGCACATAGCACCGTCAAGCGATGTTTTTCTATAAGCGTCCTCTACAGCTTGAGGTTTTTTCTCATATATCCAGTTTTCTATAGATTCCGGCTTTTTAATATTGCCGGGCGGTGTGATTTTTTCCTCGATATACTCACGCACCCAAGGCTCTTGGGACGGTATGGTTTCAATGTCTAAATATAAATTATGCATTATTCACTACCATCTCAGCGCCACGGCTGTTATAAATATTAAGTAAAGCTTTGTGAGCGGTTTTCGAAGTTGACTCGATTTCTTTAAGGTCTTTCTCAAAGCCGCTCCAAACATAGTCGAGAACCTCAATTGTTTCGGATTCCTTCAATTGCTTGGCAATACTGTTAGCTTTTTTCTTTATTTCATCATCTCGGCTCATTGGCTTTGCGGTGTTTGATGCACTCCCATCATCGTCCTCAGCTGCCAGGTTAAGTAAAGACTGCATGTTATATCGCCGCGCGTATGTAATTGAGCTGCCAAATTCTTGCGGCTTGCTGCCAAAAAGCGGAAAGCTGGATTCTACAATTTCATCTGATAATTTATGCGTTAAAATCGTTTTTAGCTCCCAGCCGTTTTCTGTAAACCCACTGGATGATGATATAATAATGCCAAGCTCTGCAAGCCCCCCCTCTACAGCCTGTAGAATCTCCGGCAAGTCTGCATATTTGCTTTTAAAAAACGGATTTTCCTTACCCTTAACGATGGTGATTTTTTTCTTTTTAAATTCGCACAAAGCGTCTTTAAGCGGTGAAGTGGTTGTTTTTTCGGTCATGTTTATCTCCTTTTGTTAATGCATCATGCAATAATTTCGCGAAGCGGTCAAGCATTAAAATGAAAAATATTGCTTTTATTTTTTATTGCATTGTGTAATATAACTTGACATTGCTTGCAAAGCAAATACTATAGTCTGTGCTGGTGAAGGTTGATCCCCTCCGCAAGCGCAAAGGTTGCCACTACAACCCACTGTGGCCAGCTCTTTTTAATCTTAGTGGAGAATCAAAATGAAGCCATTGACTTGCACAGGCAAATAGAGTATCATTATGCAATGAGCAAAATTTGTACCTTCACCGAAACAGAAAACAAACTCGCCACCGCCCGGACATGGGCGAAGCGCATTGACGCTCTCTTGCAAAAGAAACAAAAGAAAAATCCTGCTTATAGCGAGGGGCAATTTTGTCGTGATTACGGTTTCGGATACGCTGCTTTCAACCGAAATAAAAATCTCCGCGTTGTGCCTACCCGCAAAATGGTTGACCGCATCGAGACGGCTTTAAAAAAAGAGCGCGTTTAAAATTCTCCCATACTCAATACTTCTGATTTTTGAGCCTTGACAAGTTGCGTAAATTGCAATTAACATTGCAATACGTTACAACACGGCAATAGGTTCCATGAAAAAACTTGAAAACAAAAAACTAAATTTCTCTGAAACAATCCAAACCTGGCGTCCAAGAATACGACAGGCTGGGAAAACAGAAGAAGCGGCGGCCAAGGAATCGGGATTACTGAAATCTCAACTTTCTCGTTATCTAAACCAAAGATATTCTCCCGGTCTAAAAAAATTTGAGCAATTCGAAAATTACCTGCGGGGGCTGGGCGTATGATTGACAAATTGTTCAGAATAGACTTTTACCCCAAGGATTGGCTTATTGACACGGCCAGGCTTACACCAGAAGAGCGCGGTATTTACATTCAAATTGTCTGTATGATTTACGCAAATCGCGGGCCGATAGAAAATGATGCTAAATGGATTGCTGGACAGTCAGGATGCTCCACCCGAAAAGCAAAAAAAATAATTTCAGAACTTTTTCAGAAGAAAATTCTCATCGAAAACGGCTCGAAAATCTCTCAGAAACGCGCCGAAAACGAGTTGGAAACCAAGCGAGAACATCTTGAAAACTCGTCGAAAGGTGGACAAAATAGTGCTGAAAAAAAACGCAAAAACAAAGAAAACAAAGACTTAGCCTCAAGTGGCACTACTTATCCACAACACACCCCAATAGCAACAGCAACAGTACCCCTATCCCCATCCCCAATAGTTGATGTTGTTAGCGCGGGCGCGAGGAAGCACGTTGAGGTCGGAAAGCAAATTTCAGAGATCACAGGCTGGGAAAATGATCCGAGATGGTTCGGTGATTATTCCCGCATCGAGGTTTGGTTGAAATCCGGATGGTGTCCTGAAAAAGATATAATCCCCACAGTCCAGCGGATAATGGCAGGAAGAACCGAACCGCCCGGATCAATGAAATATTTTGAAAAAGCAATCGCGGATTGCCACGTAGCCCGCACAACACCCGTCCCAAAAGGAGAAAATCATGGACAAAAGCTCACCAAATCTCAGCGGATCGACGCAGAACTTCGCGAGTTCCTGGAAAGACCACGAGATTGACACGCTGGGGAAAGCCCTGACTTTCTGCTTCAAAAATTCTGACCAGTACGGAACGGATTTGGATTTAAAAATGAGGCTGGAAGCCTTCAAGTTCACGCAGGAAGGCGACTTCAGCGTTGAGCAAATCCTTGGAGCCTTGAGAGTTCACATGAAAAAAACAACGCAAATGTTCAAACCGGCGCACGCCACGGCTATCCTTGACCCGGAACCTGCAAAAATCTCACAGACCGAGTTTATCCACGCGAAAAAACAGTGGGAACTGCAAGGGTTTTCGCCATTCAGCAAATACCAGGATGTGGTTAAGGGATTCGAGGCGCAGGAAGACGAAGGCCGCGCACCACGGAACGATCAGCCCCTTGCGCCACAGATTCAGGGCGTGGTGAACAAAGCGCTTGGTAAGCCCGACCAGCCGCTTTCACACGAAGAACTCCGAAAAAAAACCCGCGAAACCGGAAAAATGCCGTGGGACGGTATGGCTTGGGGGGAAATGGCCTCTGAGATACGCTCTGCCCTCTGGCATTTCTGCCGCTCTCTGCCGAGCGATGGGGTACGAAAAATTTATTGCAATACTTATGGAATAAACTTCGAGGTTTTGACCGCGTGGGCTGAAAACCCAGAAAGAAATGTCGCTTAAAATGCTCATAGCTGGCGCTGTGAATTTAATGGGTGCGTCAAATAGGTTTTTAGGCTTCGTAGTGTACCCCGGATTTTTCAGGCCACTCACGGAGCTTTAAAACGCAAATTATTAAACACTAATGTCATAGCCCGCACACTTCCGGCCCGCCGCCGAAGACGACGCAGGCAATAGCTATGCTCCAAAACAAAACGAAGAACAAAGAAACGCCAAGCGCTGCCCCCGCCCATAGCTTCCAGTCCATCCAGTAGTTTTTATCATTTCCCATTATGCTCTCCTCGCTTTCTCACAGTGCTTTTGTTGTGTTTGACGCGGTAAATCACAGCGCACCTATGCCGGACAGATAATCAAAGCGGCCACCGTCGTACGTGCATTTCTCGGCGCACCACTTGAGATTGATTTCTTCCCTAGTTTCTTCCCCAGTGTCCCAGACATGGGCGACCAGCGTGAAGGGTTCTTGGGACGATCCGTATTCGCCTTCCTCGGCGGCACACTCTTCCAGATAATCCTGCGCCGCCTTGATCGCGGCCTCCCGGCTTTCCGCTTCCGCAATGCAAGTGCCAAGTGTCAAATCGTGCTTCCGCTCAATCCAGCTCAAAGGCCGATGGATTGAATAAAAAGTTTTACCGTCATTTTTGTGTCCCATAATCAGATCCTTTCTGCGCCAGCAAAAAGCGCGTCACAATTTCGTTAAGCCGCTCAACTTCGCCTTCCTCGGTGTCAACGCAATAGGCTCCCGCATCATCATCCGTATCCACAAAATTGCCGCAGCGGCATATGTCGATGCTCATCATGGCTTCACCGTCATTGTAAAAGACTGCGCAGCGGCCAGCTTCGGAAGCCAGTGGTTTCGGTACTCCCATTGCACCGGCGCGCCGCCAGCGTCATAAATCCATTCGCCGAAACGGCGCAGGGCTTCGCGCATAGCTTCTTGCGTTTTCGGGGCCGCGCTTTCCGGCCAAACATGGCGCGATTCAAGCCCGGTATCGGATTTGATTTCGAAATGAATTTTTCCTTTAATCATCGTTTTATCCTCGTTATTATTATCGGTTAAATTAAAGTTTCTCGGCATTTTTTCTTCTCCAATATGTTAAAGGTTAATGTTCTACTATCTTCAATATATCGCGTTGCTCTGCACAAGTCAACACTATATTTTTTATTAAACCACATTAAAATTTATGATATCATCAAAGCGTGGCTCGCCGGACGCCCTGCCCCGGCAACCGAACCAACCCGGAACAGCCACCCCCGCCCCATCTCTTCCCGCCTAGACACCCACCAAAAAAGTCGGCGGGAACAGCTTTTGTAGACAATCGTATAATTTAATGGAGATGAGCGAACAGGTGAGGAATGGGAGTATATGAGGGACTATGAAAAATTTGTAATCACCGGGCAAAAAAAATGAGATACCTAAGGGGATTATAAGCTTGACCAAACCAAAGCAATCCCCTAATCTGAAACCAATCGAAAGCCTAAACGAGATTGGCGCTCGATTTTGTGTTTATCTGAGTACTTAACCCCGTTAGCTGAACACGGCGGGGTTCTTTTTTTGTTAACTATTTTGTGTTAGTTTGAATATAGCGGCTCAGAACCCAATCCCCCAGGCCGCTTCCCAAACTCATGCCCCTGCCTTTAATTAGGTGGGGGCGCTTTTTTGTGTTGATTGCCGCTTGGTTTGTTGTTAAGATATTAATCTAGGATTTGAAAAGGATTTAAATATGGGTACGATTACAGTTTATGAATTTGGGCAGACGGGGGTCCCAAATGCAAGAGGGCTTGGTGTTGCCGATCTTTCATCTCAAACGGCAAGAACGCAAGACGCAACCACATCAACTACAGCTGAAAGCATCGCTTTGAATGGCGGGACATCCGCCATAATCATCACAGCAGCAGAGGCGCATCGCGTTTCTATTGTGGATAGCACATGCGCGACAACATACATTCTTCTGCGTGACAACGGAGCCGGCGCATATGTTGGGGATTTTGGGACTAAGGGCGGAAAAACGCTCTATTATAGGTTAGACGCTTAAGTAATGATTGAAGTAATGGGCGGTATAGTGCTTGCTGTTATTGTTCTTCGTTTTATTAATTACTTGTTTGGTTAGGTTTTTATGGAATACTTCCTCTCAATAAAGAAGAAAACCAAAGATTTAATCCCATACGCCAACAATTCGCGCACTCATTCTGATAGCCAAATTAATCAAATAGCATCCAGCATTAAAGAATTTGGATTTACAAACCCCATTATCATTGATGAAGGTAACGGCATTATAGCTGGTCATGGTCGCGTTATGGAAACAAACAAGCTAAAGATTGATGAGATCGCAGTTGCGCGCGGTGCAAAGGTGGCGGCATGAGTACGAAAAAAAGAGGCCGAGGGCAACCTCCGCACAAACCAACAAAAGAGTCCACCGGCAAAGTCAGCGCCATGGCTGCTGTTGGTATTCCACAAGAAGACATCGCGAGGGTGATTGGAATTGATAAGAAAACTCTTACTAAGCATTACCGTGAGGTATTGGACACGTCCGCGACAAAAGCGGACGCAGCCGTTGGAGGCGCTTTGTATAAAAACGCACTGGGCGGCGATACCTCAGCGCAAATATGGTGGTCAAAAGCCCGCATGCGCTGGAAGGAAAGCAAGGAAGAGCAGCGCAGGTATGTTGACAAGGACGGAAACGATCTCCATGCTAAAGACAGAGAAATATTGAAAAATATGGGAATTAACATTGACTAAGGAGAAGACTATGACCGAAGAAGCTAAATTAGAAGAGCTGCCAATTCATGCATTGCGCAGCGCATTAAAAGACCAAAAGATTAAGTTTACCCCGAAGGATAAAAAGGTTGACTTAATTAAAATGCTTAGAAGCGGCGAAACGATTCATAAACCAAAAGAAATAAAGCGCGCGCCGATTTTGGGCGAGAACAAGCCGAAGAAAGCTCTTGCGATTGTTCCAAAGGAAATTAGGGAAGACCTGCTGGCGCTGGGCGCTCGTGGCCTAAAGTGGACAATTAACGAAGAGGCTGGCTGTATTAATTTTATGGCAAACATACCAACGTGTGCAAACCTTGATCAATCCGCAAAGAACATTCTTTTAACGGCAAAGTCTGCATTTGGCGGAAATCTTCCTGTTGAAACCGGCAGACCGGCTGGGGAGCCTGTTGAGTGGCGGTAACGCAGAAAGCATTCAATGCTTTGTGTCGACAAAATTTCTCGGTTTTTTTTCAAAGGGCGTGGCGCGAACTTGAGCCTTCCGATTATAAGCATAATTGGCACATTGACTGCATCGCCGCTCACTTAGAGGCTGTTGAGCGCGGTGAGATTAAGCGATTAATCATCAATGTTCCGCCAAGAACCGGAAAAACGTTGCTTGCAAACATTGCTTATCCAGCGTGGTTGATAGGCAGAAGCCCCGGAACTAGAGTTTTAGGCGTTTCTTACGCGCACAGGCTTTCTGAAAAAATTGCTTACAAACAGCGGCTTCTTATGGAGAGCGAATGGTACAAAAACCTTTTTATAAACGTTGACTTAGATCACAATCAATCACAAAAATCGTCATTTATGACCAAGCAAGGCGGAGGAAGGTTCAGCACATCTGTAGGCGGCACATTGACTGGTGAGGGCGGGAACTACCTTATTCTTGATGATCCAATGAACCCCGACGAGGCTCTTTCAGATATTAAGAGAATTAACGGGAATGATTGGGTTGATCAGGCTATATACTCAAGATTAAATGACCCGGCGGAAGACAAAATCGTTGTAATTATGCAGCGCCTGCATGATGCAGATACTACCGGGCATCTATTAAAAAAAGAGGGCTGGGTTATACTAAAGCTCCCGGCGGAAACCAAGAAAGAGATTGTCGTAAGTCTTGGAGATAAGGAATGGCGCTACACGGGGTTGCTGCAAGAAAACAGGTTAAGCCGCGATGTTTTAAATGAATTGCAGGAGAATATGGGAAATTACGCTTATGCAGGGCAATACCTGCAAGAGCCAGTACCGCTTGGTGGCGGTGAGTTTAAACAGGATTATGTAAATTATTATTTAAGCTCAGAATTAAACGTGCGCGGCATGAATATTTATATTACCGTTGATCCTGCCACATCAAAAAAGAAAACAAGTGACTATACAGCAATGTGTGTTTGGGCTTTAGGGGCTGATAATAATTATTATATTATTGATGGCCTTAAGGAGCGCCTTAATCCAACTGAGCGCATTAATAAGCTGTTTGATTTGCATAAGAAATGGAATGAAAAATCAGGCAAGCCGCCTAAGGTTGGCTATGAGCGCTATGGCATGATGAGTGATACGCATTATATTGAGCAAAAGCAAAAAGATGAAAGCTATCGTTTTCCGCTAAGGGAAATCCATTCGGGGATGCAAAAGGAGGAGCGCATACGCAGGCTTGTGCCACCTATGGAGCAGGGGAGAATATGGCTTCCTTCTGATTTATACTATAAAAATCACAAAGGCTTGCCTGTTAATTTCATGAGTGATATAGTCGAGCAGGAAATGCTTTTGTTTCCCTTCGCGGCTCATGATGACTTCTTGGACGCGATGTCTATGATTTTTGATGTGGGCGCTATTTTTCCTAAGTCTGGCAATATTGAGAGAAAAGTTAATTACGATTGGGGTCGCAGTGAGGTTAGCGTTTTAGACATATGATTTCCGATAAAGATTTAGTTAAACAATTTCAAAAACATTACGGCATTTCCAAAAGTGGCTGTAAAAACCAGTGGCGTCATATTCAAGAGTGTCAGGCGTTTTATGCTGGCGATTATATGAATTACAAAGAGGAGTACGCCTTTGGGCGCGGCTCCTCTCGGCGCGTAAAAGAGGTGCAGTTTAATCGCGTTAAGCCATACGTCAATAGCATGGTGGGTTTTGCAGCACAGATGCGTAGAAAGCCCGATTATCAGGCTGCGATGGAAAATCTTGAAGAGCAGCAGGCGCTCACTGATTACCTCAATGGGTATAGTGATTATATTCGCGACAATTGCAACGCTGTCCACATGGAGACGCTCCAGGACAAAGATTTATTTATTGGCGGTATTGGAATAACGGACACCGCTATTACGTTAAAAATGGGTGAGGCCACAAGAACGCCAAGCGGCGAGATTCTTGAGGATCGAGTTGATCCGCTCCACGCTGGCTGGGATCCCTCTGCCTCTATGCCAAATAAGCTTGATTCTAAGTGGGTATACCGCGCGAAGGATTACGACACAGAAGAGGCTATGGAGCTGCTTGATGCAGAAGAAGAGGATTTTGAATTTGTCAACCCTGACGATGATGTAAATAACTTTGAATTTAACCCATATGGCGGCATCCAAGATAAAATCGGTTTCGAATACGCGGATAGCAATCGTCAGCAGGTTCGCGTGTATTTTTACCAATGGTATGGGATTGAGAAGTTTTACAGAGCGCAAAACCCCCTATTAAAAACTAAATCCCCCGAGGTTTTTGAGGCTCTCGTACGGGCGCTTGAATCTGTTGGGCGTGAAACAGAAGACGAAATGTTTATGTTTGACCCAACTGCCGAAATGCTTATTATAACAAAAAGCAAGCGCAGCCAGGTCAAAGGCATATTCGATGCGTTTAATATCCCGTTTAATCCTATTACAGATAAGCGGCGTGTTTATTATACAGCAGCCCTGTCAGGCGACAAGGTTTTTCAAAAATATAAATCAGTAAGCCAGCAAGGTTTTAGCCTTAAGTTTAAGACCGGGGATTATGATTCAAAGAATAAAATACACACCGGCGTTGTCGCATCAATGCGAGACCCACAAAGATATTATAATAAATCACTGACAGAGCTTTTACTTATTATCGCGAGCAACGCACGAGGCGGCGTGATGTATGAAGAAAGCGCAGTCGATAACATCCAAGAATTTGAGGCGTCTTGGGCGATGTTTAATTCTGCAACGCGCGTGGCGGATGGAGCTATTAGTGGCGGCAAGATACAACCTAAAGCCCTCCCTCATTTAAACACCGGTTACGAGGGGATAGTCCAGGAATCTAGCCAAGCGCTGAGCAAGGTTACTGGCGTTGATGATAGCTTTTTTGGTGCGATTGCCGGTGGCAATGAGACCGCCATGCTTCAAAGGCAAAGAATTAAACAGGCGACAACAACGTTGGCATGTTATTTTGACGCTATCGAGCTTTACACAAAAGAGCAGGCGCGCATGATGCTGTCATTTATGCGTTTGCTTGCTGAAAGCTCAGAAGGGCAAATGTTCAGAACGTTTGATCCTAACGGCAAGGCTGTATTTGAAAGAATCAGCTTGGATTATTTTGTTGATGAATATGTTATTACAATTGGGGAAATGCCAGAAACACCCGCCCAAAAAGAGTATTACACCCAAACACTGATACAGATGGGGCAATCAATGCAAACCATTGGTGATCCGAGGTATACACAAATGTACGCGGCAGCTGTTGATCACATGCCACTTCCTGAGCGTGATAAGAATAAAATCAAACAGATTCTTGTTGGCGAGCAGCAAATAGACCCGCAGCTTGTTAAGCAAATGCAGGAAAAAATACAGCAGCTTGAAGGGGAGCAGTCGCAGCTCATTAGCTCTAAGATGATGGCCGATATACAAAAAACAAACGCCGACACACAGGAAAAAATAGTTAGCGCGCAGAAAAAGGCCGCTGAAATCGAAGGAGTCGGAGAGGATACGGAGAAGAAGGCTATAGAAAACGATATAATGGCCGCAAAGAATTATAGAGACGTAAACGTAACAATATAAAGGAGAGAAGACCATGGTAGACGCGATCAAAAAAGAACTAGAAGAAGCAGAGAACGAAGAGGCGGCAAAAAGCGAGCCTGAAGTCCAAGAGGACGAGGAAGCTCAAGAGGCATCATCTGAGGAGACCGATGAACCCAAAGAGCAGGAGGTTGATGAGGAAGAGAAAGAGCGGCTCGCTAAACAGGACGCATATCGTGAGCGCAAAAGAAAAGAAAAAGAGGGTGTCCAGCACAAAGCCCGTGACCATAAGGTTTCCGATGATACCAAAAAGCAAGAACTGCCAGATGATGAAATGGACGTTTTAAAGCGTACTGTCGCGCAGTACGGGGAGGTTGTCAAGGAGTATCGATATGAAAGTAATATTAAGCAAGCAGAAAAAGAGCTTATAGATCTTGAGAAGCCATTTAAAGAGGCTTTTCCCGACTATGACGACAAGGTTAATCAGGCTATTGAGCTAACAAAGTTGCGTCTTTTAGAGGATGGTGCGGACGAGTCTTACGCAAATGATTATTTAAAAAGAGAAAAGGTTTTGTTAGCAGACAGGGCGGCGGCACGGGGAGAAGACCCTGTAGAGGCTGTTTACAAAGAGGCTGAAAAGATTTTAAACGTGTTCGAAGCATACGCTGAAAAAAACGGATACACCAAAGGGCGCCCAAAGACAAAAATGCAGGCCTTAAAAGAAATGTCAAAACCTAATGCTATGACAGCAGGCGCAGGCCGGGGGGCTTCGGCAGCAAAGCAGACGTTTGATGAGCTTGGTGATGATGATTTAGAAGAAATACATAACACAACAATCTGGGATGTGAAATAATCCCGGGGCTGTTAAGCCCACTCAATAAAAAATAATTTGCGCTACTAAAAAAGTGTGATACATTGTATGTGCGCTAAATAGTTTGGCGCACGCCTATTTAGTGCCGCACACTTATAAAATGTAGAGCTTCGCAGCTTCCAATAGCAGAGGTTTCGCCAGTTACCCTTTAAAAAACTGAGGTTTTCCTGCTTTAAGGTTTGGCGTTAATTAATTTTAACACTAAAGGAAACATGTTATGTCTCAAACAACCATGTCTTCCGCCAACGATTCGGCCATTGCAAAATGGGAAAAGAAAACGTGGCTGGAAGCTTATCAGCAGTCTGCATTTGGAATGCTCGCCTCAACGGGCGCAATCTATGATGCATCTGCATATTTTCGTGGCGACAATGGTCGCGGCGACAACTTAACTTTCGACTATGTTGGCAAGCTTACACTTGTGCCTCTTGGCGAGGGATCAACTGCTTTTGGTAATGAGGAAGCGCTTGATATTGGAAGCCATAATATGGCGATCAACCTTACTCGTATTGCCGTATCCAATCCAAACAGCGGGTCAATTGAGCAACAAAGAACCAATATCAGTTTTGACGAAGTAACGGCTAATACTCAAGCAGGTCGAGCAGTTGAATTGCTTGATAGCTCTGTATTCCAGCAACTTGCTGGCGTTAATCCTACAGCTTTTACGTTAAACGGCACAAGCTACACCACAACAGCCGCGAAGCTTCAAGTGCAGGGTCACAACACTCCAACAGCACCAACTGCGAATAGGATTATCCGTTCTGGAGCAGCCGCTAGTGATCAGGCTTTAACAAGCGCTGATACATTTACGATGGACTTGCTAGATTTTGCATGTGAATCAATCACATCAAATGACCAGCCGCTTGCTCCATGCTCTGATGGCTATTTCAAGCTTTTCTTGCACCCATTTCAGGTAACTGACTTGAAGCAAGACAGTTCTGGTAAAATCCAGTGGTATCAAAACCAGCTTGCTGCTGAAAGTGGTGGGAAAGACAGTAAATTGGTTCTTCCTTATAGTGACAAGCCTATTGAGCTTGGAACTTACGGGCGGGTTAAGATTTACGAAGCCCCTAGAGTTGCACAAGGCGAAAACGGGTCTTCTGGCGCTGTTATCACCACCGTTCGCCGCGCAGTTATGGTTGGCCGTGACGCTCTATCTTTTGCTTCCCCATTTGGCGGCATTGGCGCAAGCGACAAAAATGTACCATTTAAAATGTACGCGCAGCTTAGTGACTATGATTATATCAAGGGTATGGATTTGCGTTCTATCTACGGTGTTAAGAAAATGTCACCGAGTAATGCTGAGGATATTGGCGCATTTGTTCTGTCAACTTACGCAGCAACTCACTCATAAGGAGAAAATGATATGACTACACCTACAATTTTACCAGCAGGATACGCAGGCGACAGCACTGACTTTAATAAAGTCAAGCGCGACACGTTTGGCGCAGTTCGGCAAGTATCAGGCGCTGTAACGGTTCCTAACAGCACAGCAGTCGGAGCGTTTGTCGGCCTTGTACCATTTCAGAAAGGTGCGCGGTTTATTATTAACGATAAATCTGTTCACATTACTGATATTGATGCAGGCACTGACTCAACGGTAAATCTAGGCATCGTCTACGATGACAACACTACTTTTACAAATGACGTTGACGCATTTGTTTCTGCTTCCACAGCAGGCCAAGCAGGAGGCTTTCTCGCGATTGATGAAGTCGAGGGCTTGACCTTGGTGACAGAAGGTAATGGCTGGCTCGCTCTTGAGAACGAGGCTAATATTACAGAAGCCGAGGGGACGGTAACGTTCACAGTCGGCGTTGTCTACGACTAGAGGTAAGACCATTGCATTCATGCGCGGTCTTCTCTAACAAACAGCAGGTAATGTGATGGCTAATTTGCAGCAGATCAGGGATAGAGTGGATAGGAAGTCGCAAGACCCTAACTCAACATCTCGGTCTGCTGCTACCGTCACGGAAGAAATAAACCGCGCTGTAAGATATTACAGTAATTATAGATTTTGGTTTAATGAGGCTTTAGAGACAATTACGCTGGTTGCTGATCAGCAGTTAATTCCTAATATACCAAGTGATATAAGCACAGAATTACAGGTTAATGGCCTTCTTTTGATAGATGACCAGGTTAAAGTTGATTTAATAAAACTCCATCCGGCTGATTTTTTTGAGAGAGATGATGATCAAACTGGCAGGCCATATTTTTACACATACAGGAATAATGAGTTTTTGCTTTTACCAACACCAGGCGAGGCTTACCCCGTAAAGCTTAGATATTTAAAAAGATATAATGACTTATCTGGCGATACGGACACAAATGATTTTACAGACAATGCAGAAGATTTGTTGATGCTTCACGCACTTAAAAATATATATGCGGAGGATAAAGAAGACCCTGAAAGGGGATCCGCATACGCAGAATTGGAGCGCTTAGAATTTAAGGCTTTAATGAAAAGAACGGACAGCCGCAACGGTTCTGGTTATTTAAAATCGCGGTCAATATTAGAAACAAACTACATATAGGAGTTAAAAATGGCATTAGTATCTGGAGACATTAAGCGGTATATTGCTGGACAAATTACAGCAAACGGGACAACAGAGGTCACAATTAATGTGCCAAACCTTGAGGCCAACAGCGTTGTTATCCCTGTTTTGAACACAATAGGCGGCACGCCAAACAATATTTATATTTTCAGTAAAGACGTATCGGCAAAAACAGTCGGATTTAAGTCTGCTGCATCAAACACATCTGTTTATGACATTGTTGTTTTTTCTTAAGTATGCTGGAAATAGCAAAAGATGGGGGCGGCAGGTGGTGCTATAATGGCACAGATTGTTATGTATTTTTTAATAAATCCGGCAAAAAAAGCGGAATTTTAAAAATGCAGCACGTGCCAGACCCATACAAAATATGGGAATCGAAGGCTCGCCAAGGTGGGTTTTTATTGGAAAATGGTGATGTAGACTATAGCAATGATTTTGTTATGAGCTTAAGGCCTTCGCAAGCCGTTTTTAAATTATGGGAGCATAAAAATGCCTAATTTGACGACTAATTTTGAATTTAATAAGCCTCTTGTTAATAATGCCACTGACGCGGATTTGTGGGGAGGCCAGTTAAATACAAATTGGGACAGCATAGATGTTGATCTTGCCCTTACAACATCGTCTAAAACAGCTGATTTTACAGTTTCCTCTGATGAGTTTAATTATGTTTATATAATTGATGCTTCGTCCAATACTGTCACGGCAACATTGCCGCCTGTGGCAAATGTGTTCAACGGGTTTGCTGTTCGATTTAAACCCATAGATGTAACGGAAGTTATAACAATTGATGGTGACGGGTCTGAAACTATCGGTGGTGAGACATCCGTGATTTTAGGGGCTATTGGACAGCCCCTTGATGTTGTGTCTGATGGCAGTAACTGGCTTGTTATAAAAAACCCAGCGGCCAGCCCTTCAGATGCGGCGGCGGGTACGTCTGTTTTATTTTCAATGACCCCAAAAAGCACAAAACAAGCTATCGAGGCATTTTCCCCGATAGTTCAGATAGTCTCAACAACAATTGCCGCAGCGTCTGGGACATCCACCATCCCAAAAGACAACACAGCGCCAGAAATTACAGAAGGAACGGAAATTGCATCAATCGCAATTACGCCCAGCAGTGATTCCAGTGATATAAAAATAGAGGCCAGCTTTACTCTTTCAAATGTTGGGGGGTTCGAGCAAGTTGTCTCCGTTTTCCGTGACACCACATGCATTGGTGTGTTTGAGAGGGGGGATAGAATTGCCGATAGAGCGTCCGTAGTTTCTGTTGATTTGATTGACAGCCCAGCGACAGATGTTGAGGTCACTTACACAATGCGAACAGGAAACGAATCAGGCGTAGAAACATGGTATGTTAACACAACATCTAGCGCTACATACGGCGGCGTAATGGCTAATTCAAGGTTAATTTTGTCTGAAATAAGGGGTTAAAAGCTATGTCTACGGATTTAGTGCCTCTTGAAATACTTCCTGGGGTTGAGCCTATATCTGATCGGCCAGGCACGACAACTAGGCACTATACGGAATCAAACCGAATACGTTTTGTTGATGGGTATCCTGAAAAAATAGGCGGATGGGAAACCTTAACGTTCGATAGCGACAATGCATTAATTGGAGCGTGCCGGTCTGTTTTTTCCTATATATTAAATAGCGCAGTGCGTCAGTTGCTGGGAACAAGCTCGCGGCTTTACGGTCTTTTTGGCACAGCGCTCACAAACATTACGCCGCTCGACACCACAACTATTGCGATAGCTGACTCACTTGACACATTTTATGGGACTTTGGCAAATGATCCCATTACAACAGTTGATGGGTCTACAACCCTCACAATAACAGACGCATCTCATAAATTTTTAGCTGGAGACACGGTGACACTAAGCGGCTCTTCCGCCGTTAATGGCGTCCCCGCAGTTGAGATTAATACACCGCTGTTTGTGCGCTCTATTGCGGATGATTCGTACACTGTTATTATTAACACTCCCGCGACAAGCGCAGGCTCTGGCGGCGGGGCGAGCGTTGTGCGCGCAAGCGGCATCATTACAGCAACAGACACCGCGCATGGGCAATCTGACGGAGATAGGGTTAAAATCACAGGCGCAGCCACAACCGGGGGCATCACAGACGCTCAAATAAACCTAGAATTTATTATTCGTAATGTGCAGACTAACACATTTGATATATCGACATCTGGGACAGCGACCAGCGCTGTATCAGGTGGGGGGGGGGCTTCCACAGAATACCAGCAACAAATTGATCCGGGGCTGGCGAACACGATTTCTGGCCAAGGGTACGGTTTGGGCTTATACGGTATCGGGCTTTATGGGGTCTCGAAAGTTTCACAAAGCACTACGCCTGCAAGACTTTGGAGCCACGCGCGCTTTGGTAATTTAACAATAAGCGCGCACAATGACCAAAGTGACGTTTATCAATGGGGCGGCGTGAGAGCCGCAGCGCCTGTAAAGGTGGCCAATTCACCGCCGGCCAATTATGTTTTTGTATCGAATAATATTTGCGTTGTTTTAGGATATGACGTAGCAGCGGCGGAGGAGAATGACAGCGCAATATCTTGGTGCGATCAAGGCGGCTTGACGAATTGGACAACCGGGCAGTCAGGGAGCGATGTTATCGAAGGCGCTGGCAAGTTTATCACCCATGCCTCGGCGAGAGGCGAAAACTTATTATTCACAGGAAGTCAAACATATATTTTTAGGTATATAGGAGGCCAATTTATTTGGCAAATAGCCCAGCTAGACGCAGGCGTTGGCATTATTTCGCAAAATGCACGTGCAAGCGCTTCCGGTGTTGTTTTTTGGATGGATAACGGCAATTTTTTTATGTGGCGCGGCGCAGGGGCTGAGGTTATACCAAGCAACTCCTCTACTGAATCAACAATACTTAGATATGTTTTTGATGATATTAACTTTTCACAAAAAGAGAAAATCTGCGCGTGGTACAATAAAGACTTTCGAGAAATATGGTGGCACTACCCCTCGGCTGATTCAAATGAGCCTGACCGTGTGGCAAGGGTGAACATAGATACGTTTACTTGGGCTTATGATGAGCTGGGCAGAACGGCAGCCGAATATCCGTCCATACTTGGTCAAAACCCTATCCTTTGTGACACATCAAATTTTCTAAACCTGCATGAGAACGGCTTGAACGATGATGGCAACGGAATGTCATGGATGCTTAGAACCAATCAAATATATGGTGGCACAGACACAACCCATTTGTCCGCTTTTGTGCCTGATCAAACTTTAACCGGAGAGATCAATGTAAATATAAAAACTAAAAATTATCCGTCATCTTCGCGCATTTTCAGTAATGATTATGTCGTTACCCCAACGACAGAGCGCGTTTCTACAGATTTAGCGGGTCGATATTGGCAATTCACGCTTTCAGGAAGTGATGTTGGGCAACAGTTAAAATTGGGGCAATGGCATCAAGAAGTTAAGAGGTCATCACCGAAATGAGGGATAAATATAAAATATTGTCATTCCCAAAGGTTGACAACGAAAAAAGCGCTATTGTTGCCGTCAACAGCCTTGCTTTATGGGTTGTGGACGCGGCGAGAGCGCGCGAGATTGACTTACAGGACTACCGCAATCAAGTCGCGGATAATCCAAAGATATACCCGCAGCCGTCATCATCGTCTGATTTATTCGGAACCGAAAAAATCGGCGATGTTGCATACGGAACAGACACAGGCACAGGCACAGAATACGCATATTTTATTGTTGACAACGCAGGGACGCTTCAATGGCAGAGAGTAGCTCTAGGCACGTTTTAAGAGTGTTTAATAAAGATGATTATGAGGAGTATTGTAAGTGGTGGGGTGAGGATAAGCCGCCGCCAATCTCAAGCCTTCCCCCTTTAGGTCTGGTTTGTGGTGACATGCTGGCGGCGGGGTTTTTGGGCAATACAGACGCCGATTTTGCTATAATAGCGTTTTGGATGAATAACATTAATAACACAAAAAAGGATAATTATATGTCATTAGAAAAAATCATGAAAGGGCTTTGTGATCTAGCCCGATTGATCGGAAAAAACAATGTCTTTTTCTACACCACAAAACGTAGTATGATACGGATGTTAGAGAAGCTTGGTTTTGTGAACCATGATGGTCACTTAATATTGGAGCTTTAGAATGAAACAGTTTTTTGGTGGCAGTGAGTCACAGCAACAGAATCAGTCAAGTTCATCTTCTGGATTTGGCGCTCTTCCTGGCGATATACAGAACCAATACAAAGACTTGCTGGGCAGGGTTCAGGGCGTGTTTAGTAACCCTGACCAGTACTTTGCGCCGATGGGGTTGACCGCAGAGGAAGGCTCTGCGCGTGATTTGATTAACCAGTTTCAAGATCCTGATGCTTACAGAAAAAGTATTGAAACGTTTCTTAATCCGTTTCGAGGTATTATTACGGATGACATTAATCAGCAATTTGAAGCGCCGCAAAGCGCGTTAAAATCAAGGGCAAGTGAGGCGGGGGCTTTTGGCTCCAGTCGTCAAAGGCAAGGCGAGGCAGACCTTGAGGGAGAAAGATTTAACGCTATTGCGCGAGCTATGTCTCAACAATATGGCCAAGCAGTAAATCAAAGACAGCAAACAATCAGCGACCTGCTAGGCTTTGGCGGCCTTGAGCGCGGCGTTGATTTCGCGCAGCGGCAGGCACTGCCAAACGCCCTTAATTTTGGATCTAACATTTTCTCACGTCTGCTTAATGCCTCCAGCTCGGCTAGCAGCGGAAGCAGTAGTATGGATAATTACGGAGACGGTGTATTTGGTTCATTGTTTCCCAACGGCCTGACGCCCGGAGGCGGGGGGTAGTTATGGGGTCATTAACAGGTTTTTTAGGGGCTATTGGCGGTGATGGGAGCTACTTTGACAGGCTTAACGACAGGGTTGACCCCGGAAGAGTCGAGCGCCGTGAAGAGTTAAAATTACGCCAGCAGCAGCGCGCGCAGCAAATAGAAGCACAAAAGCGGTTTGAAAAGACTTTGGGGACAATAAGCCCACAGCTATCTGAGCGCCTTGGTCTTCCGCTAGAGGCTTTGCAAATCGCAAGAAACCCTCAGGAGCTACAAATTCTTGGGCAGCTTTCACAATTAATGCAAGCACCGCAACCAAAAATCATGACAGTCGATGGCGCTCTAGTTCGAGTAAACCCAGATGGCACGGCTGTGCCGATTTATGAGGGGGCGAGTGATTTTGATGAAAACCTAAGCATACTTGGTAAGCTGAATGAATTACCGCCAGAACAGCAAGAGCTTTATGCCAAAAACTTTGGCAAGGGCGGGACAACCGTAAATGTTGGTGGTCAAGACATGTCTCCGTTTGAAGAGGAATCGCAAAAATCAGAGGCCAAAAGCTTTGTTTCTCAAAGGGAAAAATTGCAAACAGAGGCCGTTGATTTATTAACGCAGGCGCAGGGTTCGCAGCAAGCTTTGGAGATATTAAAACGAAGCCCTGATATTGACATTAGCCCCACAGCCCCGATCTCCACAGGAATAAAAGAGTTGGTTGCGCCATTTCTTACGCCAGAGGAGTTAGATGCTGTTGCTGATTATCGCCAACTTGAAAGCCAGTTAATTAGAAATAGGTTTGACGTAACTAAGGTTTTAAAGGGAGCGATTACAGAGCAAGAGCAGGCGGCGGCGCAACAGGTTGCAGGTAGCGCAACAGGGACTCAGCAAGGGTTGACGCAGACATTGATAAATAATATAGCGTTCTCAACCTTGCAAGCAGACGAGAAGGAGCGGCGAGCCGAATATATTCGCGAAGTCGGAAGGAACTACAGCCCTAGAAAGTTTAGAGATTATTATAAAGACTTAGGAGAAAAGGGCGCAAGGCCAACTCTTGACAGCATTTTAGGCGAGCTTGGGAAATCTTATAACACAGGTTCGCAGAAGCCAAAAATAACACCCGAGCAGGCTGCAGCAGAGCTGCGGCGCAGGAAGGGTCAATAATGGCCGATTTAAGCCAGTACAGTGACAGTCAGTTGGAGGCTATTGCGGCGCTTGCTGATTATTCTGAAAAAGATTTAGAAGAAATTGCCTCCCAAAATAACCCTCAGCAGCCCGGTTTTATAGAAAGAACAGGAAAGGCTTGGGTTGGTAGGGGCAGGGAGATGGGCGATTCCGTGGCGGCGAATATAGCAGGCAAGCAATCCTTTCCAGAAACAGCTTATCAATTAGGGGGGCAGTCACTTTTAGCGACTGGCGATCTTTTGGGTAACGCAGCTGTCTCTGCTTACAGGACTTTGCCAGATCAAGCGCGTGGTTTACTTGAAAGCGCGGGCGGCGGTGTTGTGGAAGCGGCGGGGTCTCTACCATCATACGGCGGCGGCACTCTTGGAGAGAATATCCCGCGTGAGGTTTCATTTTTAATGAATAGTTATGAGCAAAATGTTCCAGAGCGGGCGAAAAGAAATTTAGAATCTTCTTTGGGATATTTAGGTGCTTTTCCGCCAGAAAAAGTTCTAGGGTTGTTGGCAGCCCCTGCGCGCGCAACAAGCAGCGGCTTTAAGCAGGTGGGAAAAGCTATAGCCAGCGCTATTCCTAAACCGGAGAAAATAACATCGGCAATGCTTCGAAAAGAATCTGGTAAATTTTACAACCTTAGTCGAAAAGCTGGGGGTGTTTTTTCTGTAAATAAAGTCAGCACCATAATTGATGAAATAAAGGGTTCTGTGAGAAAAACAGGAGAAACTCTCCCCCGCCGTGCAAGGGCAAAATTAATAAAATTAAAAGACAAAGAGGGTGTTATTCGTGAAGCCCAAGGGCTTTTTGAGGCATTGCGCGGAGAAACGCTTGATTTGCAAGGGTTCGAGGAAATAGACAAGGCGCTTGGATCTTTAGCCAACAAGTCTGTTGATAAGTTTGGGAACGTTGATGAGGCTGGGCAAAAAATACTGGAAATGCAATCTATTTTAAGAGATGGGGTTGATTCCGTTGCGGCAAAAGATTTGATTGGCGGCAGGGAAGGCCTTGACGCATACAAGAAAGCTAAAGACCTTTGGAGAAAAAGCTCTAAAATCAGAGATATACAAAACCTCGCCGCAAGAGCTATGGCAACCCAAATTCCAGTCAATAGCTTGCGAGGTGGTTTAAAAAGATTTCTTGCGGATCCCAAAAAAACAAGAGGATTCAGCGCAGAAGAGATTGCATCATTAGAAAAGATCGCTGAGACCGGCGCAATGGAAGAGTTAACCGGATTTTTAACCGGCAGGTTAACAAGCAGGATAGCGGCTGGGTCGGGGGATTTTCTAACTGGCGGGGCTTTAGCCATGGCTGGCGATCCTGTGCGAAGGGTGCTCTCAAATAGAATGCTAGGGAAATTAGACGACAGCATAGGGCTTATTGCTCGCGGCGCTCCTGCTCCAAAATTAGGCGCAATTGAATCATTAGCGCAAGGGGCTAGAAAAAGCAGCTCTGTGTTTAATCGTACAGGCGATGTCATAAATAGTGTGTACGGGGGGCGCGGAAGCACTCTCGGAGCCTTGGGAATACTGCAGGGCAAAGAGTGATTTTTTGCAAAGTCAACATAAATAAAAGGCATAAACATTGTTAATTCATAGCGCACTCATAACTGTAAGCTCTCTAATAGGCGGCGTGCTTTACCGTATGCGCGGCGGCTGGCCAGATTTGCCGCGTCCGATTGAGCAAGCTCTGTTCTGCTTACCAATTTTATATGTAAGCCTCGGAACCGTGCCTGTATTCAGCGCTGCGCTTGTTTACGGCCTGTCTGTTATTGTTACGCTCAAAGGACACGGGCACACGATGAATTACTCCACACCCGTGGATTTGAGCAAACTTGAATGGTACGAATATTTCACAGAAAAGCTGATCGGCAAGATCCCTGATTATTGGTACAAAGTTATCGCGCATTCGTTCGGCGGCTTACTTATCACCGCACCTTTATTGTTCTCAGCGCCCCACCTGTTTTGGGTTGGCGGATTGCAAGGGCTGGCGTATATGATCGGCTGGCTCATGCATCCCAACTATGAGGACGGTAAAATCAAATTGCGCCTTGGAAAATTCACGCTGGACAGCGCCACCTCATGGGGCGAGTTTTTAACCGGCGCGCTTATTTGGGGCTTTTTGATGGGGGGCGTGAATGTTGGATAATGTGGCACAGATAGCAAATAGGCTTGACCGTTTCGAGCGGTATTTAGATGAGATCCGCACTGCCCTTGTGCAAATGGCTAAGACGGAGGAGCGGGTGTCAATTATTCTTGAGCAAAATACGGAGCTGTTCAAGCGCACAAACCAGATCATGGCCCGGCTTGCTGAGGTTGAGAAAATCAATGCAACGCAGGGACAATCTTTAAGCTTCTTTGAGCGGTTTGGCTGGTTACTTGTTACAGCAGCAGCGGGCGTTGTAGGGTGGATGTTTAAATGAAAAAACTGGGAACAGCAGCCGCCGCCGCAATCGCCATAGCCACCGGGATTATCGGCGTGCAGGAAGGCGTAAAGACAAAGCCATACCGCGATATCGGCGGGGTCATGACTGTGTGTTACGGCGAAACTAAAGTTGAAATGCGTGAGTACACCCTTGAGGAATGTGATGCAATGCTGGCCAAGCGTGTGCCGGATTACTATCACTCAGCCATAAAGCACGTAAAGGTTGATATCCCCATCACAATGAGGGCGGCGGTTACAAGCTTTAATTACAATGTAGGCGAGGGGAATTTTAAATCATCCACGATGCTTAAAAAGATTAATGCTGGCGATCTTTGGGGTGCGTGCTCCGAGCTGGATAGATGGGCGTACGTAGGGCGAATGTGGGTACAAGGTCTGGCAAACCGCAGGGCTGACGAAAAACGCCTGTGCGTGGCTGAATTGCCAAGGAGAGGAAATGTTTAATTTAATATCAAACTTCCTCGCAAGCCGAATGCTTTCAGTTGTTTTAATCGGCGCTGTTGGCGCTTTGGTTGTTTTTATTAGAAGCGGCGGGTATCAGGCGTGTCTGAAAGATCAGCTCGTATCCGTGGCAACCTCTATACAAGGGAACATTCAACATGAAAAAGAGATTATACGCCTTGATAATAGCGATCTTAAGCGCCGGTATTGTAAGTGGATGCGAGACAGTGAAGACGAGTGTTTGCAAGCCGATATACCCCTCCGCGCAAGACCAAATGACGCGGGGAACAATGCAGCAAATAGTGGTAAATAACGAGAATTTGGAATGATATTAACAACGTCATTAATAAACGGCCTAACCACAAGCCTTACAGGGGGTGGATACGCAAACCCTATGCGCGGCTTCTCAAACACGATCAACTACACAGAATTTGCGAGAGAGGAGAAATATAATTTTGTTGCGACTAATCTTCCCGATTATATAAATGCAACCGTGGGCGATATTAATATAGCGCAGCCCGACACCGTGGATTCCCCTTTGTACGACGCTACGGCTGGCTCGCAGGGCGGATGGGAAGCGCAGGACAACACCGATTGTGTGCGCTACGAAGCTGATTTTACGGCGGATTCTTCCATGACTTTCGGCCTGTCCATCTTTTTCCCGCTGGGCTCGACCCCGGGCATTCAGAACTTTTTCTGGGCTTTAGGAGATTCAACCACGCCAAACGTCAATGACGCGCTTATGATGACAGCCAGCGGGATAATCGAATACGTAAAAAACGAGGCGGGCGTGGCGGTAAACCTCACGGACCCCGGGTATCAAGGTAATTTTAACGTCGTCATACGCTATAATAGCACTAAAACGGTTGATATTTTCGTAAACAATATTTTGAATAAATTCAGCTTCGACCCTAACGATGGGTTCGCCTCGCGGGTGCGGCTGTGGCTGTTAGATGCGGCACAAGATAGAACATATCCCGGAACCGTTTTGAATGAGAATTATCATTCATCCGATGCAAAAACCGATGCGGAGGTGAAGGCAATGCTGCGCCACTTCCAGAAGCATTACCCTATTTTGAATAATGTCGCAAACTTGGTCACGCTGGACGGATCAACATTAACCGATACCGGCGCTAACATCTTAACAACTACAGGAGCTTAAAAAATGGACAAGGAATTTCCAACATACACGACAACCCGCGAAGGTCTTGCGGCGATACCAGCAACGCACGGCGTGCGCCGGACATGGAACTTGCTTCCGCCAACTGAGCGGACCGACCTTGTCGGTCAATTCACTACGCCGGGCGGCGGGACGGGCACAGCGGTGCAAACCGTCACGGCGGACGCAAACGGCGTTCGGACTTCTTCAGTTGTGGCTTCATGCGGGACATCCGGGCGTGCAATTTGGTCGAGGACTTTAACTCTAACCCCCAAAACTTGGTACGCGTTTTCATTTAATGTTACCGCGAAATCAGCAACACTCGGCGCTGGGAACGCGTTTTACTTGACAAGCACAGCGCTCATCGATCGCGGCGATCCGGTGGTATCAAACGATGACATCGATGCGGGCGGCGTGGGGCGGTATTGTGTGACATTCTATACGGAAGCGGGCGGAGATATTTTACCTCGTCTCGGTGTGGGCACGTTTTCAGCAAAGGCAAACGATTCCCTTACTATTCAAGATATTCAGCTAGAAGTCATTGACCCGGCGAACGGTTTTATTTGCAGCGAATATGTATTCCCCAGCATGTCCGGCGCGTTTGATTATTACGCAAATTTGATGATTGATGAGAATAAAAAAGTTACAGAAAGTGCGAACGATAAGAAATATTTTCGCATCCCAGACTATTCAAATATTCTTGCTCTTGGCGATAGCAGATCGGACGAAGTGAATGACGCGGCGAACTCATTGAACTACGCTCTCGGCGGCTTCGGAAATGTGCAGATACATGCACGCGGCGGTTGGAGCACAGGCAATCTTTTATCGTACGATGAGACAATCAACACGAATGATTACGAATACAGGCTATCTAAGGCGCTGGATGGTGAGCTTTTGAAGCGGGTTTTTTCAACGGGTGGCGATGAGGGGATGAGTACGAATCAGGGCGTGCCCTTTAATACCCTTTTGCTTAATAATCTGGGCGTCAATGACGTGCAGGCCTCGGGGTATGATGAAGATACAACCATGGCCAACATCAACACAATCTGCCAAGCGGCGCTTGTTCGCGGTATGAAAATTATAATCACGGATAATAACCCATGGAACGCAAGCGGCACGTGGTCATCCGAAGATGGGGCAGCTCTTAAAGCGCTAGACAAGCGCTTGATGAACTACGCTCATGACAATGGTCATTTGTTTGTAAGCATTCGCGATGCCCTTGCTGACAGCTCAGACCCTGATAAGCTTTCGGATGGCGCGGACGAATCTCCAGACATGTCACAGGATGGTTTGCATCCAGACTCTCTGGGCGCGATGACCGCCGCAACCGTGATTGCAAATAAAATCCTCGATATCTTAAACATTCAAAAGGTGAGAATCCCCCTTCAAACAACGCTTCAGGATGTTTCAACAATTAGCGAGGCGTACCTAATCGCACCCTGTGATGGACGAATTACATACATCGGCGGGATTTTAGGCGGGGCAATCGGTACAGCAAACGTCACCTTAACCGCCTCAATTGACGGAACGGCGATCACTGGCGGGGCGCTTACTTTCCCGTTTTCCAGTTCAGCGGCAGGGGACAAGGCCTTTGCGTATCCCTATGATGAATTTGACTGCGTTGTGCAGCTCGGAGATGTTATTAAGATAGCGACAAACGGGGCAAGCAGCAACACCGTCTCAGCGCCGATCATGGTTGTAATTGAGCCATTCTTTAAGCACCGTGGTATCGGGCTTTAAAGGTGGGCGTAAAGGCGATCAAAACCCTGATTGATTATAAAGGCCAGCTGGTCGAGGCTTGGCTGGAAGTGGTTGATGATAGCGATCCGGACTATGTTTTATGCTATCAGGACGAGGTTGAGACATATTATAACATTGACCGGCGCGATGTTGTGCAGGAGTACATTGAAGGCCAGCCGTGATCGGCTACCTTATACCGGCAAGCAAGTCTTCCACAAAATTCTCTAAGGTATCTGTACGGCAGTTTTTCACTACATCGCAGAGGTTACGGCCTGAGCTTTCTGGTTGAATAAGGGTGGTGATTAAATAAGCTTCAAACATAGCATTGGTTTTCTTTCTCTTTGTTAAGGGCGGGGCTGCTCTGCATCCCGCAGAATATCGACCGTGAACAGTGCGTGAAAATGTGAACAAGTTGTAATAAAATCAAGAGCATGGTTTCGGTTATCAGGTGCCGGGGCCGAACATGCAGAGCGCCGTCTATGGCCTGAATATCCAGCCCGTGTGCCTTGATTTCGGTTAAGAGTATGCCTGCCTCCATCAAAATACCTCCGTATCCGTAACACCGTTGTAATCAAGGTTTTCTGCGGGTTTCAGGCTATTTTTATCCGTAACAATCTGTTCTGTGTTACGGCTAGGAATCTTGCCGCTTATGTAAGTTTCGTCCATTTCCACAATCCCTGCCAGCAGCTTGCCATCGTCAATCATTGCGGCCCTGATACGGTGCATCATGCTCCATACGGTAGGGCGGCGCATTTCAAGGTTACGAGCTGCTTGCATGGCAGACAGCCCCTTCTTGGCCGAAAACATGAGAGCTATAAGCAAGAACCATCTTTGCAGATCAACATGGCTGTTGTGGAAGATCGTCCCCACGGTCCCGGAAAACGACTTGCGGCACAAGCTACATTGCCAACGCGAACGTTGCTCTTTTTCCGCTTTGCGGGACACCTTTTCGCTTTTGCAATACGGGCAACAAGGTGAATCAGCCCAGCGCATTTGTTCAAGGTGATTAAGGCAGGATTCCTTTGTCGGGAAACGGCGATAAATACTTACAATACTGGTCATTATACACTCTCCTCACAAAAAATTCCGCACTCAAAACTCATGTTTTTCATGGGCCTTCCCTTTGTTTTCGGGTCTAATTCATCAAGAAAAAGCCGTTCACCCTTAACGCGGACAAGCCTTGCGCCTATATCCCGCGATTGTTTTGCGCGCTCATCAAAAACGGCGGGGTGCATTTTACGGACATGGTTCCAATATGTAGGAGAAGTAGCCTTAACACATCCAATGCAGTTTGCATTTGGATACCCTAATCTGTATATTTCGGGCAATTCAATGCCAGCGTCTTTAACTATTTGGAAACACTGCGCTTTTGTAATACCCTCGTCAATCAACACAGGGATTAAGTTGCTTCTTTCGCCGAGAATGAAATTATCGCTTCGCTTTTTTTCTTCAAAAGTAAAGCCTAATACGTGCCAATCAGCATGGTTACTTAGCTCCCATTGCTTTCGCGCCATTTTCTTTAATTCAATAGTGCATGGCGCACCTTGCGGCCCCGACATGAAGCGCCGCTTTTCCCAAACATCTACGCAAGAACCGGCTGGGTATTTATCGTTAATGGCAAATTCCACAGGAACGCCAAGCCACGCCTCCACATCACGCAAGAAACGCATATTGTCGGAGTGCTCTTCTTTGATGGGGTTATTTACTACCCGAATTTTTGCAATTTTACCGTATTTTTCAATGGTTTTCTTCGCCGCTACTGCGCTGGCAGCGCCGCAAGAAAACCATACGGCTATTGTTTCGCCTTCTTTAACCATAACTTAACTCATTTGTTGGTGTTTATATTACCAACTTACTAAAACTACACATATTTGTCAAGCCTTAAACCGTACAACTCCGTTTCTTTCTCTTTGTTAATGGGCCTAATCCTCTGCCCAGTCAGAAATATTCGGCTTTTGCTTTCGTTTCTTCATAGGGATTTCTTTGTCCAGATTACCGCTCAGCCCGGAGCAATCACCGATCAGCCCGGTGCAATTACCGCTCAGCCCGGAGCAATCACCGCTCAGCTCGGAGCAATCACCTCTCAGCCCGGAGCAATTACCGATCAGCTCGGTGCAATTACCGATCAGCCCGGAGCAATCACCGATCAGCTCGGTGCAATTACCGATCAGCCCGGAGCAATTACCGATCAGCTCGGTGCAATTACCTCTCAGCCCGGTGCAATCACCGCTCAGCCCGGTGCAATTACCGATCAGCCCGGTGCAATTACCGCTCAGCCCGGAGCAATCACCGCTCAGCCCGGTGCAATCACCGCTCAGCCCGGTGCAATCACCTCTCAGCCCGGTGCAATTACCGCTCAGCCCGGAGCAGTCACCCCACAGCCCGGTGCA
>Ga0136555_1000112_pt1 | contig 31159 bp, 35 predicted proteins | sample AntRauTorckE5432_FD_104927 | JGI IMG/M metagenome (GOLD analysis project Ga0136555, IMG submission 104927) | Saline lake microbial communities from Rauer Islands, Antarctica - Metagenome Torckler E5 #432 | ecosystem: Environmental > Aquatic > Non-marine Saline and Alkaline > Saline | place...
GAACAAAACTGTATTTACCGATTCCCTCGCCGCCCGCTCTCAACGAGTTCGCTCTGGCAAGGACGATCACCGTGCCAAGGCACGTGCTGAGAGAGAACAACGCCAGGCCACACACTTGGCTCTTCTCTCTGCTCAGCTGTTGGACACTATCCGCAAGGACGTGACCAACAAGGACGGCTCCGTCAACAAGGACGGAAAGACCAACGCCGCTGTCGACCGAGGCTTCGACAGCGTTGAGATTGAACGCTTCTACTTGCCAGCCAAGTCAGTCACCAAGGAGATTGACGAGGATGGCGAGGAGATTGAGGTGCACGAGTTGATGGTTCCGCAAGAGAAGACCTACTTGGTCGCCTCTGGCGAAGACATTGACTCGCAAAGCTCACCAATCGCCATGCTCTTGCAGGGCGTGCACGACCGCAAGGCCAAGCGCAACGACCCCAGCAAGCTGCCTGGTGGCAAGACTGTCATCAAGCTGGTCAACGACGCGCTGGCCGAGGAGAAGGAGGGCACATCCTTGTACAAGTGTGTCGTGGTCATTGAGATTGGCCTTGACCGCGAGTACCCTGTGCCAAACCCATACCGAGAGGGCAAGACGAAGGGTGCCACCTGTCTCAAGGTGATGTTGATTTGGAACGTGTCTTCCTACACTCAACGTCGCAAGGCTTTCAGCGATAAGCGCAAGGCCAAGTACGAGGCCAACAAGAAACCCACCAAGACCATGGCTGAGTATGAGCAAGAGCAAGCTGCTGCTGCTGCTGCACGCTCTGTTGTCAAGGACAAGGAAGGTTTCCAGGCAGTGAAGCCCCGTCGCCGCCCGCGCAAGCCTGTTGTTGAGGAGTAAACTACTCCAGCCAACTCCAGCCAACTCCAACAAACAAAAACAAAAACAAAAAACAAAAAACTTTGGACTTTGGATTTGGACATGTCCAAAGTAAATAATGATGTATGTATTTCGTAAGTTAAACTTTAACGTTTAACGTTTAACTACCTTCCATAGTTGCGGGTCGTTTGTTGGGATGTAATAATTAGTTGCATCAGACTGGTGTCTACAACTGAAATTCAGAGGAAGTACCAGTTGAGGCTTTACGCTACCCTTGGCAATATCGTATCCAACAATCATTTCCGAACGCCACACTTTGAGTAGTCCTATTTTGTTAATGTGGTCCATAAACTTATCGTTGGTCACCAGAGGACAATTATGCTGAATGGCGATATAGATACTGTAGTGATCATCATTTTGCCCATATGGTGTTTTGTATACACCTACGTGCGTATTGCAGTACCATTCGTCAATAATACGTTCAACCTTATCCAAATCCCTGCTGCTCCAAGACTGTGGGCCTTTTTCGTATTTACCAAGCTTAAAATGGCGTTGGTGCATAACTAGTATGATATGATATCCCGGGTAAGTTTCCTGTAGACACTTAACAATATTGTTCAACTGATAATAAGATTGGGGCTGAATTCCCTTATGATAATTGTAAAACATGACATTGGCAGCGTCTACTACAATCAGCTTATCATCTGGCTGTGTTTCGATCTTCAATTGACCTTTAGGTATGGGCAATTTTCCAAGTATAGTCTTACATTCTGATTCTGTGAATGGAATCTTATTCAAGTTGAGCTCATCGGCTTCCACCAGGGATTCCAATTCCAATTCCAATTGTGTCTGAACAGGGCTTTGCTCCTTACAGAAATGTTCCAACACTACGGAACGGATTTCTGCGGGTACATGTTCATCAAAAATCCAGTCCAGGTCAGCAGTGTCTAGAGTATATAGCACATGGTACTTTTGAAAAAGCATATGAGTTTTAAGCCAGTCGCGCTTTTCCTTGTAATAATTACTTACCAATGTTACATGCTTCTTACGAATTTTCCCGATACCGTGAAGTTTTTCTAGAACTGCTACAGCCATATCGGGGTCAGGTTCATCCTGACTCAGAAGACAGTTGATAAGAACAATGCCTGTTTCCAGATCATCTATAGTTTCCAGGTTAATGGATTTAACATTGAGCAAGTCCTGAACGGACGACCAGTCATCTTTGTTACCCAGATGACTAGCAACCATTGTCAGCACCTTATCTTGATGAGGTGCTGGCAGGGTTTTGTAAATTTCAAGAACGTCACTTCCTTGACCAATGGCCTTCTTAATTACAGCAAACGGGGATGGTTCTTTCTTAGGCATCTTAATAACCTTGTCTGATCAATTTTAATTTTCGCGTTCTATGTTTTTTACGCTTCGCTCTCTTGTGCCGGCGATGGACTCGATATCCGATGGAGTCCGGTCTGCATTTTTTCGAAGAGTTTCTTTTCTTATCACGTCGTTCATGCTTCGTCAACACATATTTGCTGATATTCGATGGACCAAACGACACTGACTTAAGCATTACTTAACTTTGAAAATGAATCATATTCCATTAATCAAGAAATTGCGATATTGTTTTTACAACATGATTGTTCCAAATGTTATTATGATTTACATTTTCCAACAAATACAGTTTCAGATTAGAGCTTTTTCCTATATGTTCCTGGATAGTTTCAGAATGGGACGCTGATATAGTAGTGTCATCGGTACCATGGTAAATATTAATGGGACAATAGGCAACTAACTTTTTTAAACAAGCAAGATTATTATAGTAATAACTGGGAACCAGATAACCAACGAACAACGAATAGTCATTAATAACTTGACTCAATGTGGTAAAAGGCGATAACAGTTGCAAACTACTGACCACACGACGCGGTAACTTATCAGCCAACATGCATGCGGGTCCTGTTCCTATAGATTGACCTATTATATGTACCTTCATCTTATTTTTGCTTAACCATTCAGCAAGCGCATCGACATGTCTGATTATACCGACTGTAGTACCTTCTTCACATGGTCCAACACCAGAATAACCAGGATACTCAGGTATCATATAATTATCACTTAATTTTTGTACCATGGATACCATCTGTCCTGACGAACACGCATTCCCATGATAAAAAATAACCAGCGGTTTCTTTGGATCTAATTTCGATGAGGTCACAGCAGGAACACCATGATAATACTTGATGTCATTATTTGTGTTGTCTTGCGGATAGTAGATCAAACTATCAATATTCATTGCATAATTTGTACTGTAACCTCTAGAACCGTATAAATTATAGATATGATGAAGATATTAGTCACCGGAGGCTCTGGTTTTATTGGTTGTAACTTGGTCAGGTTTTTAGTACAAAAATACCCAAGTTACCATATATTTAATTTAGATTCATTGACATATGCAGGAGGAGAAGATAATCTGGCTGATATCAAAGACTATGATAACTACACCTTTTTACACGATGACATTTGCAACAAAGATGGAATTATGTCACTATTCGAAGTATATATGTTTGACCGTGTCATACATTTAGCCGCTGAATCCCATGTTGATCGTTCTATCGAGAACCCTGTATTGTTCGCTACAACAAACATTATAGGTACTATTAATTTATTGCATGCCGCAAAAACTCTATGGGATCACGAATCCAATCCTGGCAAACATTTGTTTTATTTCATTAGTACAGACGAGGTCTTTGGGAGTATCCCCGAGGATGGTTGTTATTTTAACGAGCAATCTAATTACGCTCCTAACTCACCGTATTCTGCGTCAAAAGCAGGAGCGGACCATTTTGTGAGGGCGTATCACCATACATATGGAATGCCTTGTGTAACATCTCATTGTTCTAATAACTATGGCGAATTCCAGTATCCTGAGAAACTTATACCATTATGCATCAGTAACATACTCAACGGCAAAAGCTTGCCCATATATGGAAATGGTAGACAAATTAGAGACTGGCTTTATGTACAGGACCATGTGACTGCGATCGATGTTATTTTTCATAAGGGAACTATAGGCGACACCTACAACATTGGAGGATCTAACGAATGGGCCAATATTGATTTGGTTGAAGAATTATGCCATATTATGGATCATAAACTTGAAAGAGAAGAAGGTTCATCCGCCAAGTTAATAACCTATGTGAAAGATAGACCTGGACACGATACCCGCTATGCTATAGATGCGTCAAAAATAATGAGTGAATTGCAATGGGAACCGTCAGTAGATATTAAAGAAGGTTTAATTCGAACTGTAGAATGGTATTTATCAAACAGTATGTGGTTAGAAAATAATAATAATATATAGATTGTAACATATGAAAGGTATTATTCTTGCGGGAGGTTCCGGGACCAGGTTATATCCAATTACCATGGGCACATCAAAGCAACTATTACCAATATATGACAAACCGATGATATATTATCCTATATCAATACTTATCATGTCTGGAATTAAAGATATATTGATCATAACTACCCCTGATGATCAGCCAAACTTTAAAAAATTACTGGGCGACGGTTCACAATTAGGTATTAAATTTACATATGCCGCACAACAAAATCCTAATGGTATAGCAGAGGCTTTTATCATCGGCGAACAGTTTCTTGGTGGCGATTCCGTATGTTTAATATTGGGCGACAATGTATTCTATGGTCATGGGCTTTATCAACAACTAGCAACAGCTAAAAACATTGCCGATACGGATAATAAAGCTGTTATTTTCGGGTACAATGTACTCGATCCTCACCGTTATGGTATTGTTGAAATAGATGAAATGGGTAATGCCATAAGCATTGAAGAAAAACCCCAAGATCCCAAATCTGACTTAGCAGTCGTGGGTTTGTATTTTTACCCAAATTCAGTTGTAAATATAGCAAAAACAATACAACCGTCAGAACGCGGCGAATTAGAAATCACAGACATAAACAACCATTATCTGAACAATAAACAATTGAAAGTACAAATGCTTAAAAGAGGCTACATTTGGTTGGATGCAGGCACACACGATTCATTAATAGATGGAGGAAATTTGATAAAAGCTATAGAACAAAGACAAGGTTTTAAAATTGCTTGCCTTGAGGAACAAGCTTTAGTTCAAGGGTTCATAACAAAAGAACAAGCCATTCAATTAGGAAATAAGTACAAGAAGACTGGATATGGTCAATATATACTTAAAAGAGCTAATGCATTATAGATTAAATAATGGAAACATGTTTTTTATGCCAATGTTCATCTTTTTTATATCCCACAGGGTGCGGTAACGACGAACACCAAGCGTGTATGCTGTGTATCAAGGGAAATACTTTATCTCGCTCACCACCAAGCTACAATCTGAAATCTGTGTTAAGAACAGCAGTAGAATGTCCTTTTTGTAAACAGAAAAGCAGACCATATTATCTAGTTAGTCTTGAACAGGAACCTAGTAAAGTCAGAAATCATGACATTAATAGCCACATCTCTAATTTTTGCAAAGATAACGAGCACATATGGATTTATCACGGTAGAAATAACGGATGGTGGACCTTCGACCAAGAATTGCAGACGAATCTAGAACATTATTACATCATTGATAAAGGTAACATATTTAAATGGGTAATATGTGGGCAGTCTATGGAATATGATTTTTCAGAGATGATTCAGCGTAATATTAACAATGGGTCCGTGAGAAGCATCAAAAGGATCAATACTGATGAACTTGAACAGTATGTGATCAAGGGAATGGCTGGTGTAAAATAGATTTTTGTTTATTTATATGATTGTTTTTCTGAAGAGTGGTGTCAATCTTTGATAGATCGGTTTGAGCAATCACAAACATCTGAAACAGATATAGGGTCAGATAAATACGGTAGATATAACTTCCGCGACAAAAATTTGGCGTTGCAGATAAAAAACGAAATGAGATCTAAGATGGACCTGATGGGAGGGCATATCAATAGTAGATTCTATATGAACAAGTACTGGCCACAAAGCAGTTATATCGATACACATGTAGACGGTATAATTACTACACGCAATACACAGAGCGTTTACAGTGTCATTATATATGTAATGATGGACATACCATTTTATATACATGTACAAATCCAAAAGGTTTGCCCATACAACCACAGAGAGGACATGTTCTTCTGTTAAGTCAAGACGTCTTACACAAGGCTGATAGTCCGTCAACATATAAATATATCCTACGCACTGACCTCATGATATATACATAATTGAACAACATTATAAAAATAATGAGTGCAACACATTTAAATGCGGTATTGTCAAATCTTACAGACCTAGTTGATGAACAAGGACAATCTGAGAAATTAAGCTTAGTTAAATCTCCAGATAAAGGAGGATTTACTATTTTTGAGCGCACAGGAGTCAATAAGAGAAGGAAACTATACATTAAAACACCATTACTATTATGTTCTACCGGGTTAGAGGATAATAATTGCGTAAAATTGCAACTTACCACTAAATTTTACGAAGACATCACGAATTTCGAACAGTGGTTGAAATATCATTTACTACTGGAAGAAAACGATGTTTATATTAACAAAGATACAGATCTTGCGCAAGTGCAGGATAATGAAGAAGATCATGATGATATTTATCGTACCCTAATTCATACCGGAGAAGAAGAACATGTCAATGTATTTCTTGATACACGTAGCAAAGTATTTGATCGTGATAATCAACGTGTACAAACTGATAAGTATAACGAATACTTATCAGGTAGATTCAGCTGCACTGTTGCCTTAGAATTATCCAATGTAAGCATATTTGCTGGGAAAGTACAGATTAAACCACATATATTTCAGTTGAAGGTTTATTCTTTTAGTCTATTGCCTTCCGGATGCACTATATTTCATGACATTGGCGCCTTTACGGACTTCATGGAACAAAGAGGTGAACAACTTGCGGTAGACACTACATTAGCAATAACATCCTATAGTGATGCTGTCGAAGATTTCAATCCTGACATTAATGAGCTAATGGACTAAGAGGTTTTAATTCTACTTCTTTTTAATAGATACTGATACTTTGGGTGCTGTAACTTCAGTTGTATTTATGTCGGGTAACATTGGTTTATCTAATTCATCATCGCCACCAGAAATTAATGTGGGATGTTGTATGCTCCATCCATACCAGCCTGACTTGTTTCCGCTGCCATAGTTATTATTAAGAGACCGTTCAACATACAATTTAAAACTTCTTCTTGGCGGAGCTTTTTCACTATACTCACTTTCATACCAATCCTTAAAATAAGTGTACGCTTGTTCAAGTTTAATACAACCGCTCTCGTCCTTAATGAAGTAATCGTCAATGAACATAGCATATGCATCACTGTCCTTTCGGTATTCTTTAGTGGCGTCAGTGATTTCCTTAGGAGCTTTCAATCCTTCCACTTTGTAGATACGGTAATATTGTGTAAGCATTACAAAAAACCACGGTGCCCAATAAGGGAAGTTATGAACTAAATCAGTATTACGTTTAAATTCATAGGGGCCATTAGGTGTACCTTCAACAAATCTAGCAATGAAATCAAGGACAACCATACGGCGCCATGTACCATCATCATCGCTGGTCATTTTGGGCTTGTTATTACACAGCAACGCCAGACTAAACTGTGGTTTGAACTCTTCACCTGTAGAATACAGGCCGCGCAAGAACATTTTATCATTACCAGACAATTCCTTCATAAGACCTGTGTTAATCTTGGCTCCTTCGTCAGGTTCCTGCATACTCCCAAATCTCGCTTTCTTACCCATCATTAGTTCGGGTGTGGCCTGGCCTGTCTGTGATCGCTTGCTAGTAATTAAGGTAATTGGCATTTTAAAACAGTATTGACCATAAGCCATTTCAAGTAATTCTATAACCTTTGATTTACCATTACCACCTGAACCGGTTAACACATGAAATTTTTCATCAGTATTAAAACCTTGTAAGCACGATGCTAAAAACTTCCAAAAGTATCTACGTGTTTGTGTCTTTGGCATAATTTGTTTCATGAAATCAAAAATCTCCTGCACTTCCAATATACAAGAACTTTCGTTCTCTATATCAATATCAGATTCGTCGTAATCAGGAAAATCATTACCTGTTGACATGCTAATTCTATCCTCTGGTCGACCATCTCTGAACACACCTTCCTTAAGATCATACACACCATTTTCCAGACCCACCAGAAATGGATTATCGTCTAGTGTTACTTCGAACTTAGGATTATGGAACAATATCACACATTCTTTCATCACCTTCTCTTTAAAAGTTATGTCTCTTAATTTGTAACTCACATCCGCCAGTGACTTACCACGATGCAGATAATGATCTTTGTTTTCATCGTCACTGCTCATGGCCAGTGAATTATAGCGATTTACTAAGAATAGATATTCATGTAGTACTTCCTTTCCCAAACGTTTTTTAAGTGACATTCCATCGTCTGTTATTTTCCAAGCATGGTTGATGTACTCTGCCCATTTTCTACCCTTAGAATCAAGACAAACATATTGATGCTGAAACATTTTGTAAATTACATGAGCTACATCCTGTGTGATACCTGTAACGCTGGACATCATCAAGCTCTCGAGAAAACCACTGCGAACCTCGTTATACTTCTTCGGGCTATCCAATCGTGCCCATCGATGCAACGAACCGACATTGAGACCAGTATTTGATTGACTGAAACCATACCAGCGCTTAGTGTCACTGTCTTGCCAACTTTCAGATCGTTTGCTAAAATTTATCCAAATATCCTGTAGACTGGGACTAATGTTATGCAAACAGAGACCCACTTCGATCCACGAAGCGAAATCTTCCGCTCTCCAATCAGCTAACAACGACACTAACTTTTTGGCTTCTTCAATCTGGGCTTTTTGTTCATCCTGATCGATACGTAGACGTGTTTGCTTCTTTAATGCTCCTGTTCGATAACCGGCGGTTCTCGGTTTTTTGTTCTTTTTAGAAGATTGAGCCTCTACAATTTCTCTAACATCTTCTCGCACTTCAAATGTACAGTCCTTAGGGACGTTATGCACCGATAGTTTGCTGATGAGTTTGTTTACATTGGGTTCTCCTTTAGATGGGATATCCACCTCTTCGAAATCTCCAAATTCAGCTGGCTCGTCATCGAATGATTGATTTCGGGCTAACCTAAGGACCTTGTATAATATATATGGTTTAGCTCCAGGTTTCCGTGAACCATACATAAGCCAGTTATTTCTGCTAATAACCGACAAATCTACCACATCATCGTTTGAATTCTTAGTATTTAATACACCAATACTAGGATTTTTAAGAAACAAGTCAATCTTTTTTAACACCTCGGAACGTATGGCGTGTTGTATATCGACATGACAACAGATGTCCGGATATATAATGTGTATACCATCTTTCATATTGCCTTTAGATGGATACGGGTTCCTCCTTTGAAACACATACGCGTCAATAGGGTAATTCTCTGGTATATCTACAAATGTAGATATAGCGTTTGCGTAAAGCTTTAATAATTCCTTAATATGCTGATCTGTATGTTGCCTAGAGCTAAAGTCCATCGGATATTTTAAATCAATGTCAGATTTGATGCATGACACTTGAAGTGGTTTCTCCGTCAGATACACAGGCTTACTATTACAGACTGAATTAGCAATTAATTTATGCAATTCATTCCGTTTGTCATCTGGCACGTTGTATGATGCACGTGGTTGCAGAGATGTATGTGTAAATACTGCTTTCCCGTTATCATCTTTTACACCAGTTGAGTCAAATGTTTTCAAAAACTTTGATAACTCTGCAGACATATATGTATGTCAATATATTGGTATCAATTTTTAGTGTACAACAATTCATACAGCTTAAAATTATTAATACATATTAATACATAATGAAAGTTGCCATTGTGTACTGGGGAATATTGCGCTGTGTTGATAAAACAGAAGCCAACCGAGAAAAGTACATATACAAAACATTAAGGGAAAATGGTGTAGAATATAAAACGTATTGTCATAATTATCATTTAAACTCAAATTATGAAAATAAGAGGGCTAAAGAGCAATGCATGAAAATAGATGAACATGCACAAAGAAAATTATTGAACCCTGATTATTATTTGATAGATGACAGAAGTAAAGTTATAAAATCATTAGAAGCTGACATGAAGATATATCTCAGATATGGCAACCCTTGGGGGAAATTCAATGACACTTTTTTATATCATATATTAGCCATGCGCAGCAAATATGAAATAACCATGTTGTTGCAGAAACATATAGAAGATGGTGCTGATTATGATCTTGTATTGTTCCTCAGGAGCGATGTAATTTTTGAGCCTTTCAATATAATGAAAATATTGCAGAGATTGCAAAAATCCAGTTCTAACACGGTCATAATCCCCAATTTCGGCCATGGTCACGGTTACAACGACAGACTCATTATATGCCGGCCAGAAATAGCCATGAAATACGGTCTCGTCTATAAAGACATGAAAAATATAGTAAACTACGCGGTAAAACCGCGTAGAAATCCGTTGCATTCAGAAACATTAGTAAAATATATTTTATCCAAGGCCAATGCCACTGTCGTCAAGGACCCGTTAATTAAATTTTGCAGAATAAGAACGAATGGTTATGTTCATGCGAATGATTACCGTGAATAAATTAAATTGCGCTCCATTTATAAGTCTTCCCATCTCATAATTTGGTATTTTTGCCCACATAAATGAAAAGCATATTGGAACACATTTTGATCACGTTTTAAACCATATTCCATCAAGGTGTCATATACACTTGCTAGTGAACAACGATGTTCTAAAGTATTTCGGTATATCATGAAGGTAGTGTCTGCTAATGGTGTACTAATGGGAATGGTTTGAGATATCTTTTTGAATTTCAATGCTTGTCCCTTATTTTCTAATTTAGATTTAATTGTCATATCTATCTCTTGCAAATATGTTTTTCTGACTGGATGTTTGCACATAACAATATCTTTACGTGCATATCTTATTAGTTTCTCATATGTTAATCTGCCTAAATTTTTCATGTTATGTTGTTTAGTATCAGTCCACACAACAATGTCAAAATGAGAAAATATATCTGGTTGTACCCATTTTGATACTTTACTGCTGCGTCGTTCAGCATTTATATGAGCAGTAGCTGGCTGAAGCTGGCATTTTTTAACATCCCATTTTGCTGATGTAATATTATTGTTTGTAAATAATACGTATGCTATCCCTGCATTTTTTTTCATTCTGTCAAGATGTTTTTGTTCACCTCGATAAGAACCATAATTAGCTGTATATACAACTACTTTAGGTTTTCTGGTCCATATCTGAGTCTCTATTCTGCTATACACTAAAGAATAACCGTGTTTAACCAGAATGTCGGATAATTCATTTGATATTTCATATGTAAACATAATAACTTCGTTTAAATTACCACCACCAGGAAATTCTAATTCCAAGACAGTTGAATTTAGGATAATTACACTGTAAACAAACAAGTTCAAATTCATATCGATTTCTGTTTTAATCGTGTAGTCAATTCCATGCATTTCAGAAAAACCTTCAATAACTGGCGTCCCTATCTCGATTATGTTATGGTAATCTTTTATATATCCCTGCAAAATGCCGCATGTATCAGACAATTGAATATATTTAGACTCAAAGCTTAAAATTAAACCAGGATTAGAACTAGGATTAGGATTAGGATTAGGATTAGGATTAGGATTAGGATTAGGATTAGGAGTATATCTCCTGTTCGGTCTAATGTTGACAATTCTGCGATGATTGTTAGCTATAGTACGTCTTTCTTTTATTTTCTGTCGTCTTTCGTTATATTTTAATGTCCGTTCATCTCCTAATTTCTCTGATGTATTGCTGTCGCTGGTGACTATTTTAGACATATCAATATCTACCACTGTTTTATCATCATATGATATTTCACGGGGACCTATACGAACATATATTTTTTTAAACATATTTTCAACAGGATCTCCAAAGTATTCTATTCTTAAAACATCATTTGCTGGGATCTTTATTCGCTGCTCAAATTGTAATTTATCGATGCAAACATGTGTGACATCTATGAGCTTACGATTCCTAAGACCATATAATATTTTCATATAAATTATGTCAAAATATTTATTTCATTATCTTTACACAATATCGCATAATAGTTATGGCGTGCGCAACCGTCTTCCTTCATATTAACTCCGGGCATTGCCTGGGCAATTTCCTCATTTAATTCATTTTCAACATACATATGATAAAAACGTAAATACTCACAATTGTCTTCTCTATTTTTCCATTTTACGTGGAAATCTCCAGCGCCAGAAAGTTCCACAAACCTATGCGGTCGAATTTTTGTCGCTGAATGAGCCCAAACTTGTATCATGATTAACCCACCCGGTTTAGTAACACGGTACAATTCCTTTACGGCCTTCTGGCGTTGCTCACGAGTATCCAAGTGATGAATTACTGCTACGCACATGGTTGCGTCGAAAACATTATCGTCATATGGTAATTCTGTGATGTCTCCAATGTCTACGAAATATCCTTGTTCCTGACATATTTTAACTAGAGCTTCTGAATTGTCAATACCTTGATATTGACAGTCCGTTCGCAGACCCATATTTTTTCCACTACCGCAACCAGCATCAAGAATTTTGCTGTTAGGTTCTATCATATCCATAAATTTTTGAACTGTACCCCAGATCTCTGTGGCTGCTCTTGTACTAGCAAAATGCTTTGCGAACTGATTGTACATGATAATATAAAAGGGACAATCAATTTAATTTAATTACTTAGGTCGGCCTTTAGGTACGGATGGTAGAGATTCACCGAATTTGCGTCCAGCTACATCACCCCAAAATACCGATGCGTCGTACATTGTTGCATTAAAATATTCTCCCTTGTTACCATGAGCTAAAATAGTGTCAATGTCCAGTTCATCCTTATGATATTTTTTATACCTATGTCTATTGTCTATCTGGTCCTGTTTATATTGTTGTGCTATGGCTGTGCGACAACCGGAGCAATAATTTGACATGTTACCATAAAATGTTGATTTGGTCATTGTTTTTGGAACTTTGCCCCTTGCTTTGATATACTTATAACACGCATCGCAATTTGTCTTAATATCAGTACTGATTGCATTGTAATGAACTGGTACGGCAGGTATAGTCATATCTATATGCAACTTCAATACGTCATCAACATATTCCTGTTGCTTCTTTTTATCTTTAGGAAATAGTTTCTTGGCTTCGCGTTGTGCATTTGCAACTACATCTTCTATATTCTCTTGCTCAGCAGGTTTCACATGTTTAGGCTTTACTGCTTTAGGTTTAGGCTTGGCAGGTTTTACTGCTTTAGATTTAGGCTTGGCAGGTTTTACTGCTACCGCCACAGCTCCCGATTTAGCTTTAGATACTTTATGTTTTTCGTAATTCTTAGCTTTAGCAAGAGGGTTCAATGGACATGTTGATTTATTAGTACCTTCAGCACCACACAGACTGCAAGTCATATAATAATATCACATATTTTCTCTAAAAAAGGGATGCCCTGCATTGCTTGTTTTAACAGATAATTCGTGTAATAAATTTGCTTTATCTAGACCGGATGTTACATAACGCTGCGCTTCAACAATAGAATCTAACTCTTTATCATCAGCTTCCGGTTCACCTGTTCTGATAGCTTCATTTATAGCCATTAACATAGCGTGTTGTAGTCTGTCAGTCATTATGTCCCCGATGTAACTACCGCCAAAATCATCTACTATTTTAGATTCCGAATTGAGATACCTGAAATGATCAGCGTTTCGACATGCAATAGGATAATCCATTGGATCCTTTCCCTCTAAATATAATTTATCTATAACTTCTATCGGGCGACCAACTGCAGATGTAGTTAAATATTGAACAGCGTTATCCTTTCCAACTTTGTCTACTAACTCACTATAAAAATCATTTCCGATAACCACTATGTTATTAATACTTGGTCGTTGTTCAGCTTCGCTTACTCTATTCTCTAATTTCTTGTTCTGCTTTTCTAGTAACATCAGTCTCTGCCTTAAGATTTCCATTTCAGTTGTTTTCCGGTCTTTTACTATAATTTTAACTTTTGGCGCAGTTTCCCTTCTAGTTTCTATTTGACAAGTGTGTTGCATGAAGGTATGTTTATATGAAAATTCTAATCCGCAATTCATACATAGATTTTTTTGATGACGGCATGTACGGTTAACATTTTTGCATTGTTGCCCTTTATTTTTACCTCGTTTTATTTCCAATTCACACAGGTTGGGCATGTATATATTAATCCATAAAAAACCGTTCAATACCTAGAAATAATATTAGAGACTCATTAATGGATGTGGATGAGCAAATTTCTATTTTAGATGCGACTGTTAACCAACCGGCAACTTTTGCATCACATAGTATGCAAAAACGTGATTTTACCAGACGATCGGGAAATTTAATGCCTGTTACACAAAAAGTAAATGATAAAAGCAGACTTTCCGTATTAACACATAATATATGGAATGACCGAAATTATTTCCAAGAGCGCTTATTTGCTATATTGAGAATTGTAAAGAAAAGAGCACCAGATATAGCATGTCTGATTGACGTTTCACAGGAAGCATACGAGTGCATTTCCGAGAACCTTGACAAACATTTCGTTGTGTTTCAGGTTTTTACAACCGAGGGAGACCAATCAGGTACTGTATTATTATGTAACAGACAGACTATTTCTATACCTGAAGGCTCGCAACCATATTATTATGACTATCCTAACGGAGGGCGTATTATAGGTGCTGAAGTGCAACATATTGAATCTGGTAATACCTTCCATGTTTTCGCTACTAGATTGGATGAAAATCCAGACAATGATCATATAAGGGAAGCTCAGTGTGATATTATTTGCAATGTGGTAAAGAAAATAGATAATTACATACTTCTCGGTGACATGAATATTTATTCTAGGGGAGAGAGGGCAGAATTTAAAATAAACAAGATGATGAATGACTCATGGATGAAATTGCAATGTCCCACAGATTTAAGATTTACATATAACGGAAAAACTAACCCTATTATCAAAAATACAGAGAGAATACGCAATGCTCGCATATATTATAAAGCTAAACGCAACATGTTGACCCCGAAATCAATGTCATTATTAGGTACTGATAAAATTAGCGATGAACTTAAAATACCTCCGTCGCCCTATTATGGATTAGAAGCCATTTACGAAATCAAGAAGTAAAACTTTACAATTTAAATTGAATTGTTTATGAAGTTAATGTCTAAGCCAAATAAGTGGTCGTTACCGTTGATCACGGGTGTACAATTAAGGACAAAAAAACTATTGACTGCATTACCAGGCAGTGCCGGCAGCATAGGCAGTATCAGTAGCGATGAAGGTGACATATTAGCCTTTAACGAAAACAGACGTAATTCTCTGGTTGATCTCTTGAAGATGAAACTTCAAGAGATCAAAAGTCAGTATTCGTCATTATGTCTAAATATTAGACAATATCGACGCCATCACTATTATATAGAACAACGGAATTTCAAGGCGACATACGATCTAATTATTCAACAGAGGGCATCATATATATTGCTACGTGATATACTTAAGATATGGGAAGTACTAAACAAAAATTTTAAGGCTTTTTGTCTGGCATCTGAACATGATACAGGATATGAAAAATGTCCAATGCATTACCGCGAAGACATACTTAAAATGCAAGCTAAATTAGTAAAGAATGGTTGTATTGATAAACATATCCGGAAGTTAACCGTTAAATTAAAGTCTCAAACCCATCAAACATTAAGAGTTTTGGAATCGGATCTTTATAGTATGTCCGGTGTCAAACAACGTCAATCTGCGCAGGAATATTTATTAAACAATATAACACATCCCATCATATCCAATTTCATTATACATAAGAACAACGGACTTGATTCTCAATCCGAATACGGTAACATAGTATCTATAATAACTCAAATAATATCTCATTACAGAGACGTTATTAACAATGAAACCTAAACCTTTTTGAACTTAATTTATTTTTGGCACATAACTATATATGGACGCAGTTCGTAAACTCAGTGTTTCCGCTAACAAAGTATTAAATAATAATTATGTCAAGGCAGCTATTCCCTTATTTTTAGTGTTATATTCCAGTTTAGCTAGACCGCAACTACCACAATTTGTCATGGATTTATTTGATAACAGTATTTTCCGTTTAGCTATCCTAACATTGGTTGTTTTCATGGGTAATGGTAATATCCAAATTGCATTATTAACCGCTGTTGCCTTCACTATTACTTTAAGTATGCTTAATGAACAAAAAATTGCCGAAGGTTTCGTTAATGGTATCAAAGAAGGTATGATAACAGAAAACTTTGATGACGAAATGGACTCCGAATCTGATGTCAGTGACTCAGAACTTGATGACATCGACGATGAACTGATGGAAGAACTTTCTATGTAAAATGATTTAGTTTAGTTAGTTTTAATATACTACAAATAGTATATTAATGCGCCCGCGCAAGCCTGTTGTTGAGGAGTAAACTCCAAACTCCAAACCGGCATAAAACAAACAAAAAAACACATACTTTGGACTTCGGATTTATCGGAGGGGGTGTTTAAGTGATTCGTTCGGTAACTCATAAAATACTTTTTTAGCTTGCACCTTTGCCTTGGCGAAGATCTTAAAAATATAATGGATATAGATGAATATGTACATAATAGAATTGAAAGATTACGTCCTAATATAAATGAAATGAAGGGTCTGGCTAATAATTTTAATACATCTATCGATTTACTGGTTGGAACATTACCTTTATAAGTGGGATTGTTATTATCGAAATAATTATAAGTATGAAAGATATCTAATTTAATATAAATTGATTTGAAAATGTCTTAGAGACATTTAACATAGATAAGTGTGTACAGGGTGAGACGTTAACCTTGTTGGATTGGGTAGAAAATTGTCTATCCATTTGTCCGACAGCATCCTTCGGGGTGTGGGTTGATTGCCCCATCAGATTTGTGGACAAAACTCATGTTTAGGGGACTCGTAACTCGTTACTTGCAAAAGCCAATTGAGTGCTGACCCTGTACACACCAAAAATTACTTTGTTTCCTCATGGTAATTTTCGGTATTTTAATCTTCAATCAATTTATTTTAAATTGATCCAACAAATTTTGTTAGAATCAAATGACCGAGACGGATATACATGATATGGACGTATTCAAATTAACCATATGGCCTGAAGGCCAGAAGTTGCTTTTGGACATAGGTTCTATAATAACAGACAATTATGAATTAAAATTAGAATTAGATACTGAAGTGCCCAACAATTACGAGTACAATAAGGATGCTTTTAACTTCATCATGCCCTCGACGTTTCCCTGTGTCAAGAGAGCACCCTGTACAGAAAGATTCCAAACTTTCTGTGAGCAAATGGTATGGCCGATCATAAGAGACTTTCTGCTTGGAACGGATACTTATGACAAGCATCTACACAGTTTCAAGTTCAATAAGATGGCATATCTATCGGTTTTTGATTTTTATGGTACAAATGCGTATCATATGCATTTAGATAACAAACTAGGTAAACGTTGCATCAAGGATAGTACACAAAAACGGAGAACACGAATTCTATTCTCCGTTATTGACGAACATGTGCCTGGTCCCGAAAGCACAGTATATCTCCTGCGCCAACCAAAGGAAGGGTTCCTCACCCAAAAGGCTTTTCACGCTTACATGAGAACACGTTATGAAGCTTCAACTAAATCCTCACGACCTATTTACCAGATACCCGATGAAGACATTATGAGAATGGCACCGGGTGTTGTTGCAGTTCACACATCGCATCCCGGGTTACCGATTCATTCAGAACCAAATCCCTGTCCAAAAGGCCGTTGTGCTTTTATTCTAGACTATAAAAACATAGGCAAGATTCCCATTCCCATTGAAGACATAGTCGACAGTATGAGAGTATTGTCCGATCCTAGTACAACGGAATATCGGCAACGATACGACAAAGCCAGACATGCCCTAGAATTACTTAGTTCCTGTAGTATATAATATACATGGCATAACACTGGTCGGCATCCCGTATACAATAATTATTACTATTAGTGCCTGTATCCGCTGTTGGATAAACATAACAACACAACATGTTACCTACTTTGTAAAGGTCGTCTCCTTTGCCATTCTCTAGCATTATAGATTCTGCATACCCGCTAATGGAATAACTTGCATTTGTAGCAAAATAAATGCCACGTCCCTGCAACCCATCACCACTGCGCGATATATCGAATCCGTCATTTAGAATACTTAGATAGTTAGCATGTTTAGAACCATGAAATAGTAGCTTTTCGTTATTAACACTTGTATGTGTGGATTTAAATGTCTCGTACTTGGTTCTTAATTTAGGGTTGTTATGAACTTCTATCCGCAATATTTCATTTGTTACAGATGCCTGAAAACGTTTAGCTACTATATCATACATTGGGTCGTCAGCTTCCAACACTGTGAATCGGTCTTTAAAATTTTGATACGTGTCTCCATGATAGAGAATTGCCTGTATTTCACCATCCATATCACTTGACATGGATCGTAGACATGTTAGACAACATGACTGGAATAGGTTTAAATATGTTGTTATTTCCTCGTCCTCTTTCTGTAACCATTCCAATTTTTTCTTTAGTTCTATATGGGATGCTGTATTGTCTTTCTCTACTGCATTACCACAATGACAATCACCATCATACATTATAACAGTATATGCCAGTAGTCCTAATAGCTTATGGTCTATATGTATTTACTAACGGTATTTTGAATTTGCCTACAAACTTAAATATACGGTGTTTTACCAGTGTAAACTTTGATTTTTCACTGAATTCTATTGTCTTGTTGTACACTGGAAATACATCATGGTACATAACATTGTCGCCAATATCATATTTCATGTCATTTCCTTTTAGGATGCCCTTGTTCACATCAATGAGATATGATACAGGTAGACCCACTAGCTCACTCTCTGGTCCGTATTGCTTGGCAAGGCGATACAGCTTGTCCTCAAATAATATGCGGACAAATATGGTTTTTCCATTGTTCTTGCAGCTAATTGAGATCTTGCGGAAACTTTGAAATTTCTTTAGATCTACTTCTTCGGCCAAACAGTCAGAAACCAAAGTGGTTAGATGAGGCGGTAGCCTAATCTTGTACCAATTTGGTCTTGTGAGGGAGTTCTGGGGAGTCTTATTGTTCATCCTAATATAAGCAATATAAAATATCTCATATGTATCTACTAGTGTACACTATGTTATAACAATCGTTGTCTAAATGATAAATCTCGTATGGGCAGCCTCGTTTAAGATTGAAACTATCAATGATGTTCTCGTATGTTTCCTCATCAGGTATAAATTCAGAAATATCCCACGCCTTGTCACAATAATCAAAACACACAGATTTTTCACATTCTTCACAATGTTCCACAATATCGGGTTTTGTTTCGGATATATGTTTCATAATCTTCTCAGCTAGTTCGTCAGACATATAACAAAGATAATGATTCATTTTTAATCGGATATTGTAAAATGATAAAAGCATTAATTCAATGAAACTTAAACCTCTTGACGTTTATCGCAAATTATTCAGTGTGCCTCTGTTTATTTTAGGCGATGGCGACTTTTCATTCACTAAAAAGCTAGTGATGTATGGTAATCGCTCAATTATAACAAGTAATTTATCTCTCCCAGAAACATGTAAAGGGGCCATTAAGTATCTTAACAAAAAACAAATACCTGTGGTAGCGCAAGATGCTACAAATATGTCGGTTTACCCTGACAGGACCGTAGTATGGTGTTTTCCTTATCCTATAAATGAAACTTGCACACCCAATGAGTTATTGAAAAAGTTTTTCAGTAGTTCTCAGGCCAATAATGTAAATAATATCATATTGGGTCTCAAATCATTACCTGATGATCAAGGACATCAGTATAATTTTTGGGATTTAAAAAGTGTGCATCCAGGATATACTATAACGGAGCGCCTACAATCCCCTATATTTTGGACAGTTACACATGTCAAAGGTACGCGTTTGCCTCAAAAATCGGGACTTGTTGAATTCATTACGTTCCAATTAACTTAATATAAATCGTATATTTATTACTTATTACTCAATGTAATACCCAGTATTATTCCTAGAACGGCAAGAATAACTAGAAATACAATAACGAGGAACCACTTTGACTTGCAATTTTCCCACCACAGTACATTTTTTAACCTTCTTGAAGTAAGGTTGAAGCGCTGAGAGCTTTCTCTCAGCGCTTCTGACTTATCCTCAAGTTCACCAATATTGGAGCCTCTCTCCAGTATTTTTTCTACATTATTTTTCATGTCATTGACAACCGAGTCTATTTCGATCTGAACATCTTCCAGTTTGTTATTATCTGTCATTATATTTATTATGTCTTCAATTTATTTCTGTTAGTTCACCAGTTTAAAATTGAAATTACAAACTTTAATATATGTCTGAACCCGAACCGAGACAAGGAATAGATAGTATAGATGTACGTAACGGATACTGGTCGAAGTCATGGCAGATCCCCGGCACCATTTATACAATTTGCGGTTATTCTCGCGCGGCTTATCGTACGGGATTTTATATCAAGGAACTTAAACTAATGCTAGATGCTGGCCCACAAAATTTCAGCAGTCCGGAAAGCATTATGGTTACTCATAAACATGATGATCATCTAGCAGAGCTGGCACTTACACTTATTCCTTCGTCACCTGATTCTCTTGTTGCTACCGTTTATGCACCTGTTTCAGCGTTTGCTGCAATTGCAGCTGCTGCTAGAGGCTTTCCTTGTCTTTTCAAAGGATTGATACCAGGAGATGTAAGAATGATTCATAACAAAAATCCCATGATGGTCAAAGTTATCAAGTGCGACCATAGTGTAGATACCATCAGTTTCGCCTTTTCTCTGATTAAAACCAAACTAAAATCCGAATTTCATGGAAAGAAGGGTAAGGAGCTTAAACAGCTAAAAATGGACGGTGTAAACATATCGGAGGAAATACTGAAAAAAGAATTTGCCTTCATCTGTGATACAAGTATCCATGTATTCGAAATGTATCCAGAAATTATAGAATATCCGGTAATTATCGTTGAATGTACCTTCCTGAAGGATGACGAAATACAAAATGCAATTGATACAAAGCATATCCATTGGTCTCAACTCGAACCCATTGTAGCCAAACATCCAGAAATTACCTTTATGCTAATTCATTTCAGTCTTCGATATGGCAAGGATGAAAATATTCGCGATTTCTTCAAGGAATTTAAAGTTAAATACCCTAATCTTCATTGTTGGGCGTGACCATATTGATTTGCCTTTTGGCCTTCTTTCTGCTGGAGGGTGCTTCGTATGAATGTAATGTAATATTAGAATGTTAGAATGTTAGAGCAGTTTTTACTTTATCTATTATAGTATAATGGATAAAGCTATGGAATGTCCAATATGTATGGAAACTCTGGTAGCGCCAGTGAGCTGGTCCTGTGGACATACGGTATGCATACTTTGTGACCGTAGTTTAAGAAAGGATCAGTGCTCATTTTGCAAAGCCAAATTACGTAAGGAAAGAAGAATAAATTTGACAATGGAGACACTTCTACGGAAACAGTGTCCTGATTATGATAATCTGTGCAAAGAACGCAACACCGAAGCAGACAAATATACACAACTTAGAGCTTATCGCCACAGTACCCGTTATAATAAAGTCAAATCGAGTGTAGACGATTGTCTTGATGACAATATATTAGTAAGTGATATGTATAAACAAATGAACGAACTTACACATGAGTTTAATATTCCAGTTATGAGGGACGAAATTAACTTAGTTTTATCTCGACACAAAAAGGATATTGCCCTGGTCACTATGAATGACGAACAGTGGATTTTGCCAGGATATGAAGAGGCGCGGAGCTTTCTTGGTAAAAATAAAGATAAACTATCTCTTGAACAAAAATATAGCATCATGACCACATTTAGTCCATATTTTCGCAAACTGTGTGGAGTATCCGGTATAAAACACGAACAGATGGAGATAACTTATAATATACAGGAATTATTAGAATTCGTTTCAATATTAAACTTAAGTAATACAGACAAGGACAGCGCGTCTGAAACTGACAGCGATAATGATATATATAGCAGCGAAGATGAAGATGATGATAATGGCTTAGGTGCCCTAAATAATGTAGTGTTATCAATATCAAACGCAGTCAGAGAAAACTAGACACTGTAGTATAATGGCGGACTCATTTCATCTCTGGGATAGGACCAGTTTAATGGAATCTGTTAAACTGGCATCAGGTTATTCAGGTGAAATGTTAAGACCTTGGGGACTTAGCATGCTCAAAAACTATGCCTTGTGGGTCAAAGATAACCAAAAATCAGCACCATTCCATTACGACGAAATTTCTGTATTTTATAATAGAATCAATAACGCTCCGTGTATGGAAAAAGGCGATGATCACGAACTATCGCAAATGATCAGTCATTTAAATCATTTATCGGAAGTGATACGGAGTATGTTGATAAATAATGAAGTGTTTCTTCCGTGAGTTATAAGGTATATTTATATCTGCATGCCAGGTAATGATGATAAGAAGTCATTTAAAGGAGGCAAGCCTGTTATATCCTGATCGTTGTGCATACGGGAAAGAAGAGTTTTGAGAGGCGTGTTAACATGCTGCAAACCGATCAGTGTCTGATTTAAATCTCCCTTAAATCGTGCATTGTACTCAAGACTACTACGATTCCATGGCGCTATCCCTCTGCCACTGAAAAGCGCAATTACCATGTTGATTAACAGATATGTGTAATACTGATCAGCGTATCTCTTTTCGATATTTACTGGTATCATTCCGTGGTGATATCTGGGTGGTGGATATGTTGATGCATAATCACCTGCGCTAGATATCATACTTCCCAAGTCAGCAAGAGCCACATCGATTTCGCCATGTTTGCGGCAGAAATAAACACAATTGGCCAGTTTCAAATCATAATAGTTCATTCCTTTGTCACTGAGACATTTCAATTGTGTGCCTATACGATAGGCTATTTCGAGGGCTTGGTTAAAATTAACCTTTTTTACCAAGGCTACTAGTTCACCCGACGCCAGAGGCATCAACACACCCTTCCATTGTAAATTTACCATACTAAGGACACCGTCACACGTCAATGCCTGTGGTGAATTCTTGATGAGTTGAAGCTCCTCCAACATGTTCGCATTTTTTGAGATTTTGTAAGCACATATAAAATTACCATCCGGTGTATGTACTGTAACTTTATACACCTCACCAAATATTCCCTTTGCAATAAAGGCTCCCTCAGTTACCTTTACTTGTTTTCCCTTGTAATAAATACGTTTGCCGTCTCCAGTGATATGTTTGAAATAATCATCATGTAAATTAAATTTAGCTCCCTCGCACAATGTTTTCAGATTTTTAAGCTCCGCTATTGTATAAACGGATTTGACTGGTTGAACATTGACGGGTTTTACTGGTTTGACAGCTTGAACTGGCTTTGCTATAGATGATTTAGAGTCAAATTTTAACTTTTGGCATAATTTAAAAAGAATCACATCGCGCGTACCGCTAGACTTTACGTTATGTAAAACAGCCAATTTCCGGATATCTGGCAAATTAAGACCACCGTTCCCTTTAGACTTACCTAAACAGGCATTTTTTATTTGTTCCGTAGTGTACGAACTAGGTTTGACTGGTTTGACTGGTTTGACTGGTTTGATTTGAACCGGTTTGGTAGGTTTGATTTGAACCGGTTTGGTAGGTTTGATTTGAACTTGGACCGGTTTAATTTGTCGCTTAGTAGTATTAGTTGGCAAGCCTAATTTACTGCATAATTCAGACAATATATCAACGCGAGAACCTGTTGCATTTACATTCTGTTGCTTGGCGAGTTTCTTTATATCTGGGAGATTAAGACCACCCTGTGATTTAGATTTACCCAAACATGCGTTTGTTATGGCATTATCCATATATATATATTAATATTACTTATTTTATTCAACGTAATATGCAATAGTTAGCAAAATATAACCAACCAACAATAATATAGGATTATCCCACGTGTGAGGACTTTTAGCTTCAGCTATAGTCATTAATATAGGAATAGTTGTCAGTGCGAAGGTAATTGATGCCTTTGTAAATTCGCGGTAAAATATTACCACGGCGACAATACTGAAAAACGTAACACATGCGCTACCTTCCACACTTCTCGTGTATTCGCGATTAATAAACATGGCTTTGGCCTTGTATTTATGTTTGCCCCATTTGGTACCCACCGGTTCCGCTAAACCATCACCAAATGCCAATATGATTAAAGGAATAAAGATATAGGCATTGTGTCCTATTTCACTAAACAATACAGAAAATCCAGCAATAATAGGTACAGATACGAATAATTGAGTGATAAACCAAAAAGTAGTGTAAGGACGATCTTCTGGTCTGTCTACCGCTGCAAACATAATACGAAATAATCCGCATCTTTTACGTACAACTTCCAACATAGTTAACAATAACATCATAATCACACATACATTCCAAATTTCGGTATATATGTTCTTATCAAATGGTATTAATACGGTATCCAACAACTGTGGCACGCAAAAATAACAAATATGTACAATTTTGCGTGTATAATTTACTTTAAAACCTTTGGTTGCCACATAGCCGCAAATGAGCTGTATCAGCGCTATAGATGAATATTTCACTCCTTGATTAAGCCAAAACCTATTCAAGGTTGAAGTATTTATACCCTTGTTGAGTTCAGTCACAATAGCTAGTACAGTAGTTAACACAAATGTAACTATAATCATCATTATTGAAGCGGGTAAAGACCATTCCTTATGCCATTTTGCAAAACCCTCCTGATTTGGATTTGAATTTGACTCTGGATTCGAATTCGACTCTGAATTTGTGTTTTCCTCTGGATTTGGATTTGAGTTTGAGTTTGAATTTGGTCCATCTTCCCAAAATTCAATGCTTTCTAATTCTACAGGATCTATTTCATGCGTCATTAATTTAATTGATCTTGTACTTCATTTTCGATTTCTGATTGTAGTTTTTTCTCTATTTTTACAACATGAGATATGGCAGGCGAGCGTGTTAGTTTGCTTATCGTGTTATTTATATATTTGCGTTTTTGTATAGTTGATATCCATTCGGGTGGTATGTCTGTAAAACCATAAAAAGCTCCAGCCAACTGTCCATAAAGACATGCAGGTAACACAGGATTATTCATATAATTAACAACATGCATCATACCATCCACAAAATTACGACAATAAGCAAAGATATGCAACACTGCTTTCATTTGTTCCAGCAAGGTGGATGCCTCGCCTATTTGGTATAAAGTACCCTCCTCACCCACATCAAATATTGAATATAATTCCTCAGGAAGGTTTAAATTGGCATAACTTAATGGATTGAGTATACTTTTCTTTGGTACATCATGCAATGCTAAATCCACTATGGCTGTCCACAATTTTGTAGTGCAGTCAGCGTGTTCTTCTTTCAGAACCTGTAATGTCCGTTCAAAATCTGTATAATAATAACATGTCAGAATGGGCGTGTACAAACTGGAATGGTAATCTTTTAGTTCGCCACAAAATACGCCATCGCACGTTCCTGTATGTAATGTAGACACGCGCCTCATAGCGTCCAGTTTCTCTGATGGAATTGACATTATGTTATTAATATAAGACAATAATAGTGCAGAGGGCTCTGTCCACTGCCCCACCTTAATTTGTAAGGTATCAGCATCAGATGGTTGCTTAATTTCAGGTAATGCTCCCAATTGATTATTTATATTGGACACATTGCTCAGTATATCGGCTATTATTTGCCCGATAACCAGTCCATAAATTTTGTCTATTATCATATTATCATATTATGATTACAACTTACAACTTAGTTAAGTTTTGAGTTCAATTCAAACTTAAAAAATGAATTATAATAAACATTAATGGACAATATGACAAACACATCAAAAGAAGATATGTATATACAAACTAAAAGTATCGTAGTATACGAAGATTTCGAGGACATGCCTATGTTTGAGTCGGAAAACCCAAACATGGAGTCATTGCTCCGTGGTATTATGAGCTACGGGTTTCAAAAACCTAGCCGCATTCAGGAGCGCGGTATTGTACCCCTATGCCAAGGAAAAAATCTAATTGCTCAGTCACAATCAGGTACTGGTAAAACCGGTACATTTGTAATAGGAACGTTGGGAATTATCGAACCTGAACTTGAAAAAGTGCAGATTATTGTAATTGCACCAACACACGAACTGGCCACACAAACACACCATGTGTATTGTGAAATCGCCAAGTATATGTTCCCTGATAAGGAAGGAGCCCGACCAGGTAGTGGTATCAAAAAGGCTGTTTCGTTATGTGTAGGGAAACAAGTATCACCCGAAGACAATATCCGGGCTATCCAGAACGGTGCTCGTATTCTTATCGGTACACCTGGTCGCGTTTTCCATATGGTGGATCACAAATCACGAGGCAAATCTTTAATTGACCCTCAACACTGCAAGGTTCTCATTCTAGATGAAGCAGACAAGTTGTTGGCATCCAAAGATTCTAGCCGCATTCTTAACATTGTAGAAATTCTTGACAACAATGAAAAACGTAAAGATTATTTGCAATTGGGTATTTTTAGCGCAACATTCAATAGTGAGGAAACTCTTGATGATGCTCGCCGCCTATGCATGCCTGACTACGATAAACTTGTTGAGAAGGGTATTGATTGGAAGACAGTCGCTGATGCCCCGAATCAAATCTTATTGCAGCCTGATAAACTTACACTCGAGGGTATTGTCCAGTACTATTTCGATCTTGCATGTGATGAAGCACGCAAAGCTTTTTCTGAGAAGGCTGAATTCATTGTTGCCTTAAACCAGGAACGGATGATCCCCACTTCAATCATATATGTCAACGGTTCCGAGACGGCTGAAAAGCTTAAAGAGTTCTTGACAAACAGGGGCATGGTATGCGACTGTATTTACGGTGCATTGCACTCTATAAAGAGGCAGGAGATTACAGACAAATTTCGTAAAAACCAAGTGCGTATCCTGATTTCTACAGATTTGTTGGCTCGTGGGTTTGATGTAAGGCAAGTGGCACTGGTCATTAATTTCGACCTACCTTTTGTATACGATTGTCGCGAGGCATGTATTGATCAGCAAAAGGTAGCCGACTATCTTCACCGTATTGGCCGCTCAGGTCGTTGGGGTCGCAAGGGTGTAGCTATCAACCTTATTGCGACTGCCAGTGACCGCACACGCAAAGAAATTATCGAGGAAAGATATCAAGTTCTTATGCAGGAATTGCCTGATGACCTTAACGTCATTTACTAATTACCATTTAAGACATATTATTGCGCGCTCACCAGCTACCGCACTGTAACTACCACCCCACCGTTCATCAGTATATGCAACTTTAAATTCTTTGCCATAATGATCATTGATTTCTTGACATAGGGAATTAATAATAAATGTAAACATACAACCTTTTAAATGGCCCAAAATCTTTAGATCGTCGCCTTCGTATACATTATATGATATGCCAGGCGTACCGTATACGGTTGAACCGCTCGCAACATTTAATATTTGTACCTTGTGATTATCGTCACATGCAGCGCTTCTAACCTTTTCAAGCGCTATGTGATCATTCCCCGTGAGTTCGTTTTCTCTAATGTATCGCATCCGACGTTCGTCGGATAACTTTGCTAGGCCTTGCGTCTTTGCTGTTATGACTTGTTGGTGAAAAGTATTACTCATTGATGTTCTGTTGTTGATCAATTTATACTTGGGCAAAGTGAAAGCAAAATGCTTTCAGTTTGTCCAGATTCTTTCCATAGCACCTACAATAGGTGATTGCGGAAATGTGAATGAATCTCAGAACGGGTGTGTCAGGAAGACCCTGACTTTATCGAAGGAAACTATAGTCAACCCACGGAGGCCAGTGTGGGTTGATCGGATGATAACATCTTGGATTGACCCTTGCAATGACCATATAAGATATAAGATTAAAATCAATTTATGTATTTGTATTTATGTTTAATCTTGTTTTAATTTGTTCGGCAACTGTGAAGCTTATCGCGTTACCGGGAGCAATACGTAACAAGGCCAATAACATTCCAGCATAGAATGATTTGGGACCACGACACCACAACGAATTAAATATGCTATAATACGATTGCTTATTTACCTGAACTTGACGACAATACAAGTCAAGTGGATAACAAATACCTACAGCCACACTTGCGGCCAACAATCCCGAAAGAGCTACGCCATATTCATTGGTCCGGCAATGAACGTATGTAAAATACATAATGGAATTGTATGGCACGGTACTAATCAGAGCTACAGGATATCCGCGATACAGAGCAGAGACAGAACAATAAGATATCTAGTTGTTACTGTGTATCAACAATGTTCTAACTGTTTTCAGTGGATATGTTATCGATGTAGCAAAAGCTCCACTAAGACCACCTATAACCGCCGCATTCTGTGTATTACACAAACGTGGTAGAGATGAATAACATAGAAATGTGCTCCCGCTATATGGGATCATTCGCAGAAGGTTCACCCCATTACCGCGAAAAAAACCTTTTACATGTTCAGTTCTATAAACATGCAAGATGTTTTCCATGATAGTATGCCGGTTATACACAGAAGATATCTGTCTGCTAATTTTAATACGGTCAATGGGAGCTGTTAATGTTCTAGAAACACCACCTGCTACAATACCAGATAAAAATGCGATGATGTCCGGATTCATTTAATTTCTAATTTCTTAATCAATTTCCAATTCCAATTCCAATTTATAACTACAACTACAATCGGTCTTGTGACATTTCCAATCGGTCTTTTGACATGCGGTATCACAATAATACACACTTTTGCATTGTCCGCACTTCTTCAGTTTGCGCTTATGATGATACGTAGCATTACAGCATTGGCATGAATAACATGCACGTACGAGACCTACACTCGCACCTTCCGGAACAGAACCATCATAATCAGCCCAGTTAGGATTAGGTTGGACTTGCTGGGCGGGTTTTTTAGGTTTTAATTTTTTCAATAAGCATTGACGCTGATATAGATAAAGTATCTGCTCGATGCCTTTATCTTTTTTGCAACGGTCAAACCGTTCAAGGTAACTACTTGCTTGGGTGCTAAGACGGGACATGTCTATAATGCTGTGGGCGATCAATTTTAGACTTCGCTATAAATTAAGTTATTTTTATTCTGTATTATTATATGTCTCACAACCACCGTGACGTTAACGTTGACGTTGTCGATAAAATCAATCAAAAACTAAAAAACAAGAATGCCAATGATATTACATTTAGTGAAATGGAGTGTTTCCTGCAAATCCGGTTGCATAGCAAGTTTATAGATCCAGACTATGTTAATAAATGTTTACATAGTGTCAATGTAGATCAAAATGACCTATGTTTCAGGCCAAGATTTTTGGATGGTACATATGGTGCACCATTTTAACATTTTAAACTTTAAACCATTTTACATTTTAATTTCTTACGGTGTTTAGGGTTACCATATCGCTATGGATAGTGCAGCATTTCAAGTATCTCAGTTCTTCGTCATAAATATTACGTTGTAGAGTATCTTTGGTTGCGCTTTTTAATTCAGTTAATTCTTCTATGACTGGTTCAATAACATCGCCGTTGATGGGCCGGCCATCGGTGTTTAATCGTAATAAAGTTTTTAGTGTTAATCCTACACGTACTACAGGATGATCATAGGGATGTGTATCCTTGTTATCATAAATATATTTGATTAAGTGTTCCGCGTTGTCTAGTATAAGCTGCTGTGTAGCGGTTTTAACGTCATCTCGTTCAAATGTTTGGCTGTAAGACATATATACATGCCTAAGATAGTATTGCAACTTTTCAAACGCATTTTATTTATTTTTATATTAGGCATATTATATGAGTTTTCGCAGTGATAACTACTTAATCTTGAAAGACCCAGCGCTCCGCGAAAAGGCCGGAGTTTCTGTATTAGACAGTGATGTGGAAGAAGTTAATGCTTTTCAGAAACAACAGGAAGGTGGAGCTGCTAGTGGCTTACCTCACCATATGTCCAAATACGGTACCCCTAATGCCGTGAACTTGCACCATGCTCAGGTCCAAGAACAATTAAACCGACTTAAGGTTAAAGGGCAACAGGTTCCTCCCCAACAGAATGGCGGCGGTTACCCTTACCATTATTTCGCCAACAACCGCAAATGGTAATTTTGATTTTTGAAATTGATCATATGTAGTCAATACACCATGGACCCCATCTCACACGAACCTTGGAACGTACTTGACCCTAAATTGAAAATTGTTGTGGGGTCAAAGACATATTACTTACCCACACTGGTTACTTGGCTTAACATGTGTAAACAAGACAGAAAACAACCCATTGATCCCTTGACTAACCTACCTTTCACAGATGATGAATTCGCTCAGATCAAGCAATTATGCATAGATAGGGAACACGGTGTACCTCACACAGTTCGAACACTCTTGTGGACATTTGCCCACAGTCCAGAAAAATATGATTCAGATCCGTTACGGTTAGGATGGCTCAATACATTTGCACAATTTGAGAGATCGTACATGAGACCGCGACCATTACCTAGTTCACTGCCCGTATGGTATATCGATATCCTTGATTTTATGAGTTCGAACAAAGGTCATATTAATCACGCCGATTTCGATGGAGATGAAATGAACACGTACGACATCGAAATCGGCAAGACACTGCAGATTGTGTCCATGTTCGTGACACCACCACTTCAACCTCAACCTCAACCTCAACATCAATTTCAACACGCGATTGTACTCGCTACAACAAATCGCGTCAGTGACATACCCGTTACACCATCGAGATCTAATAAACACTCTGTCAAACAACAAAGACGTGACATTGCTAGACAGAGAAGGCATCAGGCAAAAAGTCAACGAATGAGGCAGAAACGCCGTTAGATTTAAATTATAAACTAGAGTTAGACCTTATTGTAATTGTAGATATTGATTGCCGTCCACAATTACACTTTGTTTCTTCCGCATAGCTTCCTTCAATATTGTATCAGCGTTATCAATACGTGTTGCTACAACAGTTAGTTCGCGTATATATATTCCTTTGTGTGATGGCAATAGTAGCTCAGTTATACAAC
>Ga0136555_1000113_pt1 | contig 31144 bp, 32 predicted proteins | sample AntRauTorckE5432_FD_104927 | JGI IMG/M metagenome (GOLD analysis project Ga0136555, IMG submission 104927) | Saline lake microbial communities from Rauer Islands, Antarctica - Metagenome Torckler E5 #432 | ecosystem: Environmental > Aquatic > Non-marine Saline and Alkaline > Saline | place...
AATATTCGATATGTTACGTTTAAATCAGCAATTGAATAACTTATCTGGTGCAAGAACTGACAGGTCTGGTCGTCCTCGCGGAACACATGTACGTGTACAACAGGACACAGCAGAAGAAAATTTAGTGTGCCCAGGACTAATACATGATAATGAAACTAAACAAAAATGGTTTATACCATCAGGTTTTACAAGTGCAGAGAGAACATATTGCGAAGCATGTGTCAAAAAATACAATTTGTCTGCAAAGTTTTCAAAAAAAGCAACCTTAAACAAAGGGTGTAATTGCGACAGCTTCCTCATGGTCAACAATATGGATAATGATATTTTTAATGTTAGTATTTGGTCAGAAGATTTACGTACTTATCGCGAAGCAGATGACGAGTGTAATGTTCCTATGCCCACCGGTCGTTTCAGTGTGCTGGTAAGCTACAATCTTAAAAAGTTTGGAAAACACAAAAGAACTTTCCGTGCCAAAATTTTTATTGATAACCATGAAGTATGGACTTCACCCATGACAAAGTCCAGTGTCCTAGCTAAAAACATAGCATACTTCATTAACTATAAATCCAGTCTAAATGCAAACAGCGACCTGTTACCATACTGTTCGTCTAACTACAACGTATTCACGAACAGCGAAATTAAAATTAGCATAGAAGTATTTAATGTTATCAAAAACAACTATGACGTTATGAGCAATGAAAGTTTAGGTCAGTTAGAATTACATGACAGTAAATTGTACAGTAAAATAAAAATGGCTGTAACCTATGAACACCCAAATCAATTATATATACATCCGAATGCTGCACTTGGAACCACAATATTCACAAAGAAACCCATAATAATGACTTATAATCTCCGCAGTATAGATGTCCTAGACGACGTTAATATGTACAAAATAACAAAACAAATCACTAACGATATCACATCATCAATCAAAAACTCCAGCCGTAACATGTTGCGTATGATAAAGGAATTGGCTAACAAAACTAAGGAAAGAGACACTTTTACAAACCAATTGATAAATATAGAAGATGTGTTAATACAAAATGAACAGTACGCACCACAACCGGAACCGGCTCCTGCCCCTATTTTAACCGATGAAGATGAAGAGGAAGAACAAAGTGAAGATGATACTGATGATGTCGGTGATATATTTGAAATTTACGAACCTAGTATAGATGACGTTGACTAATTACAATTTACAATTTACAATTTACAATTTACATTTTCTTAGTATCATAACTAGGGAGCAAACGCGCACTAGGATCTTCAGTATCTATCCACTTTGGTACCCAGTATCTAGGTATGATATGTTTGCATCCAGCGTAGTAACTAAGATATAGAGACATGTACCAATCCTTCTCCAATTGTAGATCGCTCAACTCTGAATCAGGGTCGTGGCTTCGTGTGTACTTTTGAATAATGCCAAACCAACTGTCATCTTGTACTGAAACACCATCAGACATAGCTTCCTTACGTCTCCATATTATCTCAGTAGGCAACAATGATTTTCCATTCTCCATTTTCATTCGTGCTACCATTTCCCGTAGGAAATATTTTTCAATACCCTTCTGTCTCTTCAAGCAAGGTGGTACGGACAAGTATGTCTCAAGAAAATCACGATCCAGGAAAGGGACTCGGATTTCGCGGTTATGTCCTGCTGTACAACGGTCGCCTCTACGAGCATCATACCACATAAGCTCTTGTAAGAGCCTATGGCACTCAATATGAAATGCCTTGTCGTTAGGAGCATACTCCATATATTTGTAGCTGCCTGAAGCTTCGTCAGCTCCTTCTCCACTCAAAAGAACTGCAATGTCGGGATGTTCATCATATACATACTGTGACAATCGGTACATAAATGCCCCAGCCCGAATAGTTGTTGTGTCATATGTTTCTAGTTGTTTGACCACTGCGGGAATTATGCTTAGCATTTCAGCAGGTGTCACAATGCATTCATAGTGATCGGAACCGATATGTTTGGCTACTTTTCTAGCTGCAATTAAATCTGGAGAACCCTTGAAGCCAATACTGAACGTTCTCATATCAACAAGATCGCGAATAGCAAGAGCAGCCACAACACTACTATCAAATCCTCCCGATAAAAATGCACCGATTGAGACCTTGCCATCTTTGGTTTTGCGATCACACATCAATCGCATACTTACCGCTTTCTGAAACAGAACGGAACATTTATCCATAAGCAAGACTTCTGGTTCGCTGCTTATGCTTACTGGTTCATGGGAAAAATATTCTTTAAATTTAAGTTCAGGACATTGTAAGTTGATTTCGCAGTACTTTCCAGCAGGAAATTCATGAATGGGTTTGAAGACATCCAACCCATCTTCCAAATCAATCAATGCCTTCAATTCGCTGGATGCAGCGATCATTCCGTCACGCCAATAAAGTTCTAATCCTCTGACACCGTAAGGATCTCGACCAATACACACACGTTGATGTTCGAGGTCTATCAGGGTAATGGCGAACACACCGCGCAATTCTTTCAATGTCTTACAGAAACCGATTTTACGATACAGATGCATAATAATTTCACAATCACTATCACTATCACATACGATCTCGTACTTTTCGGCCAGTTCACGATGGTTGTAAATTTCACCGTTACATTGCAAGTAAATAGTAGGTGCTACATCCATGCGCGCTGGATAAAATAGCGGTTGACTAGATTCGGGCGTCATACCGTTTAAAGCAAGACGATGGAAAATAATGTTATACTTCCAATCGGATACAGTGCCATGAATGGCATGTGTCTCATCTTCGCCTCGATGAGACATACGTAACGCGTTCATATGGATCTTGGTCCGGTTCAGTTGTTGTTTACCTTTTGTTAATAGCAAGAAAATACCACACATTAGAATTCACATGTGGATCAATTTAAATTGTAAATTGTAATTACATCAATGACAGTATTCCGTCATAGTTAACATAAAGCCATGAGGTTAGACCCAACACAGTGTCTAACATTAAGGGGATCCATGCAATGGATTTATGTCTTTGTGTATACAGTGCCGTGATAGACCACAACATGGCATGTGGCACACGTAGATAATTCCACCAAATCTTTCCACCAAAAACTTCTGCACCTGTGTCTCTCGGTGATACAAAGTATATATATAACCAACCTATGACAGGTAATAATGCCAACAAACCAACTTTTGAGGCAAGGTCTGGATATTTCCAAACTAACCATGTTAATACTGATCGGCTGGTTATACAAAATCCTAAAAAGTAAATGACGCGTCTAATATCAAAATCCATTATATATACATAAATATCAAATTAAATGGTAGAATAGATATGCTGAAGAAAACATTGATAACCATAGCAGTTTTGGGTATAATCGCTTTAATTATAGCATATTACGTATTTGGTTATGTATACAGTGCTGCGAAAAACTTTATTAAATCGTTTTTTCCACCCAAAAGTTACGGAAGAGGTGCAGGGATACCTGTCCATACATGCCCTGATACACATGAAAAAATGGTGCATTGTGTTACAAAAAATGTAAACCTGGTTATAAAGGAGTAGGTCCGGTTTGCTGGTCTATATGTCCCAGCGGATATCCCGATTACGGGGGTTGGATGTTCGAAACCAAAAGCATACGGTAGAACAGCTGGATATACATCACAATCTCACTGTGAAAGACGGAATGGATCAGCCTCTAAACCTGGTGGGGAAAGAAAAGATTTTTGGACTAAAACACTGGCAGGACGTACAGATATACCAACAGGTTGCGAGAAATCGGCGGCTATGTGGTACCCTAAATGTGGCCCAGGATTTCATAATGTCGGGTGTTGTGTGTGTTCGCCTGATTGTCCCGACGGTACTAATGATACGGGAGCATCGTGTACAAAAAAATCATACGGTCGCGGCGTAGGCTCTGTAATGAAATGCGATCCAAATAAAGAAGATTTAAATGGTGCATTATGTTACCCTAAATGTCACGCTAAAGACGGACATATATACACGGGTAAAGGTCCCGTTTGTTGGGAAACGCAGAAAGAAGCTCCTAAATTAGCTGGCGAAGTAAGTGAATGTCCTGGCTGGGATTGTGATGTCCCAGGCACAACATGCACATCAGGTGATGGTTATTGTTGCAATGCAGATAAAAAATGGACCCCTGGAAAATGCAGGGCTTAGGGATTTAAAGAGTTGATGGTTTAGGATGATCCGAGTCTAATCTGACAGGAACTTGAGTAATTTCTCCCTGTGCGTTCCATACCAACATTTGTGTTTTGTCTGGTTTGCATGCTATGGCGCCTTTAGTTAAACTAAAACATACTTGATCGCTACATTCACATTTTCCGGGCTTGTATGGGTTGGAAACAAATTGTTTGTTACTATCATGTGATGCAATCTTGAACATCTTTTTGTAGTCTCCTGTCATGTTCTTAGGGTCTCTATTAAGTGGTCTCAGTGACATATAATTTACGCTATAAAATAACTTTGTTGTGTAAATTATATGGCATATATCCGCTTTGATCAAGTGTCAAAGACATATCAAAATACTGTACCGTTAATGGCTGCGGATGGCACATTGCAACGTCCGGGTCAATATACATCACATCCTACGTTTAACGGCTCGCACACGCATGTAAACCTAAACAGGATTGGTAACATGGAACAAGCTCCTTTAGTTCAGCAAGTGCAGCAAATACAACCAGGAATAAATTTCAGAGCTTTAAACCTACAAATTCCTAACCCCTTACAACAGGCTCAACCTCCTGTACAGAAAGCTCCACCCAAAGCAGATCCCGTCCACTACTTACATATTAGAGGTATTCGTAAATTGTTGTCGTTGTTGGGCACTCCTGATGTAAGCGATGGCAAACGAGGAGGTATAGCCATCTGGTCAGCGCCCACATTAAAAAGGAGAGGATATGGGTATCTTCGAAGAGTTGAAATTATAGATGAAAAGATTCGTAGCGCAACACCTGTAAATCACCATAGTAATATATATATCTGGGTTCATATTAAACCAGACAATGAACAACTGCAGAAGATACTGTCACTTACTAAAGATTTCTATTTTGACCGTAAAAAAGAATTGTTGATAGTACGCTCGAAATGTTTAGATACCGCAATTGCCCAAGCGGCAGTAGCGCGCCAATATACTCAAGGCATATACAGTTTCTATAATGTTGTCAATCAAGATTTACTAGGTAGTTACTATAAGTCAGTGCAAAAAAGCAAAAAATTGCGCAAGGCTATACTCCGCATATTCAAAAAATGATCAATATTAATTTATAGTGATGGCCCAATCCAATATGAAAAAAATAAATATCGTCTTGATGATTAATAATAGCCGCGGCTCCTGTGGTATGGAAAACACATTATGTGAGGGAATAAACGCGTTCTTATCAACGTTCCCCTCAAAACAGAGCAATCTGGAATTCAGTATTGCTCTGTATAACAGGGATATTTCATGGCTTAGATTGCATGATGTCCAAACTAATCAAATTCAACCCCATGAAATTACAATATCGGACAAACAATCTTCTATGTATGACAGTATTCACAAAGTAATTAAAGAAATAAGTGAAGATTCCACATCCTCATCCACATCCACATCCAAATCCAAAACCTACCTGATCGTGCAAGTCGATGCGGATGATCATAGCAGCAACATGACAGCACGACAAATCAAAAAAGAATTGGCACGCAAACGCAAGGAAGGATGGGAATGTATTATTTTGACAGCAGACAAACTAAGACTTCCCTTAGGTGTTAGACTGGGTTGCAGTGAAAATATGTTGCCATATGTCAGTACAAATGCATCTAAAGCTTTTAAGACGGCAGCTGTGGCAATCAAAGGCCAGAGAAGTTCATTTAAAGAAGAAGAAATTGCAAGAAATCTGTCCAATAGTCCGCCAGGCATATTATATGTTTAATCGTACACACTACCGTAGCAAACTGTTGGCTGCTTTGATTACTTTGAGTTATTTGAATTGTTTGAGAGTATATGTACCTTGAACCTTGCCCTAGATATAGCTACATACTTGAGTTGATCCCTCTCTAACATGCGACTGATTCGACAGTTGTATTTTACACTCCAACTATTTTTGAGTACGTTAAAACTATTTTCATCTATGTATACCGTAGCATATGTGGAAGCTTGTGATTTATGCGAAGTAATAGAGTAACCATAATCAATGTCCTTACCAATGACTTGGTACATGTCTAACAGATTTTCTGATCCAGTAATTTCTTTGTTATCATGAGCGCGTTTAGTTAAAATATCAGGATACATGGAACAGAGTTTATCGGTGAGTTCACCTGGTAAAATATGACGCGAACTAGATGCGCTTTTTTCTTGAATATAATCGTCGGTTGAACCGGATAACATGGGATGTGCCTGCTTAAACTCCAGTTCCGTGAAGTTCTTACCTTTGTAATGGTAAACTGGCTCAAAAAATACCATTTGTGATTTCAATCCTATGTATTTGATAAAGTCCTGTTTTGTAGAACCTCTGCGGTTAACCTTATTAGCTAACTCTACCAGATCCATAATGATCTCATAATTGCTGTCATCTTCTAGTTCTGGTGTAAAAACAACAACTGGTGGCATATTGGTTGTATTTAGTTGTTCCAAATGTAATAAATATCCATATAGTTGTTCATATGACTTACCATTAGCTACAATAGCATGTTGTTCCGTAGTAATAATTTTCGCGATTTTGTATTCCTGTCCATTCTCTATGATGAGGTCATTATTTGGACCCACATTCTCATATCCCATTAGAACATCGCCTACCACTAACTTTTCTTTATAACCTAATGCTTTTCGCACATGTTTATTGTATAAAGCAACGCTGTGATTAGTGTAAGTTACAATTTTATTTTGTCCAGAGCGGAAATATTCTAGACTGCATTCCATGGTCATGATTTTATTAAACATTTCGACATCGTCCGTTATTGTATAACCGAGAGATTGTCCGTCAGATACCACTATGTTATTTAACTTAGGTTTAGCTAAATCCGCTAACATATAACCCTTACCCATGTTGCTCCGCACGCTATCATATATATCCAATAGGGGATTTTCTGATTTATTGCGAGTGATCTGTGTTAGTCTTTGTATGTTGCCCAATTTAAATGCTGGATTGGTAGCTTTTTGAAGATACGTTACTCCATCTTCGTCAACCTTTTTAACCATGCCCTGACCTGGGTTGGGGATTTGTGCATCGTCTCCTATCATCAATACCTTTTTCCCATAAGTTTTGGCCAATGTTATTATATCTTTGTAGTCTGTTGTTGAAACCATACTGATTTCGTCAACGATAATGAGATCGTACATAGCTAATTTATCTGAAACTTCTTTTCCATAGTTGTTTGTCCCAATATAGCCATGTTTGCGTTGTTTTCCGAGCAGTCCCGCTACAGTCGCCATAGGGATACGAATAACTGCACAGGTGTTTATAATATTAGACAGTACTTTTTTAGCTTTATGTGTGGGAGCACAGCATAATACTTGATTCCCTTGACGACGGGCTTTTTTAACAATGAGTTTGGTCAATGTTGTTTTACCTGTACCAGCATTACCGCATAACGTACATAAATATGTAATAGGATCCGATTTGTCTATAGTCAAGCTTAACCAGTCACTAATATATTTTAATGCAGAGTCTTGTCCTGGCGTAAGTACAAATGACATATACATATTAAACAGTGTCAATTTTTAGTGATGCCTATGCAGCACAGTTCATGGATACATAACATCGTGAATGGAAACAATATCCGATGGTTTTACTTGTGTTGATGATTCACCAAACTGAATTTAGAATTTAACCTTTAACCTTTAACAATTCCTATGCAGTACTCGTTCCATTTCTTTCTGGCTATTTTAGAATGAAAGTCAAAATCTTTTGTCGTGTTAATGCCCTGTGAATTAATTAACGCACGCTGACCACCAGGATGACCCCGATAATTAGATATATTGTATACTTTGCCGTGTGCCACCAAATAACTATTGTCTTTAATTTGTTGCCATGTAAATGTACGTAATGTACGTGGATGAGTCATGTGTATTCCCATTAATTTATTCATGGGTTCAATTTACAATATACAATAATAAAAGTGATTTAACTCATATTTTTAATGTCCGCTACACAGGCAAACAGTCATCAGTTCAAAATCTATCATGTTCTTCATTCTTCTCTTGAATTTGAGCAGAAACTCAAAGATCTGGGAGCAAGGAAAATGCCACCAACACATTATTATGATATGGGTACTAACTTTTTCCCTACATTAAATTGGGTACTGTATGATATGTCTGAGACCGCCTGTCCAGGACAGTATAAATCATTGGTCCACGGTGACAAGATCTATGATCCGTACACGAAAACCATAGTATCGCCGATAGCCATATGTATCCTGATTGGACCGAACACTCACCAATATCCTGGATTTATCAGAAGACTTGTTCCCGTATCGGAAGGCGATTGCCTCGATATGGTTCAAGAACACTTGGCATGAGATAGACTAATTCCAAAGTATTTTATTAAATCTCATTCTGTTTAAATATTATTCTAATCTACCTCCTCTATGTTAGGCATTACAGACGTTGTTGACTGTTCATCTACTGGTTCTACTGGAGCAGGCAGTTTACTGCCGATGGCCTCCATAAATTCTTTGGCTTTGGATTCATATTCTTCACCTGATGCAGACATGTTAGATTCTAGCCACTTAGTTGTTTCTTCTACCAACTCTTGAACTTCTTCGTTGTCTTCGTACTGATTTTTGCATTCGTACACCATTGATTCTAGTGCATTTTTTCCAGCAATTTGTTTGTATTGAGCTTCGTCATCTTCCTTGTGTTCTTCGGCTTCCTTAAGAAGACGCTTAACTTCTGCATCCGATAGTCGGTTTTGCTCATTGGTAATGGTAATCTCCTCGGATTTTCCGGTTGATGTTTCTGTTGCATTGACCTTAAGAATACCATTGCTGTCAACTTCGTAAGTGATTTCAATTTGCAATGTACCTTTAGGAGCAGGAGGTAGTTGTAGTTGGAACTTACCTAATAGGTTGTTATCCTTAGTCATTTTCCGTTCACCTTCGTACACACAGATTTCAGCAACGGGTTGATTGTCCATACCAGTGGTAAAAGTATCAGTTTGCTTGGCTGGTGTGTGCGTATTGCGACTGATTAGATTTTTCATCAAGCACCCTTCCACTTGGACACCCAGTGACAATGGGATAACATCAATTAGAACCTTATCATCAATGGTGTCATGTTCAACGCCGCTTAGAATAGCGGCCTGTACAGCAGCTCCATACGCAACTGCTTCATCGGGGTTAACGCCTCTGTTGAGTTCTTTACCGTTGAAAAATCCCTGCAATAGTTTTTGCACCTTAGGAATTCGTGTGGAACCGCCTACCATGACAACATCATCTATCTGTGATTTGTCAAGACCGGAGTCATTCAGAGCTTTCTCTACTGGTTCCAGACACTTTTGAAACAAGTCACCGCATAGTTCATCAAATCTGGCTCTCGTAAGCTTTGTTAAAAAGTCAATTCCATCGAACAATGCATCGATTTCAACAGTTGCTTGAGTACTGCTACTCAATGTCCTCTTGGCACGTTCACACGCCATTCTCAGGCGTGCAAGGGAACGCTTGTTAGACGTAAGGTCTTTCTTATGTTTTCGCTTGAATTCTTCGCAGAAATGCTTAACCAGACAGTTATCGAAATCTTCTCCACCCAGATGTGTGTCACCTGCCGTGGATAAGACTACAAATGCACCATCGTCAATGTCCAGGATGGAAACATCGAATGTGCCTCCACCCAAATCAAATACAAGTACATTTTTTTGGCTATCGCATTTTTCTAGACCGTATGCCATAGCAGCTGCGGTAGGTTCATTAATGATACGGAGGACGTTAAGACCTGCAATAACTCCAGCATCTTTAGTCGACTGGCGTTGAGCATCATTAAAATATGCGGGAACTGTTACGACAGCATCAGTTACCGTGTGACCCAAATATGATTCAGCAGTTTCCTTCATTTTACACAGTACTGCTGCAGACACTTCCTCCGGATAAAGTGTAACCGTTTCACCCTTGTATTGAACCTCGAATTTGCATCGTTCGCCATCTTCAATAACTTTAAAAGGCCAGTGTGTAATATCATTCTGCACAACTGGATCATTGAATTGGCGACCAACTAACCGTTTAGCATCAAAAATAGTATTTTCTGGGTTGCGTGCCATTTGATTAGCCGCGGCTTCACCGATACAACGCTCGGTATCGGTATATGCTACACATGATTGTGTTGTTCTTTTACCCATATCATTGGCAATAATTTCGACTTTACCATTCTGAAATACAGCTACACAACTGTAGGTTGTACCTAAATCAATTCCGATTGCTTTCGATGTCATTAAACATTTGAAAGCAATCATTTTTCTTTTTGACACAATTAAAAAGAAATGGGGCAAAAAAATGAAGAAATAAGATTTTATACCCCTTTAACAATAAGTCAACAATGGTTAACTTCGATGACAAAACAGTACGCGAAACTCTCTCCACCACTCTTGATGAGTACGGTGTTTCAGAGGAACAGGATGGCATTTCCAATATGGTTGATGCACTAACAACCGCTATTCAAGAGCTTTATGAAAAGTCCGGTGGTGGTAAGAAGAAGGGTAAGAGCACACCTTACACTCGATTTATTTCTCACCTTGCCAAGAATAAGGAGGCCATTGCAGACCTAAACGTTCATCTCAGTGCACGTTTCGGAGCAAACAGTGGTACGAAGGCTCTTTACTTGAAAAACAAGGACCAGTTTGAGGATGGAACTGAAATGACAGTGGGTGATATTCTTACTGGTGTGACAGATTGCATCAAGAATGAACCTGATATGAAGCAAAGTCAGATGACCAAGGGAGCATTTGTGTGGAACATGCTTGACGATGCCAACCGAGACCTAGTCATGAACTGCACTTAAGGTATAGGATTAATTAGGATTATTTAAAGTTTAAAGTTTGGACTTTAAACTTTGGAATGGAATTTAACCTTTGAAAAATGAATCACATAAAATCATAATGAGCACAGATAATGTTCCCTTCACGTCATTTCCTAAAATTGAACAATTCCGCGGAGTTGTCGCAGATATTAAACGTTATTTTGGTAAAGACACCGCATCGGCACCAACAATCGAGTTCACTGGGACGGTAAAGATTCATGGTTCAAATGCCGGAGTAGGTTGGAATTTGGAAAGCGATTCGCCACTGGTACCTCAATCTCGTAAGCGATTGATTAGCGTAGGTAACGACAATGCCGGGTTTGCTGCATTTGTACTGAACAAGCAGGCCGCTCTAAAAGAAATCATGACTAGCATTTCGAAGAACTTTCCTCCAGAGGAGGACGACGGTTCGCTATTCATTTACGGAGAATGGTGTGGTCGTGGTATTCAAGCCAATGTTGGTATTGCTGAACTTTCACAGCGATTGGTAATTTTTAATGCAGCATACCGTAAAAAAACTGCTGACGACAATGGAGATATCAGAAAGCATTGGTTGCCCCGTGATAGTCTTAACTGCATTAAAGAACTAGGCACGGATGCCGATGTTTACAATATTTACGATTTTCCTTATTGGACTAAACAAATTGCATTCAAGCAACCAGAATTGGGCGAAATGCAAAATGAATTATCTGCACTTACCGTGGAGGTAGAACGCGAATGCCCTATTGCTAAGCATTTTGGCGTGTCAGGTATCGGTGAAGGTATTGTATGGACTGCTAACTTTACCAGTCCTCATGACGGAAAAAATCACAATCTGCGTTTCAAGGTCAAAGGAGAAAAGCATTCTGTTACCAAAGTTAAGACTCTGGCTGCGGTAGATGTGGAGAAGTTGAAAACAGTTGAGGACTTTATTGCTTACGCTGCTGTCGACAACCGATTGGAACAAGGGTTCGACGAACTTTTTATCAAAAGCGAGACTGCTCCTACAATGAAGCAAATGGGACAGTTTATTAAGTGGATCCGTAATGATATTGTTAAAGAGGAGTCAGACACAATGGAAGCCAGTGGTATTGAAGAAAAAGATATTGGCAAGACTATCGCCATAGTAGCACGAGCATGGTTCATGAAACGCTTGGTCGAATATGAACTACAAGTGTAATTGTAATTAATATATATGCATGCATTATATGCAACTAATCATCAAGAATACACTTATAGTCATACTTGCTTTGGTATTACTGTATGTATGCCAGGATCTTGGATACGGGGAATATTACGGTGACTATTTTACAGATAGTGTTGATTTTCAATCTTGTCGCGATAACGGTTTCACTAAAGAATTTTGTCTGCGAAGACCGAATCCAGATCAATGTGTATGTGAGAATGGGCAAACTGGAACTTACAAAGTTGGATTTCTTGGTAAATGTGTTTGCGATAATTCAAATTCAAATGCAAATTCTAATGCAGCTCCTAAGGGATGGAAAATATAGATATTATTATATGTTCCGCATTATCAAATGTTCCGAACCCGAGTGTAAATTTATGTGTCTCAAGTCAAAAGAGCTCAAAGAACATAAAAAAACTGCTCATCCTACGATATATGCAAAACCACAATTAAACTGGTTAAAGATGGATAGTATGTCTCCTATAGGAGGATTTCGTTATTGGCAGTAGACAAATGTTACTTACAGGTTCCTGTGTTTCTGCGTATTGCACAGATACTACTATGACCGACACGTGGTCGGAGTCTACAATAGCTGCACGAGCAGGCATAGCAATGGCTTTGCGGCCATGCGATCACGGCATTGCATCTCGGGCATGTATTCTGTTTTTGATCACTGTTCATATGATGATATTATGGGATTCAATTTTTAACCCCGAAGTGACAAAAAGTATTACCCTTTCATTGTAGCAATAGGTAGGTGTTGTCCGGTAAGTTCCGCGATACAGTCGCCGTTGATGTGACTAACGCTAAGAAATCCTTGCCTGGAGTTAGTGTGCATTCACCATTTACATATTCAGATTTCTTAGGCTGAACCAGTTCATAATCTTCGTAGCGGGGGTTATCTACGTGCCAATTTCCTGGCGAATTGCTCGGCAGCATAAATGCAATATTTGTCTGATCCTGATGGCCCGTAAACAAGGCCTGGATTTTATGTTTCTTTAAATATGATTCAATGAATGGTGTACCAAACATATCCCGTACGCTACCATGAATCTTTTTATGCATCAGATCCTCATATCCATACAAATCACCCCATTTGTACGTATTGTAATTACCGTTTCCACTATGGCCATCGGTAAATAAGATGGATAATAATAAAGTGGAGCTCCGGTTATACCCAATAATCCATTCAAAATATATACTGTAGTTTTGGACGAGTTATCATCATTTAAACCTAAGATTAATGATATTGTTGCAGTATACACATAGTTGTGATTATAGGATCAATGTACATTATGTTACATAATTGTTCATTTTCGTACAATTACATTTTACATTTTACATTTACATTTTCATTTAACATATGATAAACACATCAATTACGTCGACCATAACTTTAATTGACTTGACCTTTGCAATGGGGTAAGATTGCATTACACCAGACTTTAAGGGCAAATTGATAGTTTCCTTGCCAGAAACAACTTGCTTACACGCAACCTTCATCTCTTTAGGCATATGCTTACCAGAATTGATAGTGATATGAGTAGCTTCCGGATCCAGCCGCGTTACGACACTGTCCAATTCTACATGTACAAACGACCAGGCTGGACATTTGTACAATGTGCCTGAATGATTGCCCTTCAAGGTCTCAAGTTGCTCTATCCAGGATGTATCTACTTCCTTGATAGTGTTAGAAAAGAACAGAGTTACGTGACCTATACTATAATTGTCTCCACTGTCGTAGTTTGTACGGCACAAAAGGCGAAGCTGGCGACCATTCAATGTACCTGGCAGTGTCTTGGCAGGCTTAATAATCATGTCATCAGGCATCCATGACTTATTGTCCAGCTCACGTTGATAATTATGTTTGCCATGTTCTATACGTGGATACATGTAATTGTAACTAGCTAGACCAGAAAAGGTTTGCGCAAATTCGCGATTCTTCTGTGATTGCTTAGCAATTTTGCGAATGAAATCAGAAACCTTAGATGTACAGGTCCAAGAACCGGACTTAAGACGACTGCGAATGATTGGTTCTACGTTCCACTCGTTGTAGAAGCTTTTGATCAAGTGCCGCTCACAGGGCAAAAACAAGTGCAGACGAGGTGTCATACCACAAATGTTAATGATAGAGTCAAAAAAACTGTTGACGTCGCGTCCAAGCAGTGCTCCACCTCCAGTTGAAATTACGGGAATTTTGCCCTTCATGATTGCTTTGACTATAGCATATTTGGTATAAAAGTTACGTTCTTGACTCATTTTAAGTACATTTTCACTGGTGGTTCCGAGAGTGTCACCGTCAATAATTTCCATTTCCATTTCTGAATCGTTGTAAAATTCAGCCAGTTGCAATGAACGTGTACTTTTGCCGACACCGATAGGTCCTAAGAATAGAACAATGTCCACCATGTTCTCTGTGTCTGTGCTCTCGAAAACCTTCCTGAACTCATCCTTAATATCGGTTTGGGTTTGAGATTCAAGTTCAGATTCAAGTACAGGGTGTTCAGCCAAGCGAATATGCGCACCAACCGGATCTTGTCGGGTAAGTTCAATGTCTAGCAATCCTGAAGTTTTCCAGTCTATCAATTGAGACAATATACGCTTCCTCCAGTATTGCTTACCTTCCGCAGAAATAACCCAATGCTCCAAATACCCTGATAGAAAACGCATGAACTTAACAACATAGTTAGGGCGGAAAGCATGACTTTTGTCACTATAGTTACCGATCCATGCCCTGTAACAAAAAGTACGATGTGTATATTCAGGGAATTTGTATTTTATTGTCAGTTCATGCGTATTAACCCAAATGATCAAACCTTCCAAGGCATCTCCCAAAATGTCCTCATGTTTAACAGTACCTTCGTAGATAGTCATGTCCCCTTTGTGATCTTCGATGAATTGGTTGAACTTGGCCATTGTCATCTTGTCGCGTGCTGCAGTCAGGTCCTTGACAAATGTGTCCACGTTGCTATCTACAAACCAAATTGCGGTTACGGGAATTTGGTACTTGACACAATATGCGTTTAGTTCGCGGTGAGACATGTGTTTGGAAAAAGTCTTGGTGTCCCGTCCTTGATGACGACCAGCCTTCAGCTCCAACATTAGACAGGTGCCTATCGCAGTCACGATGAATTCCTCCTTGAGAACTTGTGCTCCATGCGTTTGGTCGTCTTGCGACATAACTTCTCCACACAAGTACAAATTCTTTTCTCCCATTACATTAATAATTTCATCGCTCAGCCATGATTTAACGATTCTCTCGGCATCTAGTGCAAACTTGTTACCCTTACCAGTGGAGTTTTTCGAACATGCAACAGCCCAATACTGCCCGTTGCATGGGAACACTACTACTTGACCCAAAAACCCTGATAATTTAGGCATTATATCCAGGTTATCAGCTAGCGATAGTATACCTGAGTCATCAGATTGCCTCTCGTCATTGTTGAACTTGGGTCTGAACCCATAGAGATACACACTTTTTTCTGGAAACCATACGACTGGAAACCCCCTAGGCATGTTGCATTCTTGTGCTAACTTGATCAATATGGCATCGGAAATGAAGTGAAGCATCACAATGTAACATGTAGGATTTTCTGGTGAATAATTGGTTCCAGGTATGTTGACTGGCCAGAATCCTAGGGAACCAGCTCGATTTTTCTTCTGACATGTAAGATATTGTCTAATGATACGGGCCAGGGCCGAAGCCATAGTACCCTTGCAATGGACAGTGTCCAAGTCTCTTAGAAATAGATTGCTCAATGAGTTAGATGATTTTGTTCCTGCTGTGATGAATGGCATTGTTACAAAGATTATATGATCAATTTCAAAGTTATCAAAAGGTGTCCTACCTAATTAGCGCTTCTGGACTAATTATAAAAATAGGTTATATCAGAGGGAGAACCCAGCTGTTGTATGCAAGTCTGGGTTCATCGACAGAATTTATCTCCGCAAAAAAGTTAAAGCTTACGCACATACACAGTAAATACCCCTTTGATATTTGTGTAGTGGTAAAGTCCCTCTTGTCTATATAACTATCATACAATGTCAATGAATTGGGATCTGTTATTGTTCTTTTTACTATATATTCATGGCATTTACCATTATCCCATTCCAAATGGACACGGACCATAGACCATTTGTCTTCTACGTTAGCGAAGAAATCTCTAATGCAGTGTAGCTTGTTTTTGTTACTTGCAACGGAATCGATGTCCATGTGCGTTACAATGTCTCTATGAATACTATTTGCTGTTGATACACAGTCTACCATTATAGATAAATTGTCTTTCAATTTATAACATTTAAAAGTAAAATTGAAACTTTCGAATGATTTTAATGACACTAACAAAACAATTGATGTTTTACATACTGATGGCAGCAACAGCAATATCTACCGCAAATTCAAATTCAAATTCAAATTCAAATTCAACGGACTTCAAAGTCGCTCTAAACCTAAATGCATCTGGTTTAGCAACAGTCAGGGAGTCTCTTCTAAGGGTTTCTGATTACACTCATTCAGAGTATGGCAAATATCTATCTAAACAGCAAATTATTGAACTAGTTAAACCAGACCAATCCGCAAGAGATCTTGTTATTTCAACGTTTCGAAAATCTAATATCACTTGCATTGATCAGAACATTTACTTGAGCTGTATTGGACTCAACTCTGATGTACGAAGATTTTTCAAACAGACAAGCACCGTAGATAATTATCATATTCCTCATCAACTTCTTAGTTATGTTCCATTCGTTGAAGGTCTTGTCAACAAACATTATCCTCAACCAGTAACAAAAACCAATGTAAATACGTCAGGTTCAGTTGACCCAGGGTATGTTGGACGCGAAGTTGTAATGAAACTGTACAATATTAGCAAGGATTTGGACTGCACCAACCAAAGTTTTGGTGCGGCTGAATATCAAGGCGGGAATGGCTTTACTAACAAGGACCTGACTGCAGGACAGAAGCTTAATGGGTTACCACAAAAGAACATTTCATCTAATCATGTCATTGGCCATAATTCCGACGCTGACACAGAAACTACCCTGGATCTTCAGATGGGTACACTTATTGCCAAGAACGACACTGTATGGTACATAGAAAACGACAACTGGTTATGGAGTTGGGCTACAGCCTTTCTTCAACTTGGATCCGTTCCTGATATTGTGAGTCACAGTTGGGGCTGGGCAATTGATCAACAATGTACTATTATGCAATGCACTAACGAGACTTCCGCACAGTATGTCAAACATGTCAATGACTTGTATATGCTTATTGCTGCTCGAGGTGTAACTATGACTGTTTCCAGCGGTGATAGTGGAGCACCTGGTCGTTCCGATGAAGACTGTCAGGGTGGTTCCAGTAATCGAACTGTTATTGCTGCATTTCCAGGCGCATCACCATATGTATTAAGTGTGGGAGCTACATTCGTTGTAGATTCAAATTCAAGCCAACCTAACGCTAATTCTTCTACGCCCTTGTGTCAACAAGGGAAATGTGCTAATGGTACAGAGGAAGCCAATGTTAATTTTGCTAATGTAAGTTGGACAGCTGGTGGCGGTTTCGCTGAATTTTTTACCGAAGAACGCCCCGTATGGCAAGATGATGCTGTCCAAGGTTATTTCAATCAAAAACTGCCCATGCCTGCTTATTGGAATTCCAAGGGTCGAGGTGGCCCCGATGTAGCAGCGATCGGACATAACTGCCCTGTGATGCAGGATGGTTACTTGAGCCCTGTTGACGGGACAAGTTGTTCCAGTCCTATGTTTGCGAGCATCCTTGGTTATATTAATCAACATCAGCAAAATAACGGAAAACCAAAGGTAGGCTTCGTAGCGCCATTGCTATATGCGATGTGGTCTCAAGACCCCAGCACCTTTAATGATATTACAAAGGGTAACAATTGGTGCACGGAAAGTCTGTGTTGTGATACACGTTCTGATGGCGGTTCAGATTATGGTTACTTAGCTGCTAAAGGATGGGACCCAGTCACTGGCCTAGGTACTCCTAATGTTGGTAAGATTCTGGCTTGGTTGGATACACACACAAGATAATTTAAAACATATATTATAGTTCACTGCGACTGAACATGATGCTCAGTAACAAAAAGGATGTTATCATTTCAGATATAGCGAATCCTCTAGATAACTTTGAGTTAGGAGAGATATCACCATATCCGATAGTAAACAATGTTACACCACTAAAATAACAAAAGTCACCATAGTCTTCCAGTGATGTTGTATCTTTGGTGATAGCCAAAAGATTGCCAGAAAAAGCATTATTGTCCAATGAAAATATGGCTTGATATACAGATGCATAACAGAAAATTATGCAAAATAGTAACACTATGATTTTAATCATGCGAATACTTTGCGGTTCCATACGTGGATTATAGGTACGATGAGCCACGCATATCATAACGATCCACAAATAAGTAACCATTAAACACGATAAGACCATAAAGGTTTTTGGTGTTCTTTCAGACAAATCAGCAGCCTGACTAATTATTATTGTTAATCCAATTATTAATACAGCCAACTTGGTTGACGTTATCACTCTCCACCTCACCGGAACGAGAGTAAGCGGAACTGGCGTATGTTAAATAGCGTCGTCTACGTCTATCACGAAATTAAAATTAGAATTAGGGACGGGGTCTGTCATCTATTAATAATGTGAATCATTTTACGAGTGGATTATTCGGAAAAATGATCGCTGCAATTAAATAATGCAGTGCTTGAACAACATCAGAAAGCGACGATTATGGATTAATATTATATGTATATGTTTTACAGTAGGTATCCTTGCGATGATCTTAACGTTACCTGTGCCGAGTGAAGATGTAAAAACACAGAATTGTTGCATATTTTCTCAGCCGACAGATCGGTATGTGGAGTGGTCGTGCGATGACTATGATCCAAAAACTACGCTCGGTATGTACAAATGTGGTTTTGCTAGTTTGTGTTTGTTGTGCGTTGCAGCATTTATTGCAACGGTGACTCCATATCACTATATGGATGACAGTGGTGAGCGCGACAAGCGTTGGTGTATTATTGTGCTAACGATAATGATACTTATCATGTCAAGTATTTTTTCACAGGTGTTCTATTTCAGTTACACTCAAGTGAATGGTTCCGATTGTATTAACCCTGCCCGCGATCCAAAGTCCATTCTTTATCGCAAACACGCCGCATTATGGGTGTTTGCGATAATTAATGCAACATATATCTATGTCATCACTGGAATAGCACTGGCTTGTGTTTTACTGTATCGCACATGTCTTATCATTAAGTACAGTTGTAGTTGTTGTTACAACATGTGGTGTCCTAGTAACGGCCATCAAAATGAGCAGCTTCACATACGGCAAACCGAACAATCTGAGCAATTACCCTCGTATTCTTCGCTTGTTATCAAAGGAATCGTGATCGACGGAGCAGAAAGTAGGAGTTATGAAGTTACGATTTAAAGTTTTTGTTGAAACATACGACTTTGGTAGGATGAATACCGTCTGGTAATAAATTGGTCACAAAAATTCCACTCTTTCCAGCTGGCAAACTTACGTTAGGTACTATTTCGTTGACTTCCTCGTATATAAGGACCTTATATTTACAGTCACGCGGCACTCCTGATACAGCACCTCTGCCGAATGTCCCTGGGTAATTGTCCATCATTTTCCGCGTTAATGTGGATTTTCCGTTATTTCCGAGACCATAAAAGTATATTGTTTGTGGCTGGCCAAGAGAAAATATGTTATCTACAAATGCCGTTAACTTACCGTAATTATCATCATCCAGAACTGTCTGTGCATAATCATAATACATATCACTCATAACAATAAAGTATTGAACCAGTTCAATTTACTATTTACAATATTATATATTATATGGATGAATTTAGACAATTATTAACTACATGTTCAGATACAGCAGTAGAAAAACGTTATTTTAATAATATTGTTAAAAGCCTAAGTAAGGTCTCTGTACCAACCCGTTTGTGGGAACAGAACCAGGAATTGGAATGCAAGTATGTATGCGATGAATATGCATGCAAGAATGGAGTGCAGGTGGTTCTTGGCAGACTGTTTCAAACAGAGAAATATATTGCATGTGACAAGTTTTTGGTGTTAAATATTGACGATTGGTCGATTGAACAAAATGACTTATTTGTCGAAGGAATTAGCAGACCATATCAGCGAATGAGTGATAAACCGTTATGTAAAAAATTTCCCATAAGATTATGTCATTATGATTATCCAGAACACCTGTTGGAATGTCATGAAAAAGAATACCGTACAAAAATTATACCTGGGTCGGTAACGACACGAGAATTATGTTTATTGAATGCAAAGGGATTTACTTTTTATCAACCGTATTACTTGTTGTCAAGAGACGATAATATTGATATGCCTAAATTATAATTATAAACTACATATTATTTACTTCATTATCAGGATACGACTGTCCATATTTACACATGTGCTACCATTGTGTTCATAATAATGTTTTTTAGCATGAGCGTGACCGAACAAATGTAACTTAGCAAATACCATATCGTCTTTGACCGGCTGATGTGTCAACATAATGTCAGGATTCAATCTTTTTACGTATTCATACTTTTTCATGTATTCTTTCTCAGTGTATTTGTGGCGTTCATGATTGGCTTCTTCGGTAATTATCCCGTTAACTCCTCCAATAGTTCCCAATATGGTATTGACTATACTATTGTCAACACAACAGTGTGTTCCGTCGGTATTTACCATATCATTTACTTTACTGTTATAAATATCGTGATTGCCTTGCACTAGGTATAACAAGTGGCATTTGGGTAAGACATACTGATACATTTCGTAAGGATCATAATCTCCTGCAGCTCCCGATCTGCCTGTGCCTGCCATATCGCCTGTCATAATCACAATGGTGTTTTTATTGATATGTTTGGATTTGACTAGTTTTGTTACATATTCAACAGACATTGAATGAATATCAGACATAGCTACAACGGATAATTCGGTATCTGTGTTAAATAATCCAGTTTTGTCTACATAATGGCGATACTTTGGTTTCAGCATTTTTCCACCGTTGAGAGGTTCGTGACCTATTAGTTTAGAATTAAGTTCGTAATAAGGCATTGAACTGTAACATTGTTCAATTTTTTTCGTTTTAAAACAAAAAATGATTATGTATGATATATTATATGCAAATATTCGTTAAAACGCTAACCGGGAAGACCATCACTCTTGAAGTAGAACCTTCAGACACTATTGATAATGTTAAGGCAAAGATCCAAGACAAGGAGGGAATTCCCCCTGATCAACAACGCCTCATTTTTGCAGGCAAACAACTAGAAGATGGAAGAACTTTATCAGACTATAATGTTCAAAAAGAGAGCACTCTGCACCTCGTTCTTCGCCTTCGTGGAGGCTGTTAAAAAAGGCGTCTAGGTTTAATTTGGCATATACTGTATGTTGATATTTAACAGTATTTACTTTGAAAAATGAAGTCAGGTGAAAAATAAATGATATGGTCCGTAATTGCAACGGTAACTGTAATTGCACTTTCCTATTTCATGTATTTGTTTTTAACAGAATTAGAGATACTGGAACCAAATGTAAACAGGATATTTATGAAACAAATAAATAAATTACCGAAAAATGTATGGCTTGAGTACAAGAAAGCTCACAGTAGGGGAGACAAGGAGAGGGGTCACAAACTCAATATTCACGCAATATATAAACTGAAATTATCACCATCCGTAATAGCCAGTTATCAGGCAGCTAGAGATGAACTAAGATACAGGAATCAAATGCAACTATATCATGGCACTACGTTAAACTCTGTTGAAAAAATATGCACAATGGCTTTCGATTACCGAGCAAAACATCTTATAATATGTTTGGTCCTGGCGTTTATATGGCGCAAGTTCCACAGAAATCTTATAATTATACCAGAGCCGGAGGATACATAATTATTTGCGACGTTTTACTAGGCAAAACAATGAAAATCAAACAATCCAAATTTTTAGACCCATCAAAGGATCTAAAAAAGTCCCGTCTGTTCGGATTAATTAAACATAAGTATGACAGTGCATATGCTCCGGCCGGGGCAAGCACTATCTCCGACGAACACATTATCTTTAACCCAGCGAGAATAATACCGAGATATCTTTTAAGGACGTCCAAGCTTTAAATTATAAAGATTATACTTGACATAATCAAAGTAATTATTTTAATTCAGCAATTATTATTTATTCCATACAGGTAACGCTTACTTTGGTATCCACCGTGTATTTAGGCCTAATATGCCAGTCGGTCGTCAATATAGGATGAATAACATTATGTTCACTGTAAGCCCTAACGTTCCCATATGTCCTCGTATCGGCTAGAAAATCATCTATGACCCAGCGTTGCGATACTTCTGACCATGAAAAATACATGCTTTTCCTGGACTCAATTTTGTATGCCGGTCTGTCATTATGGTCGGCAATTGGCAAATAACTACCACTGATACAAATGTTTCCGATTAGTCTACCAGACACTTGGATTTCTGCACATTCATACTTTTGACACGTCAACTTAATAGTATCGGGACCACGGTGGGTTTTCCATGGTTGTGACAAATCAGTAGGATAAGGTTCTGGGCTAGAGTTATCGAGAATAGATATTACTGAACCTATATAATTACGAATAATCCAGTTACCGTTAAGAACATACATGTAAACATGACTAAGAGGTGCCTGATAAACCCATTTCCCCTCTATTTTTCGGTTCAAGCGAGAAAATGTAGCCACTGATTGAGGTAATTTCGATTCTGATGTCTTAAATTCCGAGCAATAACGACCTAGATAATTTCGACCTTGAAAAGGTTCAAATACCGTTAGTTTGTAGTTGGTCTCTGACGGATCACATCCAACCATACCTGAAATAGACACATGAACGACCTGATCGCTTGCCGAATTATTTACATGTTCTTTGAGAGACCATTCAATGCCTGGTTCTGGAATATTGCCAAGAACAGATGTAGTGACATTAACATTGACATCATCGATAGTGACAGTCACTGTAGCATTAGTGAAATCGGTATTAGGTCTGGAAAAGTACCAGGTATTAGTCCATGGCAACACGCGATACGGCACATAACCGCTTGGTGGCCACGATGTATACGCTTGTTGTGGTGTAGTTGTATCCAGTTCGTGTCCCAAGTATAGGAAGTTGTAGCTATATGAGTCACCAGTTGAAAATGTACTACGACCTGGTTGTAGTATATGTCTCCGTTGAAATGTGAGGTTGACAATAATATCAGGTGTTAAATCGCCAGTAAACAATGAAGCTGTTTCACCATTCATATAGCTATCGATTGCGTTGTATCCGGTTCTATACCACGTAGTAGAACCAGTCAAGTTTAACATTTCATTTACAATATCTCCATGGTTGCAGTTGTACCAAGGTTGCTGGTTATAAATGATTTGGTATCTGGACAGTGATTCCAGCGCAACATCCTGACAGTTCTTATTACGGTCTCCTAACTCAGCGTCGTTTAAACCTGACAGATGACGATAGTAATTAAGTCGTTCTAGTGTCGCCTGATTCCAGGAATCAGATACTGTGCCAGAATTGCATACCAAATCACCCGCGATGTCACGCGAAAGATTACCCGTCCATCCCATTTCTGGTTTAGATTCGAGTTTGAATTCTTCTATGTATCTATCCCTTGCCTCTTCTTTCGAAGCAGATGATAAAGCTATCAGGAATAATAGCTTGAATAATATGTTTCCGATGTCTTTCATATTAATGAAATTTGTCTTTTTCAATTTTTATTTTATATGAATGTGCAGTACCCGCTTCCCTTCATTTATACTTGTATTTGTATTTGTATTTGTAGGTTGTAATTGTTCCGATGTTACAGTAAAAAAATTCCAGTCATATTCGGGTTCAATTATTATAGGGTAATGTTCACGCGAGCATAAATACCAATTCCTGTCAGTACTGGAATTTAACAATATACCGGAGTTAAGCTCGCGATAACAATTAACAGGATGAGCCAGTATACTCTTTGATTCCGTGATCATATCATAAATCCAAGTCTTACGATTGGTTCTCATTAAAATGTAATCACCGCACATATCGGTATTGATCGGTATATCGTGAATACGGGTATTATCAACGTATATATGATAATAACATCCGCATCCATCATAACATTCCATATTAGTGTCCAGACAGCTATCTTCATAGTGCCTTACATTTTTAACCACATATCCCATAGAATGTAAGTCGGTTATATTAGTGTCCGGTTCAAGACTTATAGTTAGCCACCCGATATTGCTGAAACTAGCTACAAAGCCATATACGTTACTGGGAGTGTCTACAGGTATTTTTATTTGGTCGGTATTTAATTGGTCACCTCTAGAATATCCCAGACTGCCTGAGATTTCCACTATGTGATCACGAACGCGCAATCCATACGCACGAACACTAGAACCGGAACCTGAACCGCAATTGCAATTGAGATATAAGCTGCGTGACCATTGTAATTGCATATCCATAGATAAACACATCACTACCGAACATTGTGTCGGATATTCCATGAGAATTGTATTATTCTTGCTTAATTTTTGTTTGATGTGCAAAGATATTTGCCCAGAACCTGCAGAATTAGAGTTTGAGTTTTCTCTCCGGTTAAACTCTGCTAAAATATAATGCTTGTTGTTAAATCTTATATACGCATTAAAAAAGCTATATCCTGCCCCTGTGAAATAAAATATAGATGTGCCAATGATGATGAATCCGTGTTTCTCTCCATCAATAAAATCCCATCCCATAATATTATCATATAGACCACCTGAACAGTACCTGGGACTATTAAATCCGATTGATGCTAATTCATGTTCTGTCTCCATATGTACCAATGGCATACCTATACACTAAACAGTATTTTTTTGTTCAACGATCACACGGCAAAAAGGGCATGTATTATTAACGGGCAACCATTCTTTGATGCATTTATAATGAAAATAATGTCCGCATTTCAATGTTGTTATTAAGTTACCGGCTTCGTAAGATTCGTAACAAATACAACAACTTTCATCCGATATGTCGTTATGTTCGTCTAATTGCCGGGTTTCATAGTCCCAGTTAGCGTTTTTACGTCGTTGGTATTCGCTACGTAGATTCCACGCCAACATACTCATTGGATTGGAATATACGGCACAAGAAGCTAATATGATTCTGAGAATCATGTATGCCAGTAAAACTAAGGATATTCGGCATAAAAAGTCGTTTTTATCATACGGTATTTGACCTATGGCTAACAATATAATGCCAAGTGTAGTATGTATGCTAACGAATATGGCGTTAAACACTATAACTACCTTGTGTCCACGTGAGGGAAAATCCCCTGAAGCCATATATGCACCGGCAACGAAGTTCATTAAAAATACAAAAAGCTGCATGCTCAACCATATCGTACATCCAATTGTAGATTGATTTAATATCAGTATCAGTGCCAGTGCTATACTCAGAATAGCGGTGTAAGGGGATATGGTCATAAATATAGTTTTTAGTCCCTGGTACTTGACATATTGACGGTAATAACTATCGTCAAATGGCATATCGTTAATGACAAGATGTTCTGTTTCGCTCTCGTCCATTGCTTAAAAATAAGCACCAGAGTCAATTTGTATTTAAAAGATGTCCAAAGTACAATTACAATTACAATTTACAATTTACTTCAACGGCGCATGCGAAACTATTTCCCTTTGCACCGGACGGTCCATGTACACTAGAATATCATCCAACTCAGGGTAGTTATCTTCGACGTGCTTGAATAGGATGTAGTCGCCGAACACATCCTTTAACAGAGAAATATCATGTGGGTTCCGCGTGATATTGAAAAACAAGATGCAGAAGTCGGGAAATCCACGACTATTAACATAATTCTTCTTTGTTAGATCATTAGTTTTTTCATAATCGCGTACTATCATGAAATCGTCTGGTTGTATGTCCTTCATGTGATCGTACTCACATGCTATCTCAGGATGCGAATAAGCTTGTACGTTTGCGTAGGGTTCATCACGTACGAAGTCATCCATCGAATGAAGAACCTTGCCTCTTTGGAATACAAAACCAATATCGGCAGAACGGGTGGCCTGTGCAGATACGGCCTTGGCGAATACAATAACGTCGTTGTACACAAGCTCAGTTGTAGTTGAAGTTGACGTTGACATCTTATTATTCCGATGGGATCATTTTTAAATTGATTTCCACCTATTATAACAATATGGCTAATCCAAATATTACATTGGTAGATACTTTTACGGAAAACCTAGAATGTTATTATGATATTCGATGCACATTTTGTGATAAAAATTACAAGTTTAGAGGCCAAACTAATGACGTAATCAACAGACACCTAGACGATTTTGCAACCCATGCGGATTGGTATAGCGCAAAACAGTCGTATGTTCACGATGATAATGATGCTGTATTTATTTATGGTCTAAGCGGGGACGTCTCTTCATTATTCTGTGATGATGAGGAAATCAGTAAATATGATGGCATGACAATTGTTTACTGGCATAATCCTTGTTGGATTGGTCAATGTGCATTTACCGGTACTGTACCGTTCGGGAAAAATGACGTAATGTGTGGTTCTTGTTTTCAAAACAAGAAAAACAATGGAACTGCTTTTCAGATATGGATTCATTGAGTTGTTAGTTTAAAGTTTAAAGATTAAGTAGTATAATGGCAGCACCGATAGATAATGAAAATCTGCTCTATCAAAATAAATTCGTCAAAGATCTCAATGTTCATGGTGGATATGGCATGACGGAGGAATTACGAAAGGAAAAACTTAAGGAGCATGTTACACAGAGATTACCCGAAACTCCACGTGGAGAAAAACTCATTGAGCACGATATTCTAAAATCTAACAAGGTTATTACCAGCACTGGAGATGCCAAACCGCTAGCAAACAGAAGCAATATGAAAGAAAAACGGACAGTATTAAACATCAATAGCAATCAGAGGAATTTTTTTACAGAGTCAGAACTGAGCAATCCAGCAGAATTTTTTAATTACATAGCAGCCAGCGACTATGACGAATTTGCAGAATTATACCAGTTAGCCAGTGATCTAAGTACCGCTATGAATATTCAGTCCTATCAGGATTATGCAGCGGAAAACAACATAGAAATTACAGTAATAGGCAATCAAGAAGCCAGAGCCAGGGAAATTGTACGTAATTTGGTATCTGACAATACTTTACGTGACAGACAACTCCGAAGTCAACACTTGCATATACATCAACAAGGTCAACGCGATGTATTATCAACCGATGGGTCTGTTGAGTTGATTAACGAATCGTTAATCAATCTGTTGACAAGCGTGGCTGTAACAGTGACTGGTCGTGCTGATTTTGAATCAATGGCTAACCGCTTAAATTCCTTCGCTATGTCTGGAGCTGCGTATAATCCAAACAACTTTTGGAGACCTTTCTATTTTACAGGTAATACAGGAGATAATGATATTAAAATTAAGAAAATCGTCTACAATGAACAGTTTCCTAATTATTATACGGTAACTTTGCCCAGTATCATAAAACATGTCAAATCAATTAGGTTATTAAGTTCAGAGGTGCCAAACACAATCAACAATATTACAGAAAGAAATAACATACTGACACTACAAGTCCGAAGAAAGGCTGTGTCTGCTGTTAATAATGATAATCCTGTCCCATTGCAGTTGAAAACCGATAAAAATATCTTCAACTTTATTCTTATTAAGCTTGAGGTGGGTCACTATGATATTGATGCATTATTATCTCATCTCAAAACCAGACTGAACGAGTCTTGCAAAGAATATTTAGACAAGCAACATGGCGATATGTTTGATATCACATTTAATAAAAATAACGGGCAAGTCCGTTTCACATGCAACAGAAAAGAGCTGGAATTTCATGTTAAATTTTATTCACAATTAACTGATGTTACAGATGTTCCTAACCCTGGTATTATAGGGGATAGTTTAGGTAAAACTCCAGGCGTTATCACTAATTATTCGCACGATTTATGGTATATGTTAGGTTTCCCATGGCCGTATGAAGTAACAAATACGGGCGACGACCGATATGTTAGTGTTTATACAAATGTTGTTAATTTCGGTATACATGAAGTATTCGAACAAGGACATTTGAACAATGATATCTTTGATCGTAAAGATGAAGATAATTCTACTGCTATGTCTGCAATATATACCAATACTACAAATTTGTCAAGTGTTGAGCACGATATACTTAATACGTACCGCGCTTACCGATATCCTCAGTTATCGGGTACATACATATACTTGGTATTGAAAGGGCTTAAGGGGATGCAACATGTTAATCAATTTAACAACGTCACAAGTTTCCGTGACAAGGATTTTTTTGCTAAGATCCAATTAAATGTAGAAACTGGGCAAATGACGTATAATAGTTTTACGAATAGTCCATTGATTTTCCTGAACGCGCTAGATAAACTGGAAAACTTGGAAATAGAATGGGTTGATGAGCGTGGTGTTCGTGTAGACTTTAACAAAGTAGATCATTCGTTTACGTTGGAAGTTATTCACTTCGTCACACAACTCGATGTTAACGAGTACGATACGGGACTTGGTGCAATCGATACGTTATCATACCCTAAATACTTAGCTCATAATTAAATTTAAATGATTTAACCACAGCAGCAACAATCGTTAGTAAACGTCCAAATTGCTGATTTTACATCAAATAACTTTTCAATATCTGTGGTGTCATACTCATTTAGCTCTGGTAGGGCTTTTGCAATATTTTGAACCATTCCTGCCATACTGTATATAACTTCAGGAGCTTTGATATAATAACTGAGTTCTCCGTCGCATATACCCATATATTTCCCGATAAACATCAACTCTTTACCTATGTAATCATCCAGAGCTGGTCTATCTTCACCTTCAAGCATGCATCCGCACATATTCTTGTTGCGGCTCTCAAATGCGTCATGCCCGAGTGTAACAAGTTGATGACTGAAGCCCAGGGACTTCATGTCGCTGTCGTTCATTTCACCCACATCTAGTTCTGGAAATTTTTGTTTGAATAGTTCGATTGGTATGATAATACCTTTTCCCATTAAAATTTCATAGACACCCATAATATTTATATTGTGGGTGTCAATTTATTTCTACTTTCGGTGGTTAACCTTCTGCTGGGAACGCCGTTCCTTCACAATTTTGTCCTTCAATTGTTGCTCCCATTTACCTCCATAACTCTCTGCCATAGCTGGTACGTAGCCAAAATAATGACCTTCGCGGCGGTCGTTGTTGCGTAGTTTAACACCATTACCGTTATACACAAACAAAAAATGATCCCACTCATTAATGTGCATGAAGAAACACGTCATTATTGATGGATGTAGCTATAACTATTACCGTATAACGGCTAGTCAATCTTGGTTTAAACGTAGTCACCCTGATGATGAACCACCAACCATAGAAAATACTGACTTTTTAGGTTCGCTAGAAAGTCAGTACCTCAAACATCTTGCTAAAATAGAGAAAATAACATCAGTATCAAGTAAAGATATGATTATTGTTAGGGATTGTCCAATCCAAGATATTTGGCGTCGGAAACATTATCCTAAATACAAACAAAAGCGTCTGATGCGCAATACGACATCATCCCCCTCAGGCCCTGGTCCCTTTATCAAACATATGAATACAAAACTAAGTTCAATTTACAAGCAGGTAATCCGAATTAATGAAGCTGAAGCAGACGATGTAGTTGCTATATTAACTAGATTTTACCTTGACAATACAGATGATGAAATAATCATTGTTGCCAATGATTCAGATTATACACAAGTTTTGTGTTGGGAACCTGGTCGAGTCAAAATACTAAATCCTAAAAAACTGGAATGGGTTCAACGAGATCCTGATGTTCTCAAGACGAAAATAAGAAAAGGAGACTCATGTGATGAAATTCCTGCAGCATTAGACACAGTCCAAACTCTACGGAATCAACAATTGATTGATCTAAATTATGTTCCAAGATATATCCAAGACAGAGTGATGGAGCAATTACAATCACAATCAACCAGAGCTCATTATTACAAACCGTTAAATCTACAGTTAGGATTATGTTGCATGCATACCAAACTATGTGCACAAAAACCTAAAGTGTTCTGTTCCAGAACTGCTATTATTAAAACTATTGAGAAAACAGGTCTATTGTCAGTTACTAAGGACAAACAGCTTATTGAACGTGCACTTGATATTTCCAACAAAAAAGGCACTGGAATCTATTGGATTTCTCCTGAAGCGTATAATTCAGATGTAAATAGAGATATTTACAATCTTCTCAAAGATCACCAAAGTAGCATCGAAGCAAACTGTATGTCAGTAATCCTGGAGAGAGCTGGGGCAAACTGCAATGATCTGATAAAGATGATCAATCATGCAGCTATTGAAGACGGTACTCGAGTGATGCGTATATCAAGCGATCTGTTTCCACACAAGAGCAATCCCAGAACTCCAAATTATTCACTGGATGCTTATGTTGAACAACTTCAAAATGCAGGCGACTTAGCTCGTAGATACAAGATGCGACTGACATTTCATCCTGGTCAGTACAATGTTGTTGGCACACCGCACAAAGACAAGTTTGAAAAGACCTGTCTGGACTTAGATTGGCATTCTGAGGTTATGGATATAATGGGATGTGACCAGGACTGTACTATGGTTGTGCATGGCGGTGGTATATATGGGGACAAACCTGCAACAGTTCAGCGCTGGGCAGACCAATTTTTTGATCTTTCTGAACGTGTCCAGCGTCGCTTAGTATTAGAACATTGTGAAAAATGTTTTAATGTGGAGGATTGTTTAAAAGTATCGGAACTAGTGTATGCTAAAAATGGGCTAGGTGTGCCGGTAGTGTTTGACACACATCACTATGATTGTTACAATATCATGCATCCTAACGAGACACTCAAGCCAGCA